>Ga0082212_10002200_pt1 | contig 28652 bp, 24 predicted proteins | sample TergutNt197P3_FD_71548 | JGI IMG/M metagenome (GOLD analysis project Ga0082212, IMG submission 71548) | Neocapritermes taracua P3 segment gut microbial communities from Petit-Saut dam, French Guiana - Nt197 P3 | ecosystem: Host-associated > Arthropoda: Insects > Digestive system > Gut ...
TAAAGAGAATATCGATCTGTTTGATTTTTTCCTCACAAATGAGGAAATGACAGAAATAAACGAATTGGACCATGATCGCCGCCTCGGGCCCGACCCCGGCGAATTCGGCGATCTGACCGCGGTGTTTTCAGACGTAAAGTCGTGAGGCGTCTGCTCTTTCAAAGAGTATTAATGCAGACGGGATATTTTTGTTTAGTGAATCAAAATAATATGAGAAAGGAAAATCGCAATGAAAAGAAAGGCTTTTGTACTTCTGTCCGGATCACTTATTTGCTCGCTCTTGCTTTGCGCGTGTTCCGGTTCTTCGGGAGGCTCCGGCCAAGGAGGTTCCGACCAAACTTACCAGCTTACCATGACGCACCATGACCCCCCGACTTCAGCCAGCGGATCATACTTTGCCGAGTGGGCCGAAAACATCAGAAATGCCAGCAACGGGAGATTGGATATCACTATACATCCATCCGGGACCATTGTTAATGTCACCGGCGCGTTGGACGCCGTAAAAAGCGGCGCCGCCGATATCGCGTGGGTCACCACTTCCGTACATGAGGGGCAATTCCCGTTGGTCGACGTCTTGACCCTGCCGTTGTTCGGCATTAAAACCATTCCGCACGCCGCGAATGTGCTCTGGAGCCTGTATGAGGAATTTGAAGCCGTACGGGATGAACTCAGCGACTTTAAAATCCTGATGATGTACAGCACCGGCGTATATGACTTCGGGACCCGGGATAAACCGATAAGATCGCTCGCAGATATGAACGGTATGCAGATGCGAGTGACAAACGGCACGACCGGCGGTCTTGTGACGGGCTGGGGCGGAACGCCTATCTATATGCCGCCCAGCGATGTATATGAGGGCATGCAAAAAGGCGTCATTGACGGTTATGTATGGGAATTCTCCGGAATCGACAGCTTCAAACTGACTGAATTGAGTAATTATTATACAATTATGAGAATCAATGTCGCGCCCTTTATCCTGATGATGAGCCTGGATGCGTGGAACAATCTGCCTCAAGACCTGCAAGCGACATTGGACTCCTTTGCCACCAGAGAGATATCCGTGGAAATCGCAACCAGAATGCAGGCATTTTGCGTTGCAGGTGAAGAGAACGCCGCTAAAGCCGGAGGCGAGATCATTACTCTGAGCGATAAAGACTTTGAGGAGTTTTTGGTTTTCCCCCGCCAAATAGTCGACGAGTGGGTCGCGACACGCTCGGCCGGCGGCTTCGATGCCCGCGCTTACTTGGACAGGACGCTTGAATTGATCGAGCAGTTTTCCGGCACCTGACATAAGGTTTTCCGCAAGCCGGTTACAGGATACCGGCTTGCGGAAATATACAAGATAAAGCGATAGCGTTACGGCTGTATGCCGGGTACGCTCTTTTTGCGGAAAGGATCGGTCATACGAATGAGCATGAGCGCTGTGGCGGCCGTAGGGATCATCGTCATGTTGGCGTTGTTATTCCTCGGTATGAATATCGGGATGGCCATGCTGGTTATAGGATTTTTAGGATACGGATATATCATCAGCTTTAACGGCGCGATCGGCATTCTGAAAGTCGTACCGGTGGAACAAATGAGTTCATATGCGCTTGTTGTAGCGCCGCTGTTTATTTTGATGGGGAATTTTTCCTTTGCCTCCGGATTGAGCCGAGATCTGTATGATGTGGGGGATAAATGGCTCGGAAGATTGCCGGGCGGGCTTGCCTGCGCGACGATAGCAGCCTGCGCGGGTTTCGGCGCAATTTGCGGCTCAACCGCAGCAACCGCCGCTACAATGGGCAAGATCGCAATACCGGAGATGCGAAATTACGGATATTCGGATGAATTATCGACAGGCGTGGTCAGCGTTGGCGGAACCTTAGGGATAATAATACCTCCGAGCGCCACATTCATCATTTACGGGATTCTGACCGAATTATCCATAGGCCGGCTATTTGCCGCCGGCGTTGTTCCCGGCGTGATATTGGCTTTTCTGTGCATTTGCACTATTATTACTTTGTGTAAACTCAATCCGAAACTGGCGACCGAAGGACAAAAATACTCATGGAAAGAGCGCTTGCTCTCACTCAGAAATCTAATTGCAGTTGTAGTTTTGTTCATTATCGTTTTGGGCGGTATGTTTACGGGCCTTTTTACCGTCAGCGAGGCCGCTGCCGTGGGCGCCCTCCTCGCGTTTCTGCTTATGCCGCTGCGCAGGGCTCTTTCATGGAAGTCTTTTTTTACCGCAATGCAGGACGGAGTTAAAACAACGGCAATGTCCTTCCTGATAATCATGGGCGCCGCCGTGTTCGGGAAATTTTTAGCTGTCACGCAGATGCCGCAGCATCTGGCAGACTATATCAGCACTCTGGAAGTGTCGCGTTATGTTGTATTTTTGATCATAATTATGATCTACGCATTTTTGGGCTGCATTATGGAAGCGCTTCCGATGATAATGCTCACGGTCCCCATCTTCCTGCCTGTCGTGCAGGCGCTCGGCTTTGACGGAATTTGGTTCGGCGTCATTATAGTGCTTGTGGTTGAAATGGGACTTATTACGCCGCCCGTCGGTATGAACTGTTATATTATATTCGGTATTACGCGAGAGATCCCGCTGGCGACAATATTCAGGGGATCGCTTCCGTTTGTTTTCCCGATACTCATTATGATCATCTCGTGCGTAGTATGGCCGCAGCTGGCGCTCTGGCTGCCGGGCGTTATTTACGGATAGGGGGAACGATATGGAAAGAGCGGAGACGATTCTGAGCAAAATCGCCGGTGCGCTCAGTACTGTCAGTTATGTTGGGTTTGCTTTTATTACGCTGCTGATGGTTGCTGATGTGCTGATTCGCTTTTTCAGCACCGGCGCTATAACCGGCGCTTATGAAATCGTGCAATGGTGCTTGTGTATTTCTGTTTTTTCCGCGTTTGCCTATACTCAATCCAAACGCGGGCATATCCATGTCACGCTTATGCTGATACACATGCCCGGTAAATTACGCTTCCTGTGCTATTTCGTCATGAGCCTTCTTTCTGCGGGGGGCGCTGTGCTTCTGACATACAGTATCGCGCTGCAGACCGCGGTCGCTTATAACGACTATTATATAACCAGCTTACTTCGCATGCCGAAATATCCTTTCTATTTCATAGCGGCTTTTTCGTCCGGTGTTTTTTCGCTCTTACTGCTTTTCGACGCCTTAAAAAGCGCAGTCGCGATTTTTAACAAAAAAACAGCGGATTCCATTCAAAAGGATTGGGTTTAAGCGAGGGAGATAAAAACTATGGCGGATTATTCGATTTGGATGGTCGAGACGGCCCGTAAACAGGACGACGGCATTGTTATATTCAGCGGTTTCATGCGGAGCGCGGAGATGGTGGATACCGGTTTGTCCTTGGTGGTATTACAAGGCGAGGGACACACGATATTGATAGATACCGGGGTGGATGCGAATGATCCTGAGAATGCGGAACGTTTAAAGGATCGCGGTTATTACAACGTAATTTCTCCCGCCGCGGCTCTGAAAAAATTGAAAATAACGCCGGAAGAAATAACGGATATAATCATAACCCATGCCCATTGGGATCATGTCGGTGCCGCATGGTGTTATCCGAACGCCCGATTTTATATTCAGCGAGAAGAGCTCAACGCTTGGCGGGAAATGCAATCTCTGCCGCCGGCGTATGCCGCGCTGACACGCTCGATCATATCCTCGCATATTGACTATCTGTTTCAACTGGCCGAGACCGGTCGATTGCGGTTGTTGGACGGCCCTTGTGACGAGCTGCTTCCCGGTATTCGAATATACACCTCGCCGGACGGACATACGCCAATGGGGCAATATGTGCATATCGACTGCGGAGCGGGTTATGTTGCCACCGGGGACGTTACGTTTTCGTCAGATAATATCATAAATGATGCAGGGTTTTTAATTCCTCCCGGACGCCTTATCGCCACAGGGAGCACACAGGCGCTTCTGCAGACGTTGGAAACCGTTTGCCGGTTGTGTGAGGGAGAACCCGCGCGCTTGCTGATTCCGCATGACGCTGCAGTATACGGGCGTGTGCCGGCCGTTCAAACGGAGGATCGACTGCGTACGGCAGAGTTCCGGCTGCAAAAAACCGGTATGTCGCGATTAAGCTTGTAAAAAGAAGAAACGGAATACCGAACCGCGCGGTATGCATTAACCGGGGAGACCATACGACATTACGAGCGGGCGGATAAGGAAGGAGGCGAACGACCGGGAAGTGACCGGATCGATCAAAACCGGCGTAAAACAAGAATTCAGGAGGAGAAAAAAATGAAAAGAGCATTATCACTGATTTTGGCGCTCATGTTTGTATTGGCTCTTATGACGGGATGCGGCGGCGGCGGAAACAATAACCAACCCGCAGGCAATTCCGGCCAGCCCCCTGCGCCCGCGCCCGGCAATTCCGGCAACCAACCTGCAAGCGGCGGCCAAAGCACGGAATCGTCGGATTCTTGGGAGAATGAGAAAAAAGTTGAAATATCATTTGTCTCACAATACACTACCGCTCATACCAGAGGAGCCTTGGAGCAGTTTATGTTTGACAGGGTCTATGAAAAGACCGGCGGGACCGTGGAGTTTATCCCTTATTGGTCCAGCAGCCTCTTCTCATCGAGCTCCGGTTGGGCGGAAGTAATGGCCGGAACGGCGGACGGGACGCATATCCCGCCTTTTACGGCGTTGGATCACTTTAAAGTCGATCCTGTGGCGACCATGTGCTTTGCGAGTTCGTCGCTTAATTACAAACAGGTAATGCTCGCAATGGAGGAGCTTTATAACACGATGCCGGAATATAAGGCGGAGTGGGACGGGCTTGTGCCGATAAATTGGGACGCCCCCGGCGGAACTATGTATATCATGAGTAACGTTCCCATCCAAAGCGTAGATGACCTTAAAGGAAAATCATTCCGCGTTACCGGCACGCATACGGGAGAAATGCTTGAGACTTTCGGCGGCGTCGCGGTAAAAATGCCTTCGGGAGAAGTGCTTGACGCTTTATCAAAAGGAATCATCCAGGGAGTTTGTTCAAGCATTAACAATATGCAGGACGGCAACTATATCGATGTGTGCAAGTATGCAATAGCTCTCGGCATCCCGTCCGATCCGGGACTCAATCGCTTTATCAGGGAAGACAGGTTCAATGAAATGTCAGCGAAACAAAAGGAGGCCTTTTTGGAAGCGGTGCAGGATTACAGAGAAGAGTGCTGGGTCAGGATCGCCGCCAAAGAACAGGAGGTACTGAAGTTTTGTGATGAGAACGGCGCGACTGTAATACAAATGCCGGCGGAGGACAGCGCGAAGATTCGGGAAGTATTGGAGAATATCGCAAAAAGAGAAGCGGAAAACTTGAATTCCATGGGATATGACGGCACGGGACTGTATGAGACCGCTAAAATGTTAGCGGAGAAATATAAAAATGTGACATAATACGCAATTCCCCGGGGAAACGGACGGTGAACTCTTTCCCCGGGGAATGATCCTGAAGAAAGGATAAGTAATATGGATAAAATATTTCGCATCGTGCAAAAGCTGGTTCAGGGTGTCAGCGCCGTTTTCTTTATTGCCACGATTGCCGTTATCACCTTAAACGTGATCCTGCGAAGCACTATCAATGCTCCCATCAGGGGAGTTTATGAGATGACCGGTTTGTTTACCGCCACATTCGGATCGGCCGCAATAGTTATCTGCGCCATGAAGGACAGCCATATTTCCGTGGACATACTTACATCGAGAGTTAAAGGCTTGTCGAAAGTGTCATTGGCGTATTTTGCGCGTATTGTTGATCTGATTTATTACGGAACCATTTCATTTTGCGCGGTGGCTTTGGGATACTCCAAAATACTGACGCGGGAAGTCAGCGACATGATGAAAATACCGGTAGCGCCGTTTCGGCTGTGGTTGGCGTTCTGTTTCTTTGTGACGATATTTGTCAGAATCTATCAGATGCGCGATATCAGGGAGAAACCCGTGCGAAAAGAAACCGATATTTAATGCGAAAAGGCTTATTCCCGCGAAACTCTCGGGAGAATTTTGCTTGATACAGCTGTCAAGCCTTAAGGGGATGATTTGATGTCACCCGTGCAAATCGGCGTGCTTGTTCTGATTTCGCTTCTTGTATTGATGTTTCTCGGAGTAACTGTTTCCACTTCGATCGGTATATTGGGTCTGATCGGATTGCTTATTATGATCCCGGCGGCCTTCAGGACAAAGGTTGGCATTTCTGTTTTTGAGACACTCGATTCATATAATGCCGCAGCGATTCCGCTGTTTTCTTTAATGGCGATGATCATATGCTATACGGGAATCGGCGCTAAACTCTACGACGCTTTTTACAAACTGATCGGGCGATATAACGGCGGGCTTTCCATCGCCACCATATTGGCCTGCGGCCTGTTTGCCGCTATAAGTTCCTCTGCTTCCGCCACAACGCTGACCATAGGCTTGATTGCCCTGCCCGAGATGCGCAAGGCGCAGTATAAAGATACGCTGATAGCCGGAAGTATTTGCGCCGGCGGGACCATGGGGCCTTTTATCCCGCCCAGCAGCCCTCTGCTCGTTTACGGAATCATTACGGGGACATCCGTTATAAAATTGTTTTCGGCAATAATCGTACCCGGGATAATTATGATAATCATGTATTCCCTGACCATAGTAATACTGTGCAAACGGAAACCTGAACTGGGGCCCAAGGGGCCGAAATTCAGCACAAAAGAGGTTTTGATCGCTTTTTCGAAATGCGGAGAGATATTACTGCTTATTCTTATCGTTTTGGGCGGTATGTTCGCCGGATTTTTTACACCCACGGAAGCCGCCGGAGTCGGGGCGGCGGGCGCCATTCTTATTACATTTGTTCGAAGGACTCTTAACTCAAAGAATTTTTTTGAGGCTATAGTCGGCGCGATGAAAACATCAGGAATGATTTTTGCGATGTTTGTCGCGGCCGCGTTTATGAATTATCTCATGTCTTTGTCCAGACTGCCGACAACAGTGGCAAATGCGCTGTCCGCGGCGCATATACCTCCGTTGCTTGTTGTGGTGTTTATGATCCTTATTCTGATGCTTATGGGAATGTTTATGGACGGGGCAGGCATAAATGTATTGACAACTCCGATTTTTTTCCCGATCATTCAGGCATTGGGAATAAATCCCGTCTGGTTCGGCGTCATAGTTTGCACTTGCATGGAAATGGGTGCAATTACGCCGCCGGTGGGATCAAATCTTTTTGTAATGAAGAGTTTGGATAAGAGTACTCCGATGGAAGTTATTTATAAAGGAGTTTATCCGTTTTTTGCGGCCCAAATCGCTGCGATAGCAATTTTTCTGTTTTTCCCTGCGGTTTCGTTGACACTGCCGGCAATTTTGGCGTAAACAGTACCGAAAAGGTTTGAAACCGGCAAGAAAATTTTTAATTGGGAGGCTCATTGACATGTTCTTAACGGAAGCTTTAGCGAAATACACAACAGATTTGGACATAAATAAACTTGACCCGGAAATCGTAAGACAGGCCAATCTCTTTTTTGCCGACGGACTGGCGTGTATTGCGGCCGGCGCCCGGGAAAAACCTGTTCTGATAGCGACCGAGTACGCGAAAAAATTCGGAGGAGCCAAGAGCGCTTCTGTCCTGTGTTCAGATGTAAAAACAGACGTATGCAGCGCGGCGCTGGCTAACGGGATCGCCGCTCATATACATGATTTTGATGATGTTTCCGACTCCTCGAACGCACATGTGAGCGTGGTTATGATTCCCACCGTTTTAGCGCTCGGAGAGGAGCTTAAAGCGAACGGTAAAGATATCTTGGAGGCCTATATTGCGGGCGTCGAGGTCTGCGCTTTGGCGGGCCGCGCGATGGGAAAGGAAAATTTCCGGCGGGGCTGGCACAGCACAAGCTCCTTGGGTATCTTCGGCGCCGTCGCGGCGGCGGGGCGGTTAATGAAATTGGATCTCAAGCAGCTTACCTACGCCATGGGGATAGCGGCAAGCGAATCATCGGGTATAAAGGCGAATTTCGGTACAATGGCAAAATCGTTCCATGCGGGAAGCGCTGCAAGCAAGGCGATCAGGATAGTGAGGCTTGCTTCGGTGGGTTATGATTCCAACCCTGCGTGCATTGAAGAAAAATGCGGATTTGCGGATTTGACCATTGGCGGAGCCGACATGACTCCCGCATTTGACGCTATTGAAAAAGGGATTTCCGAGTTTATTGATCCGGGCATGGTCATGAAGCCGTATCCGTCATGCAAAGCTTCGCATAACGGCATCGACGCCATGTATGCGCTGGTCACGGAAAATGACCTGCACCCGGATGATATCAAAAAAGTGGACGTGCGTGTCCAGCTGTACGCAATGGATCTGCTGCGTTTTCCCGTCGCCAAAACAAAGCTTGAGGGCAAATTCAGCCTTAATTATTGCATGGCTCAAATCATCAAAAAAAGAGAATTGATATTGAGCGATTTTGACGGGATATCGGTGGATGATCCCACGATCATTGAACTGATGAAGAAAATGACCGTGGAGGGCAGTGAAACACTCAACGAAGGTGAAAACATGCTTGTTCGCGGAGATACGGAAGTTCGCGTGCTCACCAACGACGGACGCGACTTGATCAAGCGCGTCAACTATGCGACGGGAGACCCGCACTGTCCGCTGACGGAAGAACGGCGTCTGAAAAAACTGCGCGATTGCTTCGGCCGCACGCTAAATCCCAACGGGGTGCAGGCTGTTATCGAAACCTTGGGGCGCTTGGAGCGGCTTGCTGATATTTCCGAATTGACGTCTTTAATGAATTCCTCGGCACTATAAGATTTGCCGCGGCATAAATCAGGATCAAGTGATTTTCGGCGTTGCCGATTAAAACCTGATACCTGCGAAATCCGTATAAAACCTCCGGACCGATGCAGAAACGCGGCGTCGAAACGGAGGGGTTATATATGTTAAAGCTGCAGTACATATATGCAGAAACAGGGAGGAGATACTTGTGCCTTATGCACTGTCAAAATTCAGAATAATAGATTTGACGCATATGCTGACCGGGCCTTTTGCAACAAAAATGCTTGCTGATTTCGGAGCGGATGTTATAAAAGTGGAGCGACCGGGAACAGGGGATGACAGCCGAGCCGTGGGACCGTTTGTTAACGGGGAGAGCATGTATTTTGCGGAGCAAAACCGAAATAAACGCAGTATTATATTGGATCTTAAGACAAAAGAAGGAAAAGAAAATTTGCTGATGCTTGTATCGAAAGCGGATGTGTTCGTTGAGAATTTCCGTCCCGGCGTAACGGAAAAGCTCGGTTTGGGATATGAGACGCTGAAAAAAACAAATCCTTCGCTGATATACGCTTCCTGCACGGGCTTCGGTCCTGAAGGGCCGATGGCGGGACAGCCTGCTTATGACGCAACGATACAAGCGATCAGCGGAGCTATGGGCATCACGGGCAAAGCGAACGGGGCGTACAGCATTATCGGTATTCCGGCGATATCCGCCTCAGCAGCTCTGATGCTCAACATGGGGATATTAGCCGCTCTGCTTGAGAGGGAGCGCTCCGGCCGAGGGCAAAAAATAAGCGTGTCGATGTATGACAGCGCGGCCGCCGTTTTGGAGAACTCTATGGTACGTTACTTCAATTTCGGGATCGTGGCAAAACCGTTGGGAAACAGCAATGCCGCGGCGTTCCCGTTTTCGTCCTTTCACGCGGCAGACGCTGATTTGGTAATTGCCACAACAAGTGAAGCGTCATGGGTCAAGCTCTGCGAAACGTTGGAGCATACTGAATTGACGGAGGATCCGCGTTTTCTTACCACAGAAAAACGGGCTGAAAACTGGGGTGAATTGGAGCCTTTATTAAACAGTATTTTGGGAAAAAAGAAACTTGCGGAGTGGATTAAGATTCTGCGCGAGAACAATGTGGTATGCGGCACGATAAATACAATGAAGCAACTGGCGGATGACCCGCAGGTGCAAGATCGTCAGATGGTCTCGGATATGGAGCATCCGGTCGCCGGAAAAGTAAAAGTCATCGGAATGCCTGTCAAATTCTCCCGCACGCCGTGCGAGATATATCGAAGCGCGCCTTTGTCGGGAGAACACACGGAAGAAATCCTCAGCAGCCTCTGATTCGGGAGATCCGCTCCGCTCGATATAGTATTCACTTTTAATATAAAGAGGAGGAATCCTTGTGGATAAGCCGTTATCCGGCATAAAAATACTTGACTTGACCCGCGCCATGGCAGGACCGTTTTGCGCCATGTTCTTAGGCGATATGGGCGCGGATGTGATAAAGGTTGAAGACCCGCGGGGGGGAGATGAAACGCGCGGGGCGTACCCTCGATTGGAGGGAGTCGCGACGATGTTTCTGAGCGTCAACAGGAATAAGCGCAGTATAACCGCAGATTTAAAAAACCCTGAAGATGCGGCTTTGGTGACGGAACTTGCAAAACATGCCGACGTTTTGCTTGAGAATTTTCGTCCCGGCGTTGCGGCGCGCCTCGGATTGGGTTATGAGGCGTTGTCGGTGATCAATCCCAAACTGATTTATGCGAGCTGTTCCGGCTTCGGGCATACGGGGCCGAACAAAAATCTTCCCGCTTATGACATTGTCGTTCAGGCGTACGGAGGTCTGATGAGCGTCACCGGACCGAAGGGGCAAGGGCCCACAAAGGCGGGTTTTTCTTACGGCGATATTGCCGCCGCACTTTTTACGGCGACAGGGGTGTTGGCAGCACTGTGTGAGCGATTATCTTCCGGGCGAGGGCAATTTGTGGATGTTTCCATGTTAGACAGTCAGTTGGCTGTCTCCGAAAACGCGCTGACGCGTTATCTGTATGAAGACAAGATACCGGAACCTGAAGGCAATCGGCATCCCTCGATCGCGCCGTCAGATTCTTTTTCCGCTTCCGACGGCGAATTGATGATCGTTGCCGGGAATGATAAGCTATGGAGGCTGCTTTGCGCGGCTCTAAAACGTGAGGATTTGACAGATGACGCGCGCTTCTCCGGCAACGGGGATCGCGCGGCGCACCATATCGAATTGAAGGCGGAGCTGGAGCGTTCGCTTGCCGGCGGAACTGTTGAGCAGTGGCTGGAAATACTGGGGAGCGCGGGGGTGCCGTGCAGCCCGATACTCGGCTATGAAGAAGCGGCAAATCACCCGCAGATGAAAGCAAGCAATATGCTGCAGACAATCAGTCAGCCCGGGGTCGGAGACACAGTTATGCCCGGTTTTCCCATTCGCTTTTCACGTACGCCTTGCGCGGTTGACCGCCGTCCTCCTCTGCTCGGAGAACACAATGAGGAAGTAAAACAAATGCTGGAAAAAGAATACGGGTACAAATCGGAAATAAAGGCTTAAGACAGGAGTGAGAGGCATTGAACCCGAAACTGAGCGAATGGCTTAAAAAAAAAGAAATACTTGAACAGGGCGGCGGACCGGACAAGATATCGAAACAGCATAAACAGGGGAAAATGACCGCGCGTGAGCGAATAGACATGCTTTTTGATGAAGGCAGTTTTGTTGAATACGGCCTGTTTGCGAAGACGCGCTGTACGAAGTTCGGCATGGATAAGTCCGATATTCCGGCCGATGGGGTCATTGTCGGATTTGGTAAGATAAACGGGCGGCCGGCATATACTTACGCGCATGATTTCACTGCGTCCGGAGGCACCTTAGGTGAGATCCACAGCAAAAAGATACATAAAGTCATATCCGCCGCCATTGACGGCGGCGTACCTTGCGTTGCCCTGACCGACAGCGGCGGCGGACGTATCCAGGAGGCTATCATATCTCAAAACTTTTTGGAATTGTTCAGATACAATGTCGACGCCTCCGGCTGGATACCGCAGATATCCGCCATTATGGGGCCCTGTGCGGGAGGAGCGGCGTATTCCGCGGCGCTGATGGATTTTGTCATCAGCGTCGATAAAACGAGTTATATGTTTCTGACGGGCCCTAAGGTCATTGAGCAAGTGACCGGCGAAGTCGTTGACAATGAAACATTGGGCGGCGCCATGGCGCATAACTCGCTTTCCGGCGTTTCCCATATGCTTGCCGCCGACGACCGGGAATGCATTGAAATAATTAAGGAATTACTGTCTTATTTGCCGCAAAACTCCGGTGTTTCCCCGCCGCTGAAACCAACAAATGATCCGTTTGACCGGCAGATACCGGAGTTGGACGACTTTATACCGATTGACGCGAGCATCGGATTTGACGTTAAAGACATCATTCGAGCCATTGCCGACGACGGCGTCTTTATGGAGCATCAGCCGCTTTTCGGGGACAACATTGTTACGGTGTTAGCCCGCATGGGCGGGAGATCCGTCGGGATAGTGGCGAACATGCCCGACATTATGGCAGGCTGTTTGGATATAAACGCATCAGATAAAGGGGCGCGGTTTATCCGAATATGCGACTCTTTTAATATCCCGCTTGTATGGCTGACCGATGTGCCGGGATTTTTGCCCGGTGTGGACCAGGAGCACGGCGGGGTGATTCGCCACGGGGCAAAGATGGTATATGCTTGCTGTGAGGCGACGGTGCCGAAAATCTCCGTCACGCTGCGAAAAAACTACGGCGGCGCTACAGCGGCAATGTGCGCCAAGGAGATGGGCTGCGACGTGAATTTTATATGGCCGACGGGCGAGTCAACGATAATGGGGGCGGACGGCGCCGCCGCGATCATATTCAAAAAAGAGATCGACGCGGCCGCGCCGGAAGAACGCGAAGCTTTGAGAAAAAAACTGACGGAAGAATATGTGGCGGAGGTGGCAAATCCGTATTTGAGCACAAGCATTATGGTAAATGATGAAATAATCCGTCCCGCCGACACGCGTCGGAAAATAATTCAATGCCTTGAGGTGTTGGAAGGAAAAACAGTGCAGCGCAGAAACAAAAAACACGGCAATATGCCGGTGTGATCGAGGACCCGCAAAAGTAATATAAACTGTCAGCATTGAGGTGAAAGCATGCCGCATCCGGAAACAGCGACCGGAAAAGACTCGCCGCCCGGCAAAAATAAATGGATGATACTGTGCATAACCTGCGTGGGAACTCTGATGGGCGCAATCAACAACAGCAGTATTAACTTGGCTAACCCGACATTAGCCGTTGTTTTTGCCGTTGATGTCCATCAGATACAGTGGGTGGTCACGATTTATTTGCTGATTATCTGTTCGGTGATGCTGCTCTTCGGTCGAATAGGCGATCGCATAGGCAGCCACAGGGTATACCTTTGCGGCTTTGCGGTGTTTTCAGCGGGTTCTCTGTTTTGCGGACTTTCCGGCAGTCTTGCCTTGCTTTTAACAGGGCGCGCGGTACAGGCGTTCGGCGCCGCTATGATTTTTGCAACGGGCATGGGGCTCGTAGCCGGCGCATTCCCCGTTTCCCAGCGGGGGCAGGCTTTGGGCTACAACACTGTTGCCGTCGGACTCGGCAGTATGTGCGGGCCGAGCATCGGCGGATTCATCTTGAGTCGGTTCAGCTGGCACTACATTTTTTTTATCAACATTCCTGTGGGCGTGATCGGGTTTCTTTTGGGGCTGAAATTCCTGCGTTTGCCTGTGCCTGTGAATACAAAAAATCTGCCGCGTCCTGACGGCAAAGGCGCTTTGCTTTTTGCCGTCATCATCATTTCTTTGATTTCAGCCATCTCCGGCAGCTTTACCGGCAGTGTGTGGCTTTTATTACCTGCAGCGGCGCTCATATTTGTTTTCTTCCGCAGGGAGCGGCGTCATCCGTCGCCTTTGCTGGATTTTGATTTACTGAAAAACAAACGTTTCGCAATCGGCAGTCTGATAGCCTTTTTCTCCTACTTTACGCATTTCGGCGTCTATTTTTTGATGCCTTTTTTTATGACTGAAATCCTTCGCCTGTCAACCGCCGCCGCGGCTTTGGCGCTGATGGTCTCGCCGGTTTGTATGGCTGTTACGTCTCCGATTTTCGGCACGGTATCAGACAGAACGGGCGCCTTACGCGTTATGCCTTATGCTTTTCTCGTAATTCTTGCAGCTCAAATCATTTTCGGTTTCCTGAAACCGGGCTCTTCCCCTTTTCTTGCGGCGTGCGGTTTGGCGCTTTTGGGAAGCGGGCTCGGAATGCTCAACGCGCCCAATAACAGTGAGATCATGACCGCGGCCGGACCTGATTACGCCGGATATGCCGGAGGTTTCATAAGCACAACACGCTATTTGGCCAACTGCTTCGGCACAGCCGCCGCAGCAGGCGCGTTTACCGGCTTTCGCAATCTCCTTGAGCGCAGCCGTGAAGCAACTGACGCCTTCGCCGGCGCGTTCCACAGAATAATCATTGCCGCGGCTTTGATTGTGTGCGCCAACTTAATTGTCTGTCTTTGGCTGAGGTTTTCCGAAAAAGACCGAAAAGCATAAAACCGTATCATAACCGGTTCGGCACTGCAACGGACCGAACTGCTCGATACGGAACAGAAGCAAAGGAGTATGACGGTGAAAGAGAATTTGATACCGAATATCACACTGAACAACGGAGTGAAGATGCCGGCATTGGGGTTCGGAACAGCCATGATCGCTGATGATGAAATTCCTTCTGTGATCGGTGACGCCCTGAAAGAAGGCTACCGTTATTTTGACTGCGCGCCGGAATACGGAAATGCCGGCAAGATAGGCGCGCAATTACGCGCCGGCGATATACCGCGCGAAGAGCTTTTCATTGCAACAAAATTACCGGCCCCCGATCACGGATACGATAAGACGCTGCGAGCTTTTGACGCGGCTTGCGAAGACATGGGGCTGGATTATTTCGATTTGTATGTTATTCATCATCCGCTGTTGGATTATGACGCGTTTTGCGAATCATGGAAAGCGATGGAAAAGATCTGCAAACAGGGGCGCGCTCGCGCTATCGGGCTGTCCGGGTTTCTTGAGGTGCACTTGGAGAGGATATTCGGCATGTGCGAGATTCCCCCTCAAGCCGATATGTTTGAATGCAATCCGTTTTTTACGATCACCGAGTGCCGGAAATACTGCGCCGCAAAAGGGATACATGTGGTCAACTGGTTCCCGTTGGGCGGGCCGGCTGTACGTCGGCATTCTTTTCCCCGGGAAGATAACACGCGACTGCTTGAAAACGAAACATTGATCGATATCGCAAAGGAGCGCGGAAAGACGCCGGCACAGATCGCTTTGTGTTGGGCCGTACAGAAAGGCATGACTCCGATTCCGAAATCATCCAAAAGAGAGCGTATGCGCGAAAACCGTGAAATCTTTGATTTTGTCCTCTCCGATGTTGAAATGCACAGAACAGACGCCTTGAATTATGACCGTCGTTACGGCTTGGATCCCATGACATTTAACGGGGATTATTCAAAAGGATAAAGAGCGGTCTTGCTGTTTTTATTTTAGCGGGGGGAAAGACATGACCGAAAAGGAAAATGCTCTGCGAATGATATTAAAAACCGGCGATCCTGAGTGGGTCCCCTGTTCGCACCGGTGCTTCAGCAGGTTGATACCTACCGAAGTTATAAGAGAACGCCCTCCGAAAAGGGAGGGCAGCGGCTATGATTGGTTCGGCTGTTATTGGTTTTTTGACGAGGAGACAAACGGTTTTTTTCAAGACCTTTCGGAACCGGTCGTACCGGATATACGCAAATGGCGCGATTATGTCCGTTTTCCGGATTTAGACGCGATAGAATGGGAAAAGTCGGTGCCGCCGACAACGGAAGGGATCGACCGGGAGAATAAGCTTTTGCAGTTCAGCTGGGAGAGCGGGCCGTTTGAGAGACTTCATTCATTGGTTGGTTTTGAGCAGGCGCTTATGTCGATTTATACGGAGCAGGAGGCCTTTAAAGAGATGCTCGAAGCGATCACGGATTTTCGATGCGCCGCGGTCGAGAGAGTGGCCGAATACTACAAACCGGACATAATCATCAATATGGATGATCTCGGAGCGCAGAAAGCGCCTTTGATGTCCGGGGAAACGTTCCGGCGGTTTTTGAAGCCCTGTGAAAAAAGAATAGGGGATGCGATAAAACGCCGGGGGATAATATATCAGCACCATTCCTGCGGTTCGATGGATGTGTTTGCAGGCGACCTCATTGATTGCGGCGCCGCCATGATACACGGCCTGTTGGCTCCGTATAATGATCTCGCATCCGTTCAGCGTAGTTTTTCCGGAAAAGTGACCGTCGAAGGAGGCGTAAACCGTCAACTGATAGACGGCGCAGAAACTACGGAAGAAGAATTGCGCGAAGAAGTCAGGCGATGCATCAGCGCTTACGGGCCGTATAAAAACTATGTTTATTTATCAAATTCCATGTTCCCGGAACGTATTGCGATAATGGTTGACGAAGCTGTCGAGTTCGGAGGCAGGTTCTACAGCCGTTAATAAGCAAGCCGAATGCTTTCTCGCTGCCCCCCGGCGTTACAAGTGTTTTCGGACGGGTATTACCGAGAAACAGTCTCTGTAAATCTTATTCAATCGCTCGTATGCGAGAGCGGCTCCGGCCGGATCGTCAAACAGCCCGAAAACGGCCGGACCGGTGCCGCTCATCACCGTGCCGAGGGCTCCGGCGTCCGACATTGCGCTTTTTATTTCCGAAACCGCGCCGGCTTGCCGCGGCAGCGCTTCTTCAAACACGTTATACATCCTTTGGGCGATATCCTTAATGAGCCCGGCGCGTAAAGCTTCCGTGATGCCGTCAGTATCAGGGTGACGGAGCGGAGGTTTTTTATCTGTTTTTTCGAAAAGTTCCGGAGTGGAACATGAGAAGCCGGGTTTGCAGATCAGCACCCGGCAATCGGGCAACGGAGGAAGATCGAGAAGTATCTCGCCTCTTCCGGCCGCTAATGCCGTCCCCCCGGCAACGCAAAACGGCACATCCGAGCCGAGTCTCTCGCCCATTTTTTCAAGGGTCTGTAAATCCATGCCGGCCTCTGTCATAATGTTCAGGGCGCGCAGCACGGCGGCGGCGTCGGACGAGCCCCCCCCGAGGCCGGCGCATACCGGTATGCGTTTTTTTATGCGTATATCCGCGCCGCGGTCGATAAGCCCCGTTTCGGAGAAAAAAAGCTCCGCGGCCCTAAACGCGAGATTCCGGCGGTCATTCGGCAAATAACGCAGATTTGTTTCGATTCTTATTCCTCTTTCGGACCGCAGCTTTAAAGTTATCTCGTCGCAGAGGTCCACGCTTTGCATCACCGATCGGATCTCATGGTATCCGTTCGCCATTTTTGATAAGACATCAAGTGAGACATTGATTTTTGCAAAAGCTTTTATCGTAAATTCCATACTGCCTCATTCCTGCCCTGCGCAGATAATGAACGACAAACCGTATCGTACATTGTCAACGCAAGGTAGCGTCGTTATCAAATAAAATCGGCATCAACAGCGTTCCCTTGTTAACAAACGGTCCGGCTTCGCCGTTTTTTTCGGAATATGCTTTGCCGGAAGCCCCGTTTGAATTTCTGCTGTCATATAAAATAAAAGGCACGGGATCACCGTTGTGCATGCCGCCGTCGGAAAGGGTCTTGTGATCGCTGAGTATCATCATTCGGAAATCCTCCCCTTCTTGTTTCAGCCTTTCGGCGAGCGGAGCGACGACTCTGCCGTCCAATCTCTCAATGGCTTCGATTTTGCCGGGCAGGTCGCCGTTATGCGTGCATTCGTCCGGCGCTTCTATGTGGACTGCCGCAAAATCCCGGGTCTTCAGCGCGTCGAGAGCGGCGGTCACTTTACCGTCATAGTTCGTATCAAGCTCTCCGGTCGCTCCTTCAACGAGAATCACATCCATACCGGTGAGAACGGCTATGCCCCGGCACAGCGGCACGGCGGAAATGACAGCGCCTTTTTTTTCAAATTTTTCGCTGAAAACCGGAAGTTTCGCGGCGGTCCCTTCCGCCCAGAACCATATCCCGTTAGCGGGCAGTTTCCCTTCAGATATGCGTTTTTTGTTGATCGGGTGATTTTCGAGGATGACGTTGGCCGAACGCATCAATTCGGTCAGAATTTGAGCGTTCGCGCAGCCGGAGGGCATGTTCTCTCCGACCTTTTCTCCCAGCCTGTCATGAGGGGGGCTGAGAACAAGCCCGTTAATATCGGCGTTTCTTTGCACGGCTATGTGCCTGAAAGATAAAGCGGGTTTTATTTCAAAACCGCCGTTTTTGGCAAGTTTCTTAAATTCAGGCGTGTCAAACAGGTCTGAAATAATCTTTGACGCTTCGGCTCCGTCTATTCCTCCGGCGCTGTGCGAGGCTATTATTTTGTCCTCAAAAGCGCCCGAGCCTGATATGAATACGTTGTTGCATCGAAAGGCCGCGTCGCCCGGATTTAAATTAACGCCCTGAGCCGCGGCCTCCAAAGGCGCCCGCCCCGAATAACACTCTGCCGGATCGCATCCGAAGATACTCATAATCGCAGTATCGCTTCCCGGGGGATATTTCTCGGGAATCGTGCGTACGGAACCTAAGATTCCTCCGGCTGACAATTTGTCGATATAAGGTTTTTTCGCGTGTTCGAGCGGGGTTTTGCCGTTCAAGGCGGCGAGCGGGTTGTCTGCCATCCCGTCGCCTATTATCAAGATATATTTCATAAGTTACGCATGCCCTTTCATACCGGATCCTCCGAACGAGGCCCGGTACAGGATTTTTTATCTGAGTAAAATTGCAAAACAGCGCAGAATATGACTCTGCCCGACCGGTATTAATCTTATTATATCAAATATTTTTACAATCGGCAACCGACGTGAAATGTGTAGGGCTGCGGCCTGGAGAAAACAGAACGCTTACAAGTTCTTGTTTTACTCAGTAAAACGCAGTATACTGTAAAAAACCGATCTGATATGATGACGGTTTCATCGCAAAACGGAACCGAAACGAAGAATTTCAGCGTATCCGGAAGCGGCAAACAATCCGGGCATATTGAATTCGGGAGGTACAAAAATGAAAAGGATCGTTTTGATATCAACTGCATGCGTTTTGGCCTTGTGCGCCGTTGCGCTGTGCGGATGCTCCGGGAAAAAAGACAAACTGGTCGTCGCGATGGAGTTGGCGTACCCGCCTTTTGAGACAAAAGACGCGTCGGGCGATCCGATGGGAGTAAGCGTTGACCTTGCAAAAGCGATAGGGGAGCATCTCGGCCTTGAGGTTGAGATAGTCGACACAGCGTGGGAGGGGCTTATACCGTCGCTTATGACCGGTAAAGCGGATATGATCATTTCATCCATGACTGTCACTGAAAAACGCAAAGAGGAAGTCAATTTTTCCGATCCCTATGCGAACGCTTATCTTGCGGTATTGGCAAACAAGACCTCCGGCATAAAAAGCATAGACGACTTGAACGAACCGGGAAAGAAGGTTGCCGTGAAAACCGGCTCGACCGGGTTCATCTATGCTCAGGAAAACCTGACAAACGCCGAAATCATAGCGCTTGCCGATGAAAGCGCTTGCGTTACGGAAGTATCTCAGGGAAAGGCCGACGGGTTTTTGTACGACCAGCTTACCGTTTACAGAAACAACCGGAACAATCCGGACACCACGACAGCGATCTTTATCCCTTTTCAAAATGTTGAACATTGGGGCATAGCGATTAATAAAGACAACACCGAACTTTTGAGCCGGGTGAATGAGTTTTTGGCAAAATACCGTTCGGAAGGCGGTTTTGACGCGATTACCGAAAAACATCTGAAAGAGGAGAAAAAAGCCTTCGATCAATTCGGTTTCCGGTGGTTTTTTGACGTAGAGTGATATGAATCCTTTTGCATCCGATAAAACAAGCGCAAATCCCTTGAAAGCGGCGTTTAATTTACTGATTTTGAGCGTGGCTTTGATCGTGATACTCCGGTTTTCTCTGACGAAGATAGGGATAGCCTTTGATTTTTCATTTTTACCTGATGTCGGTATCCGCATTCGTACCGGTTTTTTGATGACCGCGGCGCTGAGCGTTTGCAGCCTTATCATCAGTTTGCTTCTGGGAACGGTCAGCGCGCTTTTGCATCAAAGCAGGATCTTAATGCTTCGGTATCTCTCAAAACTGTATGTTACCGTGATCAGAGGTACGCCGATGATCATGCAGATATATCTTTTCTATTATATTGCGGGGACGGCTTTCGGCATTGAAAACAGATTTATCTCCGGTGTTTTGATACTTTCGGTTTTTGAAGGGTCTTATATTTCGGAAATCATCAGAGGAAGCCTGCTGTCAATGGACAGCACGCAGCTCGAGGCGGCGAAAGCGGTCGGCTTCACAAAGAGGCAAACGATCACTCTTGTGATCATACCTCAGCTTGTCACAAGAACGCTTCCAGCGCTGACAGGGCAGTTCGCGTCAATAATCAAGGATTCGTCGCTTTTGTCCATGATAGCCGTGATTGAGCTCACTCAAACCATGCGCGAAATCAGTTCCGTCAATTTTAAACTGTTTGAGTGTTACTTTTTTTTGGGGATACTGTATCTTATACTGACGCTGCCGCTTGCGTTTTTGAGCAAACGCTTCGAGCGGAGGTTTCAATATGAGACTTGAGATCAGAAACCTCCGAAAGGATTATAACGGCGCGACTGAAGTTTTAAAAAACATCAACTTATATGATGAGATTACAACGATCGCGCTTATCGGAAGCTCCGGCTGCGGCAAATCGACGCTGCTTCGTATCATAGGCGGACTGATTCCGGCGACTTCGGGAGAGGTGTTGCTTGACGGCGAACTTGCCGCCGATAATGACAAATACCGTAAAAACATCGGCTTCGTTTTTCAAACGGGCGGTTTGTTTTCGCATTTGAGCGCACTCGACAATATCATGCTTCCTTTGATCAAAGCGCACGGGTTTTCGGAAGAACGGGCGAAGTTTCGGGCGGATGAATTACTTCTTCGTTTCGGACTCGAATCGGAGGCTCATAAAAAACCCATGCAGCTGTCGGGCGGGCAGAAGCAGCGCATTTCGATCGCAAGGGCTGTGGCGCCGAAACCGAAATTGCTGCTTTTGGACGAACCGACATCAGCCCTCGATCCGGAATTCACAACGGATGTGCTTGATATGATAAAAGAACTGGGGGAAGAAAAGCTTTCATTTATCATTGCCACGCACGAAATGGGATTTGCGCTGCATGCTTGCGATAAGGCGGCTTTTTTGGATAACGGGGAAATCGCCGAATACGGAAGAAGCAAAGATGTTTTCAAGAATCCGAAAACCCGGAAATTAAGTCTTTTTTTATCGAAACTGCTTGAATGGAAGGTCTGAAATACATAGCGCAGGCTTCGGCCGGATAAGCAGGATTTCACTGAAAACAAAAAGAAAAACCGGTAGTATTCTTCATGATCAATCCGGTATTGACACCGGGTGTTATAATCTCTATAATGAACCCAATGCCTAAATCCGTTTATTATAATGTATATAACGCATATGCTGTAAGAGGTGTCGATATGGCTGTTGAAACAAAATACAAAATGAGCCGAGAGCGCCTTGATGAAATCAAGGCTGAGCTGGAATATTTGCAGACCGTCAGAGAGAAAGAGGTTTCCGAACTGATCAAAGAAGCCAGAAGCTTCGGGGACTTGACGGAGAACAGCGAATATGACGAGGCCAAAACCGAACAGGGCAAGCTCTATTCCAAAATTGCGGAGCTCAAAAATATAATCGAAAACGCCGAGATCATCGAAAAAGCAAAAAGCACCGACTCTGTTGTTCTCGGCAGTGTCGTCAGAATACTTGATGTCGATGAGGATACTGAAGAGAATTATCGCATTGTCGGAAGTCAGGAAGCCAATCCGCTGGAAGGAAGGATATCGGACGAGAGTCCTTTCGGGCATGGGCTCTTGGGCGGAAAGATAGGAGATACCGTGGAAATCGACGCCCCTGCGGGTCGGCAGCGTTTCAGGATACTCGACATTCAAAACTGAGACCCGGGGGTCGACAAATGAGTGATGAGATTATTTCCCCGGCCGGGGTCGATGAAGATTATTCTGAGATACTGCAAATACGCAGGGATAAACTCTTAAAACTTCAGAACGAAGGACGTGATCCGTACGCTGTGACAAAGTTCGAGCGTACGGTTTACAGCGCGGAAATCAAAGAGGCTTTCGAAACATTTGAGAATAAAGACGTCAGACTTGCCGGCAGGCTCATGTCCAAACGGGATATGGGCAAGGCGTTTTTTTCGGATATAGCGGACGACAAGGGCCGTATTCAGTTGTATGTAAAAGTGGACGATTTGGGCGAGGAGGCTTTTTCCGAGTTCAAAAACGGGGACATAGGCGATATCATCGGGGTAGAAGGCTTTGTGTTTCGTACCCGCCGCGGAGAAATCAGCGTACATTGCCGAAAAACAGAATTGCTTTCCAAATCGCTCCTGCCGCTGCCCGAAAAATTTCACGGCTTAACGGATACCGAAACCAGATACAGACAGCGCTATGTCGATCTTATCATGAACCCCGGCGTGCGCCGCTCTTTCGAAATACGCAGCGCTTTTATCCGCCATGTACGCGCTTTTTTGGATGAGCGCGGCTATACGGAGGTTGAAACGCCCGTTTTGAATACCATATCGGGCGGAGCGACGGCGAGGCCCTTTATAACGCGCCACAACGCCCTCGATATCGACTTGTATATGCGAATAGCGACCGAACTGCACCTGAAACGTCTGATCGTGGGCGGGATGGAGCGCGTTTATGAGATCGGGAGGATATTCCGCAACGAGGGCATGGATACGAGGCATAACCCGGAGTTTACAACTGTCGAGCTGTATGAGGCATATGCCGACTACAACGATATGATGGATATTGCGGAACAAATGCTTTCGTCCGCCGCCATGAAGATTTTGGGAACTTACAAATGCGAGTGGATGGGAGAAACGATAGATCTGACTCCCGGTTGGCCGCGGCTGACCATGACGCAAGCCGTTGTCAACGCCGGCGGGCCGGATTTTTCAGTCATTGAATCGGATGAGGAAGCGGTGATCGCGGCTGAGGCGGCGGGGGTCGTTTTAAAAGACACGGAACCGACATGGGGCTGCGCTTTATATGAGTGTTTCGAACGGCTGGCCGAGAATAAACTGGTGCAACCCGCGTTTATTACCATGCATCCGACAGACGTATCTCCTTTGGCGAAAAGAAGCCGTTTTGACCCGCGGCTCACGGAGCGCTTTGAACTTTTTATCGGTCGAAGCGAAATGGCGAATGCTTTTTCGGAACTGAACGACCCTGCGGACCAAAAGCAGCGTTTTCAAAAGCAGGCGCAGCTGCGGGAGAGGGGAGACGAGGAGGCGTCGATGCAGGATGACGATTTCATAACCGCCTTGGAATACGGCATGCCGCCGACCGGCGGTATGGGGATAGGCATTGACCGCGCGGTAATGCTCCTGACGGGAGCGTCTTCGATAAGAGACATTATATTGTTCCCGACAATGAAGCCCAAAACGGAATAGCTCACAAGATGCCGCCGGAATTGCTGACGTCGAGAAAAAACGAGATAGTCGTTCATATGAGAAAGCTTTGTTCCGATAAAGAATACAGGCGGCAAAGCAAAGAATTCGTATGTGAGGGTGAGAAGTTACTCTCGGAGGCTTTGATCGAAAAAGCGGAGATCACCCGAGTGCTTTGGAACGAAAAGGTTTTGTCGGATATACCGCATCTGCCGGAGCAATATACAGTCAAAGAAGAGCTTGCTGCATATATTTCCCCGCTGAAAAATTCCGGCGGACCGATTTTTTCGGTGCGCATGAAAGACCGTCATCTCCCGCGGGAGGCGAAAAGAGCGATAGTCTTGGACGGAGTCGGAGACCCCGGAAATGTGGGGACTGTTATCCGGACCGCAGACGCAATGGGAGTTGACGCTGTGATATTGCTCGATCGCTGCGCCGATCCGTATAATCCTAAAACCGTCAGAGCGACAATGGGAGCGATTTTCAGACAATACATACGTACTGAACAGCAGATGCACGGGCTTGCCGGATTTTTACATAGTCACGGTCTGAAACTCTACGGAGCCTCAAATACAAAAAACGCCGTCGATATCAGGGAAACAGACCTTAAAAAAGCCGCGATAGCAATCGGCAACGAGGGCGGCGGTCTGAGCCGGGAGCTTATGGACTTGTGTGACGGGCTGATTGTTATACCTATCGCTCCCGAATGCGAATCTCTCAACGCGGCCGTCGCGGCCGCGGTTATAATGTGGGAGGGGTTCAGATAGATGTCGACAGTAAAATATTGGGTATGGCTCTCGTCTTTGACCGGGATAAGACCGAAGACCAAAAGCGCGCTTTTGGCTCAATTCGGCAGCCCTGAAGCAGTTTATTTCGCTGAAGGAAATGACTACCGGGAAACGGAAGGGATCACAAGCGCGGAGATTTCGGTATTGGCGGAGAAAGACCTTTCCGCGGCTCTTATGATCATTGACGGGTGCGGCGCGGACGGCATTGACATACTGACGATGCAGGACGCCGGATATCCGGTCAGGCTTCGCAATATATTCGACCCTCCCGCCATCCTTTATGTAAAAGGAAAACTCCCCGTTATCGACGAGGAAGCGGCCGTCGGCGTAGCGGGAACGCGCAAGTCGACGGTATACGGCAACAAGATGGCGAAAAAATTCGGTTATGAGATAGCAAAAAGCGGCGGACTTGTTATTTCGGGACTTGCGGAGGGCATTGACAGCCTCGCCGCGACAGGAGCGCTCGAGGCCGGCGGCCGATGCGTCGGGGTGCTGGGAACGGCTGTTGATATCGTTTTTCCGCGTTTCAATAAAAAGTTGTTTGAAGACGTTGCGGCGACGGGAGCTGTAGTCAGCGAATATCCGCCGAAAAGCTCAGTCCCCGGATGGTCTTTTCCGGCGCGCAACCGTATTATTTCCGGCCTTTCGCTCGGAGTTTTGATCGTTGAGGCCCCGGAAAAAAGCGGCGCTCTTATTACGGCGGCCGCGGCCCTCGATCAGGGGCGCGATGTATTTGCGGTCCCGGCTAACGCTGATTCGACGGCCGGGTTGGGCTCAAACCGACTCATAACGGAGGGCGCGCGAGCGGTTTTGAACGGTTCGGAAGTTATGAGCGAATATGCGGAAATGTTTCCTCACCGTGTTCGCCCGCTTTCTGCATGCGATCGTATGACCGGTGCGGCGGCAGGGGATACAGACAAAGACGCGGCGGTAAAAAGATCCGGCAAAACCGAAAGAGAAAAAGGGGACGGTTTTGCGGCGTTGCGAGTCCCTTCATCAAAAAAAACAGAAGAGGAAAAGAAACCCGACGAGAGAGCGGATCTGGCGATGCAATTGGAAAACCTGACCGAATCTCAGTTGAGGATAGTTTCCGTTATGAGTGTTTGCTCGATGCACGCTGACGATATCACGGAGCTTTGCGGTCTGCCGGTGCATGAGGTTCTCTCGGAGCTGACCATGCTCCAAATAAACGGCTTTGTCAATCAAGAGAAGGGTAAGAGGTTTACTCTCAATATCACTGCCGGGAAATGAGGAAAAAATCAGATGGCAAATTCGATCCGGAATTTGGTAATTGTTGAATCGCCTGCGAAGGCAAGGACCATTGAAAAGTATTTGGGAGACAACTACAAGGTCACAGCGTCTATGGGGCATCTTCGCGATCTGCCGAAAAGCACCATGGGAGTTGATATCGAAAACGGGTTTGAACCGCTTTATACACCGGTAAAAGGGCGCGAGAGTGTGATCGACGATCTGAAAAAAAAGGTCAAAACAGCTCAGACCGTTTACTTGGCCACCGACCCTGACAGGGAAGGAGAAGCTATATCATGGCATCTTAAAGAGTTGTTTGAGTTGCCGGATAAAAAGGCCCGCAGGGTCACTTTTAATGAAATCACCGGCAGGGTGGTCAAAGAGAGCATTGAAAATCCGAGAGATATCAACCAAAATCTTGTTGACGCTCAGCAGGCGCGCAGGATCCTTGACCGGATAGTCGGCTATAAGCTCAGTCCTCTGCTTTGGAGAAAAATAAAACGCGGCTTGAGCGCCGGCAGAGTACAGTCCGTGGCAACGCGTATGACTGTTGACAGAGAGGAAGAAATAAAAGCGTTTGTGCCGGAAGAATACTGGCATCTTGACATTACTTTTGAAAGAATTAATCAGCCGGGAAGTTATACGGCGCGTTTTTTCGGAACAAAGGAGAAAAAAACCGAGCTGCATAACGAACGTGAGGTACAAGAAATAACAGAGGCGGTATCGGGAGCATCATTTATTATCAGCAGTGTCAAACGCGGGGAAAAGCGCCGCGCGCCTTCTCCGCCTTTCATAACGTCGACCCTGCAGCAGGAGGCTTCAAGAAGATTGGGAATGACGCCGTACCGCACGATGTCCGTTGCTCAGCAGCTGTATGAGGGCGTCGATATTACGGGCGAAGGCACGGTGGGGCTAATTACATACATGAGGACCGATTCTCTGCGCATATCGGATGAAGCGCTCAAATCGGCGGCAAGTTTTATTAAGGAACATTACGGCGAAGATTACTGCCCGGGAAAGCCGCGCGTTTTTAAAGCAAAAGCGGGCGCGCAGGACGCCCACGAGTCGATACGGCCGAGTGTCATTGCGCTTACCCCGGAGAGGATCCGTAAAGATTTAACTCCGGAACAATACAGACTCTACCGCCTTATTTGGAGCAGATTCACGGCAGGGCAGATGTCAGACGCCGTATATGACAATGTGGTCATCGACACCGAATCAAAAGGTTACATTTTCAGAGCGAATCATTCCGAAATAAAATTTCCGGGGTTTACCGCGGTTTACGATGACGGAAAAGACGATGAAACTGAAGAAAAACAAAAACCTCTGCCTGATCTGAGTGAGGGCGAGGCGGTCAGGCCCGAGGAGATAAGCAAAGAGCAGCTGTTTACTCGGCCGCCGTCGAGATATACGGAGGCGACACTCATTCGCGCTATGGAAGAAAAAGGAATAGGCCGGCCTTCGACATACGCTCCCACCATCGGGACGATCACCACCCGTGAATATGTTATCAAGGAAGGGAAATTTTTAAAACCCACCGCCCTGGGCGAGGTGATCACAGGTTTTATGAAAGAGCGTTTCCCCGATATTGTCGACTTAAAATTTACCGCTCGTATGGAAGACAGTCTTGACAGCATCGAAAATGGGGAAAACCGATGGAAAGCGGTGCTGGAGGAATTCTACAAAGACTTTTCCGGCGAGTTTTCAGATGCGGAAAAGGCGTTGGAAGGTGTTCACATAAAGGTGCCGGATGAAGAATCAGATGAACAATGCGATAAATGCGGGAAAATGCTTGTTATAAAATCAGGCCGCTTCGGGCGCTTTTTGGCTTGTCCCGGATATCCGGAGTGCGATTTTACAAAACCGCTGGTCGTATTGATGCCGGGTAATTGTCCGAATTGCGGCGGACGTATATTAAAACGCACATCAAAAAAAGGATACACGTATTATGCCTGCGAAAACCGGACGCCGTGCGGTTTTATGAGTTGGGACGTGCCTGTGGCGGATAATTGCCCCGAGTGCAAAAAAAACATGTTTAAACTCTCGGGCAGAGGACATAAAAAACCTTTCTGCGTCAATCAAAACTGCCCGGCTTTCCTTCCGGAGGAGAAACGGGGATATAAGAAAAAAGCTGCCGCGAACACGGCGGACGAGCCTGAGACGGAGAAAACAAAAAAAAGAAGCGCCGCCGACAAAAAAAAGAGCTGAACATGCCGGTAACGGTGATCGGCGCCGGATTGGCGGGCTCGGAATGCGCGTGGCAGTTGGCGAAACGCGGAATAAGGGTCAGGCTTATCGAGATGAAGCCAAAAAAAATGTCGCCTGCTCACAATTCGCCGTCTTTCGCCGAGCTTGTTTGCTCCAATTCAATGCGAGGCAATGATCTGTCGGTGGCCGCCGGACTGCTGAAGGAAGAACTGCGGCGGCTCGACAGTCTGATAATGGAATGCGCTGACGCAAACCGCGTGGCGGCGGGAGGCGCTCTTGCCGTTGACAGGGAAAGGTTCTCGTTCGACGTTACCGAGCGCATTGCAAACCACCCGCTCATTGAGATAATAAGCAGCGAGGCAAAAAAGCTCCCCGACGGTGAAACGGTGATCGCGACGGGGCCCTTGACGAGCCGGGCGATGGAGGGGTGTATCAGCGAACTCTGCGGCGGTATCGGTCTTTTACGTTTCTTTGACGCGGCGGCGCCTATCGTGACATTTGAGAGCGTAGATATGAAAAAAGCATTCTTCGCCTCGCGTTACGGCAAAGGTACGCCGGATTACATAAACTGCCCTTTAAACCGGGAGGAGTATCTCAAATTCCACGCCGAGTTGTGCGGGGCAAAAACCGTTGATCCTCGCGGATTTGAAGAGGCAAGCGTGTTTGAGGGTTGTTTGCCGGTGGAGGTCATGGCAAAACGGGGAGCGGATACGCTCACGTACGGGCCGTTAAAGCCGGTCGGGATAAGGGATCCCGAAACCGGAAAAGAAAGCCATGCGATCGTTCAGCTCCGGCGGGATAACGCAAAAGGGACGATTTACAATCTCGTGGGATTTCAAACTCATTTGACCTTTTCGGAACAAAAAAGGGTTTTTTCTTTGATACCGGCATTGGCAAATGCTGAATTTGTGCGGTTCGGCGTTATGCACCGCAACACATACATCAATTCGCCCTCCTTGCTCGACAGATATTACGGGTTTAAAAGAAAGCCCGGGATCAGTTTTGCCGGACAGATAACGGGCGTTGAG
>Ga0082212_10002201_pt1 | contig 28644 bp, 34 predicted proteins | sample TergutNt197P3_FD_71548 | JGI IMG/M metagenome (GOLD analysis project Ga0082212, IMG submission 71548) | Neocapritermes taracua P3 segment gut microbial communities from Petit-Saut dam, French Guiana - Nt197 P3 | ecosystem: Host-associated > Arthropoda: Insects > Digestive system > Gut ...
TGCGTCCGTCAAGGACTACCGCGTTGCCTTTGGACCCGGTCGATATGACGTTGTATATCATACATGTCTCTCCCAATGCGCGCGCATGCGACTCTACTCGCCTTCTGCGCTCTCTACCCCACATATCGTCAGCGCCTCGTCGACTGAGTGTGCGACGCCCGCCCTCGCGCCGAGTACCAGCATGGACGCTATGAAGCGCTCCTGCTCCGGCGTGGACTTCCGGCCTCGTGCCTTGCACTCCACGAACGCAGCGCGGCCGCCGGGCATAATGAGCATGATGTCTGCAAAGCCCTTCGGCATGGCCGTAAACCTCTTCCCGTTCGGGAGTTTCACCGACCCGGCGTTGCAGCGGTAGACTTTACCGTGCTTCCCGAGCTCGCGCATGCAATCGTATACGAGGCGCGACTCCGAATACTCCATACATCACCCGGCCCCCGGTTCCGTTCTTTACTACAGTTCGTTCATTGTGATCTGCGCCGGATCTTCTTCGTTCACGCCTACGGCTGCTTCGATGACCTCGCCTGTGCTGTCATCCACTGTCAGTCCCTCGGCAGTTCCTTCGGCAGCGTCCTGCACTCCGCTGGTGATCTGTGCAATGTCATCGCCGCCGATGTAGTCCATGGATCCGTCGGCGTAGCCAACGGAGTTGTCCTTCTCCAGCGCGTCGCGCATCTCGATAGACATAATGCCCCACTTGCTTATAAGCTGGCGGAGCATCGTTTTATAGGCCATACCGTCAAAGTCCTTTTCCCAGTAGGTATATCCTTTTTTTGCTTTGTAGCCTGCGGAGTAACGGAGGGCGTGCTGCTCCATTTTGTCGCGGCTCCAGTAGAGGGCTTTCTTAAAGCCGTTCATGTACTCAAAGACAGCATAGTACCCGATCGTCGGGGCTGTCTCGCGTTTGAGTTCGTCCGTTATGAAGTTACATGTCAGCTCTTCAGTCAGCGGGTTATAGCTCACGAGCTCGCCCTTCTTAATAGCGATCACATTGAGGTATTTGTACTGGCCGCTCCTGGCTGCGAGCTGAATGTAGCCTTTGTAGCCGATAATAAACGTCGCGACTTTACGGTTGTTTTTGTTGTCGTTGAACGGCACGAGGTAATACTGCCCGAGTTGCGGCGACGGCGACAGATTGAGCGCCTCGCCCTGCAGCGCGCATGTGAGGATCGTGCCGGCGTCGCACTCCTGCAGGTCGGGGTTGACGGCTACCGCGCTCGATATCGACGCGATGAACCGCTGCGCTCTCTTCGGGTCCTGAAGAGTGTTATTGATAAGCCGCTGATACCCGTCTGTCTGAATCGCCACGGAGAATCTGGGACGCTGTGCTACTGCTGTGCTTGCCATGATATGACCTCCAACTCATAAATATCATTCATACTTGTACCCGCCCTCGTTCAGGAACGCTTTCAACGCTCTCAACTCCGACTTCTTCGCTGTTACCGAGATCTTCACTGTCATTACCGGATCGTTGTCTACCGCAGGCACAGACGCTGCCGATGGGGGCGCGAGCGGTGGCGGCGCTGCCGGCGCTGCTGCCGCGACTTTGGCGGCTGCTTCCGCTTCCGCTGCCTGCCGGGCTTCACGTTCCTCCTGCCGTCGCTTCTGCTCCTCGATCGTCTTTCGGCGCTCAGCTACGATGGTCATTGCTTCCGTCGCGCTGAGTGTCTTACGGAACTCCGCGAGTATTTCGGCGCGAATATCTTCCGGCTGGGCGTCGATCGCTTTCAGCCCACTCACGAGCTGGTCGATCTTTTCGCGGCACTCCTTCTTGAGAGCTGCCTCAGTGTCTGACAACCCAACCTTATGCATCTGATTGTTGAAGTCAGCATACTCGCTGACGTGCTTCGACTCTGCGTATTCGTTGAAGTATATTCTGATCTTCTCCGTCTTTTGCGCATTGAGTTCATCCACGACTGCGTTGACTTTCTTGTCGAGTGTTTCTTTTGCCACCTTGTACTGATCCCGAATACAATCATTGTACACATCTTCAAATCTGATATACGGATCGATTATGGCCGCTTTGATGGCTTTCCGTTGCTCCTCATATTGCTCAAGCTCTTTCATGAACTCAGTTCGGATCTTTTTGACTTCTTTGTACGTCTCCTCGGTGCAGACAAGTCCTTCGACGATTGCAAGTTTGTCCGCAATCGCTTCTTTCACAGCCTGCAGCTGCTCCTCGATTATCGGTAGCTGTTTGATCACCATAATTTCGTTCAATGTTGTTCCCCCTCCCGTTCACTTACGATCCGGTATGAAGCTTCGTGGCCGTCGGCAATTTGTACGAGGACTTTTTCTGCTGCGTCCTTGGTCTTATAACTGACTGCGTGCGTCTTATCGGGTGAAAAGTTCCTGACGCCTTTCCTGCCGAAATTGGCAAAGTACCCGCCGTAGTCGATGGCTTTGATGTAATATGACATCTTATCCCCCTTCCTGTAACTCTTCTATAAAAAACATGATTCGAGCTTCCATCTCCCCTACAAGCACCGGATAGTACAGCTCCCTGAGACCGGGCATGTTTCTGTACTTTTTTGCGCTGATTTCCGACTCATCCAGTATTGCTGTCAGCCGGTGCGCTATCTCGACTCTTGCGTTCTTGCTTAGATATGTCATGGCGACTTATCCTTATTCTGATATTGTCCCAGCTTCCATCAGTTTATCCCGCGTCGCGATGACCGCCCTGCTGTAAGCAGTGCTGGTCACGCCGTCGTCCCACCGTCGCTTCGCCGCAACGAAGCCCTCGTTGTATGCCATAAGAGCCTTGTGAGCGTCTGACTCCAGCAGCAGCGGGGCTATGATGTACACCCCGGCGATCACGTTCTGATACGGGTCGAGGAAATCTGTAACGCCGAGCTCGCGGCGAAGCCACGCATGGTTACACTGGTTTATCTGCATGAGCCCATAGTCGCTTGTCTTGCTTATAACGCCGGAGCGGTACCCGGACTCGCAGTACATAAGCGCGAGGATCAGCTCATAATGCTCCGCGATCCCGGAGCCTGCGCAAACGCTATATATGTAGTCCTGCATTTCATCGCTGAGCGGTATATCGTAGTGTGCAGGCGCCATCAGGCTCGTAACGGTCGCGCTAAGTGATTGCTGATAACTCTTTAAGTTATCTTCTGAACTGATATTAGGTTCTTCTGCGAGTATTTGCGGTATCTCAGTTTCAGCTTCCTGCGTTGGTTTACTCTCTTCACCGTCTTTGCTTTCGATGCCTGTATCCGCCGTGACCGGCGTGTACTTCGGGGTGTCACTCGGAGGCACCGCTGACGGAGCAGGATCCGCAAGCTCCTCCTGCTGCTCTGCAGGCGCTGTGAGCGCGTACAGGGGCGCTGGCTCGATGGATGCCGCTGTTTTACGGGGGAAGCTCACGACAGTGTATACGGCAAGTCCGACGAGGGTGAGCGACACGATGATCACGCTGATCGCGAGGATGCGGTTATAGTTCAAGTCCGGTTCGTTTTCGTTCATACTGTTACAGCACTTGTCCGGCGCCGTTACCGGTGTTCTGGTAAAATGCGGTGATTGCGCTGTTCCGGCCCTCGATCGTGCGCTCTTCGTTGGCTCGCATGAGTGCTTTTATTTTGCCGTCGATGGCGTTATGCGATCCGGCCATCATCATAGCGCTGAAGAACTTGTCTGCGGCCATATTATGGGCCGCCGCCAGCCTTTCAACTGCCGCCGCCTGGTCCGACGCGAGCGAGTAGGTCACGGTGTAGTCCGTCATGTCCGCCCCTTTTGCATTAATCATATTCAGCCACATTTGATGTCCTGATATGCTACACATATGTGTAGACGCTATTTTAGACATTTATTGGTGATGGCTGCGCTTTACTCCCTTTATTTGCATCGATTTACCGGATACTAGTTTCTTTCTGCACATAAACCTTTTGATAATCGTTGCTGGCATTGTGTGTGTAGTCATACTGTTCTGCATTTTCAAGTACCTTACAACCGCCGTTTTCGGCCTGTTGTGCGCGCCCGTCTCCGTTTTTCACCGGCATCACTCGAGTCACCCTGCAATACCCGGCATCGGCGAATATTTCGACAACACGCCCGTCTGCGGAGTACATCCGAAACTGTTTCAGCGGCGGTTCATCCGCGAGCCGGTCGCGGATCGCCGCGCCGATGTCGGTGCTGCTCATGGGCTTGAGCTCCTTTCGTTGACGGCTATGTGCTGTGATGGTATGATTGACTAATACTGCCAGGAGGCGAAAATATGCGTGATCAATATTGGTATATGTGGGCGGAAATCTATAGAAGAGAGCGTTATTTCCATCATTATCAGAGTTACTCTCGCGTACTGAACAGCCTGGTTATTGCAGTTTGCTCTATCGCATCTGCTGCAAGTATAGCAAGTTGGGGCATTTGGGGTGTGATCCCTCTTTTTTGGAGCATATTAACTGCTTTCTCTCAAGTCTTTCAGGCAATAAACCCTGTGTTGCCCTTCTCAAAGCAATTGGTTGCATTGCGTTTCTTGTTGCCCGACCTTTCAAAACTACTTATAGTTATTGAAGGTGGCTGTCACAGGATTCAAGTAAGCGGCTTAGACGATGATGCAATATTAGTAATGTACCAGGAGTATCTACTTCAAGCCGACGAGATCGAAAATCGCTACATTGGTAACTCATGGTTTCCCGTAATTACAAGGATTGCAGCAAAGTCTGAAGTTGAGCGGGATCTGTACTTTCAACAGCGGAGTACACCGTAGGAGTTGTATTATGGCAAAGTCCAAATCGAGACCAAACAACCCCAGAAAAGCAAAGTCATCATCCGTTCCACCTCGGAAGAAACCGCCGCCTCCGCCGCCACCAAAGAAGGACTCAAAGTAGCTTCTTCTTTATTTCTTTCGATTCCAGCTTCTTTATCTGCCATTGACAAAAGTCGCAGGCGTCCGGCGTCAGCGTGCCAATAATGCCGATCATTATGTACCTGTAGATTGCCAGGCCCAAAGCTACGCCCGTAATAAAAACCGCTATGAGTATCACCATGCTCATTATGCCTGTACCTCACTCGTTTCTGGCGATCGCTTCGTTCGCCCACATGACGGTCTCTTCAATCTTCGTTATTGCGAGTGACCGCTCCATGCAAGACCTCCCTTGATTTATTATCCAAACAGCTGGCCGCATCTCGCGGCCGGCTGTTTTTGTCTCCTGCACGTCGATCGTCGCAGGATAGAGTGCTTTCACACATTTCCTCATATGCTGGAGTATGCGTTATTTTTCCGAGGTACTGCTCGGTCAGATATCCACTCATCTAGTAATCGTTTATATATCTCAAAGCGACGCCCATCTTTATCTGTATGAATACAGATAGCAAAAGGGTACTTCCCTTGATCAATACCTGAGCCTATCGTCATTTCGCTCACCTTCATGCCTAATGAACGAAGTAACAGTGTCACTTCCTGAAGGCTAATAGTCTCGATCTTAATTTCGTCGTACGACATATCGAATCACTTCCAATCAACAAACTCCTGTATTGCGTAGTTCAACTGAGTAAGCTAAAGCTGCTTGCTAAACGTATTTAGATTATCTCAATCATCCATGTGCACTTTCTCATCCGGATAGAACAGCGTCCAGTCAAATCCAAGAACTTCTGCTATTTCTTTTGCTTTTTCAACTGACGGACGTCGCTCACCACGCTCGTATTTTCCAATAGCCGATATGTCCACACACACACTGCGTGCTAGATCATGTTTCGACATGTTTTTTCTTAGCCTAGCGTCCTGGAGCCATCGTCGCATAGTATTCACCTCAAAAGTGTGAATTTTCTACAAGTGTTTCTACATGTTACGGACATATTGTCTATATGTCAAGCGTAATTTTACAACTTTTCCCATTTTTGTTCAACATTTACATATGAATAGACTTATCGTCTATTCATATTGTATAGACATGTTGTCTACTGTATTATTGTTATCGAGGTGACTACAGTGCTTGGAAGTAGACTCAAGGATATGCGCATGAAAATAGGCGCGACTAGCAAAGAAGTTGCATTCGCTTTACGGCTTCACGAAACCACATATGGCAAGTATGAACTTGGAAACAGGGAGCCTGATATTGAGACAATGCAAAGACTTGCGCTATTCTATGGAACCACTATCAGTTATCTTGTCGGTGAAACTGATAATCCATTTCCTGAGAAAAATGCTCTTCGGATTCCAATACTTGGACGTATACCTGCTGGCATACCAATTGAGGCGGTGGAAGACATTGACGATTGGGAAGAAATACCTGTTGAATGGGCTGCGGGCGGTAAAGAGTATTTTGGCTTAAAGATTCGCGGTAATAGTATGGAATCAAAATATCGCGATGGCGATACTGTGATATTTATTAAAGCGTCCGACTGCAATAGCGGAGATGAGTGTGCAATTATGGTAAATGGTGAAGATGCTACTTTTAAGAAAGTACTTAAGCGTAAAGCTGGGATAATTCTTCAACCTCTAAATACAACAGACTATGAGCCGGTCTTTTACAATGATGATGAGGTTATTGACTTGCCTATTACTATTGTTGGTATAGCAAAAGAAATAAGGCGAAAAACATAAAAGCCGCCTACAGTGGCGGCATAAAGGAGGTTGCTTTGGACTTCATTGCACTCGACTTTGAAACAGCAAATACCCGTCAACATCCCTGCTCTATTGGATTAGTTCTTGTCAAAAATGATACGATTTGTGAGGAGTTTCAATCTCTAATAAAGCCATGGGGTGCTTTTGATTCATACTGCATCAGAGTACACGGAATATGTTTCAGAGATGTTGCTGAAGCCCGGATATTTTCTGAAATATGGGATCACATAGAACCGTACTTTCGGCATTTCCCGGTTGTCGCTCACAATGTAGCATTTGATAAATCTGTATTAGAGAAATCTGTCCGTCATTATGGACTTGCAATGCACCGCGTTACCTACTATGACACGATGCAGTTGTTCAAGTATAACTATCCGGATTATAGTGCTCTTGACATTTCCTCTGCTTGTGCTTCAATGGGCGTTCATGTTGAGAATCATCACAATGCGCTTTCTGATGCTAGATCAGCAGCAAAACTTATGCTATGTATGATAGCAGATGAGAACACAAGTATTTTCCCATCATCAATCGGATCAATTATTGAGCAAATTTCAATTAATCAAACTAGTTTTGATACAAATGCAAATGACGAACCACCGGAGCCAGAGGTTGTAATGACAAAAGCCCGATTAGATGTTATTGATCGTATTGATTTTCTGAACTCCACTTTTGTACTTACTGGCATATTCTCCGGGTATTCACGTGATAGCCTAAAAGAGCTTATTATCAGCAAAGGTGGTAGAGTGGTATCAGCAGTCAGTAAAAAAGTAAACTACGTTGTTGCCGGGTTACAGGATGCTTCTGTTGTAAAAGACCATATTGGAGCAAAGAGCACAAAGATTCTTGAAGCAGAGGCGCTACGTGAAGAAGGGATAAATATAAAAATCATTGACCATGAGTCGCTATATCCGTGCTTTCGCGAAGACGGTTAACCACTTGACTGCGGTAATACTTTGTGACAAGCTACTTTACAACGTGGTTATGGATATGAGGTCAGCTATTGTTAGTAATTTGTTAGTAACTGAAAATAAAGATGTTCAAATATGCACAAGGAGTAATTACATAAACCTAGTGACCGCAATGGTTTCTTGAATGGCCTTACTTATACATAACGACAGGATGTGCTTGACGTGCGGAGGGTCAGCGGTTCAAGTCCGTTATCGTCCACCAGAGGAATTCCTGCAACCGTAACGGATTGCAGGAATTTCTGTAAAACTGTAATAGCGGCATGCTGCGAGGAGTGAGCCGAATGAGTAAGAACGGCAGGAAAATAGTAGCCCCGGTAATTATCGCATTTTGTGTCATAGTATACTATATCATAGTCGTTTTTGTATTCATATGCATCGACGGCATTCCGCTATTTGTCAAGATTCCGGGTATTCTAATTCCGGTAGCGTTCATTGGCGTCAGTGTTTTTGTACTAAGGGAAAGAATAAATGAAGTAAGGAGCGGCGAAGAAGATGATCTTGGTAAATACTGATTACATCTCAGGGAAGCAGCTGGAAATGCTTGGGCTCGTAAAGGGCAGCACTATCCAGTCAAAAAACATAGGCAGGGACATCACGCAGGGTTTCAAGACACTTGTCGGCGGTGAACTGAAAGCCTATAACGAAATGATGAACGACGCCAGAGCATTGGCGACAAAAAGGATGGTCGAAGAGGCGGAGTCGATGGGAGCGGACGCGGTAGTCAACATCCGTTACGCATCAGCGGCGATCATGAGCGGAGCGGCGGAAGTAATGGCATACGGGACCGCCGTGAAATTTGCATAAGGCTGGGCGCAGCTCCGGCGCCCTCAGCACCAGTTATCGTTATCACTGCAAATCCAGTTCCGACAAATTACGTATTACCGCCGTTTTCGTGAAGCTGTCGAACTCCTCTGCAGCCGTCGCGCCGGTCGTGACCGCCGTAAACGCAACTTTCGCGTTTCCGGCGGTTTCCGCGTCTATCAGGCTGTCGCCGATGTACATGACGTCGTCCGGCCCCGCCCCCAGCTTCTCAAGCGCTGTAAAAATACCCGCGGGCGACGGTTTCAGTTCGCTCATGTCTTCGCTGCCTATCACAATGTCGATAAGGTCCCCGATATCGTAATACTCAAGCGTTTGCCTGATCCTGCGGCTGATCTTGTTCGACACAATGCCTGTTTTGGCGCCGAGTTGCTTTATCTTACGCAAAGTCGGGATGACATGCGGATATAGAAATGTATTATCAGCCATTGATAAATCAGCTTCCGCAATGAACTCACTCCTGTACTGCTCCAACAGCCCTGCATCCGTTTCGCCGGTAAGTGTCTTGAATATATCAGCCACTCCCCTGCCAATGCCGCGCTTTATAAGCTCATCTTCGACGTCCGCGTAGCCGTGCCGGAGAATCACTGTTCTGTAGCAATTGAGTATCGAAGCTTCTGCGTTCGCAATTGTGTAATCGAAATCAAAAAGGTATACATTGTATTTTTGCACAGTTCAGCACTCCTAATCATTACTTTTCCTATTTCTCTGCGCGTAGAATCGTCCGGACCTGCTCCCTGCTGAGCGACATCGCAACAGCACCAGAGCTGTGCGGCTATAGCTGCATTTAAGATAAATGTCAGAAACACCCCGCAACTCATGAGCACTAATCTCTCATATATCACGGAATCGATGACAGTAATTCGTCGGCATATCTCTCACCGAACAGCCTGTCATACTGAAACGCCTCAAACATTCTAAGGTGCTCGTTACCATAGTCAGGCTTGCTGTAAACCTTGCCGCCGGAAGCAAACAAACCGCAGTTCATCGCCTGATAACTGCTGCAAGCCTGAAGCAGGAACTTGTAGTAATAATTCATCCGCACGCCTGAAGCTTCCGCCAGCAAAGCACCCAGAAAGTACGGGCTGACGTCGCCCCATGACGACGGGAGGCGGCAGTAGTTGCAAAACGAGATATATGGCGTTGTGTATAGTTTATACGTATCGTCAGCAGATAGATCCCCAAGTTCGCTCTCTTCGATGTACCCCAGATCGTAATACACGCCTGTCTGCATGGATATAGCAGGCAGATGGTCTCCGAAATACAGTAGAATCGTTGGGGTATCAGTCTCCATGACGTACTCATAAAGCCTGCCGAGAACAGCGTCTGCGTCATAAACGCCTTCCAGATAAGTCTCCAGAGCCGCTGTTTCTTCCACCGACAACACACCTGCGGCGTCAGCTTGTATATACGTCTGATCGTATTTGTCGGGTAGGTACGGCACATGATTCTGCATTGTGATACCAAAGAGGAAAAGCGGCTCAGTTGTGTTTTCGACTATTTCTATGAGCTTGCTGCAGAAGTACTCGTCAGAAATAATATCTTGACCGTTAAGAGAACCTTTGAATGATGCGTCCGGCATATCATCTTCAGAAATAAAGTCATTGAAGCCAAGCTCAGGGTAGTTGCTCTCCCTGCTAAAAAACGAGGGAAGATACGTGTGAAGCGCAACTGTATGGTAGCCGTTTGCCTTGAACATACCCGGCAGCGAACGCCCGTTATCGTTGTCGATGTAGATTCCGCTGTCATAATACGGTATGTCTCCGAAACCTGTGAACGCCATGGAGTTACCTGTCAGAAACTCGAATTCCGTGTTACATGTCATACCGCCGAACGTAGGCGTGACTACGTTACCGTATGTTGCTGCATTCTGCAAACTATGCAGGTTCGGAACAGGGTCGCTGGAGTAAGCGACATTCGGAAGACGCGCAGGATCCCAGAATGCCTCGCTCATCACAACAATGACATTCGGCTTGACTGCTTCGCCGTATGCCGTGCGGCCTGCTCTGCCGCCAATATCCATACTTGTTTCACCGTACACGCTGCAGCAAGCCTCGTTGTACGTTATGCGGCCTGCCCTGCCGCTGACGTTTTCAACGAGAAGCTCCTGAAGCGACTCCATATACTCAAGGCTGTAATTTTCCGGCATTTCGATGCTGCCGCCTATGACTCCGATGGAACAGAACCCAAGCAGTGCGCCTTGGGTCTCATATACATTATTATAGTCAATCTCCTGGGTCGACATTGCGCTAAAAGAGTTTATTACAACGCTCTCAGCTGCTTCCGTATAGAAAACGAAAGAAACAAGCAACCCGGATGCAGCTATTACCACGATACGCGTCCGTATACCAAAATGTACATGCCTTGACACGTAGAACAGCGGAATATTCAGCACTGCTATGCAAACTACTGATAATACGGGCTTCCAGTTAAAAGATATTATCGAAAAAGAAGCCATGCTGACAATATGCCGTGCCAGATTTAAATCAGACGGAATCAATACCTGGCCCGTCTGCATATATCTGTAGAAGTTGGCAGTATACAAAAGCACCAGAATCGCGGATACTATGATCCCGGATATGAAAACATTGCCTGTCAATGAAAAAACGACAATGACCATCAAAAAAATCAGAACTGCAGAAATCACGTAGACCGGAAGCCCGTGCAGCGCTTCGTGCGTGTTTTGTACTTCAAGCGATATATACAGAAGCAGTGAGAAAAGCGGCACATAGGTATACGCTATTGTTCTCTTTGTTGATTCTTTCAACATAATCACCATAATTATTGTACTCCAAGGCTACGGATATTTCAATAGAGTTCACTAACAGATTCAGTTTGTATGCTACTTTAGTGTTACACTTCAGAGGGGTATCCGGGAGACTGCCTTTTTTGAGGCTGAACTTATAGCAGGAGGCGGCAGCCACTGCTCATGTACCCCGGAACATTCGTAGAAGCCTTAAAAAAGCATCTCCCGGACACCCCTCTGAAGTGTAACTACCTTAAAATACAGTTCGGGGCTGCCGCTCATTAAGCAACAGCCCCGAAGAATGTCCGAACTTGGATTGTCAACGCCTCAAGCGCTGCACCAAAAGCGCTTTATTTATATGCGCCGTATTTCAGAGTCGTATCGAACATTGCGTGCAGGTTCTCTTTCGGGCACCTGTCCACAGGGATCGAAACGTCCATCATGAACCCGCCGCCCGGCGCGCATATATCGAGCAACCGCTTTGTCTCGTCTGCGATCTGATCCGGCGTGCCGTACATAAGCAGCGAAGTCGGGAGATTACCGTTGATGCATGCGACTTTGCCCACAGTCTCCTTCGCGCGCTTCATATCGACCTTTTCAAACATATAGATGACCTTGCCGGGAGGCACGTCGCAAAGCTGTTCAAGGCGCGTGTTATAGTTCCCCTCCGTGAAAATGTATGGGGTGATGTTGTTGTCTATGCAGGCCATGATAAGCGCCTTCAAGCCGGGCCAGTAGAACTTCTCGTAGTCGGCAGGGCTCATGAACTCGTCAACGCCCATGTGAAGCGGAATGAGGAAGTATTCGCGGCCCATTTCTACTGCGCTGCCGAGCGCGTTTCTCAGCATAAGCCCCTGCATAGTGTTGACGGCGGCCATGAGTTCGTCAGGCCGCTCCTTCACGTCGACGATTGTGTTTATCATTCCGCGGAAGGTGTCGGCAAGCATATCAAACGGGCATGTCGTACCAAGCTGCGGGCCGAGAACAAAGCCAGCTTCTTCGATGACCTGCGCTATCATTCCTCCGCCGATCAGCCAATTGAGCGAGTGTTTTCCGGATTCCGCCAAAGCGTCAAACGCCTGCCTGACCTCGGGATCAGCGAACGGAACTGTCGCAGAGAACATGCCGAACTCTATCGGGTTCTGCACATTGATCTTGGCAAGGCCCGCGAGGTTCTTATTTCTGCGCGGGAACCACTTTGTCAGGATAAAATGCGTCGGGTCGAAGCAGAACTCTTCATACTCGTCCTCTGACATGTACTCGCCGTCAAGATACTGATAGCTTTCATTAAGACCAATGCCATGCTCGAATCCGGGAAGCTTCAGGAACTCCGATCCCAGCGCCAGCGACGCAAGGCCGGGATAAACTGCAGGGGGCCATACTATATCCGGATCGTACTCTTCCAGATATGCTTTGACCCCGGGTATGGAGTTGCGTACATCCATAAGGGTGGCGTAACTGGGGATACCGTACGCTGAGCCGTAGAAGAACCCCAGTTTCGGAGCGATCGGCACACGGTCGCCTTCGGTGAGCGCCGTCGCGGCGTGAACTCTCGCTTGACGTACTTTGTATTCATCTTGTTTGGACATTTGGAAACCTCCTAATATAATATCGTAAACTCAGTTTCTGATTTATCAGACTAATTAGAATCTACCACACAGACCGTCTTCGTGTCAATGATAATGAAATCTAAAAATAGCTTGATGATTCACTTGATTAGCGATAGAATTGCCGGGTCAGTAAAACAATACGGATTAGAGGAAGGAATGGTTAATAGAATGTCAAAAGTAGCTGTAATCCGCTGTGAAAGCTATGAACAAACCGAAGTTACGGCCGCTGTGCAAAGAGGGATCGGGCTTCTGGGCGGCGCGGGCATGTTTGCAGCGCATGGAGAGAAGATACTGCTCAAGCCGAACTGGATCATGCCGGTTGCGCCCGAGCGCTGCGCAACTACAAACCCTGCAGTCTTTAAAGCAGTATGTGAAGTGTTCCTGTCGGCCGGTGCGAAGCTTTGCTACGGGGACTCTCCGGGGTGGGGTACATCTGAAGATGCGACTATTGAAGCCGCAGGCGCTACAGGGTTTCTGGAAGTCGCCGAATCCATGGACATACCTCTAGCGGACTTTATTCACGGCCGCGACGTAAATACCGGGACACAAGAGTTCCACATCGCTAACGGCGCGCTTGACTGCGACGGTATCATCAGCCTGCCGAAGCTGAAAACTCAAGGTTTCCTGAAGCTGACCGGCGCTGTGAAGAACCAGTTCGGATGTGTCCCGGGAAGGCGTAAGGGCGCGTATCACCGTCAGTTGGAGAAGCCCGCGGACTTCGCGCGAATGCTTATCGAGCTGAACATGTTCCTGAAACCACGGCTTTACGTCATGGATGGTATAGTCGCGATGGAAGGCAACGGCCCGATGAACGGCGATCCGAAGAAGATGAACGTTCTTTTACTATCGGCCGACCCGATCGCCCTCGACGCCACGGTATGCCGCCTCGTGGACGTGAACCCGGAATACTCCTACACAGTCTCACTTGGCAGGCAAGCCGGACACGGAACATATCTCAGCGATGAGATAACGCTGCTGGGAGACGAGCTGGAAAGCCTGATATCCCGCGATTTCAACATCAACCGCGACCCTATCAGCAATGTACGCGGTCCGGGAGTCTTTTCATTCGGGAATGACGCGGGAGTACCAAAGCCGTACATCGTCGAGGAAAAGTGCAGACGTTGCGGCGTTTGCGTCGAAATGTGCCCTGTCATGCCAAAGGCTTTGAGCTGGCAGGACAAGGACAAGGACAAGGACAAGGACAAGGACAAGGACAAGGACAAGGACAAGGACAAGGACGCAGGCAAAGGCGCCCCGCCGTCTTACGACTACAGCAGATGCATCCGCTGCTTCTGCTGCCAGGAGCTTTGCCCGCACGGCGCTATTCTTATAAAAGAGCCGACGTCCTGAGTCCGGCGCTGATGTACGCCGTCGACAAACAAGACGTCGGTAATTAAATTGATATATCAGTTGGTAAACACTGTTTCCAGGTAGTTCCTGATTGGTAAACACTGTTTCCAGACAGTTCCTGATTGGTAATCACTGTTTCAGACCGTTCCTGAATAATCTTGCTCGAATGTCACAAACCGCAAGGCTATGCTGTTAAACGTTTCAGACAGAACCCGCTAACATGGTTTTGAGAAGCTCCTTCACCGCCCCGGTCACATCCGCGTTCCCCGCTTTCATGTTCACAGATTTATCTCTTGTAACGATCTCGCAGCAGCCCTCGCTCAAATTGCGGGGGCTGACAATTATGCGAACAGGCGCGCCGATCAGGTCGGCGTCGGAGAACATAACGCCCGCGCTGACTACCCTGTCGTCATAAATCACTTCTATTCCTTCCGACAGGAGCCGGTCGTACAGCTCGTCTGCGAACGCCTTGACTTCTTCATTGTCCGCGCGAACGCAGCACAGGTGTACCTGCCATGGCGCGATCGACAGCGGCCACATGGGGCCATACTCGTCGTGAAACACTTCGCAAACTGACGCTGCAAGCCGGTCTACTCCGATCCCGTAACACCCCATGATCGGGTGGCGCCGCTCTCCGTTCGCGTCTGCATAACTCATGTTCATGGACTCCGTGTACTTTTTGCCGAGCTGGAATATATGCCCAAGTTCGACCCCGCGCGACACCGACAGCGACGGCTTCCCGCATTCCGGACAGACGCCGCCTTCTACCGCCTTCGCAAAGTCGTGATATTCCGCTGCCCCGTAATCGCGTTCAATGTTAAAGCCCGTGTAGTGGTAATCCGCCTCATTGGCTCCGCAGCACATGCTCTCAATACCGACAAGAGACTTGTCGAACAGCATTGTGATTTTATCCGAATGATAAGGCCCGATGAAGCCCGCGGTTATCCCGCTGTCCTCCGTGATATCGGCGGGATGGACTTCTTCGCGCAGGAAGTTGCCGAGCTTCGTATCGTTCACGTCCAGGTCCCCGCGTATGAACACGATGATATACTCATCTGTCAGATTTTTCTGATAAACGACAGCCTTGCACGAGCCTTCGACCGGTAACCCGAGGTATCCGCATACGCCCTCTATAGTCTTCATCTCCGGCGTGTGTACTTTTTCAAGCTGCTGAGAAGCGTCAAAACCGGTGTTTACAACAATGCTCCCGGCCGCTTCCATGTTTGCGCGGTATCCGCAGTCTTTGCATGTGACAATAGTGTCCTCCCCTATGGAAGTAAGCAGCATGAACTCATGCGAAGTACTGCCGCCCATCATCCCTGAGTCGGATGTGACTGCGATCACCTGCGGCAGCCCTGCCCTTGCGAAAATCTTCTCATACGCCCGGTAACACCTCATAAAGTACGCTTCCAGGTCTTCCTGTGAGGTGTGAAACGAATAGGCGTCCTTCATGGTAAACTCGCGGACGCGAATCAACCCGCCGCGCGGTCTGGGTTCGTCGCGGACCTTCGTCTGTATTTGATAGACCATAAACGGATACTTCGCGTAGGTCTGCCCGTACTCCCGCACCAAATGAACAGCCGCTTCCTCATGCGTCATGCCAAGCAGCATCGGAGAGTCATTCCTGTCATTGAACCGCACAAGCTCGCGCCCGACGCTCTCATATCTGCCGGACTCCTGCCATAACGACGCGGGCAGCATAACAGGGAACAGCACCTCCTGGCCGTCGATAGCGTCCATTTCCTCGCGGATGATCTGCTCTATTTTCCTTGTGATGCGGCGCAGTATCGTATATGATGAGAATATTCCGTTTGCGACGTTTTTCATGTATCCGCCGCGGATCATAAGCGCGTGACTGTCAATGACGCAGTCCGCTGGCCTTTCTTTGAACCTGTCGCCGACGAGTTTTTCAAGTTTCATGTTTGATTTCTTTCCTTTTCTCTGTCTTTCGGGTATTATAGCAAAAAAATCAATAATATCCATAGCAAATTTATCAGCAATTTTTGCATCGTCTATATTACTGCAAAAGGATGTGCTTGCTTTATGGCTAAGAAACTCCGCAAGATGCTGGGCGACGTCAACTCGCCGTCCGCAGTCGAACTGAGAAACCTGATCGATACGCAAAGCAAAGACACCATCCGTAAGTGGTGCCTTGAAGACGCTGAGCGGACAAAACTCCCGCTTAATTCCGCTGCGAATACTGCTTTTTACCTCAACTGTCTGTCTTGTCCTTTACGCGCCCCTGGATTATCATGGTCACCGCCAGTATCAGGCAGGGTACGCTGCTGATTAGCGTGCTGAAAATCCTCGGTTCCGAGTATACATACATGTCGACAAAGTAGCTTATTACAGGGTTTACTATCACTCCTGCAAGAAAAACCGTAATCGCGCTCTTGTACCACAGGCGTATTTTCAAAAAGCGGAATACCAGATAGATGACCCAGATAGCAGCCGCCCCTACTGCGGCGGAAGGAATCGCCAAAGGCGTAAACCATCCGCTGACCGGTGTTATCTTCTCCAGCAGGAACAAAAACGGCAGGGAAAAGATCGTTAACGACAATATCGACAGCGGGGTCCCGTACTTTTTGATGTGCAGCGGCGAAAATACCAGCCAGCCGAAAGGGACTGAGATGATTGGATACCAGGACCAGGTTATCTGCTTGTTCATCGCGTAGTCGACGATTATGCATGTGATGATCGCGATTAGGCACGCGAAAGAAAACGAAACAAAAATATTTTTACGGTTCATGGCTGTAATAAGCCTCCCTCTTCTCTCAGAATATGACCATGATACAGCATGCACCGCGGAAGGTTCAATATAGTCTAAACGAATATACCGTTAAAATTCGATTAAATCGTAACAAATGCAATGTCTGCAGCGACTCCGCTTTAAAGTGATTGAGAGGAATATTTACACATGAGAGCAAATGCCCCTGAACTTCTATTCTCGACGCGCGATTAGTTTCGCACATGGACTGTTAGCAGCTCACCCGCTATGGCTTGATGACCGGCGCCCCGCAGTTCGGGCAGACATCGTGCCGGAGGTCCACATAAACGCGGCAGTTTGCGCATGGGACTTCGGCGTCTCGGGTCTTGTCGTATTTCTCATAATAATCAAGCTTACCATGGTAACGCACCTTGTCTCCTACGCTTAAATACACCATCATATCCCATGCGCCGAGCGACCCCGAGCGGAGCCGCCTCTTCATCTTCTTTTTCCCGCCGGACGCGAGGCGGAACACGATGGTGTGGTCGTACGAGGTTTGGGCGTTACCGTTTCTGTCTTCGCTGTCGCGCACAATGACCTTCTTGTCGATGACCTCGCCTTCCCAGGTTTTAGCCCCGGCGCGTTTTGCGCCGCCAATCAGCGTCGCGGCCAGGCCGAACCCTCCGACAATGCAGCCGACCCCCAGCGCGATCGGGCGGGTGAAATCGAGAGAGAAGAAGGGCACTATCTGGAACAACAGGACTACGACGGGCAGCCAGATAAGCCCGTTGCGCACGCTTTTGCGGAAGTTCTTTTTTCGCCGTTCCTCAAAGATCGGGTCGTTTATCTTCTGCGAGAACCCGATCAACTGTGAGTTGTACTCCGGCTGTACGTGCGCAGGGGCTTGCCGCGATGGCGCCTGGGTTTGCTGCGGCGGCGCCTGGGTTTGCCGCGGCGGCGCCCCGGTGTGCTGCGGCGGCGCCTGGGTTTGCCGCGGCGGCGTCCCGGTTTGCCGTAAAACCTGCGCCGGCGTCGTGGAAGGCTCCAGGGCATAACCGCACTGTTCGCAGAAACGCGCGTCGCTGTCCTGTTTCGAGCCGCAATTTTCACAAAACATGAGTTTTCTCCCTTCTCATATATCCCCGCACCTACTGCTCCGCATGGACAGTTCCCGAGGCCGGTATATGGTGGCGGGATTTAATAAGTTCTTACCTAAGGGATCACCAGCGTGACCGACTGTGTGTCCCCATCCCAGGAGAGCTCCGCGCCGAGCGCAGTGGCGATAGCCCGCGCGGGCACATAGGTCGTGCCGTCTTTCAATTCGGGCGCTGCGGGGAGCGTGACAGTCGTCCCGCCTATCTCCGCATCTGTCTCGCCTGTTCTGATTTTCAGCGATGTGTCGAGATACAGCGCGGTGACGGTCTTCGTATCGGCGTCGTACGTGACCGTGCCGCCCAACAGCTCATAGACGGCCCGGAGCGGCAGCATGGAAACTCCGTCCTGGTTGTACGGCGCGGAACCCTGCCCGTCGATCGACGTCTCCCGCCCGTTGACAGTGAAGTTGGGACTGCCCAGCCGGAACACAAGCGTATTGGTTTCGCCTGAGTCGGGTTTCAGCATAAAACGCAGGGTCATCGAGCCCTTTTCCCCGCCTTTTTCGATACCCATGTGAAACTGGCAGAATACGCGGCCGTCTTTCATGAATGCCGCAGACCGAAAGCCGTTTGCGGTGTACCCTCCCGGCGGCGCGTCGGTTTCCGTAATCGTTACGACGCCGTTCTTAAACGGAACGGTATCTATGTCAATATCAAATAGGCGGCTGCCCGCCATGAGCCCCTCGGTAAAATCGGCGTCCAGCCACCGCACCCATGAACCTCCTCCCGACAACGAACCGGTAGCGGCGTATATTACACCGTTCACCGCGGACATCTTTTCAATGCCCTCATCGCCGAAAACGGGCGCGAAGATATCGATGTTTTCGTATACCATCACGCCGTTGCCGGTATAGTGTTTCGCAGTGGAGCCATAGGCTTCCTTGATTTGCTCGTATGTGATCCCCGTATCCGCTTCCGCGAGTACCGAGGGCGGTATAACGCTGAAGTCAGGGTACAGGAGTGGATCGCCGCTGTCCGCCGCCGGTGTGGAGCTGCCGCCCGGAGCCGCCGGAGCCGCGGTTGCCGAGGGCTTTGCGGACGCGTCTGAGCCTCCGGGAGCCTCTCCGGGAGCCGCGGGCGATGCGGTTACTGCAGGTTTGACTGACGCGTCTGAGCCTCCGTCCGGTTCTTTCCTGTCGAAAAAACCGTATACATAAAGGTTCCCCGCGATACTCGCGACCAGCAGTATTGCGAGTATGACGTCGAAAACGCCGAATTTTCTCATGAGTCTACCTCCCTGTGCCGGTTCACGCGGGCCAGCGCCGCGAAGCCCGACACGATCAGTGTGATATACAGCGCGGGATAGACCGCGCTTTGGATAACCCCGCTGTACGGCAGAGCGCGCAGCGGCAGGATAGCAAGCCGGAACGCCGAGAACCATACGCCGTAAATTAGGAACACCGAACCGTCCCTGAACCTCCGCCCGATTAGCAGCGCCGGGGCTAGCCCCAGCAGCGCGAGGGACAACTCGTACAACTGCGTTGGGTGCTGTTTGACAGCAAACCCGAGCCCCGGCAGCACGCTATGCATAAGCTCCTGCGCGCCGCTTTTTGCGGGGAACTCTACGCCCCAGGCCGCGTGCGTCGGAACGCCGCCGCAGCAACCTGTCAGGAAGCATCCCACCCGCGCCAGCGCGAACGCCGCAGCAGCAGGCGCGGTCACAGCGTCCAGGACCGGCAAGAGCCTCGTCTTGCTCCACCGCGCCTGTGCAGCCAACACGAGCGCTGCGCCGGCTACGCCGCCGTACAGCGAGAACCCGGTCAGCCTAAACGAGTACCATTTCATTGCTCCCCTGTAGGCGCCGGGGTTGACCGCGACGTTCCACAGCCGCGCGCCGGCCAGGAAGGCCGCTGCCATCGCGATCAATAACCCAAGTGCCCGGAGCGGCCCGAGGCCGGTTCGTTTAAGGAGCGGCAGCGCCACTGCCGCGAAGGCAAGCGCGCCCAGGACCGTGAACAGCGTGTAGGCCCTAACATCCACGCCAAGCAGAGGGAGCGTCAGTACCGGATGCATATATTTCGCCTGCTCACTGCAACGGCTTCGTGGCGGCGACCGACATTACCAGGGCGATCGCCTCGCCCGAGTATTCCGGGCTCGTCACCGTGATGACAAGCTTCATCTCACCGGTCAGCACTATCGTATCGCCGCCCGGGCCGTAAGCCGCCTTGATTTCGAGCGAAGCTGTCATGGTCGTTCCTTCATCTGATTTATCCGTACGACTTGCGCGGATCACACCGTTCGTATAGGTAAAGTCCATACCATCACTGCTGTCGTAGTCGGGGTCCGATGGGTCTCCGGTGATAAAGCTTCCCGTGTTCTCACCCGTCTTTGTGATCGTAAGCGGAGAGGGATTCACCTGGCCGATCATAGCGTAAAACGCGTCGGGATCAAGTTCACAGCCGGACAAATCAAATAAGTCATCCTCAGACGCCGCCGCTTTCGCTCCCTCAGCCGCCGCTTCCAGGGCGGCTTTATACACCGGGTCGACGGTAACCTCCGTAATCGTGAGCGTGCCGTCGGCGTAATATCCCACAAGCTCGTCGAGGGTGGGCGCGTCCGAGGGGAAGTGAATCGTCTTGGAGGCCAGCAGCTCCTTGCCGGCCGTGTCGTAGATTTCGACCAGCAGTTCCCGTGGCGGCAGTTTCACGTTATCGGTGATTTCGAATTCATACTTGTTTGTCTCGTCCTTGTTGATCGACTCGTTCTTGACCTCGAGGACCTGTACCCCGTCTATGCCGGCGCGAAGGTTGTACCGCTGCCGGCCGCTCACCGGCGCCTTATACGTCACAGTAAACTCACCCGACTTATAGTCGCCGCCCGATTCCGGCGGTTCGAACTCGTCGGGTTCGATCAGCCACTCTGAGACGTCGAAGTAGAACGTGTAGATCTCGGCGGTCCACATGCCGCTGCCGCGCGTGAAGAACTCCTCGACAGTTTCGTCCGCCGCCGTGTCTTTTAGCTTCACCTCGATGCCCAGCCCGCTGGTCGCGTAGTTGACCAGGATCAGATCCGCGCGGCCGGTTCCGCTGACCTCGATGACGCCTCTGGAGACGTCTACCTCGTCGTGGACGAATGTCATCTTGTCGATGGGTTCGTCGGTGGCCGTGGTCTCGTACTCAAAAGCGTACTTCTTGCCCTTGTCGGAGGTGACGGTGTAGTCGTTTTTCATGTAGAACGGGTCTTTCTGCAGCGAGGTTTTCGTATAGACGAAGGTCACGAAGTCGCAGTGCCACTCCTCGCGGTTCTTGCCGCCGCACGCATTGGCGATTTTGTCGGCGTTTTGGCCGCCGAACGTCGTCGCCACATCGGCCACGACGACGGCGAGCGGAAGCCCCAGCTCCTTCTGAATATAGTAGGGAAGCAGCGTCGCCTCCGTCCTGGACAGACTCTCGATGGGTTTGTTCAGGAACTTGCCCGTGACGATCTGCGCGAAACCGGATGTGTCGGCGCTGACGAACAGGCTGTACGGCACGTATCCGTACAGGCCGTTCAGCCAGGATTCCGCGTCGTTCAGCCAGGCGAACGGCTGGAACGTGTCGAACACGAACACGCTGGTGTTCTGGATATAGGTGTTGATTTTGTACGCGTTGCCAAGTAGCGCTTTGAACATGGAGAGCTGCAGCTTTTGCTCCACCGTGCCGGGCGATGTCTCCGGAATCGTGAACAGCAGGAACTCCGGGACGGATAAGTACATGTACGCGACTGCGGCGGCCACGGTCGTGCGGATGGCTTCCCCGCCCATCCCGATCGTGACGGGGTAGGATGAGCCGCCGCCGCCCAACTGGTACCCGGCGTTCACATAGACGTCGTGCTGGGACTCCAGAAGCGCATCCAGCCGCCTCAGCCCTCCTTCGATGGCTGCTTTGACTTCGGCGTTGATTTCGATCTCGTCGGGTTTGCCGGGATTGTCCATCGAGTCTTCGTAAGCCGTTTCCATGGCGCCCCGGATATCGCGTTCATAACTCTCCGGATCGATCGTATTCCACAGGTCGAAGGGGTTGTACATGACGGTGAAATTGCCCTTCGAGGTCGTATATTTATACGACATGGAAATCGTGTAAATGTCGTGCACCAGCTTGCCCGCTTCGATGATGGTGTCGATCACCTGCGCGGTCGCCCAGGCTGTCGCCAGATATCCCAGCACGATGGGACACAGATGGTTCGTGTATAGTGTCACCGTATGCGCGTCCCCGTCCACGGAGTAGGGGCGGGCTACCCAGCCCATCGTATCGTCCCACACCATTGGGCGGAGATCCTCTAACGTCTCGGCGAGCACGGGGTCATACGGCATTGTGACGGCGATCGTGTCCGGCAGTGCGCCCATGCCGCCGATGTCCAGGTCATACACCTTTTGGCGGATATAGCCGTCGATGGGCGGCATATCGGTTATCTCGCTGAGGGTGACGTTCAGCGGCTCGTCCGAGAAACCGCCGGGGACCGTCACCGAGAGCTCCGCCAACTCAACGGTCACGCTGTCACCGGACGGTTGGAGGACCGCGCCGACGATGGGTGCCCGTGTGAGCGAGGACGCGTCCAGCCAGGTGGTCCGGTCGTCCTCCCACAAGGCGTCCAGGTATACGTTCATGGCGTCCGCCTCTTCGCGGGCTTTCATGTCCTCCTCGCTCAACCCGCCGCCGGACTTGCCGGTATCACCGGAGCCTGCAGAGCCTGCGCCGTCAGAGCTTGCGCCGGTAGAGCCGGAACCGAACAGGCTGCCCCAGCCGTCCCATATGCCTTTTTGCGTGAGATAACCGAGCGTGCCAGTAACGAGCAGCGCCACAACAAGAACAGAGGAAATGATGCGGTACGGCAGTATCCACCCATTCTTTTTCTTTGGCGGCGCGCCGTTCTGAGGGGTATACGCCGGCGCTCGCTGCTGTGACTGATACGCGGGCTGCATCGGGGCAGGCTGCATAGTGGCAGGCTGTATCGGAGCAGGCTGTGTCAGTGCGGGCTGTATCGGGGCTGGCTGTATCGGGGCGGATGCAACAGTGTGATGCGGCATGTATGCCGTTTGCTGCTGTTGCTGAGCGGATTCCTGCGGAACGGCTTGCGGAGCGTCCACCGCCTTTCCGCAGTCCTTGCAGAACTTCGCGCCGGGGCCAAGCGTGTAGCCGCAGTCAGGGCAGACGCTTATATTGAGTTCCTGCGGAACGGCTTGCCGCGTATCAGCTTGCTGCGCCTCGGCTTGCGGAGCGTCCACCGCTTTTCCGCAGTCCTTGCAGAACTTCGCGCCGGGGCCAAGCGTGTAGCCGCAGTCAGGGCAAACGTTCATATTGAGTTCCTGCGGAACGGCTTGCTGCGGATCAGCTTGCTGCGCCTCGGCCTGCAGAGCGTCCACCGCTTTTCCGCAGTCCTTGCAGAACTTCGCGCCGGGGCCAAGCGTGTAGCCGCAGTCAGGGCAAACGTTCATATTGAGTTCCTGCGGCGCGGATTGCGCCGCGGTTTGCACCCCGGCTTGCGCCCCGGCTTGCGCGACGGCTTGTGCAGCGACGGCTTGCGCCGCGACGGCATTACCGCAGCCCTCACAGAATATCGAGTCCTCTGTCAAAGCATATCCGCAGTATTTGCAATATCTGGCCATGATATTATGACCTCCTTGTATCTTTGCTCATACTAGCGTGCGTAAATATTCGCATCACTAGTATAGTTTTCCGCATTATGCGACGACCGGGACGACGCCGGTGTCTTTGCGGAAGTTTTCGATGATTGATGCTAACTCGTCCTCGCCGGGTTTGGCGTAAAACAGCCGGATTCTTTCAAGTTCGCCATTACTCACTCCGTAGGCGAAAGAGATATAGTCCCGCCCGATCTCAACCTCTCTCAGCCATATCCCGCCTTGATTGAACCTTACGACCTTCGCGCCAAACAGGATGCCGAAACTGGATACGTATATGCTGTAATCCTCACGTGGCTCTTTACTCTTCTCACTGGCCTGTCCATACATGACAGCGGTCGGAATATGGATAACTGAGCTGTCAATAATCGCTTGCGCAGCCGATATTTTCTTTCGTGTGGAAACAAAAATAAGCAGTGACGCCGTTCCGACCGCGAAAAGCGGCAGGGCGAAAAGCGCAAGAAGAGGTGGTTGTAAAATAAGCAGCGCCGCGAGCGCGGCAGCAACAATGATGGTTGCCACTAAAAACACCCAAGCGTATACAACCAGTTGTTTCATTCGTACGCCTCCCTGACGGAATGACTCTGGGCGTATTATACAATTTTCAGATAGAAAAAGCCCTGTACTAAGGTACAGGTTTCTGACAAAAGTTTGGTGCTACTTCACTTTGGAACTTCGGAAGTAATCAACTTCGGAAGTAATCACGACATATTCAAAGAAGTAATACTGTAATAATCTCGGAAGTAAATACTTGATAATTTCGGAAGTGTGAGGTATACTATTAGCACAAAATGTATTCTGAGATTGGAGCCTGACAAATGGAGCGCAGATATCTAAGCCGAATCGCTGACAGGTTGCTTGCCGAACGGTTGGAAGCGAGCGGCGCTGTCCTGGTCGAAGGTCCGAAATGGTGCGGGAAAACGAGGACGTCACTGGAGGCTTCAAAAAGCCATTTGTTTATGCAAGACCCAGATAAGAGGGCTTCTTATCTCAAAGCCGCAGATACAAAGCCGTCGCTCTTGCTCAAAGGCGAAACGCCGCGCCTGCTGGATGAATGGCAGACGGCGCCCGTCCTTTGGGACGCCGTTCGCCACGCCGTTGACATGAGCGGAAAAGCGGGGCAGTTTATCCTAACCGGATCCGCCGTACCGAAGGATAATGTTGTCCAGCATTCAGGCACGGGCAGGATTTCAAGATTTATGATGCGCCCGATGAGCCTATTTGAGTCGGGCGAGTCAAACGGAACAATCTCCTTGAAAAAACTATTCGACGGCGACACGGACATCGAGGGCTTTTCCGAACTGACAATTGAAAAAACCGCTTTTTCCATCGTCCGCGGCGGCTGGCCTGCGTCAATCGGCGACAGTGAAAGAATCGCGCTGCGGCACGCCATTGACTACGTTGAAGCTATCATCAATGAGGACGTTAACCGCGTGGATGGCGTTGAGAAGAATCCCGCACGCGTCCGCGCATTGCTGCGTTCATTGGCGAGGAATATTTCCACGCTTGCCACTATTAAGACACTGTGCGACGACATTGCGATGGGAAACGAAGAAGATTTGTCGGACAAAACGGTGAGCCAATATCTTAATGCCTTGAACCGTATTTTCGTAACAGATGATATTCCCGCGTGGAATCCTTCGTTACGGTCGAAATCGGCGATCAGGACGTCTGTAAAGCGACAGTTTGCCGACCCGTCGATTGCCGCTGCTGTCATGCGGCTGACCCCAGACAGCTTGCTTTACGATTTCAATTACTTCGGGTTTCTGTTTGAATCTCTTTGTGCCAGGGATTTGCGCGTTTACGCCGAGGCGACAGACGGTCAGGTGTTCCATTACCGCGACAGCAGCGGTCTTGAGTCGGACGCGGTCATAGCACTCAACGATGGCCGCTGGGCTGCGATAGAGGTCAAGATGGGGGCAAAGGAGATTGAAGAAGCTGCCGGGCATCTCATCAAGCTAAAAGACAAGGTAAATACCGATAAAATGTCTGAGCCGTCGTTTTTGATGATTCTGACCTGCACAGAGCTTGCTTATAAAAGAGAGGACGGCGTACTCGTCGTACCCATCGGTTGCCTTAAAGACTGATATTCGTCGGTAACCGGAAAAATACTGAGCTAATACTTGTCGTCCTTCCAACACAGGGCGACAGGGGTCTGTATGTAAAGCTCGCCGTTCTTCCGGTAAACACGGCGTTTTTTTGCGCTGTAGTCGAAGTATATGTAGCTGATTTTCATACGTTCGTTAATGGCGGTATCTGGTAAAGCTGTCTCAGCTTCTGGTTGGGTGTGTTAGGCATTGGTATCGCCCTCCTTTTCGCGCCTTATGGTTTATCAGGCGGTGGGTCATCGTCGAGGATGACTTCGCATATATCCGATATATCGCAGCGCAGGTAGTTGCATACCCGGACAATTACGTCCGTATTCACGTTTCGGCCTTTCGCCAGTTTTGCCATCGATGCGGTGGACAACCCGCATCCGGCGGCAAGGTCTTTCTTCATCATGTCCCTGTCGATCAACATCTTCCATAGTTTTTTATATATGATTCCCATGCCGTTCACCTCAAATCCTTCCGCATAACATATATACCTTCCAATTCCACGTACACGGTAAAGCCACTTTTTTATACATCGTAGCAAATCCTCCGTGATTTTCGGATTCGGCAGTAACAACCTTGTTCGGATAGGCCTCAACGAAGTTAAAACCTTCATCAGCCGCATCTTTGCAAACCCGTTCTAAAAGCTGTGTGGCGACACCTTTTCGTTGCATCTCCGGCGCAATCGTAAAACAAAACACGGATTTGACTCTCCTGTCCGCAGATCCATCCATTTATAACCGTACTCCCGTTCTAATGCTTGTCCCAATGTGGATGTTCCCGCACCGGACGCGCCGACTATATGTATAATGCTAATCTTCCATTGCCCCTCCTGCACAAGCAAAACGGATGTCCTTCCGCCGTCACGCAGTTGTTCGTGCTTATCGAAAGCATTCGGGTAGTGTTCGTTTAGAATACTCAGGATTTCCATGTGTCCCGACCTTTCTCTCTTGCGTAATCCCGGAATGATAGCAACGCGGCTTTATCCCAAGTAGCGCCGCCTGTTTTCTGTTCGTGTTTGTCAATCGGTTCATTGGAAGTGTAGACTTCCAACGCTTTGTGAATTAGCGGTAAATGTTCATCCGGCAAATTATCCATGCCCCATACAGCGCCTTCATATTTGCTGAGATATTTTTCGTTGCCCTCAACTATGATTTGCATTACGCGGCAAACATTAAGAACACCGTAATAAGGCGATTCACAAATGTTTTCGCCCTCCACGATCCAGTTGAAATCATCCATCACGGAGAGTAGGAAACTACGCCAGCTAACATCGCCGAACACATCATCAATAGCCATTCCATATAAACATATGCCGCGTTTTTTAACGCACATCAGATGTGCCGGAAGGTCGGAGTCGAATTGTTCCACCCCGTATGATACCGAATCTTTTAATATGCGCTCATGCCAAGCCTCACTGTAATGCAGTTCGTATGGCATCTTCTCCGGTACATCCCTTGCCGTTTGCATGGTAATCACGCTACATTCGATACTGCCGATTGTTGGGCGGGCTTCCGCATACCCGGCAATAGAGGTATTCAACGATTTGGCAAGCTCGGCGTCGAGCTTGTTATCTGTCACTATGATTAAATCCATATCGCTCTTAGGTGGGAAATAACTGCTCATCGCCAGCGAACCATGTAAATAAACACCCACAAGATGGGGTTCCATTTTTGCTTTCAACATACCGACAAAGCTGGTGATGTAGTTATAAACGGCTTCATCACAGTCAGGCCATGTTTGGGGCTTCGGGATGTTCATATAGTCACCTTTTCCATAAGCTCATCAAACCATTTCCCCGCCTGCGGTATCCTTTCGGCCATATCATCAAGCGAACCGATTCGCACGAAATATTCGAGCTGTTTCCGCTCGGTTTCCGGGATATGCTGAGATATGTGGACGAGAAAATAATTGGCGTATGCCGGGGTATAAATCAACCTGAGAAGGTCAATTAACGGCTCCAACACATAGCGGTTGTAATAGGCATACGCTTCAAGGTACTGCCCTCGCCGGACATATTTCTCCGCGCGTATATGTTGCGTCCTGCGGTATTTCGCTTCTTCTAGGCGGTGTTTGTTCCATTTTTCGAATTCCGAAAGGTCGCGCGGCTTATATCGGATGATATTATCTTTGTCAAAAACAACCGTTACTGCTTCAATGCTGTCGTTTTCGATATAGGTGTATTCGTCCTTCGGGCGGCTGTGAAGCTGCCAGCAGAAGTCGATCATCAAATATTCGCTTGTCCCATCAAGGTGGTATACCCGTTGACGGATTTTCGGATGGTCGTGCCGCATGACGTATTTGTAATCAATTTCGGCAAGTTCGGATAAAACGTTTTCGACGGCTTCATATGCTTGTTCTTCGTACTCGTCCTCGAAATCCACCCAAAAATCAATGTCGCTGTATTCGTCAACCGTACCGACGGCGTCCGCGCCCTCAAGCCAAAAGGCGTAGATAAAGGGCAACGGTTCCAACGCTTCGCGCAGTTTGTCGGTTATTTCAGTTCTGTCAAGCATATCCATAACTCCTTAATTCGTTGGTAAAAATTCGTAACCCGCAAAATCCCCTTTATATGAACATATCCATGCCGGGTAATAACCTGCTCTATGTGCGACGCGCTGTGAAGCTATATTTGAATGAGAAGTTCCATAGTAAGGAACATACCCTCGATTCAATATTTCAAGTGCCAGCCAGTTTACGAGGTACACCGCCAGTCCACGGTTGCGGTATTCGGGAATTACATCCATGCCGACCTGCCACATTTTCGCGCAATCACTACTTGCGCCAGCCATGCCTATAATACGCCCGTCTTTTTTTGCCAATGTTACTAAGACATCAGGGCGAGGACAGTCACTACTGTATTGGATGGCAGAACGGAATCCCGTATATTGATATGATTCCTCCGACTATACATTCACAAGTCGATTCTTTATGCAACAATAATACTTTGCGTGCCGAGCGAATATAAGCTTAGTTCCGAATAAGTTGAGCAAACGGTGAGTTTTAGCAAAAAAG
>Ga0082212_10002202_pt1 | contig 28639 bp, 22 predicted proteins | sample TergutNt197P3_FD_71548 | JGI IMG/M metagenome (GOLD analysis project Ga0082212, IMG submission 71548) | Neocapritermes taracua P3 segment gut microbial communities from Petit-Saut dam, French Guiana - Nt197 P3 | ecosystem: Host-associated > Arthropoda: Insects > Digestive system > Gut ...
CGCGCGGCGGGGGGCGTCCGCCGACAACGCCCCCAGCGCCGTCTGCGCCGTCCTTTTTGACGTCGCGGGGCGGTTCAACCGGTTTTATTTTGAGCATAAGATATTGCAATGCCCCGACGAAGGGCTGCGCGCGTCCCGGCTGGGACTGCTGGAACTGACGGATAGGCTTTTGACTATTTTGCTGGACGTTCTGGGGGTAGAGATCCCCTCTCATATGTAAGGAGGAACAGCCTATGCTCTATCTTGCAAGCGACGGGGCGGGGTTCCCGCTCAAACAGCATATCGCCGCTTTGCTGCAAACAAAGGGGATCCCCTTCACCGATTTGGGCGCGGACAGCGGCGCGCCCTGCGACTACGCCCCGTTTGGCCGCAAGCTGGCGGAAACGGTGGCCGGCGGCGGAAAGGGCGTCCTCGTCTGCGGCACCGGCGTGGGCATGTCGATGGCGGCCAACCGCGTTAAAGGGGCGCGGTGCGTCTGTTGCAGCGAGCCGGCGACGGCGCGGCTGGCGCGGCTGCACAACGACGCGAACATCCTCTCCATCGGGGCGAGGATTGTCGGGACGGAACTGGCCGGCGATATTGTGACGGCGTTTTTAGAGACGGCGTTTTCCGGCGAGGAACGGCACGTGCGGCGGATTGCGGATATAGAGCTATGAAGGAGAATGAGCCATGTCTATTCGAACGCGGATCCTTCTGACAATAACGGCCTGTCTTATTTTGGTTTGCGCGAGCATTTCCATAACCGTTTACACGCTGGCGCGAAATACCGCCATCGACTCCTTTATCGACCTGTCCTCAAGTGAATTGAGGCGTATCGAAGAGCGTATAGCGACGTTTGTTGAGCCTGGCATGATGAGCGTTACATATTTAAGCGGTCTTGATTTGATCCGGGGTTCCCGTGACAAACTCACCAGCTATCTCGACACGACCGAAGTCACCACCCTCTGGTATGAGAACCATCCGCCGTACGAGCAAGCCGTCTATGACGTTTTTATGGGCGTGCATGACACCAACAATTATTACGGTCTGGTTTTTATGGCCAATGACGACGGCCAATACGCCCAAGCGCCGGAAGGCGCCATCAAAAACCCGGGATATGACCCCAGGCTGCGCTCTTGGTACTCGGACGTTATGAGCAGCGATAAAGACGTCGCGATCTCCAAACCATATTTAACAACGGGCGGCGGCATGGTTTGCAGCATCATGACAAAAACCCATGATTTGAACGGTGACCCGCTGGGAATGGTGGGCGTGGACTACAGCCTTGAAAGCCTTACGGGGGACTTGAACTCCCGCCGGATACTGGAGACCGGATATATCATCGTATATGACAACGGAGGCAATATCATTGTAGACGGAGGCAATCCGGGCCATGTGGATATGGATCCTGAAGAATACCCGGACTCCCGCAAGCTTATCGCGCAATCGGTGGAAAAATCCATAAAGGTCGTTGATGAAAGCGCGTCTACCAAATATATTGTTACCCATCTGATGGAATCTACCGATTGGCTTATCGTCGTCGTATTTGATTACCTAGAAATGATGACCCCTTCCCATGAACTGCTGACCGCGATTATACTCATCTCCGCCGTTGTCTTTACCATAGCGCTTATCGTGGCTGTCGTGATCTCACGCGGTATTGTCCGGCCCATCGAGAGCCTAACGGAGGCGGCGGTCATTATTTCGAGCGGAGAGTATGAAAAATCTGAGGAGTTATATAGCAAACTGAAAAAAAAGCTGAGTGTCAAAGGGGTGGGCGAGAGCAAAGAAATGGCAAAATCGCTCAATGTTATGGTAGAAACACTGCAAGAGAGGATCGAAACAGCCCATGCCGCCAATCACGCCAAAAGCACCTTTCTAAGCACAATGAGCCATGAGATACGGACGCCGATGAACGCGATATTGGGAATCACGGAGATCCTGCTGCAAGACGATACGCAACCGCAAGAGACAAAGGACTCCCTGGACAAGATCTATGCGTCAGGGGATCTGCTGCTTGGCATCATCAATGACATACTGGACCTGTCAAAAATAGAAGCCGGCAAGCTGGAATTGCTGATCGAGAAATATGAAATAGCCAGTCTTGTCAGCGATACCGCGCAGCTCAATATGATGCGGATAGGCTCGAAGCCGATCGAGTTCGTGCTGAGCGTCGATGAAACCATGCCCGCCAACTTGTCCGGGGACGAACTTCGCGTCAAGCAGATTTTGAACAATCTCCTCTCCAACGCGTTTAAGTATACGTCCAAAGGCTCCGTCCGGCTGTCGGTTTCCGCCGCGCCGGCAGACGGCGAACCGGAAAACGTCACCCTGATTTTCAGCGTCGGCGATACGGGGCAGGGCATGACGAAAGAGCAGGTCGGCAAGCTGTTTGACGAGTACTCCCGGTTTAACGCAAAGGCAAACCGCACCACCGAAGGGACCGGGCTGGGGATGAGCATCACGCGGAACCTGATACAGCTTATGAACGGTCAGATCAGTATTGAGAGCGAACCGGGCAAAGGCTCCACGTTTACCGTACGCCTGCCGCAAGGCAAAGCCGGTTCCGAGATACTGGGCAGGGACGTAGCCGAAAACCTGCGCAGCTTCAGGACAAACAGCAGGGCGCAGATGAAACGGGTGCGGATCACCCGCGACCCCATGCCCTACGGAAGCGTTTTGATCGTGGATGACGTGGAGACGAATATATATGTCGCAAAAGGCCTGATGACGCCATACAGGCTAAAGATCGATTCGGCCGGCAGCGGATTTGCCGCCATAGAGAAGATCAAGAACGGCCACGCGTATGACGTGATCTTTATGGATCACATGATGCCGCAAATGGACGGGATCGAAGCGGCGCGGAAAATCCGGGAACTGGGCTATAACGATCCGATTGTGGCGTTGACCGCGAACGCCGTTTCAGGGCAAGCGGATATATTCCTTGGAAACGGGTTTGACGACTTTATCTCCAAGCCCATTGACGTCCGTCAGCTGAATGCCGTGCTGAACAGGCTGATACGTGACAAGCAGGACCCGGACGTCGTCGAAGCGGCGAGGAGGCGGGCCGGAACGGAACCGTCCTCCGGCGGCGAACCGCAACCGTCTATAGACCCGGATTTTGCCGAGATATTCGCGAGAGACGCGTCGAAAGCGCTTGCGGCGCTGGAAGCGCTTGCGGAAAGAAATGATTACGGCAGCGAGGAGGATTTGCGGGCTTACGTCATCAACGTACACGGCATGAAGAGCGCTCTGGCCAATATCGGAAGAATGGACCTGTCCGCCGCCGCGTTGAAACTGGAAACCGCCGGCCGGGAGAACAAACTCGAGATCATCACATCCGAAACCGCCGCCTTTTTGACGTCTCTGCGGGCGTTTATTGAGGAACTCATACCGCGGGATGAGACAGCCATAGACGCCGGGGACGAAGACAAAGAGACCTTGCGGGAAAAACTCCTTGCGATCAAAGCGGCGTGTGAGGACTATGACGAGAGTTCCGCCAACGATATACTGGCCGAACTGCGAAACGCCGCGTGGTCTAAGCCCACGAAAGATTTGCTCGCCGCCATCTCCGAACATCTGCTGCACAGTGATTTTGAGGATGTTATCCGCGCTGTCATTGCGTTCTTGGATTTCAATTCTTCATCCCCGTCATAACGATTCCCTCAACAAAATACCGTTGACCGAAAAGATAGACCAACACGCCGGGTATAAAGGAAAGGACCGTAGCCGCGAACACCCCCGCGTAATCTGTTTTGAACGTGCCGAAGAAGATTGTCAATCCCAGCACAAGAGTATAGTTCTGCGGCGTATGGATATAAACCATTTGCTGCAAAAGGTCGTTCCATGTCGTCATAAAAATCAGCAGCGCCACAACAATGACGGCCGGCTTTATCGACGGTATGATGATATTGACAAGGGTTCGCAGATAGCCGGCGCCGTCTATTTTGGCCGCCTCGTCAAGTTCTCTGGGAACGGTCATGATAAACTGCCGGAGAAGGAAGATGTTAAAGGCCCCTCCCCCGCAAAGATACGGAAGGATCAAAGGCCAGTAAGTATCGACAAACCCCAGGTTCGACCATACAATATACAACGGGATGAGCGTTACCATGGTTGGCAGCAGCATGGACCCTACGCAGAGTGAGAATATGAAATTCTTGCCTCTGAAACGCAGCCGGGCAAAGGCATACGCGCACGGCACGGCGGTAACCGTTCCGAAGACAACACACGGCACAACGATAGCCAGTGTGTTTAGCAGGTATCTAAAATAGTTGAATGTGGTTGGCGGTATGTTATAGTTGGACCATAGCCAATCCGGCGGAAAGAACGGCGGAGGCCGGGTAAAGATGTCAAGGCTTTTCATCAGCGAGGAGCGGATCATCCACCAGATCGGCAGCAATACAAGGACTGAGATGCAGAGGATGGTAACAAACGCGGCAATATCAGCCACCATCTTGCTCCTTTTCTTGCTGTGCAGGGAGCCTCTGAACATCATTTATGATCCCCTCCCTCATAGAATATCCAACTTTTGGAGGTTTTGAACAAGATAAAGGCAAGGATCGCGGCAATGATGAAAAACACGGCCGCGATGGCGCTCGCCGTTCCCAGCTGCCCGCCCCTGAACCCTTCCTGATACATCAGATACGTCATAAACATCGTAGACCTGCCCGGCCCGCCCCTTGTACGGGCCAGCGCCGGCACTACGACTTGCAGATTGGCGACAAGGCTCATCAGCACATTGTAAAAGATGATCGGGGTCATGCAGGGAATGGTAATTTTCCAAAACCGCCGCCAAGCGTTCGCGCCGTCTATTTCCGCGGCTTCCAAATAAATCCGGGGTACGTTTTGCAGGCCCGCCAAAAAGATGACGATCAGGTTGCCGCACTGCCAAACGGCAATCAGAACCAGCGTGGGGATGACCGTGGCCGCGGAATCGAGGAAGAACGACCTTTCAAAGCCCAATTGCACAAGGACATGGTTTACCACGCCGCCGTCATAAATCAATAAAAAGTGCCAGCTGATGATGACCGCGGCCGCCGGCAATATATAAGGAATATAGAAAATCGAGCGGAAGACGCCGCGTCCGGGCATCTTCCGGTTCAGAAGCATGGCGATGAACAAGGAGTAGATAACGCACGCGGCGACCGCGAAGAGCGCGAAGTATACGGTTACCCATATGGAATTGAGAAAATTGACGCTCGGGTTTTTGAATATATTGAGGAAGTTGGTAAATCCGACAAACCGGGGCGGGTCTAACGGGGTATTCGGCATAAAGTGGCCGACTTTGAGGTCTGTAAACCCTATGCCAAAAGCCGCCAGCAACGGTAAGTATGTTATCAGGGACAGCCCGAGGAACGCGGGGATCAGGAAAAGATACGCCGCGCGCTGTTCCTTGATGGCGGCGGCTGATTTCTTTGTTTTCGGGTTGCTAGACAGCGCCAACACCTCATTTCTGCGGGAAAAGGGCGTCTTAATCCGCATTTCTGCTTTTCAGGCGCCCTTTGCCGCTCCGCTTTTCTTATCCCGCGAGCGCCGCTTCCATCGCGGGACGCACTTCCGAGATAACCTGCGCGACAGTCTTGCTGCCGTTGATCGCTTCCACCATCGCGGGGTTGAGGACCCTGTTGATAATTTCAAAGGTATTGGGGGTATAGTACCAGCCTGTTGATTGAGAGACGGTTAAATCCAGCGCGACGTCTTTCATCGCCGTTCTGTAAGCGTCGGCCGGCAGCCGGGCGCGAAGCGGCACGTCGTCTATCCATTTTTTCAGCAACGCTTCATCGGTATACCAATTCTTTTTGGTGGGCATCCACCACCCGGCTTCGATGGTTCCGAAATTGTTGTCCTCATCCGTATACCATCTTACGAAATCCGCGACTTCATCGGGATATTTCGTCCCCGCGAATACGCCCACCGGGCCGCCTGTGACAATATTGGCCTTGCGTTTCATATACGGAAGGACGGCCACGCCGTAGTCTATATCCGTATCGCCGGCAAATCCCACGGCCCACTGGCCTTCGGTACACATAGCGACGTTCCCGGCGCCTACGGAGTCGCCGAAACCGCTGTCTGTGGTACCCGGGTTAAACGGCGCGACATTGTGAACCAGATGCAGGTCAAGAACCATCTGCATCGCTTCGACCGCGGCGTCGTCAAAGACAATCGAGCGCCCGTCTTCGGAGAACCATTTGCCGCCGTTGGAGAGCGCCCAGACTTCCATCTGCCATGTCCACTGGTTCACGTAGGCCCCGTACTGCACGATGTTGTTCTTGTCGAAGCCGTCGTCGTTTGGCGTATTGCCGTTTGCGTCAAAGGTCAGCTGTTTCGCGACTTCGATAAACTGATCCCAGGTCCACGCGGCGCCAAGTTCGGTCGGGGGATAGGCGACGCCGGCGCCGTCAAAGAGCGCCCGGTTGTACCAAAGGCCAAGGACTTCGTTGGCGCCGGAATAAGCGACGGTTTTGCCGCCGTCTTTGAACGCCAGATAGTCGAGCGGTTTATTCGCCTGTCCCTCATAGATGTCGATCGGCATCAGCAAACCGTTCCTCGCCCAGCCGATCACGGTGTTTTCATTGACCATGCCGCAATCCGGCATATTGTTTGCCGTCGCCATGGTCTGCAGCACGTCGGCATACTCCTCGTTGGGGATTTGGAGCGCCGTCACGCGCACTTTGTCTTGCAGGTCGTTGTAGACGTCCAAGGCTTTCTGCGTCGTCTCCTGCTCCGCGGGATCGCCCCACAGCGAGAAGACGATCTCGATACGGTCTCCGGATGCGTTCGCGCCGCCCGGAGACGGCGAGTCGCTTGCGCAGGCGGCAAGCAATGCCAGGATCATCACTGCCGAGAGGAAAATGGTTAAGGTCCTTTTCATGTGTTCTCCTCCTAAAATATATTATATAAAAACGCCCGGCGTTTTCATATACGGTGAGGAAGGAATACGCGCATTTCGCCTTCGTTGCGGTTGGCCCAGAGGAAATAGGGGATCAGCTTGACCTCGGTATCCAGCAGCCCCGGGGGGTTTGCCGTATACAGGGCGTCTCCGCGCCCGTCGTACCGGTACCCGGCAGTCGTCAGCATAACGGTCTCGGGGGGCAGCCCGTCAGGCGGCCCGGTTTCGCTGAACGCCGCGCAGGACGGCAGCAGGACGGCGCCCAGATTGCCCCCGTTATCGGCTTCTTCCGCGCAGTAGACCAACGGGCCGCGGATAACGGCCGCTTTTCCGTTGCTGTTCTGCGCCTTGGGCGAGGTGTAAACGAGTTTGGGGTCCATGTCAAGCGTCAACGTCACTGTATCGCCCTGCCAGTCCCGGTCGAGGATCTTATATCCTTTCCCCGGCTCGCGCAGATAGAGTTTGAACCGCCCGCCGCTGACTTTTAGCGTAATCTCCCCGCCGTATGGGTAGCCGGCAGACACCTCCACGCGCCGGCCGTTATCTTCCGCCGAGCCTGAGCAGTAGAGATTCACATATAACCCGTCGGGAGACGCCGCGTAGATATACTCGCCCAGCCCCATGACGGTGCGCGCGATATTGGTTGGGCAGCAGGAGCAATCGAACCATTTTTGGCGGGGGTTTTTAACATGGGCCAAATCAGGACTGCGCGCCAGCCGTGCCGGGTCGGCTTCCAGAGGGTTGACATAGAAAAACTCCGTCCCATTCAGCGACATCCCCGCCAGAACGGTGTTATACAGCGCCCGTTCGATGACGTCGGCATACCGCGCGTCGCCCGAGAGCGCGTTCATCCTCCGGCAGAACATCATCAGCCCGATCGAGGCGCAGGTTTCCCCGTAAATCAAGTCGGACGGCAGATCATACTCCGTTGTGAAAGCCTCGCCGGCCGACGTCGCGCCGATGGCGCCGGTGATATACATCTGCGTCTCCGTGATATTGTCAAACAAGGCTTCGCAAGCGCCGCGCATCGGCGCGTCGCCGTTTTCCAACGCCAGATCCGCCATGGCGGCATACATATAAACGGCGCGGACGGCGTGTCCGGCAGCCTGCCGCTGTTCCACCGGCGGGATATGGGCTTGAAAGTAGCGGAAGTCAAAACCTTCCAGCTGCGGCCAGATGGCGCGGTACCGCGCGTTTTGACGCTCTTTGATGAAAAAATGGGGTTCCCCCCGGCCCCGGCGGCCGATAAACGCCCCGGCTAACGTCAAATAACGCTTCTCGCCCGTGGCCCTGTATAATTTCACAAGGGCCAACTCAATTTCCTGATGGCCGGGGTATCCTTCCCCGTCACGGAACACACGGTCTATACAATCGGCGAACCGCGTGGCGACGCCGAGAAACTCGCGCTTACCGGTCGCGTTGTGATAAGCGACCGCCGCTTCGATCAAATGCCCGGCGCAGTATAACTCATGCCCCTGCTGGAGATTGGACCAGCGCCCGTCCGGCTCTTTGACGGTATAGTAGGTATTGATATATCCGTCGGACCGCTGGGCGGCGGATATCAACCCGACGGCGCCGTCGGCCAGTTTTTCCAGTTCGGGGTCGGGGCGGGTTTCCAGGCTGTAGGCCACCGCTTCCAGCCATTTATACAGGTCGCTGTCCTGAAAGACCATTCCGTAAAATGCGCCGCCCCGCCGCCCCGCCGCTATCTCAAAATTCTTGATGCAATGGCTTTTGGCGGCGCCGGGGACGCGGTCGTTTAGAACCTCCCATTGATAGGGGATCACTTTTTCGCGCACAAGGCCCATGACTCTTCCCCAGAAAGGGTCGTCTATGGCGATGTTCTTTAATGGCAGAGGTCTGATGCCGTTCATCGACTGAGTCCTCCGATCAGATCAATGGGGACTGTGAACCCGCTGGTATCCTTGAGCCACTATACCATGCGGCCCGTCAAAAAGTCAACCCCCGCCTGTTGACAGAAGGCGCTTCCCGGGATACACTGGTAACGGCAGACGCAAACAGGGGAGAAGCCATAGGAACGGCTATGCAGCGGACGTGTTCACCGACAAGCTTTTCGGCGGCAACCCCGCGGGCGCTGAAAAAGAGACTGGCTTCATTGTTTACCGATACTAAAGTGTAAGGGGAGATTTCTCATGCCAAAACTGCTCTACCAAGGCCACGGCAGCTTCCGCCTGACCGCCGACGACGGGCGCGTCGTCTATGTAGACCCCTATAAGGGCAAAGGGGAAAGCTATAAAGCCCCGGCCGACATGATCCTGGTCACCCATCAACACGGGGATCACAACCAAATCAAGCGCTGCGCCAAAAAGCCGGATTGCCGGATCGTCACGAACGCGGAGGCGCTTGCGGGCGGGAAACATAACAGCTTTGACGTGGGCGGCATACAAATACAAGCCGTCGAAGCGGCGAATAAAAATCACGACCCGAAAGAGTGCGTGGGATATATCATCACGCTGGACGGCGTGAAAATTTATGCGGGCGGAGATACCTCCAGAACGAAGCAAATGGAATCGTTTGCGGCGCTGAACTTAGACTATGCCCTGCTCTGCGGCGACGGCTTATTTAACATGGGGCCGGAAGAAGCCGCCGAGTGCGCCCGGATTATCGGGGCGAAACATAATATCCTCATTCACGTGAAACCCGGCGAGTCTGTCAAACGAAAAGCCGAAAAGTGGGACGCGCCCGACAAGCTGATCGTGGCGCCGGGGCAGGAGGTCGCGCTGTGAAGCTGTCGTTTTTCGGCGCGGCGCGGGAGGTCACCGGCAGCTGCCACTATCTCGAAGCCTGCGGGCGGAAGATTTTCATCGACTGCGGGCTGCCGCAGGGGGTTGACGTCGAACTGCCGCTCCGGTTCCCGGTCCCGGCCGGCGACGTGGATTTCGTGTTGCTGACCCACGCGCACATCGACCACGCGGGGCGGCTGCCGCTCTTAAAGAAATTGGGGTTCCGGGGAAAGATCTACGCGACGCCCGCGACCTGCGACCTCAGTTCGATTATGCTGCGGGATTCGGCGCATATCCAGGAAACCGACGCGGAGTGGCACAACCGCAAGGCGCGGCGTTCGGGGCGCCCGGAGGCCGAGCCGCTTTATACGACGGCCGACGCGATGGCCGTCATCGAGGACTTTGTCCCGTGCGAATATGACCGGACCGTCTCGCTGTCGCCCGGACTGGCCGTCCGGTTCCGCGATATAGGCCACCTGCTCGGATCAGCCTGTATCGAGGTGTGGGCCGAAGAGGGCGGCGCGACGAAAAAGATCGTATTTTCGGGGGACGTCGGCAACGCCCACCAGCCGCTGCTTCGCGACCCCGTCGCCGTGGCGGAAGCCGATTATGTGGTTATCGAGGCGACATACGGCGACCGTTTGCATGAAGCGCCGCCGGATTACGCGGCCGGGCTGGCCGAGGTCATCCAGCGCGCCTTTGACCGCGGCGGCAATGTGGTCGTCCCCGCTTTCGCGGTGGGCCGCACGCAGGAGATGCTGTATTTCCTGCGGCAGATCAAAGAGCGCCGCTTGGTGCGCGGGTACGATAACTTTTTGGTCTACGTGGACAGCCCGCTGGCCAACGAGGCGACGACGGTCTTCCTGCGGCATCAGGACGCGTGTTATGACGAAGAGGCGCTGGCCCTGCTGAAAGCGGGCGTCAACCCGATCGGGTTCGACGGCCTGCGGCTCTCGCTGACGCCGGACGACTCAAGGGCGATCAACGTCATCAAAGAACCGGTCGTCATCCTTTCGGCGTCGGGGATGTGCGACGCGGGACGGATCCGCCACCATCTCAAGCACAACCTCTGGCGCAAGGAATCCACCATAGCGTTCACCGGCTATCAGGCGCACGGAACGATCGGGCGCGCCCTGCTGGAAGGCGTGTCCGAACTCCGTCTCTTCGGCGAGACGGTCGATGTGAAGGCGGAGATCGTCAGGCTGGCCGGCATCAGCGGACATGCCGACCAGAGGCAATTGCTCGACTGGGCGGGCGGGTTTCATCCCGCGCCGAAGCGGGTTTTTGTGGTACACGGCGAATCGGCCGTATGCGACGCCTTCGCGGACCTTGCCGCAAAGGAACTGGGCAGCGCGGCGACCGTCCCCGAATACGGCGGCGTCTGGGATCTCACGGCGGACCGGGAACTGGAAGCCGGCACGGCGTTGCGCCCGTCGGTCAGGAAGGCCAAAATAAGAGCGCAGTCCCCCGCGTATATACGTCTGCTGACGATCCAGCAGCGTCTGAGTTCCCTGGTGGGCGGCGCGTCCGGCTGGACCAACCGTGATCTGTCCAAACTGACCGACCAGCTGGCGTCCCTCTGCGCCAAGTGGGAGAAGTAAGGTCCGCCGCAGGGCGTATGGCCTTGCATGCCGCGTCACCCCGGCAGCTCAAACACCGTCTTTTCCGAGCGCGGTTTCTTGACTGTCTCGCCCTTCCATACGCTCAGAGTACCGGTCATCTCCGATACGTTCAGGCTCCGCGGGGCCGAGACGCGGACGGAGGCTTCGCCGTTATGCCGGTAAACGTCTCCCGCCCTCAGCTTGACAGCGTCATCCTTGATCCGGCAGTTCGGCGCTTTGCCGCTTGCCGCCGGGCGCACTCTGAACGGTTTGGAAAACGGTATATACCGGCCCGCCTCCGCCACGGGGGCGGCGCGCGCAAAGTATGTCGCCTTAGGGGAGCCGAAGGACAGAACCGGCACCCCGTCTTCCGGCATCGGCCGCCACGCTCCGTCCGGAGTCTTTCCGTTGCCCGAAAAGACGATCTCCAGCCCCTCCGTCACCGCTTCGCCGGCGCCGCGCGAGGCGAGGACCCAAGCCCCAAGGGTTTCTCCGGTGAGGTCGGCGCGTTGCGAGTAGCCGGGGCGCAGACGCTGCTGGTTGGCTTTGGGGCGGCCGCTTATGTACGGGAAAATGATTTCCTCCGCGTCCGCCGATGGCCCTTTGCGCTTGGGATCGTATTCGTCGGTGAGCCGTAAGTTCAAGCCCTTCTTGTTGTTCAGCAGCTTCGGTATATCCGGCTGTCCGGCCTTCCACTTCCGGCCGTCGGTGCTGAACGCCGCGATGGAGAAGCCCTGCGGCACGGTCAGCCGCTCATAGGCCAAGTCCAGGTAGGCGCGGTTCCGCTTGGCGGGGACCAGATACCCGCTTGCGTCCGAGGGCGGGTCGATCGGATCGGGGCATACGCAGTCGTACTCAAGGCAATCGGGGCAGCGTTCGGGGACGGGAGGGGGGCATACACAGTAGATCTCCCCGCAGTCGGGGCAGGGTTCGGGGTCGTGGATCTCCACGCGGAAGCTGATGGTATCGCCCAGTTCCCCCACATCGGAGACTGTTATCCCGCCGAACCGCCCGTTCGAGAGGACCAGGGCAGGGTCGGTGTCCCGTCCCATCTCCGTCCGTTTGTAGTCGGCGGCTAAGGCGGTTAGATACCATTCTCCTGCGGGGTTTGATTTCGTCACTCCGGGACGTAATACGTATAACATATTTTCGTGTATTAAGAAGGCGCTAATATTATTGCCTCTCGGGTTGATCCTGTATACGATCAATCCCTCCTGCTCTTGCTTGGCAGGAGTGGCTAGCGTTCCATCTTCATAGTAACCCGGGGATATGGGCTGAAAATAATCGTCCACATAGGTTACATATTCCACAACGAAGTATTCATCAAGGGAATGGGGCGAGTTGATCCTGTAGGCAAACCCTGCGTTTTCCGTCCAAGGCTTCAGCGTATAGTCGCCGCTTTCGGTTATCAGGGGAATATCAACCCATCCGGCCGCCTCTCTCAAAAACGCCAGCATATAGCCGGCAAAACCCATGAAGTCATAACGTCCAGTGGCCGCCATGCCGTGCGGCGTTCTGTCATATAGATCGGGGAACCCCCCCATCATATGGCCTATTTCATGACGCGCAATACGCAGGAACTCATAATGACTCGAAGTATCTATTATAAAGTTAGTCCAAATGCCAGTATGATCTTCATAGAAAGCCAGTTCACGTAACGTATCGTTGAAAGTGGGAAACCCCTCTTCCTCAAGAAGACTGAATGGACCAGCGTGAAGAACACGCGCGCCTTTGGGAGACGTCACAAATGTGATGCCGTCAATGGTTCCGTCTAAGCCGTCCGCTAATTCTTCGATATAAGGCTCGTAATATTTTAACGCGTTTGCGGACAGGAGGCGTTCTTTGGCATAATACGTATTAATGACATCGTGACTATATTGACCGTCTTCGCCAAATTGATAATAATAATAAGCCTCCGGGTGCGGGGCTACATACGGTATGATCTCACCATCTGGCGGTTGTCCGGGGAAATAGGAAACCAAATCCAGCTTTCCGCAGGACACATCATCGTAGAAATGCCTGACCGACGCCCGTGAGAGGGAGTTGAACGCGTTTTCATAATATGTCATATCATTTATAAAACCTGCGTCCGGAAAGGATATAAACAAAACAATATTGTTAAACGTCCCTATTGTTTTGCTGTTGCGCCAAAGGACATTGTGGCTTCCCATTGCTGACATATTCGTGAATAGAATCACGATGGCCATTATGTAGGCAGTAATACGTTTGCGTCTCATCAATTGCAAATCCTCTCCAAGTTATGTATTGACTTCTGTGTAATACCAGTATATGCCGCGGCGCTGTTCAGGATGGCCAGGCCCCTTTTTCTGATGGCGGATGACGTTTTCTTTTGCATAATTGAGCCTCCCTGATACTGTCGGTATTTTTTGTTAACATCATTATACAATTGCGGCGGTAAGCGTGTCAACAACCTTCTACACCCAAAAACCTACCGTTCACTCCGCCGGCCGCGCGGCGGAAAAACCCCCTTGCCCTACAGAGACAAGGGGTTAGACGGATTCAAAAAATCAAAAGGGGCTTTTTCTATCCCAGCGCCTGTTCAATGTCCTCCAGAATGTCGTCGATATGCTCCAGCCCCACCGAGAACCGCACCGTTCCCGGATCGACCCCGGCGGCTTTCAGCTGTTCGTCGGTCAGTTGGCGGTGGGTCGAGCTGGCCGGGTGCTGGACGCAGGTGCGTATGTCGGCGACATGCACCTGATTGGACGCCAGCTTCAGCGCGTCCATGAACCGGACCGCGCCCTCCCGTCCGCCTTTGACGACCACCGTCACCACCCCGCTCGCGCCTTTAAGGTATTTTTGCGCGAGGTCATAGTATTTGTCGCCGGGCAATCCCGGATAGCTGACCGACGCGATCTTGTCCGACGATTCAAACATCCGCGCCACCCGCAGCGCGCTCTGGCAATACCGTTCCATCCGCAGCGCCAGCGTCTCCAGCCCCAGATTGAGCAGGAAGCCGGAATGGGCCGAGGGGTACGCGCCGAAATCCCGCATCAGCTGCATCCGCGCCTTGAGGATATAGGCCTTTTTGCCGTAGGCCTCGGTATAAATGATCCCGTGATAGGTCGGGTCGGGCCGGGTCAGGCCGGGGAAATTCCCGCTGTGCCAGTCGAAATTCCCGCTGTCCACGATCACGCCGCCCACTTGCAGCGCGTGGCCGTCCATATATTTCGAGGTCGAGTGGACGACGACGTCCGCGCCGTATTCGATCGGTTTGCAGAGGATCGGCGTGGGAAAGGTGTTGTCCACGATCAGCGGTACGCGGTGAGTGTGCGCGATTCTGGCGAACTTCTCAATATCCAGCACCGTCAGCGCGGGGTTGGCCAGCACCTCGCCGAAGACCGCCTTGGTATTCGGCTTGAACGCCGCGCCGATCTCCTCCTCGCTCCCGTCGCCGTCTGCGAAGATACACTCGATCCCCAGCTTTTTCAGAGTATTGGCGAACAGATTGACCGTGCCGCCGTAGACCTTTGCGGCGGAGACAAAGCTGTCGCCCGCGCCGCAGAGGTTAAGGACGGCCAGCAGCGACGCCATCTGCCCCGAAGAGGTACACATCGCGCCGGCGCCGCCTTCCAGCGCGGAGATTTTTTCCTCCACCGCCATGACGGTGGGGTTTTCAAAGCGCGAATAGATCAGGCTGAGGGCCGGGTCGTCGAACACCGCGCCGATCTCCTCGGCGGAGTCGTAGTAGTATGTGGTGCTCTGTACGATCGGCGCCACGCGCGGCTCGGCGTTTTTCGGGGTGTAGCCCGAATGCAGGCATTTGGTTTCGTCTCTCATGGGGGAATCCCTCCTGTTTTTTATGAAAATGAAAGGTCACTCGCCGTCAGCGGCTCCGACGTATCCACCGGGCCGTACCCCTCCAGCGCCTGGCCCTCGACCAGCAGCCGCACCGACGAAACGCCAGGCTGCGCGGTGACCGAACGGACAAGGCAATAGAGCGTCATGCGGGCGGAAATCCCCTCCCTGGGGGAGAGGAACTCGCCCGAAAGGTTCACGGCGCAGACGCCGCCCTCCATCAGGACCGACAGCAGCCGCGTCCCTTCGGGCAGCACCGGCCGCAGCCCCGCCTCCCTCGGTCCGGCGATCAGCGCCTCGAGCATGTATTGCAGATACCAGCCGAGGGCGTCGGTCTCCCGCACGACAAGGGTGCGCGTCTCGGTCATTGGCGTCTCGCCCGTGTCGTCGGCAAAATACAGGGTGATGGCGCGTTCCGTGTCGGACAGCACCAGCGAGCCAAGCACAAAATCCGACGCGCGGAGGACGGAAGGCTCCGAGATCTGCCCCTCGATCAGCAGAATCACGCCGTCGACGCCGTCCAAGCCGGTCAGCGTCAAAACGACGCAGGCCCGCGCCAGCGTAAGCGCAAACTCCGACAATACGGCGGCCTCTTCCGAAAGGACGACCGTCGCCACGCCGCTTTCCCGCGCAAACTCGCTCACCGTCACACCGGGCGGGAACGGGCTTCCCGGGCCGCGCAGCGCCTCCTCCAGCGCAAAGGTTTGAAGCGTTCTCCCTTCTGGGCAGAAGCGGATCTGTTCCGCCAGCGCCGAGCGGTCGCCCGCCCCGCCGAGCGTGTATACGGTCACCGGCGTCCCTTCCTCGGACGGCTCCGTATGGCAGCCCGCGAGAATCAGGACAGACAGGGCCAAGACAAGAGAGCGGAGAAACAATCTATTCATCGGCGTCACCTGTCCCGGACGGGCGCCGCGGCGCGCCGCCGCCTGCCAACGGAAACTTTACGGTAAACCTTGATCCTTTGCCGGCTTCGCTCTCCGCCGCGATCGAGCCGCCCATCCGGGCCGTCGTCTCCGCCGCGATCGAAAGCCCCAGCCCCGCCCCGCCGGCTTCGCGGCTCCGCGCTTTGTCCACCCGGTAAAAACGGCCAAAGATAAGGGGCAGCTCCTCCCCGGGGATCCCCGCGCCGGTATCGGTTACGACGATATGGACCTCCGCGCCCCGGCGGAAAACAAACACCCGCACCGAACCGTCCGGCTTATTGTATTTGATCGCGTTGTCAACGAGGTTGAACAGGATTTGGTAAAGGCCGTCCTCTTCCCCCTCGATGGCACAGCCCTCCGCCAACTCGCAGCGCAGATCCACCCCCGCGCCCTTTGCCAGCGGTTTCAGCATCCTCGCCACGCGGCGGGCCACGCCGGCGGGATCGGTCACGCCGGCCTGCTCCGGCTTTCCCGTGTCCAGACGCGAGAGCAGCATCAGCTTCTCGGTCATACGGCTCAGACGCTCTGTCTCGGCGCCGATGTCGGCGACAAACTCACGGACGGTTTCCGCCGGCATATCGGGCGTCTCCAAAATCGAGTCGGTCAGCAGCCGCACCGCCGCCAGCGGCGTTTTCAACTCATGCGAGGCGTCGGATACAAACTGCTGCCGCAGCCTGTCGGTTTTGCGCAGGATGGAGAAGAGTTGGTTCAGCCGTTCGGCCACTTCGGCCAGTTCATCCCGCCCGCGCACCGGCAGCGTATAGGCGTAGTCGCCGCCGTAAGCGGCGCGGATGCCGCGCAGGATGACCGATATGCGGCGGGTCAGGGCCAGCGCGATGAAGACCGAAAACAGCACCACGACGGCAAAGATAACGGTCGATACCGCAAACAGGTTGGATTGCAGGTCGGACAGCACCCCTCCCTGATCGGCGTCATACCGGCCTAAGTAGAGCGCCCCAGTCACCACGCCCCGCGCATAGACCGGCATGGCGAAGCGGCTGTCGAACGCGGCGTCCTTATATCTCGAACGGAAGACGTCCATACCGGAGAGCGCGTCGGCCAGTTCGGCGGCCAGCGCGTACCGCCCGATGACCGCGCCGGCGGTCAGGTTGTCGTAGACCACCAGTCCCTGGCTGTCGACGACGACCGTGCGGTATTGCGTCTGGTTATCCAAAACGGCCATGACGCGCGCCACGCTTTCGGCCGTCAGGCTTTCCAAGCCGGAAAGGGGGGCCGTCAGATCGGCGGCCCGGGCCATCATCGTGTCGCGGGTGTTGCTGTACATAAAGCCGCGCGAGACCCAGACAGGATAAGTATTGAGCAGGACCAGCATGACGACGAGGATAATCAGGTAGGAAAGGGCGATTTTCAGCTGATACCGGCCCAGCGGGCGCCGTCTCGCATTTACGCCTTGCAATAATATCCCACCCCCCACTTTGTGAGAAGGATCTCGGGACTGGCGGGGTCGATCTCCAGTTTTTCCCGCAGCCGGCGCACATGCACGTCCACCGTGCGGATATCGCCCGGATATTCATACCCCCACACCAGATTCAGCAGATTCTCCCGGCTGTAGACCCGCCCCCTGTTGCGCATCAGCAGTTCCATCATATCAAACTCTTTCGCGGTCAGGTCGGTGGGGACGCCGTTGACGCGGGCGCTGCGCTGCGCCGTGTTCAGGATCACATGGTCCAGCGTCAGTTCCTCCTCCCCGCCGCTCTCCTGCGCCGCCGCGCTGCGCCGCAGGATGGCGCGGATCCGCGCTTTGAGTTCCAAAATATTGAACGGCTTTGTCATATAGTCGTCCGCGCCGTATTCAAAGCCGATCAGTTTGTCGGTATCCTCGCCCCGGGCCGTCAGCATGATGACCGGCACGCCGGAGAACTCGCGGATCCGGCGGCAGGCCTCCAGGCCGTCTGTCCGCGGCATCATCAGGTCCATGACGATCAGGTCAAAGGCTTTTTCCCGCGCCTTCGTGACGGCCTCTTCGCCGTCTTCGGCCGTCTCCACCTCATACCCCTCGTGCTCAAGGTTGAATTTGATCCCCTTGACAAGGGTTTTTTCGTCGTCCACCACAAGGATCTTCATGGCTCGCACCTCGCATATGGCTTTAATCCTTCCAAAACCTTCCCGCCGATCCCCCTGACATGGATCAGTTCGTCCAGATCGGCAAACGGGCCGTGTTCCTCCCGGTATTCTATGATCCGTTGCGACAGCGCCGGACCGACGCCCGGCAGGTCGGTCAGTTCGGCCGCGGAGGCCGTGTTGATCTCTATTTTACCCATCTCCGGCCTGCTATAGACCGCCGCGATCTCTTCCGTCTCCCGCGTCCCGGTGATGACAAAGCTGTCCGACGGGACGGCCTCAAAGACGGAATATCCGATCAGGAAACCGGCCAGCAGCGCCGTCGCGAGGAGAAGGGGAATTTTCTTTTGCACAGGCGGTTCACATCCAACTGTTTCTGTGTTACAATATAGTTTACCATAAACCGGGGGAGATTCCTATACATGCTGCGAAAAAAAAGAACGGCCTTTGCCGCGCTGCTGGCGCTCTGCTTCCTTCTGCCCGGCCCCCGCGCGGACGCTTACAGCGATCTGCCCGAGGTGGACGTCCAGGCGCGGTCTGCCATACTCGTTCACGCGCAGACCGACGAGGTTCTTTTTTCCCACAACATACATATCCGCCGCGAGCCGGCCAGCATTACCAAGATCATGACGGCGCTGCTCGCGTTGGAGCACGGCGGGCTGGACGAGACCGTCACGGCGGAGGAAGGGGACTTTTTTGACATCATAGCCGCCGGCAGCACCGCCGGGATCAAGGAAGGCGAGGAAATGACGCTGCGCGATCTTACCTACTGCGCCATGCTGCCCTCGGCCAACGAAGCCTGCAATATCATCGCCCGGCATGTCGCCGGCTCGATTCCGGATTTTATCGATATGGTCAACGCGCGCCTTGCCAATTTGGGCTGCGAGAACACCCAATTCACCAACACCCACGGCCTTCCGGACCCGGAACATTACACCACGGCATACGACATCTACCTGATGGCGCGGGAATGCCTCAACAACGCCGCCTTTATGGAGATCGCCAATACCGAGTATATCACCCTTCCCCCCACCAACATGACGCCGGACGGCCGCGCGCTGACCACCACCAACAACCTTATCACCCGCCGCCGGACCCCCGAATACTACTATGTTCCCGCGCGGGGAATCAAAACGGGCCGCACCAACAACGCGGGCCACTGTCTGCTGTCGGTCGCCGAACGGGACGGCGTCACGCTGATCAGCGTGGTATTGGGCGCGTCGGTGGACGAGGAGACGGAACTGATCCGCAGCTTCACCGAGACGCGCGACCTCTTTGAGTGGGGATTTGCCAATTTTACCGTCAAGCGCATCCTCAGCCGTGTTGACAAACTCCATGGCGTAAAGGTCCTTCAGGGGATGGATACCGAGGTGTTCCTTGTCCCCGAGCGCTCGGTTGAGGCGCTGGTGCCGAAGACGCTCAACGCCGAAGACGTCGACCGGCGGATCACGGTCTATGAGCCGGAAGGCGTGCTCGCCCCGGTTAGCGCGGGCGATGTGCTGGGCGAGGTCACGCTGTCCTATCAGGGGCATGATTACGGCACCGTTCCGCTGCTGGCCGACCGGAGCGTTGACCGGGACAACCGGGAAATGATCCAGGAAGAACTGGCCGACTTCATCTCGCAGAGCTGGATCAAATGGGCCGCGCTCTGCGCCGCCGCGATCGCCGCGCTGTATATCCTGTTCGCGGTCGCGCTCAACCGCCGCAGACGGAAGCGCAACCTGCGCCCCAGCAACTACCGGGGAAGGAAAAGGTTTTGACGGCAGTGGACAGTGGACGGTGGACAGTGGACGGTTATTGCTCGCGCAGTGTCGCGGATACTGAAGAATATGGCGAAGCGCTGGCCCCGCTGCTCTGCCCCGGCGATACGGTCTGGCTGTATGGCGGCTTGGGCGCGGGCAAGACGGCGCTCGTCCGGGGGTTAGCGCGCGGTTTGGGCGTGACGGAGAGGGTGACCAGCCCCACCTACGCGATTCTGAATGTCTATAGGGGGTCTTGCCCGGTGGCGCATTACGACGCTTACCGTCTGGACGGGTTTGATGATCTGCTGGGGGCCGGGTGGGATGAATACGAAGAGGCCGTCCGGGTGGTGGAATGGGCCGAACGCGCCGGAGACGCCGCCGCCGGCGTCTGTATCCTCCTGACGGCTTCGGACGAGACGGAAAGGGAACTATCGCTATGCTTCTTGCCCTAGACAGTTCGTCGGTCACGGCGTCGGCCGCGCTGGTGCGCGGCGGCGTGTTGGTTTCGGAGTTTTTTCTCAGCAACGGGCTGACGCACAGCCATACGCTCGCGCCGCTGATCGACGCGGCGCTGAAAACCGCGGGCGCGGAGCCTTCCGACATAACGCAAGTTGTCGTCACCAACGGCCCGGGGTCGTTTACCGGCCTGCGGATCGGCGCCGCGACGGCTTTGGGGTTCGCAAACGCTTTGGGCGTCCCCTGCGCCGGGGTGTCGTCGCTGATGGCGGCGGCTTACGGCGCGCTGGATCACGAGGGGACGGTTTGCGCCGCGATGGACGCGCGGCGCGATCAGTTGTACTGCGCGGTGTTTCACGTGAAACAATCTGTCCTGACGCGGGTGACGGAGGATTTGGCCTTAGCCCGGGAAGCCTTTCTAAAGCAAGCGCCGCCCCCCGTTTTGTGGGTGGGCGACGCCGCCGCGCGGTGCACGAGGGAGGGCGACCGCGCCGCCGCGCGCCCCTATGTGTCGGGATACGGCGCGGCGCTGTGCTTCCTCAACGGGTTTGCCCGCCCCGCGGGCCGGATCGTTTATCTGCGGCAGCCGCAAGCGGAACGGGAGCGGCTGGAACGTCTTGGCCGGACGTGAGGGCAAGAAGGAGAACGCGGCGCGTTGGAAGATTGCTTACGGCTGGATATTGTTAAACGTGATAATGCTTTGTTCCCTTGTATATGTCCCTTTTGGACTGAATAACAGCGGCGTTGTGCTTGTGCCGCTCATAATGCCATTGTTGCGGGCAAAGTTGATACCGTCCACCGCCCAAGATGAAGCTGTCCCTATATCTTCAAAGCCCGCCGCCGTGACGTTGGATATATCCATACCCGCCGCCTTGCAAGTATTCCTAATCATCGTGGCGGCTTGCTCCCTGCTAAAATCGCCGTTTGGCGTGAATAGACCGCCGCCCGTTCCCGCAGTTATGCCAAGAGCCGCCGCCGCCAATATATCCGGGTCGTTTGTGTCGGCAAAAGCGTTGAAGTTGCGTGTCAGGCCTTTTTCATTCATAACAGCGTCAATGCCTTTGCCTGTCTTGTACTCCACGAATTTGACAGCCATCCGGCAAAACTCGGCGCGGGTGATGACATTTTGATAGTTGTTTTGGAGGTCGGACGGGATGAAGCCTTTTGACAACGCTTGCGTGATGCCGTCTTTGGCCCAGCCGGACGCAGTATCAAGAGAGGTAGAGGGTGTAGCGGTCATAGCGAGAATTTGGGCGGTTTGGTCGGGGCGGTTATACATTTCATTGTTCCGCATCCAATCTATGCCGTATTGCCCGATTTGATCGTCAGATATTCTGAAATGGTCCACTTTACCGTCGGTAAGCGAATAAATTAGATAATCGCTGTATGCCAAGAAGGCCAGCCGGTCGGTAAACGTAAGGAACATACGCGGCCCCATCCCGTGTTCCCAACGCATTGTTTCTTCATATGTTCTCAATTCGCCGTTATAGATGTAATATAAACGATATGTCACGGATTGCGCTTGTAAAATTCCAACCTTGCCCATTTCGTAATGAATCGCCAGCATTTCTTTACTGCCGTCGCCGTTTATGTCCGCCAGCCAAGCCTCCGTTTCGCCGCCGCCGGCCATAAACTCCCGCAAGGCCGTCGCGTATGGGTGCGGGTTGGACGAGGCGGTTGCGCCGTAGCCATAAATCACGTCTTGAATATTGGCGTCAGTGATGGGGGAAACCTCCAGGCTATCGCTGTTTGTAAAGGGTGCTTCAACCATCTTACCGTTTCGCAGTGTCCAAAAGGTCCTGAAGCTGCCCCGGTCTTCATCCACCAATATTCCATCCGTATGAGGCCATGCCCAGCTGTAAACGTCACCGTAATAACTCCCTAATTCTATTGCAGCGCCGGCTGAATATGTTAGAACAAAGCAGGATTTCCATATATCATGGGTTAAAACCAATTCGGGAATGCCGTCGCCATCCATATCGGTCAAACCGAACTTTAGGTCTTTACCATAATTTTTAACAATACTGCCGTTTTTCAAATACGCCGCATAGGCCTCCTGCCACGGTTCCGCCGCCTGTGCGGTTGTGATGAACGCCGGGACGAGCGCGATCGTGAGAACGAGGGTCAGCGCGAGGGCCAGAACACGTTTGTTCATGTAGGGGTCTCTCCTTTTTTCTCTTTTGCTTCCTGACACATTGACCGCCGGAGGGTTGACCGTCAGCCCCTTTTTGTGCGCGGCGTAAGACTTACGGCTGGATATTGTTAAACGTCACAATGCTCTGCTGGCGCGTGAACGACTGCTTCGGGCTGAACACCTTTTCCGTTGTGCTGGTGCCGCCCATAACGCCGTGCGCGCCGACATAGTTGATGGCGTTTTGCGCCCAGCCGCTGGCGGCGCCTATGTCGGTGAACCCGAACGGTGGCGCGTTATCGACGCCCTCGCCCAAAATGATATGCACCTTCGTCAGCATCACCGCGGCCTGCTCGCGGCTGAATGTGTCGCCGACGCCAAACAGGCCTCCGCCCGCCCCGGCCGTGATGTCCAGTTTCCCGGCGGCGAGGATGTCGGTGTTGGTCGTGTCGGAAAACGTCCTGTCGGGGACTACGGCATACTGCGCCACCAGCTGATCGGTGGTCAGGCCGGTCTTAAACCTTAGCCAGCTCATGGCGAGGAGAACGAATTCGGCGCGGGTGACGTTGTCTTTGTAGTTGTTTTGCAGGGCGTCCGGCACAAATCCCTTGGCGATCGCGGCCTGAATCCCCTCCCGCGCCCATGTGTCGGCGCTGTCGATGGGGTTGGCCGGGGTTACCGGCGCTGTCGGGCCGGCCGGGTTGGAGGCGGCGTTCAGCGGAACCTCATAGGCGCACAGCCCGGAGTTCAAAGTATTGATGAAGATCATCGCTTTGCCGCCTATTTCCTGGATGACGGGCCGGGCGAGCGCGCCGTTGGACGCGCTGGCCGAGAGCGGGAACGGCAGCGGGGTCTTGTGCAGGATCCTGCCGTCATGGCTGGCGATATAGAGATACCCGACGGTGGTGGCCTCGCGCTCGACGTATGTGGTGAAGACGACCTCCTGTTTGCCGTCTTTGTTGAAATCGTAGACAGCGGGCGCGCCGGCGAATTCCAATATCCGCGACGACGGGTCCTGCACCGAGATCGGCCAGGAGCCGTGCTGCGTCTTGTCGAGCCAATAGGCGTGGACCTTGCCGTCGAAAGCGGAGAACACGATTTCCTTCTTGCCGTCGCCGTCCAAATCGGCGATGGTGGGTACAGAGTTGGGGCGCAGCATCAGCGTAAGCTGTTCGGCGGCGGTGGAGGTCGGCGGCCCGGTCTTGGGCAGGACCTCCCAGTTGTGGCCGTTTTTGTTGTAGCGGGTGCGGTCCGCGTTGAGGATCATCGGGGCCACGAACAGTGAGGGAGGGGTCCCCAGCGCGTAGTCAAAGACGTTGGGCAGCATGACGATCTCATTGACCCCGTCGCCGTCCAGGTCGGCGATCGCGGTGCCGGTATACGGGTTCGATACGGCTTGGCGCATATACATCGGGTCGTCGCCGGTGGGGCGGTTGTTCATATCCAGCGCGATCCTGGCCTCGGCAGTCTTTTCGTATTCGTAGTCATACCAGAAAGGGATTTCGCTCCACACGCGGTCCCCGTAAATTGAAGACGCCTTGATTTCGGTGCCGTCGTGCCGGTACAGCGCGACCGTGCGGGTGTCGCAGGGAACGGCGATGACCTTCTGGGTACGCCCGTCCACCGCCATATCGCCCACCGATATGGTATTGCCGAATATCCCGGTCACATATTGCAGGGGGCCGGGACTGAGCGGGTTTTTCTGCGGCCATCCGCTCCGCAGTTTGCCGTCATGGTTTAAGACGTAGACGTTTTTGGAACGCCCGTCGCCGCTCAGCCCCAAAACGATCTCCATTTTGCCGTCGCCGTCCAAATCGGCGACGCACATTGATACGAGGCGCGGGGGATCGGAGGCGGAGACCCCGTCCATCCCCACAAGCGTTTTGTTCTCCCATCCGGGCTTGAATTTGCCGTTTTGATCCAAAACCGAGATCCGGCCCTTTTGGTGCGCGATGATGATTTCCAGTTTTCCGTCGCCGTCTATGTCGGCGATGACCACGTCGTCCCAAGTGGCAAGGTCGGACTCAAAATTCGCGTCGATCGGCTTCACCGGATGGGTGACGTCATACCCGTTCAGGATACGCCATTCGACCTTGCCGGTGACCGCGTCCACGCATACGGTGTTGAACCCCGACGAGATGATTTTCGGGCCATTGCCGAAATCGGCGACGGCGGGCGCGGAATACAGCCACTCATACGACCAGATGTTGTTGGTGCCCGCGTAGCCCCATTTGAAAACAGGGGCGCCGACGCCGTCCGCGCCGTATTTCATGCTCCCGGCCGAGGCCGATATAAAGTTGCCGATCACTTCCGCCTGTTCCTTCGTCGCGTACGCGGCGGCCGAAACGGCGGGAAGCTGCGCCTTTGTGACGGTGACCCCCGCCCGCTCGCACATATTCAGGAACAGATCATACATCTCCGCCTGCGGGACCGCCTGATCCGGCTTGAACTGGCGCCAGCTTGCCTGATTCATGATGCCCAGTTCAAAGGCCCTTAATATGGTAAAGTCCGCCGTACCCTGCCCCGCGATCTTTGCGTCTTCATAGAAATGAGAGGCGATGTGGAAGGTAGTCTCCGCCTCGCCGAGCGTCTTGCCGGTCAGCTTTTTATAGAGATCCATCAGCAGATACGCCATCTCTTTGCGGGTGATCTGCCCGCCGGCGGCGTTGGGCAGTCCGGCTTTCGGGGTCATGTCGGTCACCCGCATGACCTCGGTGGGCGTATGGAAGTTCACCGTCGAGGCGTTGCACAAACGCCCGGACCCGTTATAACCTGTCCCCCAAAACTTGCCGTCGGCGGTGATGAACAGGGTGTGGCGGTCGCCCGTCGAAACGCTTTGGGCGCCGGAAACGCCGCCGAGTTGCACCGGCGCGCGCCGAAGGTCATAGTTTCCAAGGCCCAGCTGCCCGTCGGCGTTGTCGCCCCACGCCCATAACGTGCCGTCGTTCTTCACCGCGAGGACATGATCGGGACCCGCCGAGACGGACCGGCAATTGCTCATTCCCCCGATCAGTTCGTCCGCCAGGCGGTCCGCCGCCAGGTCGTTGCCCAGATAGCTGGAGCCGCTGCCGTATAACTGTCCCTTGTCGTCGATATAGAAGCTGAACGACGCCCCCGCGGCGATGGCGGCGACCTTCTTGCCGGCGGCGACCGCCACCGGGGTGTGGCGGCTTTCGCTGTCCCACTTTTCAACGCCCAGCGTGCCTTTGGCGTTGTTGCCCCACGCGTATAACGCGCCGGATTCGCTCAGGGCGAGGGCATAGCTGGGTCCCGCGGCGATCTGCGCAAACTTCTCCGCCGGAAGCTTGACCTGCACAAACTCGTGGGAGTTCCGCTGATAGGAGGTGCCGGTCCCCAGCTGAAAAGAGCCGCTGTCGCTCTTGCCGCAAGCCCATACGGCGCCGTCGCTTTTGATAATCAGCGAAAAGCCGGTGCCGGCCGAGACGGCCTTGACGCCGGTCATGACGCTTCTGGGCGCGGCAAAAAACTCCTGCCAGCTGTTCAGTCCCAACTGGCCCTCCTTATTGCTGCCCCAAGCGTACAGCGTGCCGTCCGACGTGACCGCCAGCGAGTGCATATCCCCCGCGGCGGCGGAGACCACATTGGCCAGATCGACCTTTTGCGGGAAATCCGTGGGGTTTACATGTCCCAGCCCCAGCTGCCCGGTGGTGTTGGAGCCGGCCGCCCAAAGCGTTCCGTCCGCCCGGAGCACCAGCGTATGTTTGCCGCCCGCGAAAACCTGCGGACCGGCCGCCGCCTGGGCCGCCGGCCAATAGGGCGCGGTTGCCAGCAGCAGCGCCGCCGTCAGCGCAAGGGATAAAATTCTTTTACCTTTCATCTTGGTCCCTCCCGTTCGTGATGCCTAACAGTAAATCACGGATTTATCCCCTTGTCAAGTTTGCCGCCGAGGAAAACACGGGATTGCGCAAAGGGGAAAAACCCTGTATACTGACAGGGCAAACGGTCCATTTCAGATACTGTGAGGATAGAGCGGATGGTAAAAAACCCCCTCCCCGACCGGATACGCCCCGCCGCGCTCGACGATGTGGCGGGACAGAGCCATATCATCGGCCGGGACGGGCTGCTGCGCCGCATCCTGGAAAAGGGCGTCATCCCCAATATGATCTTCTACGGCCCGTCGGGGACCGGCAAGACCACCGTCGCGCGGATCGCGGCGGCGCGTACCGAGCGCACGCTGTATAAACTGAACGCCACGACCGCGTCGATCTCCGACATCCGCCGCATTGTGGACAGCCTCGACACCATGCTCGCGCCCGACGGGGCGCTGCTGTATCTGGACGAGATACAGTATTTCAACAAAAAGCAGCAGCAGAGCCTGTTGGAATTTATGGAGAACGGGCAGATCACCTTGATCGCCTCCACCACCGAGAACCCGTATTTCACCGTTTTCAACGCCATCCTCAGCCGCGCCACCGTCTTTGAGTTCAAGCCGGTGACGCCGGAGGAGTGCCGTCCGGCTGTGAAACGCGCCGTCGCGCTGATGGCGGAGGAATTGGGCGCGGAGGTCGTCTGCTCCGAAGAGGTTTTGGACCGGCTCTGCAACGCCTGCTGCGGCGACGTCCGCAAAGCTGTCGGCGCGGTGGAACTGCTGGCGGCGGCCGCGCCGATCGGCGACGGCAAAACGGTTACGCTGAACACGGACGACGCCGTAGCCGTCAGCCAGCGAAGCGCGATGCGCTACGACCGCGACGGCGACAGCCACTACGACATTTTATCGGCCTTTCAGAAGTCAATACGCGGCTCTGACCCCAACGCGGCGCTGCACTATCTGGCCCGCCTGCTCGACGCGGGCGACATCATTTCCGCTTGCCGCCGTTTGCTGGTGACGGTTAACGAGGACATTGGGCTGGCCTACTCCCAGGCCGCCGCGATCACCAAGGCGTGCGTCGATACGGCGTTGCAGCTGGGGCTGCCGGAAGCCCTCCAGCCGCTGTCGCACGCCGTGGTACTGTGCGCCACCGCGCCGAAATCGAACACCGCGCCGGCGGCCTACGGGCGCGCGCTGGCCGACGTGCAGTCCGGCAAATGCGGCGACGTTCCCGGGCATTTGAAAGACAGCCACTACGCGGGCGCGCAAAAACTCGGGCACGGCGAGGGGTATTTCTACACCCACAACGCGCCGGGCCACTATAAGCCGCAGCAGTATCTGCCGGACGCCATCAAGGACACGGTGTATTATCAGTACGGCGACAACAAGGCCGAACAGGCCGCCAAGGCGTATTGGGATAAGATGAAAGGGCAAAGCTAGCTCCCCGTGCTCTTATAGTGCCGCACCCCCACCCGCCACACGAGCAGCGACAGCCCCAAAAACGCGCCGCCCGCCGGGAGGGCCAGCAGCCCTTTCCACAGCGGTTCGCCCCAGCCGCAGAGGACGCTGGCGGGGTAATAGCTGATGACCAGCATCGGCATGACGAAGGTGGCCGCCCCTTTGAGCAGGCGCGGCATATAGTCCACCGGCACGCGGGTGATCTGATAACTCGCGTTGGTGAAGATGATGATCCAGTCCAGCGCCTTCACGGTGAAAAAGGCGATCCCCGACGTAAAGACAAAGACGCCGGCATATACCAATGTGCCGCCCAGCAGCGCCGAACCCAGCAGCAAGACGCCGCGGGGGTCCGGCGCTACGTTTTGCCGCGCGAGGCACCAGAGAATGACGGCGGTCCCCCCCGCCGGACGCGCGAGGCGGTGGATATGGAAATAGGATATGGCGGCTTGGGTAAACAGGGAACGCGGACGCAGCAGCAGACGGTCGAAGTTCCCGGAGCGGATCATTTTGGAGGGGAAATAGTCAAAGCCCCGGAGGAAACTCTCGGCCAGCCCATACGAGGTGACCGCCATCGCGTAGATCAGCAGGATCCGTTCCATCGACCATACGCCAATTGAGCCGAACCGAGCGAACATAAACACCGTGCCGATCGGGTCGGTGACGACGACGACCAGCACTTGCAGCACCATCAGCCACCAGCCCTTATACTCAATGCCGCTTAACAAATGCAGCCGGAGCGCCTTGCCGTAAAAAACGAGTTCCTTCATCCCTCACCCTCCCTGTACGATGATCGCCTTGAGTTTGCGCGACATGACAATTTTTCCTAAAATGACAAAAACCGCCGACCAGAAAATCTGGACCGACATACCCAGCCACGCCTCCGAGGGCCGCATCGAGCCTATGTAGAGCCGCGCGGGGATGTCGCAGATCCCGGCAAACGGCTGAAAGAGCAGAAACGTCTGCATAAAATCCGGCCAAAGCTGCAG
>Ga0082212_10002203_pt1 | contig 28638 bp, 22 predicted proteins | sample TergutNt197P3_FD_71548 | JGI IMG/M metagenome (GOLD analysis project Ga0082212, IMG submission 71548) | Neocapritermes taracua P3 segment gut microbial communities from Petit-Saut dam, French Guiana - Nt197 P3 | ecosystem: Host-associated > Arthropoda: Insects > Digestive system > Gut ...
CAGCGTTTTTCCGTAATACTCCTTTACGATTTCGGTAACAGACTGTTCGCCGCAGCAGCTGTCTCCCGCGCTGCAGCAACTGTTTTTTTTGCTCATTTACAGCAATCCTCCTCAATGTATTTTTGAAAGCAAACACAGTTTTCTTTGTATGATGTTAATTCGGTTAATACTCTCCTGCAAGTCTGCACAGTTTTTTCGCCAAGTGAATAATACATCCATTTACCCTCTTTCCGCCCGACAACCAAGCCGCTGTCGCACAGGCTTTTCATGTGATGGGAAAGCGTGGGCTGTGTTATATTGAACTGCTCCAAAATAACACACGCGCAAAGCTCCCCGCATGACAGCATATCAATGATCATAAGCCTGTTCGGGTCAGATAATACCTTGAAAAACCGGGCGTACTCTTTGTATTTTTTGTCCATTCCATCACCTCACATAGGTCTTCGTCTATGTATTATATGCGATACATAGACAATTGTCAATGTGTTTTTGAGTGCCGGTAAAAAAACAAAAATCGCCTCTCATTCCGGCTCGTTTCCCGGCGCGGCGGGATGTTAAAAAAACACTTGACAAAGTCGGACTATTACGATAGTCTACGCTTATAAACTATTACGATAGTCTGAGGTGACGGACCGGATATGATAAAACTGTTTGAGGGCGAACTGAAGCTTTTGGAACTCTTGTGGGAAAACGAAGGCGCGACCGCGAAGGAGCTTGCTCTGCTTGCCGCCGGTAAGATCGGTTGGAATAAGAACACAACATATACTGTTATCAAGAAACTCATTTCCAAAGGCGTGATCCGGCGGGAGGAGCCGGGCTTCATATGCCGCAGCCTGATCGGACGCGAGGATGTCGGGCGCGAAGAAGCAAGGGCGGTATTGCAATCATTTTTCGGCGGCTCGGTAAAAGCGATGTTTTCTTCTTTTGCGGCAGACGGCAAATTGTCCGGCGAGGACGCCGAAGAATTGCGCCGCATGATCGATGAACACGGAAAAGGATGAAGGCTCATGCTGAATACGGTTTTTTATTTTATCCTGAATATGAGCATCACATCCTCTTTTGTGATCGCCGCTCTGCTGATAATAAGGCAGATACGGCCTCTGCCGAGGCGGGTGATCTATCCCTTGTGGGCGTTGGCATTTTTTCGGCTTGTCACGCCGTTTGCGCTCTCGACGAGCCTCAGTCTTTTCAATTTCACGGGAGGATTGGTCAAACGGCTTATTACCGTTGAAACGGTAAGTCACGGCACGGTCCCCGTTCCCGTGTCTGAAAGGATTTGGGCGATGAACCTGATCGGGGCCGCTGAAGAGTATGCGCCCGTTGAATATAAAACCGAAGCCCTGCGTCAGGTCTTCACGACCGCTGCGGTGATTTGGGCCGGCGCGGCGGCCGCCATGTTTATTACCGTCTTTATCCTTTATGTGCTGACCGGAAAAGAGTTGAAAAAAGCGGTTCAAATCGAGGGCGGTATTTACCGTTCCGATATCATATCATCGCCGGTATCGGCAGGGCTGATACATACGAGGATAGTCCTGCCCGCAACTCTTGACCCGGCCGGCGCGGAGGGCAAAATGGTCTTGGCGCATGAGAATGTCCATAAACACAGGTCGGATAACCTTTGGCGGCTGTTCGGCGTCTGCATTACATGCATTTATTGGTTCAATCCCTTTGTTTGGGTCATGATGAAGTCGTTTTTCACCGATATGGAGCAGTCCTGCGATGAGGCGGTCATCAAAAAATACAATGCGGAGGAACGTAAGATTTACGCTGAAACCCTCTTGCGATTTGCGGAGGAAAAGCGGCTTTTTGTCTCCGCGGCTTTCGGACGCAGCGGCGTTAAGCTGCGTATCGTCAATGTTTTGAATTATAAAAAACTGACTGTGATCGGCGCTGTGTCGTCCTCGCTGTTTCTTTTGGCTGCGGCAGCGGCGCTTGTAACAAATCCGCAGCTGCGGGGATGAGATCATGACGTTGAAAAACAAACAATTTTATTTTCTGTCTCTTGCGGCGTTGGCCGTTTTATCGGCTTACCCGCTGATCAACGGCGCCCGTATGGCTTATTTTCATCTGACGAGCGGCGCTCTTGAGCCGGAGCAATACGTGAAATACGTTGTGCCGTATGCGGCGATCTGTGTTTCTGTGTTGTTTTTCGCCGCGCTGCAGCCTTTATTATCGAAACTGAAACGCCTCGCTATTACTGCGGGGACGGGGATCGCTTACGGCGTGTTTTTCACCGCGGAGCGCTTCTTTGAGACAATGCGGATCCGCACTGTCGGAATGACCCTAATCGACGCGGCTTCGCTTGTTCCGGACGACGCAGTCGCAAAAGCCGCCACGGCGGATATATGGCAGGCCGCTCTTTGCATAGTCTCGCCGGTCATGCGGGAACAATCTCTTACATATGCGTCAAAGGATCACTTTTTCTATGTCGCGGGCAATACAGCGTATAAAATCCACTATTATTTGATCTCGCTGATTCTTATAACAATGGTGTGCGGTTTGATTTTCGGTATCGCCGAAATGATCCGAAGCGGCGATATTTCACAAAAGAAACCCCTCTTCTTACGGGGCGTTTCCGCAGCCGCGCTCGTCGCGCTGTGCGTATTCGCCAATACTACCGCTTTTTTCCGCCGGGCGGCTCCCATCCAAACGCCGCTTGCGTCTGCTTTGACCGCATTATTCTTTGTCGCTCTCGGCGCGGCGGCCGGTATTTATGCCGGCAGCTTCCTGTTGAGAAAAGGCAGATTTCTCGGAATGGGATTGCCGGTATCGCTCTCGCTCGGCGCCTCCGTTTTGATGTACGTCGGCGAGGCGGCAATGATGGGCGGGAACCTTTACCGTTTCGGCACGGGCCCGTTTTTCAGAGAGATACCCGGTATCGTCGCGGCCCCTGCGGATATATTGGTCATTCTGCTTTCGGGGGGGTTGACCCTTTTGCTCCTCAGCGCCGCGCGATCGCGGAAAAGGCTTCCGGACAAAAGAGCTGAGGTCGTCGCGTTTGCGCTTTGCGCGGCTGTTGCATCGATAGGGCCGGTAATCGCCGCGACCGCGCCTCAAAGCCAAGATGAAGACATTATCGGCTGTTATGTTTTTGATAAAAACATATACACAAATCCGCTCAGTTCGTTTATGGCTGCAGGCGGGCTGCCGTATGTTTACGGTTTCGGCGAAGACTTTTTTATCATTGCGAATACATCGGGCGGGGAACCGCACTGTTATTCGGCGGAGTATTGCAAAACACCGGTCGGCGCCGACGAATTTCGCTCAAAGATGACCTCTTTACCGGGTTCTCTTTTTTCGCCGCACGATTTGTCGGGTTTTAAAGAGCGCTATCTGACAGCGGTCATGTCGGATGCCGGAGACCCGAAATACGGGCTGTATCGCATGGACGGCGAGATATGGCTCGTCGAGCTTTGGGCGAGCGGGATTCGGAGCATATACAGGCTTGTGAAAACCGATACGACGGCGCTTTCGGATATAAATCGGGTGATCGAGTATTATGCGGCCGCTCCTCCGGTTGAGTCGCCGTCCGGAATATATGAAAACCCGCCGCGTTTCTATGAAAATCAAATGACCGCGGCTGATGTTTATGCATTGGCCCGAAAGGGAGAGTCGCTGGAACTTATTGATTTTGAGCCGTTTTTTTATTGGCTTGCCGGCTCGGATTTCACAGAGCGGCGCTTTGATGTGGTCGGCGCCGACACCGTTTTTGTGACAGTTGAGGATAACAGCCTGAAATCCGCTGTGCTGATGTCCCGCAAAACGCTTGACCCGTCTCAGGTTATCGATCTGCGCGAGGGCTTTGAGGCTGTTTTTGCATATATGCATCAAAACGATTTTTCGCGGAAATAACGTCCGATCGAGGCGGAAGCCCCGGTGACATACCCGGCAAAACAGACAGAAAAAACTGACTGCGGCATACGAAAATATGCCGCGGTCTCTTGCTTTATGCCAATAAATTGCGTATGTTTGATGAAAGAGTGAAATTATACGGAAAAAAGCGGACAAAAATCACATTCGGTGATATAATAGCCGAGGTTCGGTATATGATTTATCGGGAGAAGAAAAATGAGCAAAAAAATCACATTTTTCAACAGAATAAACGTTCGAATACTGATCATGCTGCTGATACTGTTTGCCGGTACGACCCTGATTCTCAGTATGGTCAATCAAAACAACATCCGGCGCTTGTATGAAGAAAATTTTACTGAACGGGTTTTGCTGACAAACGCTTTGATGGCCACCATCATCGACAGCGAAGACGTGGAATATTTCGTCGATCTGATGATAAACCGGGACGCTGAATTCAAGCAAAGGCAGATCCGCTTCTACCATGACAGGGAAGAATTGTGGAGACTGCAGGAGGAAGACGCTTCTGAGGAAGAACAAAAAGAGCTTTTGGAGAGCTTGGCGGCTTTTCACAGCGAAATGGCGGTGTTCAAAACGGAGAGCTACCGGCACACGCTGGATGAGATCAAGCTTTTAAAAGAAGTCAGTCATTCGACATATCTGTACGTTTTAGCCGATACAGGCCTTGTGACCGAAGAAGGCGAGATTTTGTATACATATATTTTTGACGCGGAAGACGACGAGGTATACAGTGATCCCGATATGGACGGGCTCGGCACGTGCAATGTCGGAGAAGACTACATAAAAAGCATGTATGAGCTGAAAAGGCAGATGGATCGCGTCGAATACTACAGCGGCGATTACGGGGAGCTCTATTATGCGTATGCGCCCATATTAAACGAGGACGGCGAAGTCATCGCCGTTTTGGGGACAGATCTTGAATTGGGAAACATGAACAGCGCTATAGCGGCTTCCTCGTTATTGTTTAATATGGTTTCTTTGGCGTTTTTCATAGTCATATTCCTGTTTATTTTTATTTTCCTGCGGCACAGCATAACAAAGCCGCTCGGCAGTCTTACGAATACCGCGCGCGAACTTGCCGGGGGAAACGTGTATTCGCCGACCGCGGAAACAGTTTTAAAACAGCGCGGCGAAATCGGAATGCTTGCCGGAGCGATAAGCGATATGAGCTTAACTTATCAGGAGATGATAAGCAGCACCGGAAAACTGTTTGACGCCGCAAATATCGGCAAGCTGGACATACGAAACGACGCCGCAGATTTTAAGGGCGATATTCAAAATGTAATGAAAAAGATCAACGGCGCGCTTGACGCGACAACGCTGTACTTAAACAGCTTGCCTGAAAGCGTCGTCATCATGAGTAAAAAACCGGATATATATTTCAGGAACGATCAATTTGCCAACTACTTCGGCGATATCCGGGCGACCGAGTTCTTATCGAAAGTGTTACCTCAAAATACGCAAAGCGACTCGGAACCGAGTAAGGCCGTGAATTTCGGAGAAGAGCTGATCGGTGAAGCGTTAAGCCCGGAAAACAAGAATACGATCGTCTGGATAGACGGACGGTGCTTTTCGATCATTTTTAAAGAGATAGATTTACCGAATGAAAACGAAAACAGCATCTTGGTCATTGCGGTCGATATCACAGACCTTATGAATGAAAAAGAAAAAGCTCAGACGGCGGCAAAGGCCAAAAGCGACTTTTTATCACATATGAGCCACGAAATGCGAACTCCCATGAACGCGATCATAGGTATGGCAAAAATTGCGGGCTCTACCGAAGACGTTTCCAAACTGAAATACTGCCTTGCGGCCATCAATACTTCCAGCGAGCATCTTTTGGGGATAATAAACGATGTGTTGGATATGTCAAAAATCGAGGCGGGCAAGTTCGAGCTCGAAAATGTTCCGATGAATATTGAAAAAATGCTGATCAAGGTTTGCAACATCATAATTGAGAACATGGAGAAAAAGAATCAGACATTCAACGTAACATTGGACAAGAAGCTGAGTTTTCATTATATTGCGGATGACCTCAGACTTTCGCAGGTTATTACCAATCTGTTGTCAAACGCCACGAAGTTTACGCCGGAAGGCGGAAAAATAACGCTTGCCGTTGAAAAAACAGGCGAGAGCGAAGCCGGCTGCACCCTGCGCTTTTCAGTGTCCGATACGGGGATAGGAATGACTGAAGAGCAAATCTCAAGACTGTTCAACGCTTTTGAGCAGGCGGACGGCGGCACTACGCGCAAATTCGGCGGGACGGGGCTCGGGCTTACCATATCAAAAAATATTATCGAAATGATGAACGGGCGCATTTGGACAGAATCAAAACCCGGGATAGGCTCCTCTTTTATTTTTGAAGTGACTCTCGATCGTTCGCCTCACAGAGATACCGCGGTTATTGACAGTATTCTCCCGAAAGATATCAAGCTCTTGGTGATAGAGAGCGATGACGACGTTAAAAGCCGTTTTTCGGACATAACCGAAAGCTTCGGCATAGGCGCTGATTTCGCGTCGAACATCGATGAAACGCTTTCTCTTATTGAAACGGCAGTTAGCGCGGGCCGCGCGTATGATATTGTGTTTCTCGATTATGACATGCCAGGAACGAACGGAATCGATTTTATCAATCAAATCGGCAGTATCGATAAGAATACCGTGATCCTTGTCACGACGCATTTGGAATGGAATCGCATCAAAAAAATCGCGTTTGACAATAATATCACCCGTTTTATCACAAAACCCGTCTTCCCGTCATCCGTTTCAGACGCGATCAACGACATCACGGGCAATACGCGAAGATCCTCCTGCGCCGGAGCCGACGCTGCGCCGGAGGTCCCGGATCTGTCAGGCATATGTATTATTTTAGCGGAAGACGTGGAGATAAACAGGGAGATATTCCTTGCTCTTTTGGAAGAAACGCATATCTCGATAGATTGTGCCGAAAACGGATTGGCGGCTGTAAAAAGGTTTAAAGAAAATCCCGATAAATACGACCTTATCATAATGGATGTCCAAATGCCGGAAATGGACGGCCATCAGGCGACCGGGACCATTCGTTCGCTTGATATCCCCAAAGCGAAGACGATCCCGATCATAGCCATGACCGCAAACGCGTTCAAAGAAGATATCGAAAAGTGCCTCTTGTCCGGTATGAACGACCACTTGGCTAAACCCATAGACGAAAAATCCGTGATAGAGAAGATAATACACTACTCAAAAAACAAAACCGCCTCAAGCGGGAGAAACCCCGAATGAAAAAGAAAATGACCGTGCCTGTGGTTCTGTTATTGCTTTTGGCCGTTACTCTTATACCTGTTTTTATGCAGCAGTATGATATATTGCCTGTTATAACAAGCGCCGCCGCGCCGGCGCCCGCTCTTGTTTTCACCGCTGATCCGACTCCTCTTCCCGCGCCGACCGAGGATACGGAAATCGCTTCGGCGCAAAAACAAAAGATACTGTCAGCCGAAGCCGTCCGTGTCCTTGAGAGAGTATTGCCGCCGGATATCCCGGCCGCGGAGTTTTTGCTGATGACAGAAAATGAGCTGTGGCCGGATGCTGCGGAGGAGCTTGCCGCCGTTTCCGCGGAAGACGACGTTTTAGCCTTGCTCACGAGGCGGACGGGCGAGAGTCCGGCCGTATTGCGCGACCGGTTTTTCGGGCTTTTTGACTCTCCCGAAAAGGCTGCGGAGTCGAACGTGTATTTCGCCGACTCAAGCGGCTCGGGCAAAGATACGATCCTCGCTTTCGTCGGCGATGTGAATTTCTCTGACGAGATATACTATGTTATGCAAGTATTCAAAAAAGCGGCAAACGGACTGTCCGGCATATTTACCGGCGGACTGTTGGAAACGATGCGCGCGGCTGATGTGCTGATGCCGGGGAATGAATTCGCTTTTACGAGCGGAGGCGCGCCGCTCCCGGGCAAAACCTATTCCTTCCGCTCTCCGCCCGAAACGGTGCGGATACTTGCGGATATGGGCGCGAATATTGCCTTTCTGGCGAACAACCACGTCTTTGACTACGGGCCCGAAGGCTTGAGCGACACCTTGAAAACGCTGCGGGAAGCGGGTATCCCGCCTGTGGGCGCCGGCATGGACATCAATGAGGCGTCACAGCCGGTATATTATATCGTAAAAGGCAAAAAGATCGCTTTCGTCGCCGCGGGCTGTATTGAACGCTACGGTATTTTCACCCCGGGAGCGTCAGAAGCTGCTCCCGGTATATTTCGCACGGATGAAAAGGACCCGGAAGCCCTTAAGGAAGTCATAAAAGCGGCTGCGGAAAACAGCGATTTCGTCGTGGTTTACTTTCACTGGGGCGTTGAGGGCAGTTCGACGCCTGAGCCGTATCAGCGCGAGTTGGCCCGCATATCGATAGAAGCAGGGGCGGACGCTGTTTTAGGTTCGCATCCGCATGTGCTGCAAGGCGCGGAATTCCATAACGGAAAACCCATCATATACAGTCTCGGGAATTTTTGGTTCGGACTTGATCCGAGAGATACCTGCCTGCTTGAATTGATTTTGGATGAGGAGGGCGGCGCGGCGGTGAGATTCCGCCCCTGCGTTACCGCATCCGGCAAAACCTCGCTTGCCGAGGGGGAGGCCGCCCGTCGCATTTTACGCTTTTATGAAAGCATCTCATTCGGCGTTGAAATTGACGGGGAAGGCTTCATCCGCCCGCGGGAGGAAACCTGAAATTCCGGGCATTTCGGCTCCGCCCCGGCCGCGTCTTCGAGAGTTGCGGGAACGGCGTGATTTATTATTGAAATTACATCCGCCTTGTAGTACAATACAAACCGAAAGAACCGGCGGGCCCGGCCGTTATGCGATCGCAGGGTATGTTTCGTCGTTTACGGGAGTGCGTTATGTCAAAAAAAACGTCAAAAAACAAAAAGAATTCGGTTTTCAGATCCGGCTTAAAACGGAGAACGCTCCTTTTGACCGGATTTCTTATGTTTGCTGTCATCTCCATACAGTTTTTGCTGTCATTCATTTTTTTACGCACGGCTTTTAAACAGGACGTCGGGTATGTGGCGCTCGGATTTGACAATAACATAAAAGCCGCAGTGGAAACGATCGTCAGTGTATTGAACGAAAACCACATGCAATATACGGACGGTGTCATCACCGAAGAAGAAGCGCTCGACACCGCGAAAAGAATCGTCCGCGACTCCAGATACGGCAGTTCGATAGACAAGACCGACGACGGCTATTTTTGGGCGGATATGGCAAACGGTTACTGCGCGGTCCACTACAATCCCGCCAATGAGGGCGAAATGAGATGGGACTGGGTCGACCAGGAGGGCACGCATTATATCAGGAATTTCATTAAACTGGGCGACGAGGGCGGAGGTTACTCGGACTTTTATTTCGGCAAGCCGGGCGACGAGCAGGGTTCATACAAAAAAAGGGGATATACCCTGAAATTTGAGCCATACGGATGGTATATCAGCACCGGAAACTACTATGAGGATATAGACGCCGTTCTCGCGGAGATAGAAGCGAAAAACAATTCCAATCTTCTCATCCTGTTCGGAACGAGCCTTTTTACGGTTTTTGTCGGGCTTTTCTTAGTATCCATGAACCTCAATCGAATCGTTACTCCCATAATAAAACTGTCGGAGCGGGTCCGGAAACTCTCCATGGGAGACACTTCGACCGAAGACAATATCGTTACCGCGCAGCACGACGAGATCGAAGATTTGCATGACAGCACTTTTAAAGTGATAGAGATATTGCACAAGCTTCTCGGCGTCATCCACACCATGATCATCGAACAAGAAAAAGGCAACGTCGATTACGTCTTTAAAACCGAAGAATTCTTCGGAGACTACAGAGTGCTTGCCGACAGCGTACTTGAATTGGCGGCTTTCGGTATGAGAGATCAGCTCACGGGGATACCGAACAGGCGCAGTTTTGACAACAGGCTCGATTTGGAATGGAACAGGGCGATAAGAGATCAAACCCCCGTCAGCATACTGATCATTGACGTGGACAAATTCAAAACCTACAACGATACCTTCGGGCATCAGCAAGGTGACGTCGCTCTTCAAACGGTCGCGAATGCGATCAGGCAGTCGCTCAAACGCTCCGTGGATTTTGCCGCGCGTTGGGGCGGCGAGGAATTTGTTATCCTTCTGGTGAATACAGAATCAGAGGGCGCGCTCTCCGTGGCCGAAAAGGTTCGCGGAGATGTTGAAAACGCGGTCATTCCCTGCTCTGAGCCTGCCGGAAACAGAGTTACCGTAAGCGTCGGCGTCAATACGCAGATACCCGCTTCGGACAGCATGATAAGCGATTTTATATCCGGCGCCGACCACGCGCTTTACGGCGCGAAAGAAGGAGGAAGGAACAGATCCGTTCTGTTCGACGGGAAGGCCGAAGCGCCGTGATTTAGCCTTTAAGCTGCATTTTCAGCGACCGGATCCGCCCGGACAAAGGGTGGGCCCGGTCGTTTTTTATTGAGTCATTACGGGCGCCCCTTTGAAAAATGTAAGAAAATCTTAAGAAAACCCGGCGCAGGTTTGTAAGAAACGCGAGTTATACTTCGTCCCGAAAGGATGTGATATAATGAAACGCGAAATAATTCCGAAAGAGGCGGCGGAAACTGATGAATATTTTGATCTGCGACGACGACAAAGAGATCGCGGAGGCGATCTCGATCTATCTGCAGAACGAGGGCTATACGACACTGACGGCGCATGACGGCAAAAAGGCGCTGTCAATGCTCGATGAGAATGAAATACACCTGATCATAATGGACGTGATGATGCCGGAAAAAGACGGCCTCCGCGCGACGATGGAGATAAGGCGGGAGGACAACGTTCCCATTATCATGCTTTCGGCAAAAAGCGAGGATACCGACAAAATATTGGGACTCAATATGGGCGCGGACGATTATATGACAAAGCCCTTCAATCCGCTTGAACTGATAGCGAGGGTAAAAAGCCAGCTGCGGCGCTATACGGCTTTAGGCAGTCTCCCGGAGCAAGGCGGAGAAGGAATATACACGACAGGCGGCCTTTGTCTGGACGAAAAACAAAAAACGGTCACGGCGGACGGGGAAGAGGTCCGGCTGACGCCCTTGGAATACAAGATACTTCATCTTCTGATGCGAAATCCCGGCCGTGTTTTTTCCATCGACGAGATATACGAGCGGGTCTGGGGCGAGGACTCCGTCGGCGCAGGCAGTACCGTGACCGTGCATATCAGGCGTCTGCGTGAAAAAATCGAAATAAACCCGGGAGAACCGAAATATATAAAGGTGGTGTGGGGACTTGGCTACAAAATTGAAAGGCTGGACAACTCGCCGAGGCGTTAAAATATTTTGCGTGATACTAATCCCGATCCTGCTGTTCATCTCTATGGCCGGCGTTGTCGGGCTTGCGGGACTTGATTATTTCAGCGCCGACATTTTACTTGCGGATCTGAACAAAAATGACTTTTTCTTCGACAATTATGTATACAACACGGAATACCGCGCGCGGAGCGTGTTCTTTTTTCAAAGCGAGGAACATATAAGAAATATGGGATGCCTTGAATGGCGGGCATATGAGGACTATAAAGAATTTGATCCCCGTTTTGGCCGTGAAGTCAGCTTTTACCGGTACGAGCTTGTTTCGACAAATACGGAAAACCAATGGCATTTCGGTTCCGTTTCCGAGGAAGATATCGATACGCCGTATGCCGCCCGGATGGTCGAAGAGGCGATATATCAACAGCTGAGAGAGTTTTATTACGCGAAAGACCGGCTTGACGAAACACCGGGGCTTTTCCGGCTCGTAACGGACGGTGAGCGGTGGGCGGGGAACGTCCCGCCGGATACCGGCGCGGACTTCTTCCGCCGGCAGCCTGTATACAGGATCGCCGAACCGGGTAAATCACTCGAGCAAAGCAACAGAACCAATTCAAATCACGGCGACGGAGGTTACGGCGCAGAGACTGCGGTATACATCGCGTTCTCCGGTGAGATGGTAGATTGGCAAAACAATGTGTGGAGGGCTTTCCGGACCGATATCGAGACCCGGTTAATGATTATAACGCTGCCGGCGATAGTCGCCTTGGCGCTTTTTATCATACTCTTGGCCGGCGCGGGACGCAGATACGGCGGCGAGCCCGGGAAAATATATTTTACGGTCCTTGACAGGCCGTGGACGGACGTCGGTTTTTACGTGCTTGCCGTTTTTGAAGGATTTCTTTGTTATTTCGTATATGAAACTATGTCTTTTGCTTGGCGTTATGAAAATATGCGGTGGATATACGCGCTCTGCGCGGTGACGGCGGTCTTCTTTACGCTGCCGGTCCTCGGCTGGATATTGAGCTTTGTAAAGCGCTGCAAGGCGGGAAAGCCGTGGAGATATACTCTGGTTTATACGTTGACACGGTGGACATATACCCGGTTGCGGCGTCTTATAAAATCTCTGTGGGCCGGCGTCCCGCTCACCGTAAAAGCCGGAATTTTCGGCTGCGCTTTGTTTGCTGTGATCGTGATATGCGCCGCCGCGCCGCCGAGGTTCGCTTTGGTTTTCGGGCTGATCGTCACAGCGTCGGCGGTATTCGGGCTGCTTCGGTATTTCCGAAAACTCAATATGGTGGATTTAGGGGCAAAAAAAGCCGCCGCCGGTAATTATGATACCCCCGTAACCGTGACCGGCGGAGAGCTCGGCAGCATCGCCGCTTCGATTAATAACATATCCGCCGGCATCAACGCCGCCGTCGCGGAGCGCCTTAAAAGCGAGCGGCTCAAAACCGAACTGATAACAAATATATCCCACGACATACGCACGCCTATCACGTCTTTGATCACTTACACCGATCTGATCAAAAACGAGGGCTTAACAAGCGAAAGGGCGCCGGAATACCTTGACGTCCTCATTCAAAAATCCGCGCGGCTCAAGACCTTGACCGACGATCTGTTCGAGGCGTCCAAAGCGGCAAGCGGCAATATCGAAGTGCACCCGGAAAATCTGGACTTGACGGATCTTGTCCGGCAGGTTTTGGGCGAATCGGACGAGAGGGTGCGCGGGTCGGGACTCGATTTCCGCCTGAACCTGCCCGATCGCGCCCCGGTTTACGCGGACGGCAAACTGCTCCTGCGCGTCATGGAAAATCTTCTGTCCAATGTTTTCAAATACGCGCTCACGGACTCAAGAGTCTATATCGACGTAACGCCGCAGGGCGGCTCGTATCGGCTGGATATCAAAAACATATCCGCGCATCCGCTGAATATCGACCCGTCGGAGCTCACGGAGAGATTCAAACGCGGAGACGAAGCGAGAGGCGGAGAAGGCAGCGGACTCGGCCTGTCCATAGCGCAGAGCTTTATGCAGCTGCAGGGCGGGCGCTTCGAGGTTTCGATAGACGGCGATCTTTTTAAAGTTTCCCTGCATCCGGCCTCGGCGCGCTCATAAAGCCGCCTCTGTACCGATCCCGGGGTCAGGTCTCATATGACCGGCAGGGCATAGGCGCGGGGCGCAAAGCCGTAAAAGGCACTTGATACTGCTAACATTGATTACGAAACCCATAGCAACGAAAAATCACCACATACGAACAACAGGAACGGCAACCGCGGCAGGGCGCATGACATTGACCGATAAACGGACAGGGCGGCGGGTAGTTTTGTCTGTCCCGCCGCCTTACCGAAGCAGCATTTTGTACCGATTTTGCAGGTTATGCGCTTAGAATATTCATATGTTAAATTGACATGCTTTGTTGATAAACAAAAAACCGTGTTCTTTGGTCCCGGCGGCTTCTCACTGCTTTATGTATATCCCGTGACGAGTGGTCTGCAGGTTCAAGTTCAGCTTGTTCCGGGCGGTTTCATAACCGCGCGTTTGAGCTTCAGCGTAGTCCTCCTCATTTATCTTGTATTCCAAATCGCTCAATTCGCAGAAAACGCCGCCGAGCGCGGCGGAAGCGCGCAGCTTGCAGCAGAGCTCCGAGCGCGGCAGCATTACTGCGATCCGGCCGTTTGTGGTGATCGCGTCCATACTGTACACCGACTCCTCCTTTTTGAAGCCCAGGCCTTCAAATCGCAGTGAAGATTCCGAAGTTTTGGCGGTAAGCTTCACAATATCCGAGTTTTGCACTTCGATCTTCGCGCAGGTCGTAATCAGCCGGACCCGGTTTGAATCAGTGTTTTCAAGCGTTATCTTCGCGTTTGAAGTTTGGGCCTCGATCTCATGGGTTTGGATATCGTCCAAGATAACGGGCGCGTTTTTTGTCTCGCAGAGCAGAAAACCGCCCTTGCAGCCGGACACCTTAATAAAAGCGTTTTTGGTGGACGCCTCGATTCTCTCCGCCTTGATATTATTCACCGTCACGGACGAGTTCTTGTTTTTCAGTCTGATCGTGCCGATCTTCGCCGTTTCCGGCACGCGGATATCGATGCCTAACATATACAGCGCATTTTCATCATAACTCAGGCTGTATACGCCGTTGTCCCCGTTTAAAGCGAAGCGGGGATTCCATTGACTTTTTGCCTTGTAATGCGCTTCGACCTCTATCTTGTCGCCCCAATGGCTTTCCAGCCTGACAGGGGCGTTTTTTCCCTCGAAGGACAGTTCGAGAATTTCGCCGCCCATCTCGGCGGAAGTCGAAAATGTTTCCCGGTCGGCGGAAAAAATAACGTCGTTGGGGCCGATGGCGTCCCGCACGGCTTCGCCGATAGTTGAAGCCGTTTCCTCAAAAGCCGAACGCAGGTCGCCGATCCAGCCGAAATCCGGTCTGTAATGATAATGCGGTATCCGCTGCTTCCAATCCGGTCTGTAGTGGTCATGCCGGCCGCCGCCGTCGTCCTTGAGCTGTTTTAAGAGCGCAACGGCGTCGTCCGCCGTGATTTTACCGTTTTCAAGCATTTCAAGTATTTTGATCTTTTCTTCGCTCATTATTATTCATTCCTTTCAGTGAAGTGATTTGCCGGCCGTCTTTTCAGACGGACCGGGATCGAGTATCAGGTATCTGCCGGAGCGGCCGGCCGGTCGCGAGTCGTCGTGTCAAACAGCGGGAAAAGATTTTCCGGTATGTCGATCTCCTGTTTGTTGTCTGAAAAGTATCGGATGATCGTTTCTTTTTGATCATGAGTCAAAAACAAGATCATTTCTTCCAAAAAATCATACCGGCCGCGCTTCAGCAAAAGAGTGACGACCTCGGTGCGCACGGCGCGGCCCATAAACGGTATTAAGGTTTCCAGCGCATCAAAATCGCCGTTTTCCGCCACGCTCATTATCAGCTTGGTCCGCTGCGATACGTTCAAATACCGGATGATCTCGTCCGTAAAGAGCGCGTAATCGTCTTTTTCGAGGAAAAGCTCCAGCAGTATGTCCTTTTGGCCTCCGTTCAAGGCCATAAAGATTTCAATGGGGATACTCAAATCGCGTATGCTTTCAGCCTTTGTGAATTCGTTTTTGACTTTCTCGAATGTTCTCTCATCCACAAACAGATTCAGTGAGCGCATAACATCGTCCGTGTCATTGACCGTCCCGCTTTTGCCTGCGGTAATGATGTCTTCGACGGTCACACCGAAAATTTGCGCGAGCTCCGGCAAGAGCGTGATATCCGGCAGGGACTCGCAACGCTCCCATTTTGATACCGCCTGCGGCGTGACGCCTGTTTTCTCCGCCACGTTCTGTTGTGTTAAATTGTTTTTTTGCCGCATTCGCTTAATGTAATCGCCGATCTCAGACGTATCTATGGCTTTACACCTTCTCTCCGGCGGAGCCTCTTTATCCTGCTGACCTATAGGTTGGTATTATTGTACCGGAGATTTTTCGAAAAACAATAAACCAAAGGTTGAGAGCCGGTTGAAATTCCGGCAATATGCCGCAGCCGTCCGCAGCGGCGCCGTAAAATCAACCGTGACGATTAAGCGGCGGGCCGGGCGCCCGCCGCTTAATGCTCATCATTTTCCGTCAGTCCGTATTTGGATTTGACGCGGTCGAGTTTTTCCAGCATGGGCTTCGCAATGATCAGCATAAACGTTACGGTCGCGGCGGCGTGGACAAGATCAAAAGGGATGCCCTGCAAATATGCCGCGATCAGCATCGCCTTTTCGGGCGGGCTTTGAAATATCAACACCTGCGCCGGATTCATAATACCGCCGTAAACAATAAGCGTCGCGAACGCGCCGAACACGGCGAGACTCAGAGGAGTGCGGCGCAAAAGCCCTTTCCGGAAGCATATGCCCGCGAGAAAGCCGATTATCCCGAGCGCGAACATCTGATACGGCGTCCACGGACCCTGACCGAAGAAAAAATTGCTGACAAATCCCGTCATCGCGCCGACAAGAAAGCCGGCCTCCCCGCCGAAGGCCACGCCCGCGATGATCACGAGCGCGACGACGGGCTTGAACTGCGGCAGCATAAAAAACGCCGCTCTGCCCGCCACGGCGATCGCGCACAGTACGGCGATCACCGCAAGTTCCCGCGCCTGCGGCTTGCGGTTTTCAAACACAAGCGCGAAAGGCAGCATCGTTTCGAGTATGATGAGCAGGGAGATAAAATAATATTTACGGTCGCCGAATAAGTATGAACCGGCCCAAATGGTGCAGGGCACGGCAATAAGTATCATCGCCGCGGCAGCGACGGTCCGTTTGGAAAATGTTCGTTTTTTCTTCACCTGTGGTGATACGGCGGTGTTTTTCCGCGCCGTTTCCGGCATGGGCCCGGTCTCATATTCTGCGTCCGGATTTGATACTTCCGGCTCCGGCGGTAATTCTCCTCCGAGCGAGAGTATGATATCCCCCGGGGTCACAGCGCCGGGCAGGACGCCCCGCGCCATACGGTTCGCGGAGGTCGTATAAAAACTGTTGCCGGAAAAAAACGCGCGGGGACTGTTCTCCGCGACTATATAGCCGTCGAAGAACAAAGCGCAGCGGTCGGCGTATTCGGCGCAAAACTCCACGTCGTGGCTTGCCGTAATGACAGCCGCGCCCGCGTTTGTCAGCTTGCGCAGTATCGCCGCGAAAACTTGTTTGAATTCCGCGTCAAGCCCCTTCGTCGGCTCGTCCAAAAGCAGTATCTTCGGCTGTAATAAAAGCACCTTCGCAAGCGCGGCCCGCTGCTGTTCGCCGCCGGACAGATCATAAGGATGAAAGTCGATAAGCCCGTCAAGACGGCACAGCTTCACCACAGCCTTAAGACGGCGTTGTTTTTCATCTTTCGGTATTTCTCGCTCGGATAGTATCTCAAGCAGATCCTCCCGCACAGTTTCAGCGACAAACAACGACTGAGGGTCCTGCGGGAGCATAAATACTTGCGCGCCGGCTGTGACTTTGCCGCGATACGGCGTATGCAGTCCGGCAATGAGCGACAGTGCCGTCGTCTTTCCCGTCCCGTTGCCGCCGAGAACAGCCGTGATCTCGCCGTATTTCGCCTTGAACGACAGACCCTTAATAACGTCCGGCAGCTTCACGGCATATTTGAACCAAATATCGTCGATTTCAACGGCGGTCAGGAGATCCGCCGCAGGCATCTCGTCGACCGGTGATCGCTCATTGCAGATCGTTAATCGACCAAGCCAATTCGCGCCGTCGCGCACGGTTACGGGAACGTCGCCGGCGCTGTATGTCCCCTTTGAAACCGCGGCCCACACACGCATAGCCGTAGGCATAGCCGAAAGCATTCCGCTCCCGCTCTCCCGCAGTCTCAAGCCCACCTCGCGCGGCGTTCCGTCAGCGACGATCCTGCCGCCGTCCATAACGACGGCGCGGTCGGACATAGGGAAGACCTCTTCAAGCCGATGCTCCGTCAGGATCACCGTAACGCCGAGCTCACGGTTTATCTTGCCGACTGCCGCTGAAAATTCCGACGCCGCGATCGGGTCAAGCCGGCTCGTCGGCTCGTCGAGTATCAGCACGCAGGGCCGGAGCGCCATGATCGAAGCGAGGGCGAGAAGCTGTTTCTGCCCGCCCGACAGTTCCGTCACCGGCTTGTAAAACCGGGTTTGTATGCCGAAAAAACTTGCCGTCTCCGCCATGCGCAGGCGTATCTCCGGAGTTGTCATTCCGAGGCATTCAAGCCCGAAGGCAAGTTCATGCCATACCTTGTCCGTGACGATCTGATTCTCGGGCGACTGCAAAACGAAACCGATCTTCGCCGCAGCGTCTCTCGCCGACAAGTCGCCGAGCGGGACGCCTTCAAAAAAAATCGCGCCGGACTTTACACCGTGCGGAGCAAGGGAAGGCTTGAGCTGACGCAAGAGCGTCGTCTTGCCGCAGCCGGACGGCCCGCATAGCGTCACAAACTCGCCGCGCCCGATAACAAGGTCCACGTCGGACAGCGCGGCGCGATCGCGGTTCGGATATGTAAATGTCAGGTTTTCGATTCTGTAGATCTCCAAACGATATCTTCCTTTATGTTCACGATTATCGGGAAGAGGCAAAGCGCGAAATATGCCGCGAATACAAAAACCGCCGCGCCCGTCCAACTGCCCTTAACAGTGGGGAAATACCGGAATTGATACGCCCCTGTCAAAGCGCCCCCAATGACGCCGGCGGAGCATGCAAGAATATAAATCAGCGCAAACAGGTCGCGGCGGTCGAATCGGAAGATCGAGAAGGCCGTGCGCCCCGGCAGGCCGCAGCCGCGAGCTTTCATGCTGTCGGCGGTCTCTATGGCGTTCTCCGTCGCCCATGTGACCAGAACGGACAGTATTTTTGCGCCGTGTTTTGCTTTCAGAAACAAATTGCCGTTCGACACATCCCGCCCGATACATTTCTGAGCGTTCGAGATCACCTTCATCTGCGCCTTGAATCGCGGTACGAAGCGCAGCGCCATCGAGAGAATCAGCGAAAGCGCCGGTATCACGCGCCCGAACAGGTACACAAGCTTGTCCGAAGTCATTACCTCGTTAAAGCATGTGAACCAAAATATGACGGTGATAAGCATGACCGCCGCCGCGACGCCGTACAAGACGCTTTCCAGCGTCAGCGGGTTGCCGTTCGGCATATAGGCCAGGATCGTGCCGCCCGCATGGTTGAACGCGGGGTTTAAGAGAGCTGTTATAATCAGCGTCGGCAGCATGTAAATAAGGCTGAAACGAACGATTTTCCTGCCGTTTATATATACGGAATATGAAAACGCGCACAGTACGGACACGGCAAGACAGACCGGGTGAGTGAAGAACATCGAAAACCCGATGACGGCTGTGAAGTACAGCAGATTGATAAACGGGTGAAAGCCCGCGAATGTGTCGCCGTATCCGGCGCCGTTCGCGAGCCCGGCCTGTTTTTGCATGCCGGTCATCCCGGTACAGCCCGCGACGCGCCGGGAAGGTCGCGGCCCAAGTCACAGGTGTAAGCCCACTCCGCAACGTCGTTTGGTTCAAGCAGGTACAGTGAACAGCCGTAATCGGGATAGCTGTCGTTGACCTTATACATCCAGCCGGACAATTCGCCCGCGTCGAACTCATAGAGATTGTTTACTGCTTCTATGTACGCGGAGCCGTATATCGGCGTGCTGCGGAAAGCCATGTGTATCCCGGCTTGTTTCGTTGTCCGCAGGAGGACGTCGAATGCGCTCTCTCCCTCTGAGACCGTGACGGTCGTCGGCGGAATGATCAGACCGTCCTCCGGCACAAGCTCATGTTTTTCTTTGTTCAAGAGACTCATGTTGTTCAAAAGCGTGTCGCAGCGCACCGTGAGAGTAACGGAAAACGACCCGTCGCCGGCCGCAGCGTCCTGCTCTTCCGCCGGCGCGGGAGGGCCGGACGGCTCCGGGGCTTCGGAAGCGGGCTCCGGAGTTGGGGACGGCGTACCGGTTGCAGAAGCGGACGGCGTTTCCGGCCGGGAAGCGATCACATCACCGGCGGGACCGGGCGACGGAGCGCCGGCAAAGCCTGACGGTTCGGACGGCGAATAAGGCGCAACAGGCGCCGCGCCGCCGCCGGCCGGGTAGTTGCCGCCGTAAGCCCACGCGCCCGCGAGTATGCAGACGATGACGGCCGCCGATATGATTTTGGGTTTGTGTTTTTTAAGGGGACAAGCCGGCTTATTCAAAAATCATCCCTCATAAAAGGCCGGTCCGCACAAGGATACCGTAAAATATTTTTATGACGACCGGGAAGAGCTTGACCGGCAAGTCAAGTTCGGCGGGCGGCGGTACAAAACCGCCGCTTTTTGCCGCGTCGTCCGGGCTGTACAAGCCGGGGTTGCCCTCTGCCGCGCGTTTTGCCGCCGCGAGGGCGCAAAGCGCCTGCTCCGAGGACATCAGATCGCTCACGCCGCCGCGCGTATGACTGAAGCCGCCGTCTTGGTTTTTGAAACTCAAAATATTGTCTGTAAGCGTGTTCCCGTTTTTAACGAACCGCGGGTCGTCAACGGGGATGCCGAGTTCGCAAAGCGCGATCAATACTTGCGCGGCGCTCTCGAGCACGGGTGAGCCTCCTGAAAAACCTCCGGAGAAACCGCCTTTTTCGTCCTGTATCCCCGAAAGAAACAAAAGCGCCTTATCCGCCGCCGCGTTAACGTCCTTCCTGTCCCTGTATTTCGCCAATGCCTGAAGGGCCATTCCGGTAATATCCGGGTCGCCTTTTTCGTTCGCGCCGATCGCTTTGCCGCCGCCGCCCGCCGTCAGGTTAAATCCGCCGTCCGGCAATTGACGCCGCAGTATCTCTGCAATATACAGCTCCTCGGCCGGATTCGGGTATTTGCCGCCGGCAAGGGAGATCAAAGCGAATATCGGGCCGTTGATACCCTGGCTCACGGTTTTTCCGAAATCGGCGAGCGGCGCGGTCAAATCGAAACCCGCGACGTCGCGCGGATCGTATCCCGCCGCCGTCAGGCCGAGAATGACGCGGCTGTATTCGGTGTATTTAACGTCGTGCAGAACGCCGCCCCGGTCTTTTACGTATTTTTCGACCGTCTTGTAATAGTTTGCGAAATAGGAATCCGGCACTTCGCAGCCGCTGCGGGCGAGGCCGATCACCGCCCATTCTCCGCCCACGGAATCGACCTGAGGATCGCTGACCGCGCCGAGGATGAATTTGCCCGCGTCGTTCAGCGCGGTCTCAAGCTCCGTTTTGCTTGCCGCGCGAGCGGGCAAAACAAGCGCGAGGAGCAGTATTAAGACGATCGGAACTGAAATTACTCTGCGCATTTTCACACCCCCGAAACTCTCCGGGAACGGAGACGGTCTGCGCCGCTCCCCGCTCCCGGTTTATTTTTTATTTTACAATGTTTTCCATAAATCTTTGCAAAAGCGTCGCCGCTTCCGCTCTTGTCGCCGGACCGCCCGGCGTCAGCTCGCTTGCCGTGCGACCGGTCATAAGCCCCGTCGCGTATGCCCATTCCATGGCCTCTTTTGCCCAATCCGAAATATCGCCCGCGTCCGCGAAGCCTTCGATATCCGCACGCGCCGACGTGTCAAGCCCCATTTGCCCGGTAAAGCGGAAGAGCATGGTCACGAACTGCTCGCGCGTAATGTTGCCGCTCAAATTCAACCCGTCGGTTATCCCTGTTGCGACGCCCCATGCGGCCGCGTCGCTGTACCATGTCTCGCCCCCGGTGGTGTCGACTCCCCCCGCGCGGGCGAGTATGGTGATAAGCATGGCCCGCGTCAGCGGCGTGTTCGGCTCAAAGCCGTTTCCGGTACCGTTCATAAGGCCGTTTTCACTGACGTACTTCACCGCCTCATAAAACCAATCGCCCGACTTAATATCTGAGAACACACCGCTCCCGCCGCCGGACTGCGCAGTCTCTCCCGGTTTTGCCTCATCCTTTTTCTCGGCCGGCTGCGGCGCGCCGCCGCCTCCTCCGCCGGAGAATCCGGGTACCATCGTGTAATCGGACGCATAGCTCCATACTATGACGTCGTTGTTTTTGATAACATAATCTTTTAACCCGACGTCCGGAAACACTCCGTTCACCTTGTATATCCAGCCGGAATTCGGGCCTTGGGCAAATTCAGCCAGGCCGTTTATTGATTTTACGTAGTTGTTTTCCGCGCCGATCTGAGTTAGGCCGAATTCTCTGACGGCTTCCGTAAATACGTCGTAAACAGTCACCGAACCCGACAGGAAGTTGTACTTCGCGCCGCTGACCCAGCTTCCTATCGATATCGTCGCGTTGATCCCGCCCGGCGGAACATTCGGGCCGGAGCCTGCGCCGCCTCCCGGCCCGCTGCCGACGGTTATACCGATCGGGCTCCCGGCGTCTCTCATATCGTACAGCGTATTCAATCCGTTCTCATGCCTGTAATACGCGACCAAGGCATACGCGGCCTGTTCCGTCGCCATAACGTTATTGACGCCGAAACTGCCGGTCGAAATGTTATAAGCTCTCAGCAGGTCGTCAAGCGCGTCTGCGGGAGGGTCCTCGCCCAGAGCCGTAAACGCGACGATCACCTGCGCCGCGCTGAATACGGACAGATTTGTTTTGGTTTTCAAATATGCCGCAGCTTTATCCGCCGCAATTTTTACAATAGGATCGCCGTAATGCGGCGCCAAGGCCTGGAGCGCCATGGCGGTTATGTCGACGAGGCTCGTCGCTGACGGAGCGGCGGACAGGCTCCAACTGCCGTCAGTATTTTGCGAACCGATGATTCGGCCGGTATACAGGGAGGCGTCGCCGTCATAACCTTTCGAGTCAAGCGCGATAAGCGCGTATATATCGCCGTTGAGCAGGCCGTCGCTCCCGGGATTGTCTTTGAAGGCCGCGGTGAGGTCCGTGCCCTTATAATTTGCGGCGTTTAAGCCGAGCGCCGTGACAGCAAGCGCGGCGCGTTCCCGATCGGTTTTCTCGCTTAAGGCCGAAGCGCCTGTTTTGGCGAGTTCCGCGTCAAGCGCGGCAAGATATTTGAGCGCCCAAGGGTCGGTTTGCGTTTCGACCCCGGCCCGGGCGAGGGCCAATACCGCCCATTCGCCGCCCGTTGCACTTACCTTGGGCTCGGGCGTGTTGTTTTTCAGCCAACAGAGCGCGTTTTCGAGAGCGTCCCGCCAATCGATTTGTACGCCGCCGGCGGGCGGCGCAGGCGTGGGCTCGGGCGTAGGTGTCGGCGTGGGAGCAGGCGTATCTGAAGTGACGGTAATTTCGAGCCAAGGGGAAAAAATAAAAGCGTCTTCATCTTTATCGCCCAGCGCAGAAAGGATATAAGTCCCCTCGGCGTCGAACGAGATCGTAAAACCGCCGTCGTCATCATCGACTTCGATATCAAGTTCATCGACAACATCACCGGTCACGGGATCAAGTATTACGATGGTCAAGTCTTCGGCATATACCAGATCGTACATTGTGTCACCGTCAAATTCATATGCCGGATCCCACATGTTCGAAATCGGCATATCGCCTTTAAGGAACAGTTCTTTATCGTTATTTATTTCGACAGTTATATTATCGACCCTGCCGTTTTCATCTTCAAACCATGTATAATAATCCATCAGCCAATTGTCTTGATAGATAAGAAATTCCACATAGCCATAATCGGAAACAAGCGCTTCCGAGAGCAGCAAAAGATCAAGTCCGTCAACGGGAGCTTTTCCGTTGACCAAAAAGGTAAAATATGAGGCGCTTTTGTCAAAAACCTTACTTGCATAGCCGCCTGATACCTTGAGCGCGTCTTCCAACCAAGTCGAAAATGCTCCGGAGGACACATAAGTGTCAAAATAAATCTTGTGCGCCGCTATCAGCGCGTCCAACGCGGAAACACCGGTTATAACGTCGTCATATCCGTATGTATCCGATAAATCCGGCGATACCGTGACGAGCTGTTTCGGGATGATATAAACGTCATCTTGATAACTGATAAAGACTTCCGCGCTTCCCGCCGCATAAGCGGGCGCCGTCATTGCCGGCAAAAGGCCGAATGTCATAACGAGCGCGAGCAGCGCCGCCGGAAGCCTCCGTGATTTTTTTGTGTTTTTCATGATTTTCCTTCCTCTCTTTTTTCGGGCAAAAAATAAGCAGGGACCGCGGCTTCCCCGGTCCCTTCGCGTTTTTGCACTCATGAAAACACAAAATCCGCTGCCCTGTCGAGGAAGCAGCTCGGTTTGATCCGCCATGTATCTGACTTATCCCGCCGGCTATTTTAATAAAACCGGCCGGGCATCACAGTGACCCGTTCGCGGGGAATCGCACCCCATTCCATGTTGCCGCCGCAAAATCGCGGACGGCTTGCGGAAAACCGTATTCAATTGTAAAAATATTGTATTACGCGCTGCCGGATTTTGTCAAGTGTTTTCCGGCCGCGGTGAAACCGCGGCCGGAAAAGGCGCGATCGATTTTTAATTTTTCGGTTTGGTTTGATCCGGTTTCTGCGTGCGACGGTTATGCGCCTCATAGTTGAATTCGGGAGCTTCGATAATAACGTCGCCGTCGCGCACCAGCGGGAACCACCATTTTTCACGGCATTCCTCCGGCTCGACAAAACCGTTTTCACGGCGGAGCGCCGCCTGTCTGTTCACGGAGTCGTGCAGCGTTTTGATATCTCCGTCCCAGTCCGCAAAGCATTCGGGAGAGCTGTCCCGCCTGTTCCACGGGCAGACCTTCGTGCAGCGCTGACAGATGTTGCCGACGGAGTTCGTTATAACGCCGGTCGCGCATCGCAGCCCGTCGTGTTTCCATTTCATGTAGCCGTTGTGTTCCTCTTTTTCGCCGAAAGAGATCGCCCGGGTCGGGCATTGTTCCGCGCAGATCACGCAGTTCGAGCAGTATTCCTGAAGCCCGAAATCAATGGGCTTGTCACATTCGAGCGGCAGATCGGTCAAAACGGCGGATACCTTGAACGACGCGCCGGCAAAGGGGTTGAGCGCCAAGCCCGTTCTGCTCTCCTCTCCGAGCCCCGATTCGATAACGAGCTGCGGCATCAGCGTGGGATATTTTCCGACGATAGACAGATCCGCGCGCCGGCCGAGCCGACGCAGATACGAAGTCATTATCTGCGCCTGACACGCGCAGCGCTGGTACGCCTGAAAACTGCAGGGATCGTCTATCCACTCCCTGCCGTAGGACTGCCTTGTTATATGCGCCTTTTTCACGTTCAGAAGGACGACGGCGAACATATATTCGCAGTCCTCTTCCTCAATGAAGACCGCGGATTCCGGCAGAGCGCAGACGCCCACCATATCCGCGCCGAGAAAATATCCGAGCGATTTGATATGCCTCGCCAGTATGCGCGGGTCCTCAGGCAAAGGCGCGGTCGAGGCGGCGACCTCAGGCAGGGGGAATTTCGATAAGTATGTCTGAAACGAAGACAACGCCGAACACAGGGGATCGCGGTCATAGAACATCACCCCGCTCTGCGTCATCTTCTTTCCCGCCTCGGATAAAAGCGCTTTTACCATGCCGCTCTCGCTCCGGGAGCGGCGGGCGATCTCTCCTTTATACTCTGTTGTGGGCCTGTCGACACGCCGCAGTTTTTCAAGCGGGTACGGGCCGAGCTGCGCGTTGTTCAGCAAAATGTCACGGTATTGAAAATCCATAAAACCTCCCCGCAGCCGATCGGATCCATGCTTATACCGGGGCAGCCGGTCTTTCCGCCTCCCGTAAAACCCCGCGGGAGCGTCAGGCTTTGTGCTGCCAATTCTCAAGCAGCGGCACGACATATTCCTCAAGATATTGCACGATGGGAAGATGCTGCGGGCAGACCTCTTCGCAGTTTTTGCAGCCGATGCAGGAGGAAGCGGGGCCTGCGCCGTTTTTTACCCAGCTTTCATAGTAATCCGCTTGGATATTGACCCTGTTGATGTTTCCGGCGTTGCTGGAGTTTTCAAAGCGTTTCATGTCGTTTATGAGCCCGAAATTGTCGGCTATCGCGATCTGCATCGGGCAGCCGTGCTCTTCGCAGTAACGGCATGCGGTGCATTGTATCACCGTGTTTTCGTTTATGATCTCAATGACCCTGTCAATGATCTTTTGTTCTTCTTCATTCAACGGCTTTAAGTCGCGGAATGTCTTAAGGTTGTCTTCCAAAAACTCCGTGGCGGGCATGCCGGCGAGCACCATGCGCACGCCCGGCAGAGCGCCGACGAAGCGATAAGCCCAGGACGCCAAAGAGGCGTTCGGAGCATAAGCTTTCATGAGCGCTTCGGCCTTCTCGGGCAGGGCCGCCAGTGTTCCGCCTTTGCAGGGCTCCATTACGATAATGGGTTTATCGTACTTTACGGCGATCTCGTAGGATTCTTTGGCGCGGATGGATTTGTTTTCCCAGTCGACGTAGTTTATTTGGAGCATTACAAAATCGATCTCGGGATGCTTGATCAAAATCTCCTCCAAATACTCCGGCGTGTCATGGACCGATACGCCGAACTCCCTGAACTTTCCTTCGGCGCGTTTCTTCATCAAAAACTCAAAGGCTCCCCATTCCTCGCACCGGGCATAGGTCTCGCGCTCCATCATATGTATCAAATAGAAGTCGATGCAGTCCAAATGCAAGCGATCCAGCTGCTCTTGAAACTGCAGCTCCATCTGTTCCGGTTTGGTCATCCACTTTATGGGCATTTTTGTTGAGACCAGATAGGAATCACGCGGATATCGGTCGACCAGTAACTCGCCCAGAGCTTTTTCGGAATTGCCCTTGTGGTACACGTAGGAAGTGTCAAAATACTTGCAACCGCCCTCCATGAATATGTCGATATGCTTTTTTGCCTTTTCCATGTCGATCTTTTCCGGTTCTTTCTCATCAAACAGCGGCAGTCGAAGACATCCCATGCCTAAAGGTTTACCGAAATCTATCATTGTACAGTTCCCTCCCAAAGGTTGTGTTATTAAGCCCTTAAACTCAAAAAAATCGACCGGTACCAAGGGCTCCGGGATATTATCAGTCTTACCCCATTATAACACGCGAATCACGAAAAGGCAAGTATACGACAAGCAATATTGCACGGAAAGACAATAATAAACGGTTTGAGAACGCACGAAAGGACGTTTTAAATATTTTTGTCATCGATCACCGACGGTCAAAATTTGATACGCTGTAAACAAAGAAAAACGGTTTGTTCCATCAAGTCGATTGCCGCGCTTCGATGAAGAGGTCGATGTCCTCAACAGTATACTGCCAGCCTGTTGTGTGCAGAGCTTCATAACAAGACATAACATAATCAATTATGCTATACTGTTGAAATAAACCAATGACCTGTTCACCTGTCATTTTCTTTTCCCTGCGATAAATTTCAAGGCAGTAAACTAAAAATTTCCCCTCTACGCTCATGTTCAAGCCTCCTCAGGGTAAGTGATTTTTCCGGTTTCCAGTTCTTCTTGGAACATTTCAAACAAAGCATGCGCGCTTAAGTGCCACAATTTTGTTTCCTCTTCCTCAAGACCCTTGTACAACTCGGAAGCATAAAACATCACAGTAGCTTTCTCGTCATCAACCTTATATTCTTCCATGACAAGTTCCAAAATCTGGGGCACAAGAAAAATAAGGATAGTGGAAAATTTATTTTCATCCATTTCGCTTACTCCTTCTCATCTAAAACACCGATGTATTTCAAGTATGAAAGCGCTCGTTCGCTCCCCAATACCAATTGATTATAAAGCTGTTTAATCCTTAAGCGTTCAATGGTTTCCTGTTTCGATAAGTTACCGCTTGCGTATAATTGAAACGTCAGAAAGATGTCGTCGTTGGCTACCGGGCCGTAAATCAACTCAAAGAATTCACCTTGATAAGAACGGTTACGGTTAGCCGAAACGAAGTCTAACCACACTTCATCCGCCGAATCAAATCGGAGTAGGCTGCAAGTGGAAAACGCTGTGATTTCGTCAAATTCGTAAACACTAACGACAGGTTCGCCGTCTTTTCTGCGGCGAAAAACCTTGCTTGCAAATGAAATTGCCTGTGTTTCATTCTCTGTGGTATAAAACCCTTTTCCAAAATCCAAAGCCCGGTTTTGCGGAACTAAAAGTGGTTTATCCGCGATTATATTGCTGCCATGATACAGGATCATCGCTTACCCTCCAATACTCTATCGGCGATTGCGTTTTCCAATTGTAACTGCCCAATCATTTTCTCAATATGACGGCGTTTTTCAAGCTCCGCCCGAACGACGTCAAGTTTTTCGCCTTCTTTGCCTAAATAATCACTGAATACCCTTTTTCCGTTTCTGTACTTCAGGTAGTAATATACATTCTGCCCAACGGTCTTTGAAACGATCGTACCTCTCGGGAGGGTTTCAAGCTGTTCTGTATACGATGAGAGCATATATTCAATACGGTTCTTTTCTTTTTGAATTGTTCGCAGAAGTAAACTCAATCTTCATCACCAATTATATTATGCCCAACAAACATGCGCCAATCAAGATATTTGTGTGGCAAGCGTACTGACAAAGCTCCCGATAATTTTGGTCAAAATTTGAATCGCTGTAAACAAAGAAAAACCTGATTTTATTTTAAAAACCTCTTGATATCATGATAAAAAAAGTGTATACTATTTTTATCAAAGTGGCTGCGAGGTAGATAATGAATTCTTCAAGTTATGCCAATATAATTAGAGAGCGCATTTTGAATTCGGAAACCGGTTCGATCTTCGTTTCCGTGGATTTTGCGGATGTTGCGGAGAACTCCAGAATCGGCGTTATTTTTTCAAGACTTGAGAGCGAGGGTGTAATCCGCCGCATTATGCGTGGTATGTATGATAAGCCGGAATATAATGATTTTTTGCAGGAACATCTTGCACCGTCTCCCGACACAGTGGCTCACGCTTTGGCGCGCAATTTTGGCTGGACGATCGTTCCCGGTGGCGATACGGCGTTGAATTTGCTCGGGCTTTCCACACAGGTTCCCGCCGTTTGGTCGTATGTAAGCGACGGGACATACAAAGAATACACTTTTGAT
>Ga0082212_10002204_pt1 | contig 28635 bp, 23 predicted proteins | sample TergutNt197P3_FD_71548 | JGI IMG/M metagenome (GOLD analysis project Ga0082212, IMG submission 71548) | Neocapritermes taracua P3 segment gut microbial communities from Petit-Saut dam, French Guiana - Nt197 P3 | ecosystem: Host-associated > Arthropoda: Insects > Digestive system > Gut ...
ATCGACCTCGGCTTTTTGTCCATGCCCCCCTTTGGCCGTGGCCTCCCCCCCGGGGAGGTGTCGTCAGCCCCCCGCCCCCCCGCGCCCCCCCCTTTAGACGACCCGCGCGGGCGGGGCGCCCGCCATGCTTACCGCCGGTTTATATTTGCGTAGGCTGCGGTACAGGTTCGCGCGAACGTTCTTCCGGAACGCCTTGTATTCTCCGAGGCGCCTGGCGTCGCCAACCGTTTTCGCGCCTTTGAGGCGGGCGCGGAGATTCATATTCTTTGGCAGAGCCAGTTCTTCCGCGAGCAGGGCAACTATCTGCCCGCGATCTATTTTGTACGTTCCCGCGCACTCATCCGCAAGATAAACGATAGTTTCTGTTTCAATATCTGTTAGCGCAGGTTGCGGCGCGTCTCCCGGCTGCGGCGCGTCTCCCGGCTGCGGCGCGTCTCCCGGCACGCCGACGTTCAGCCGTTTTTTTGCTGAAGGCCGCCTGATATCATCCGGTCGCTTATCTTCAGGCGCCCCGCCCCTCAGATACTGTTCCCAGGAACGCGCAAGCATCGAGCCGGGGAACAGATCAGCGTTCGCGACATGTTTGTCGTAAACATCCGAAACGTACTCTTCGACCCGCCCGCCATCCGTCAGCGCCCGCATAACGCGCATCGTATCCAGGATCGTATAAAGGTTATGCCACTGCAGCAGCGCATCCGCCGATGTGTCCGCGATGACGCCCGTCTGACCGAAAACGGCGCAAACAGGGCAGCCGCACTCAAACCCAAGCTTTTCGCGCGCGCCATCGTTATTGACCGCGCCGTACGGCGTCATATAGTAGCCGCGCTGCGCATAGTGCGCGTATGAAGACGAGTCAAATATATTGGCGCCCGCCAGAAACATAAAGGCAATATCCAGAGGGTCCCCGGCGCCGTAAACATGCATCGGCGCGCCCCGCCCTATCACCGACCGCGCGTCCCTTATAACGGCGCAGGCGAACGAAATATCATGGTTCTTGTTGAAAAACGGCACCATGCTTCCGATCCCGTAATACCTTACCCCCGCGCCCGCCAGCTGCCTTATATGCTTCTGCCGCAGCGAATAAAAGCCGCCGCCCTGCTGAATGCCGGCCAAGTCCGAATAATCGCTGATCTCCAGCGCTTCCTCGATCCTGTACTGCGAGACGATCATCCGCCGCAGCGTTTCATCATAATCCGTCTCCGGCGGCGTGATCAGATCGAGTGGCGCGGCGATATCAGTCTTAATAAAGTTTTGAAACCTGACTATCTCCACAGGGTCGATATCGACTTTACGGCCGCTCAACTGCTGGAAGGCGCCGGAATCCGTACAAAGCGCGCCGTCGAACCCGCCGATATGCTCCCGCAGCGAGTACCCCTGCCCGAAAGCCGCTTTTGTCTCCCGTTCGCGAAACAGCAGGAAGGCGTTCACCATAACGGCGTTCAGCCCGTAATCACGCGTTTCGCGGCTGAAGAGCCTGAAAGAATAATCGGGCCTGTAGACAGGGATAAACAGCGGCAGCTCCGCGGCGACTCCGCTGCTTCTCGTTCGAAATATATTACTTTCGTTCAATCCCTAACCCCCGAACGGGTTGTATTTTTCTCCGGTATCATACACGTCGACGCCCTCATACTTCTTGACCCGTTTGATGATAACCACAGTGAGCGGGGTCAGTATCGCCTCGTAGCACAGCTTCCAGATGTACTGGAACAGCATCATTTTCCATATGACGGACGCCTCATAGGCGCCCCAAAAAGCGATAAGTATGAAAATGAACGTGTCAAACGCGACCCCGACGACGGACGACATGATCGTCCTCGTCCAAAGCCTTTTCCCGCCGGTCATCACTTTCATCTTTGAAAGGACGATCGAGTTCAAAAACTCCCCGAACAAGTAGCCGGCCAAAGACGCGGCAAGTATCCGCAGCGTAGTACCCAAAACAGCCGCGTACGCGTCCTGCCCGTCCCAGTAACCGGGATACGGCAGCGCGATGGCCGCGAAGTATATGAGCACGGCGAACACGTTGCACGCGAAACCGCTCCAAATCACTTTTCTGGACGCCTTGAAACCGTAGACTTCCGTAAAAATGTCCCCCAGAATATACGTTATGGGGAACAAAATTACCGCGGCGGGCAGAGTCATACCGAATACGAGTATCAGCTTTCCCGCTATCAGGTTCGACAGCAGCAGACAGACCACAAAAGCGATATTCATATACAGGAATAAAGTGGAATGTTTTTTGCTATCTTTCATTTACAGCTTTTCAAAGTCCTCGGCGCCGTGCTTGCACAGCGGGCAAATAAAGTCGTCGGGCAGTTCGTCGCCCTCGTGAACGTAACCGCAGATCCTGCACACATAACCGGATTTTTTCTCTTTCGGCGCCGGAGGCTTCGGCTTTATATGCGCGAAATAGTACTGATACGTCACGCTCATCTCGGACGACAGCACAAAAGCCTGCGTGACGTCGGCGACAAACAGCATATGCGTTCCGTAATCATAGGCGTCTTTCACCTTACCCGATATGACGCCTGTGGTGTTGTCGGGCAGATACATGATGCCGTTCGACGCTCGCGTATCATAGCCGCATCCGTCGAATTTATTGACGTCGCGCCCGCTCTGGAACCCGAATTGCTGGAAGACGCTGAAAGGCGCGCTTTCGGCAAGGATGGATATGTTGAACTCACCTGTCTTTAAAATCATATCGCAAGTGAAGTTGGCCTTATTGACAGCGATGGAAATCCGGAACGGTTTTTCCGTAATCTGGATAGCCGTGTTTGTTATGCATCCGTTGTCCTTATCGCCGTCTCTGGCCGTCAGGACGAACAAACCATAGGAAAACTTGAAAGCGGTCGTCGGGTCCACGTCCGGCGGCGGCGCGGGGAGTTCCTCCGCTTTCACTGCGGGCGCGGCGACGGCGGACTTCGGGAGCGTCGCGGCGATCTCCTCCGCCATGGCGTCGAGCTCATCAAGCTGTCCGGGCTTCAGGCTTGAACGCAGGCTCACGGTGTTTTCCAGGAAGGTCATACCCTTGCAGTCGCTCAGTTTACCGCGCATGAGTTCCCCGCTGGTCGGCGCCCACGAGCCGTTTTCAATGAAGGCTACCGTGCGGTTTTGAATATTATGCTCCGCCAGGTCGCTGAGCAGCGCTTCCATCGCGACAAATATGCCGGCGTTATACGTCGTCGACGCGAACACGAGATGGCTCCATTTAAAAGCGGCGGAAATGACATCCGAGGAAGGCGTCACCGAGACGTCGTACATCACGGTTTTTATCCCCATGCCGCGAAGTTTGCATGAAAGTATCTCGGCCGCGTTTTCCGTATTGCCGTATACCGACGCGTACGCGATCATGACTCCGTCCGCTTCCGGGGTATAGCTGCTCCAGAGCGCGTATTTCGCGAGGATGTCGCCGAGGTTTTTGCGCCAAACGAAGCCGTGGAGCGGGCAGATCGTCTTGATTTCCAGCGCGGACGCCTTGTCAAGCAGCGTCTCGACCTGCGAGCCGTATTTCCCGACGATGTTCGTATAATACCGCCTCGCTTCGTCCATGTAATCCCTGTCGAAATCCACTTCGTCGGAAAACAGCGCTCCGTTGAGCGCGCCGAAGCAGCCGAACGCGTCCGCCGAAAACAGTATCTTGTCCGTGGCGTCATACGTCACCATGACCTCCGGCCAGTGGACCATCGGCGCCATAAAGAACTTGAGCGTATGCCGCCCGGTATCGAGCGTATCGTTCTCCCTGACTATAATGGCGCGCGAGTCCTCGTCAAAGCAGTCGAACTGCTTAACAAGCGCAAGCGTTTTTTCGTTGCATACAAGCTTCATTTCAGGATACCTGACCGTCAGCTCGCAAACCGACGCCGAATGATCCGGCTCCATGTGGTGCACGACGAGATAGTCCGGTTTTCTACCCTGCAGCGCGGCGTCCAGATTCTCAAGGAACCTGTGGTGGACAGACTTGTCGACGGTGTCGAACAGCACGACTTTCTCGTCGATCAGGAGATACGAGTTATATGACACGCCGTCCGGGACGCTGTATACGCCCTCGAACATAGCCAGCCGGCGGTCATTGGCGCCGACCCATGTCAAATCGTCGGATATTTTTTTGATACAGTACATGTGCTCCTCCTTAGTATAAGTAACCGCTGTTTTAGTCATAGGTTAATTTACGATATGTATAATTTAACACCAAATTCAAAAAATTCAAGTGTAAAATTACGAAATTTGGTTGATGCCCATTTTGGGCATCAACCAAACTAACATTCGCACCCATGTCTACCTGCACCCCCGTAGGGGCGTCCCCGTAGGGGCGGCTATCAGAGCGACCCTTGGGTCGCTTTCCGCCCGCTCCCCGTCCGCGCGCCAATTATCCGTACGTCGCGCCTTGCGTCCTTGTGGCGGGGAGGATCAGGCGGCTGATGATCGCCGACGCCTCCGCGCGGGTGATCGGGGTCATCGGCGAAAACGCCCCCGTCGTATCGCCCTTGACTATGCCCGCCCTGTAGAGCATCAATATCGCGTTCACATAAGGCGTGCCGCTGTTCACGTCGGGCACTGAATTGACGGTGTTTTGCGCCTCGAACTCTTTCTCCGGTATTGCCCGCGAGAATATGTACGCCATCTCCGCGCGCGTCGCGTCGCGCCCGTAATTCGGCGCCGCGCCGCCGGCCGCGAAATCGTTGGCGGCTATTATTCCGTTGGCTATTGCGTAATCAACGTACACCTGATACCAAACGGGGCCCTGGACAAACTCCCCCGCGCCCGTTTCATATATGCTGTGCACACGGCACGCTACGGCTATCGCCTGCGCCAGCGTGACGTTCCCCAGCGGCGCGAACGTCCCGTCCGCGTTGCCCTGCATCAACCCGTGTTCAAACGCCAGAGCGATGACTTTCTCCTGATCGAGTCCGTACCACGCCGCTTCGTTCACATCCGGGAACTGCCCTCTGACGTAAGTATTGACCTTTACGAAGTTGTGCATCCCGGCCGTTACAGTTCCCGACCCGACCGTCAGCGTGGCGACCGCGGAGACAGCGCCGTCAATCGTCACTTTAAAATAATATGTACCCGCGACTACGGCGTTCGTCGCCGACATAATAATGGTCGCGGCGTTGGACGCGACGGCCGACACCGCAGCCGTTATGCCCGCCGGAGCTGTCCCCGCAGTCGTCCCGGCGGCGGTCGTAAACCATGATACGGCGCCGGGCTTATCGTTGTCTATCCCGGCTGTTACCACGGGGAATGTGACCGTCCCCGCTTCGCCCGGTTTGATCGTCCCGACCTGAGCGCCGACCGTGACTGTTTTTGGTCTGGTGTCTTTCACCCTGACGACGCTCGTACCTTCCGCGTATTCGAGATATCCGTCTCTGCTGACGCCGTCGGCCTGTGTTTTAATTGCGTTTTCGACCCTGATATATGTCGCGCTTGCCGGGACTGTGATAGTCCCGTTTATTGTGACGTACCCTCCTGCGACGGCTATCGCGCCGGTCCCCGACGCTCCGGTCGCCGTGACGTTGCCGAGTACCGTTACTTCGCCGCGCGCCCCCACCCCTACACCGGTGGCGCCGGTCGCTCTCGCGCTCGTCACCGTAGTTTTACTGTCCGGATGCGAATCCACTCCATAGTCCGTCCCTGTGACATTGAACTCCCCTGTGCCTGACAGCCGGAGTTCTCCGTAGCCCACGACAATACCGGCCCCTTCGGTATTGACCACATTGAGCTTGAACCCGCCCAAAGCAAATGTGACTACCTTGTTATAGATGACGATCCCTTCGTTATAGTCAATATCCTCCAGCAGCGTTATGGTTTGTCCTGTTGTCACCGCGGCAAGGGCTGCCCCGAAGTCAGAGTAGTCAGTCGTCCCGATACGGCACACGGGCGGCAGTGCCGAAGGCGGGGCGGTGCTTTCGAGCAAATTCAGATACCCCTCGCCGCCGGGTCCTAACACCTGCACCGGGGTGCTACGGTTTGTGGTCGAACCGTCGCCGAGCCTGCCATTAGAATTACCCCCCCAAGTCCAGACTGTGCCATCGCTATTCAGCGCAAGTGAATGGTAGTACCCTGCCGCAATGGCGGTGCTCCCGTTCGCGCCTGATACAGGTACTAGGGTGCTGCTGTTGTTGGTCGAACCGTCGCCAAGCTGACCATATTGATTTCGCCCCCAGGCCCAGACCGTGCCTCTGTACAGCGCAAGAGAAGTGTCCTGTAACGCCGCAATGGCGGTGACTCCTCTCAGACCCAATACCTGCACAGGGATGCTGCTGCTTGTGGTCGAGCCGTCTCCAAGCGCGCCATAAGTATTATTCCCCCACGCCCAGACAGTGTCACCGCTTACTAACGCAAGTGAGTGGTCATACCCTGCTGAAATGGCGGTGACCCCGCTCAGACCCGATACCTGTTCGTGAGTGAGACTGTCTGTGGTCGAGCCATTGCCGAGCTGACCATAATAATTTCGCCCCCAGGCCCAGACCGTGCCACTGTACAGCGCCAGGGAGTGGTTACCACCTGCCGCAATGGCAGTGACATCGCGCAGTCCCGTTACCTGTACAGGGGTACTGCTGCTTGTGGTCGAACCGTTGCCAAGCTGACCATATCCATTATTCCCCCAGGCCCAAACCGTGCCGTTGCTTTTTAGCGCCATTGAGTGACTATGCCCTGCCGCAATGGCGGTGACGACACCGTCCAGACCCAATACCTGCTCAGGGATGTTACTACTCGTAGTCGTGCCGTTGCCAAGCTGACCCAACCCGTTGTCCCCCCAAGCCCATACCGTGCCATCGCTGCGCAATGCAAGAGAGTGTTGTTGCCCCGCCGCTACGGCGATGACTTCGTTCAGATTCGATACCTGTACAGGGGTGCTACTGCTTGTAGTCGAACCGTTGCCAAGCTGACCTTTGTCATTTAAACCCCAGGCCCAGACCGTGCCGTCGCTATGCAGAGCAAGAGAGTGATATGCCCCTCCCGCGATCATCGGCTCGACGTCGCCGCCCGCATTCGCCGTCTGCGGCATGACCGCGAACAACGCGAATACCATCACAAGCGCAACTATAAACGCAAGCGGTTGTTTCATATGCGTACGCGGTTGCGCTTTTGCAGTAAACATCGACAAAAACCTCTTCGTCCCGTTTTTCATAAAACCCTTCCTCCCTGATAATTAAATAATATGAACTACGCCAACTCGTTAACCCGAATCTTTATAAGGCAAATATACCACATCCCCCGGCGCAGGGCAACATTTTCACCGCAAGACTTATTTGTCATCTATTTCGTCATCTATTTCGCGTCATCTATTTTGGATAAAAGCAGTCATCTTTCCACAACATAGGATTGTTATTAATGTAGTCAGCGATCAAGTTGTATTCATTCTCGCTGCGAATGACGCGGTCATGGAAAGATTTCTGCCACGGTGACGCGCCCGCATGTTTTGTAACATACGACTTCATGTTTCGTACGACGAACTGTAGGGGCGACCGTCCCAGAGCGACCTTTGGTCGCTTTGGGACGGTCGCCCCTACGACATGCCCGAATATCTCACGTCTGTCCTTGGAGCATATCGTGACAAAATATGCTCCGTTCCGGCTATAGTCATATTCCTTCAGACGATTTTTCTTTCTGGCTGAATACTCTCCCATGTTCGAACACCATTCTGAACGCTATTTTGCTGGTCATTACTGTTCAAGAAACAGGCCACCGCCTCCGTGTTATCACTCAGAGTCCAGAAGAGATAAGATATCACGCTTTCCATGCAGAACTCTGTAAATCCTGGCTTGACCGCTGCTTTCCTCAACCTTATAGAACACAAGGTAATCGTACTCTATCACGGCTCTACGGTATCTCTGGTCAGATTCGTATTGAGCGTATATATACGGCATTTTTGCGACTCGCAAACAGAAACTTTCAAAGCTCTTTCTAAACTTCTTTGGCGGATTATCCCCAAACGCGGATAAGTACTCGGATATTTCCTTCAAGTCGTCTCTTGCAAGATTAAGGATAATGGGCTTCATACTTTCACCGCGTCCCAGGCGTCCCATTCCTTGAGCAGATCGTCGACGCCAATCCATTCATCAGGTTTATCTGATAATGCCTCCGCTTCCGCAAGCTTCTCTTTTATGTAGCAAATGTGTAAAAACTCCTGATACTTTTCAAACTCATCAAACGATATCAAGACAGACTCGCTTTTACCGTTGTTGGTTATGATTACATGGTCTCGCTCCTTGACTATTTGGGCTACTTCCGAATAGTTGTTTCTCAAGTCACGAACCGCCTTTACATGAGTCGCAAACATAATACACCTCCGATCATTGTGATACATATTGTATCACACCTTTGCCTGCATATCAATACTCTTTTCACATAGTTAGCGTCCCTGTTGTGAAAAAGGTTTGATGAGCGTCATTAAGTCGTTCATCAAACCTTTTTTAGTTGAAGGTCATAATGACCTTCAACTAGAAATCATGCCGGGACGCGGTCGCGCCGTTTGTAGAATACCAGCCCCGCCGCAGTCAAAAACGGTCCGGCACTTGTCGAATTACTCACATAGCACATAAGGGGGCGGGATACACCGTATTCCCGACGCAGGGCAGCGTCTTCACCGCGCGTTTTTCCAATAGTGGACCGCGAGCTGCGTCCTGTCGCGCAGTTCCAGCTTGTCGAGTATCGCGGACACAGCGTTACGCACGGTTCCCTGCGACAAGAACAGCTTTGCCGCGATCTCGCCGTTGGAAAGTCCGGACGCTACAAGCGACAGGATTTCGTTTTCCCTTTCAGTGAGCTCCGGGAAAGTCACGGCGCCGGGTTTTTTCGCCGAGAGCCCGACTCCCCTGTCAAACACCATCGCGCCCTTTTCCACGGCGCGTATACGCTCGACGATGCCGTCGGCGGGCGTGCTCTTCAGCAGATACCCCTCGGCGCCCGCTTCAATAGCGGATGTTATGTAGCCGTCGTCATTGAAGGTGGTGAGCATAACGACTTTTGCCGCCGGGAATTCTTCCTTGATGAGCCGTGTCGCCGCTACTCCGTCGCGGACAGGCATACGGATATCCATCAACACGACGTCCGGCAGTTCTTCACGGCACAGCGCCAGCGCTTCGTCGCCATTAGAGGCCGTACGCGCAGTCCAGCCTTCCTCCGATTCCAGCAGCAGCTTCAGGCTGTCACGGATCAATCCGTCGTCGTCAACAACTAATAGTTTCATGTCGTCCTCACAAACTCCACACTCCACACTCCACACTCCACTCTTCACACTCCACGCTCCACACTCCACACTATTATCCCCTCGGCAGCACCGTCACTACTGAGAACCCGTTATCCGCGCTGATAGTGAGCGTCCCGCCGGCAAGTCGCACGCGCTCGCGCATACCGCTCAGCCCCAACCCAACCGAAGGTTGGGTTTTCCCAAGCGCAGGTTGGGTTTTCCCAAGCGCAGGTTGGGTTTTTCCAAGCGCAGGTTGGGTTTTTCCAAGCGCAGGTTGGGTTTCTTTCGTCTGCGCGCCCGGCACAGCCCGCCCGTTATCCGTTACCTGCATCCTGACATAATCCTCGTTACCGTCAATCTTTACCGTCGCCAGCGTTGCGTTTGAGTGGCGCGTAATATTTGTCAGCGTTTCTCTAAGATTGGCGGCAAGGAGGTCCCAGTGCGTAACGCCGCTGAGATCGCCCGACGATTCAAAGCGCATCTCGCAGAAATCGAAGTCGTCGCACAGTTCCCGGAGCGTATCCGCGCCCGCGACTCGCGACGGCTTCAGATTATGCACCGCTTCGCGCAGATGCTCCGACGCGTTCTCCAGCCGTTTCGCGCTTTGCTCAAGCAGCTCTTTAGCCCGCTCGTCGTTTCGCTCAAACAGCTTAATGGCAGTCTGCAGCGCGATAGACGCGCCGGAAATCTCGTGCCCGACGTTGTCGTGGATACTCTGCGCTATACGCGACCGCTCGGCCATCTCGGCCAGCCGTGCCGCGTTTCGCGTTTCGCGCGCCGCCGTGTCGACAGACGACTGCAGTTTCAGCCTTTCCCCCCTGTCCTCTATGGCTTTGAGCAGCAGTTCCCTTTCCTCCGCGTCCCACCGGTCTTCCAGCAGCCCGATAGCGGGGAGCCAAAGCCCGAGCAGGGCGGGCAGCCATATAAAAGCGTATCCGGCGCATAGCGCGGCCTCAACGGCTATCAGCCACTTATACGGCGCTATCCGGTAGCGGATCGCAGACAGCGCGGCGAGCCCCAAAAAGAAAACGACGCCCGAAAGGGGGCTGTCCACCAGCCCCCAGCAAACTATCAGAGTCACCCCCGCGCCCACCCGCGCGTATATTGCAAATCTCCGCATCTACTCCTGCCCAGTCGTCAACTATCTACCATCCATCGCCTATCGCCTATCGCTAATTGTCAACTGTCAACTGTCAACTGTCAACTGCCTTCACTCCTCCATCGGTTGTATCCTTTTCCAGCCGCCGAGCAGCAGCACGACGACTGTGAACCCCGCCAGGAACAGCATCGGCATCCCGAACCCTTCAAAGCTTATCTCGCGAATGTTCATCAGCCCGCGCGAGAACCAGTATCCGGGAGAAAACCACGCGAGTTTTTTCATAAACTCCGGAACCATATCCAAAGGCCAGAAAAGCCCGCCCAGCATCGCGAACACCGTGGAAAGCATCGTCATCACTACGGAAGCCGCCCCCAGGTCGCTGAGTAAAGATACTATCGCCAGCACCATGCCTACGGTGAACAGGTTATACAGGCTCAGGAGCGCAAACAGGAGCGCGGCGTTCGGAACCGCCCCGATTTGCAGCCGCAGCGTCAGCATCAGCAGCGCCGCCGTGCCTTCGGTCACGAGAAAAGCCGCCAATGTCCCCTGCGCCATTATTGCCCTCGGCGTCTGAGGCAGAACTCCCAGACGATCGGGCATTCCGCGCCGCTTATCTTCAACCAGAGTTTTGATTATGAAATACGCGGTGAATATCGCGATAAACCCGTACATTCCGAACCACTGCGCCGTCGCGCTCCACGTGTCGACCGGCAATACCTCGACGTCCACGTTCGAGGCGCTTTCCCAGGCGCTCAGGACTGCCGGGTCGTCCGATCCCAGCAGTATCAGCGCGCGGGTTATGTTCTGCGCGGACACGTTGCCGAGGGCCGAAATATCGGATATTGTCAGCGAGTACCCTTCAAGCGCCGGCGCGCGCCCCGCCAGGACGTCGCGCCCGTAACCCTCGCGGATAACAAGCGCCCAGGGGATCTCAGCGTCGGTGAGCGCCGCGGAGACGTCCTCCTCGGCAAGCTCCTGTATAGTATACCGCTTTTCAAGCTGCCGCACAAGTGTTTGAGAAAGCGCGGTGTCGTCCAGGTCTGTCACGCCGAAACGCATTCCTGCCGTGACGTCGTCGTTGCTAACGGCCTCGCCTTGCAGGCTGGCGCCGATCAGTATGGTAAAAACCACCGGGAAGAGAAGTATGAAGGCCCAGTTAGCCGGCTGCCTCAAGATACGTTTTAGTACTGTTGTAAAGATTGTCACGCTAAAATCCATTCCTTTCACCATTCTTCAAGCACGAATCATCCATAAAAAGGAATGGATTTTTCGAGCATCAATCGCGGTTCCCCATAGGGGGAGCGAAAAGCAACCTTTGGTTACTTGCACATCTTCAGGCATTTAGCGTTCCTCGTCACGCTAAATGCCTCCTTCCGGATAGAAACGCTATGATGTATAAAACGACGCCCAAACCGAAGAGTATCGCCAGATTCATCATCATTTTCGCTTCGTTGCCGCCGAAGATCGCGCCGAATATGACTGTGTGCGCCATGGAGTTGGGCGCGTACCGGAATATTTCGTCCAGCGGGCCGAACGTCACCTTCGCGTAGCCCTTCGAAACGAATGTCATTACCCAGATGATCGCCTGAGCCGCGCCGTTTACAGCGCCCGGATTCCGGAACACCATAAGCATGGCGATACAAAGCGACTGTGAAAACAGAACGACCGCGAAGAGCGTCAGCAGCACGAGTGGGATGCGCTCGCCCCAGTAGACTCCGTACACGACGCCGGTAAAAGCGAACGTCACCATCCCCTGCAGGAAGCTCGTCAGCGTCGAGGCGGCAAGCAGACCGCCGATCAGCGCGGGTTTCGATACCGGAGCGACGCGCGCCCTGTTCCCCGTGTCGCTGAGAAGGCCTTTCTGGAACAGTTCCATACCATTGAGCCCGGCGAACATGAGGATCATAACCAGCATCGTTACGGCGTAGTAATCGATCGCGCCGGGGATCCTCTTCCCGAGAGGGACGTCTTCAACTTCAATGTCAACGTTCAGCAGTGTGAAAACGTCTTTTCCGCTCATAGCCGCGATGGTCGCCGCCGCGCCGATTTGCTTGTATGAATCGATGACAGAGAGAGTCAGCTGCGTGTAGAGGCTTCCGTTTGACGCGCGAACGACTCTTATGTCGCCTCCGCTTTCGATGATGGCGGCAACCACTTTTTCGTCTTCCGCGAGCTGCTCAGCCCGCGCCGGGTCTGTGAAGTCGATCTCAAAAAAACGGGATATACGTTCGTCCCGGAGAAACATTCCGAGCATGCCGTCCGGGTCGGCGGCTACCGCGATCGGCGCCGGGTCGAGGTCGGTTTCAGGCGATATATACGCTCCGAGCGCGTTGCCGAGGATGAGGATGATCACTATCGGGAACGCAATGAGTATCGCGTTTGTGACGGGGTTGCGCCACAGGAACTTGAAACCCGTCCAAAAAGTCGCTGCAAAGGCGGTCATTCGTCATCGCTCCCATCCCTGAGTTTTTTGCCTGTCAGCGCCAGAAAGGCGTCTTCAAGAGTCGGGCGGCGGGCTGTGACGCCCAGCACCACATACGGCGCGGCGCACTCAAGTATCCGGGCAAGATTCTGTGAACCCGCCGTACTTGTTATCGTCAGCGAGCGTCCGTCGATCTCGCATTGCAGCACCCCCTGCACCTTCTTTATATCGTCAGCCAATGCCGGGGCCGGCTCGCGGACCTCCATCGTAACCGCTTCCTCGAACAGCGTCGAGCGCGTCAGCTCTTCCACGCTGCCCCCGGCGATAACGCGCCCGGCGTCCATGATCAGAACGCGCGAACAAACGCGTTCGACCTCTTCCATATAGTGCGACGTGTAAAGAACCGTCGTCCCCTGTTTGTTCATATCCTCAACGAAACTGAGGATATGGTTGCGCGACTGCGGGTCGATGCCGACGGTGGGTTCGTCCAGGATCAGCAGCTCCGGTTTGTGGATGATTGCGCAGCCGATGTTGAGCCTGCGTTTCATTCCGCCGGAGAACTTTTTCGGCGTTTTTCCCGCGACGTCCGTCAGCCCGAGGACTTCCAAAGTCTCCGCGACCCTGTCTTTCAGCGTTGCCCCGGTCACTCCGTACAGCTTCCCGAAATAGTTCAGATTGTCGCGGGCGGAAAGCGTCTCGTAGAGCGCCAGGTCCTGCGGTACCATGCCGATCCTTTTCTTTATCTCCGGCGTGATCCCCCCGGATTCCCGGTCAAACAGCCTCACTTCGCCGGAGTCAGCGGCGGTCAGGCCGGTCAGCACGCGTATAGCCGTCGTCTTTCCCGCGCCGTTCGGGCCCAGCAGGCCAAGGATCTCCCCTTCGCCGACGGTCATGCTCAGGTGGTCGAGCGCCGTATGCGCCCGAAAGCGTTTTACGATGTCTGTCATTGATACTATCATGTTACAATCTTGCCTCCCGATTCTTACTGTGGAGAGTATACCAAAGCCCCGCGGCGATCGTAAGTGACGCGGGGCATGATTTTAGCATGACAAATGTCATGCGAGGTTGTAATTTTTCAGAAAATCAACGTGACTTTCTCCTTTTTTTCTGATAGTATGAGTGCATATTATGATTGTTGGGGGGCAGTATTAATATGAGCGGACCATATGATACCGGCAGCGCCGGAAACTCGCCACCGCAACCCCCGCAGCAGGGTCAACCCGGGCAATTCCAGCCGCAGGCTCAGCCCGCGCAGCCGCCGGGGCAACAGGGTCAGCCGCAACCGCCGCAGCCTGTTGTGAATCAGCCCGGCGCGCAACCCGGTCAGTATCAACCGGCTGCACAACCCATGCAGCCGCAGTATCCCGGTCAGCCCGGCCGGTACCAACCGGCGGCCCAACCCGGGCAGCCACAGCCGGGGCAATACGGGCAACCTCCGCGACCGGAACAGCCGCAGCAGCAACCGCCGGGGCAATACGGGCAGCCTCCGCGACCGGGACAGCCGCCACAGCAAACGCCGGGGCAGTACGGCCAGCCTCCGCGACCGGGACAGCCGCCACAGCAAACGCCGGGGCAATACGGGCAGCCTCCGCGACCGGGGCAGCCGCCGCAGCAACCACTGGGGCAGTACGGCCAGCAGCCGGGGCGGCCTGGGCAATACGGGCAGCCGCAGCAACCTCAGTACCCGCCGCCGGGGCAGTACGGCCAGCCTCCGCAACCGCAAAAGAAAAAGATATCGCCGCTGATCATGTTCGGCATACCGGCTGCGGTCTTAGTCATCGCGGCGGTGGTGATCGTTGTAGTCGTGCTCATGAAAGGCCGTCAGACGCCGACTTCGAACACGCTTGACGATACTGACCCGCGCGTCACTGAAACCGGGACTCCCTCGGAATCCCCGACGGAAACGCCTGCCGGAACCCCTGCGGAATCCCCGACAGAGTCGCCGGCCGCGACCCCGGAAGAGACGCCCTCCGAATCCCCGGAGCAGTCGCCTGAAGGCTTTACCGGCACGGATACGCGAATGTATCCGGGCGGGACTTATACCGGCGAGTTCGTAAACGACGTCCGCTCCGGCCGCGGAGTCATGACATATATGGACGGCAGCGAATACGACGGAGCCTGGGAAAATGACGTCCGCTCCGGCCAGGGCGTTTTGACGTTCGCAAACGGTGAAAGGTATGCGGGCGGCTGGGTAAACGACGTCCGTTCCGGCCAGGGGACATTCTCATACTTTAACGGCACCTTTTACGATGGCAGCTGGGAGAACAACGTACGCGCGGGACAGGGGACATTGACGTTCAGCGACGGCGCTGTCTACACCGGCGCCTGGGCAAACGACGTCCGCGCGGGACAGGGGACAATGACGTACACCGACGACGCTGTCTACACGGGCTCCTGGGAAAACGACGTTCGTTCCGGCCAGGGAACACTTAACTTCGCGTCAGGCGCCGTTTACATCGGCGACTGGCGGGAGGACGCTCGTACGGGTCAGGGGACCATAACCTGGGCAGACGGCGATACCTACACCGGTGATTGGGTCAATAATATGAGAAACGGTCAGGGAACATACACGTGGTTCGGAGGCGGAGCCTACACCGGAGCCTGGCTGGAAAACAACCGGTCAGGCTATGGCTCGATAGCTTACGCGAACGGCAATACTTACGAAGGATACTGGGAAAACGACGTCCGTCACGGTCAGGGCACCTTCACATGGGAAAGCGGCAGCGTTTATACCGGAGCCTGGCTGGAAGACGTCAGAACCGGTTATGGAACATACGCGTGGGATAACGGCAGCTTGTATGAAGGCGAATGGCTGGACGGGGAAAGAAGCGGCGAAGGGAATATGAGGTGGTCAAACGGCGACGTTTATATAGGCGCCTGGCTGAATAACGTAACGCACGGCTATGGCGTGATGACATACGCCGACGGCAGTGTCGAAGACGGCATGTGGGAAAACGGCAATTTCGTCGGGTAAGCTCACGGGACGCAGTATTGCGCCCTCTGGCGGGATGGGACATAATTGCAGTGGCTGCCAATGAGATTGGTGTGAACAGTAACTTCGGGTAAGCTCACAGGAGGCTCACAGGACGCAACGAAACTTAGTGTTGACTTCCCTCAAATAATCGGCAATAATAAGATTGTACCGAATATCTGCCGAAAGAGGAACTTATTATGCAATACATCAAACGGGATATTGAGTCAACAATCCTTGACGTTTCAAAGTACTATGCCGCCCTCATACTTACCGGACCGAGACAAGTCGGAAAAACGACTACATTGCGCAGGCTTGCCGAATCAAGCCGAGCTGAAATCTCACTGGACGACGCGGAAGCGAGGCAAATGGCAAAAGCAGATCCGGAATTGTTTTTGTCGGTCAACAAGCCTCCTCTCCTGATCGACGAGGTACAGTACGCTCCTGAACTTTTTTCACGCATTAAGATAGAGATAGATAAAGGCGCGGCGCCGGGCAGTTACTGGCTGACCGGCTCGCAGCCATTTGGGTTGATGTCGCTTGCGCAGGAATCGCTTGCCGGTCGGGCGGCAGTATTACAAATGGCGTCTCTTTCCCAGCATGAAACACATGGCGGGGATGTGATCGCGCCGTTTTCCATTGAGTTGGAAGCATTGCTTGAACGTTCGAAGGGCAGATCAAAAATCGATACGGCGCAGCAGTACGAGCGCATTTGGAAAGGGTCTTTACCGGGTCATATCAGCGGAGAATTCCCTCAGCGCGAGATTTTCTATTCCAGTTATCTCCAAACATACATCCAGCGGGATATAAGAGACATGTATGCCGGGGTTGACTATTTACAGTTTGCCGACTTTATAAGGGCGGCGGCCTGCCGTACCGGGCAAACCCTGAATGTTCACGATATCGCGCAGGATGTTGCGGTATCGGATGATACAGCCAGGCACTGGCTCGGCTTGCTGGAGAGGTCTTACGTCATTTTTTATTTGCGCCCATACTCGAATAATCTATTGAAACGAACGGTGAAGACTCCAAAATTATTCTTTTTTGACACCGGTCTTGTTGCGTATCTGACAAAATACTCGTCGCCGGATATCCTGATGAACGGAGCTATTAACGGGGCGATTCTCGAAAACTACGCGGTTTCAGAAATCATGAAGAGTTTTTTGAATGTCGGTTCGGAAGCGATCATGCATTATTATCGCGACAGGGACGGCAAAGAGATAGATCTGGTTATCGAGGGCGACGGAGAACTGCACCCGATCGAGATCAAAAAAACAGCTTCTCCTCCCGCGCAACTCTCAGGCGCTTTCAAAGCGCTGGACAAAGCTGCGCTGCGGCGGGGTATGGGAGCTATAGTTTGTACAAAGCAGGAACTGTCAGCCATTGACCGGGATACGCTGATAATACCAACCTGGCTGCTGTGAACCGGTCGAAACTGAAACGATTGTCCGGCGTCGGTGAAACAAAGGGTAGGTACATGAAAAAGAAAGGCACAAAAAAGAGAATCATACTTCTAATATCATCTGTAACTGTTGTGCTTGCAGCGGCGGCAGTGGTTACACTTTTACTCATATTCCCAATGAACGAGTGGCTCGACTCCCTGACAAACGCGGATTGGCGGCGTCTGTCTGCATGCAGCAATAATGTAGGTCCATTATACTTTAGTGATGATTCGGGCAGTGAACACATGGCGCTGATGCTCTCTCATTTTAGCCTGAACCACATTAGCTTTTTAAACGAAGGTGCGGACAAGGTCAGTGCCGAAATAAACTATAGCATTCCTGATCTGGGGTCTATAGTACTATCCGTTTTTGAGTCGGATCCCGAACCTGGCGGTATGGGGGACAGTCTTATGGAAGCAATAATGAGTTCAAACACACATGAATCAACTTGCGTATGCGAACTTTTGTGTGAAAATGGCGCGTGGCTTGTAACCGTAACAGAGGAATTCTTCGACGAGGAACTCTATTGTATTACTTAAAAGAAAACTATATTTTTGCATATGACCTCGCGGCAAGAAAAAGTGAAATTGTAAACTGTTCTTATGGTAGTGATATGGATCACTCCTACAGGTACGAGAACACTGCAATAATCGGTGATTGGATCTACATCAGTGTATTTCTATACGGCGACAACAGGAATGAACGTCGAGTATACAGAGTAAATGTTATCACGGGAGATACAGAGCGTATTGGGATAATAGTCGAAGGTAATGGATCGTTGCAATATTACACAGGTAATTAATACGGCGAAAGTGCGTGGATGGTATCCTAATCATGCAGAGCTAAATATGACAGTAGGAGAACTCCTCGGGTCGGTCGGCTGAAACACTCAATTGAATGAAGGAGCAAGCATTATGCCAAATGATGATCAATTACCTGGAATAGAATATACGGCGCAGGCGTTTTCCCCGCTGATTAACGGCGATGTCCGGCTGTCGATAGACGGCGGCGGGCTGACTGTCGCCGCGCTGTTTGACGTCGTGACGATAACCTTTGCCGAAATAAACGCGATCGAAACGTCCAATCTTTCGGTGACTGTGAGGGCCGATAGCGGGGAGTACATATTCTCGCATTTGGGGAGCTGGAGTGAGCTGTTTTATGACGAGCTCTGCGACGCGTATAATAAAGCGGTACTGCGCTCGCTGTTCATAAGCGGCAGGCCCATAGTCTTTGCCAAAGGCGACTGCAGCTTTGACGAAAACGGCGCGACGGCAGGAAGCGCGGCCCCGGTCCATGTATACGAAAACAACGTGACCGCGCTGCCTCCGAATCTTGCTGCGCGCCGCGTTCCTCTATGCTTCCTGACCGGTCTTGAAATAGGCAATTATGAGTTGACTCTGAAGCTTGACACGGGCGAGAGCTATACCTATGCCAGACTGGGTTATGAAACACAACCTTTTGTCGACGCGATAGATACTCAGATACGCAAAATGCGCGAAAACACTATTGCGGCGGTGCGGGAGATAGACCCTTCTCTGACTACGGCGCAGGCGTCGCAGCTCGTAAGGCTCGTGCCTCGGGGAGCGGCTGCTCCGATCGGAGTTCTCGCGGAGATCGCCCCGTCATTCACGGCGGCGCTCGAAAGGAAGATAACAGCCACGCGCGCAAATGAAACCTACCTGGCTTTTCGTGAGATATGCGACCCCTCGCTGATCTGGATAGGCTTTAAGAAAGACGAAACCCCGGGGGGCGAGGCGAACGGCGATGCCGGCGCCGGCGTCGGCGCGGGCAGCGCTTTTCCCGGGATGCCCGGAGGCATTTTGCCCGGCGGCGCAAACACAGGTTTTCCCGGAATACTCATCGACGATGACAGCGAGCTTCCCGGTATGCCCGGCGGTCTCGCGGACGGTATGTCCGACGCGGACGGCGTGGAAAATGAAGGCTCCGCCGGACCCGATCCATACTTGCTCTGGATGATTGCGCCGTCGCCCGACGGGCGCTTCGCCGCGGTGGAGTTTGCCATGAAGGACAGCGCGACGTTTGTCTACAATACGGGCGGCGACTTCGCCACTTTTGCCCGGAAACTAAATCACGCGCTTGAAGCAATAAACTTCAGGCGCGAGGTAATACAGCTTTCCGACGCTGAACTGCGCAAACCGGAATATGCCGCCTACTACATGGCGGCAAAACGGACAAAAGCTCTGCAGTTCGTTCGCGCGAACTTCAAGGGGCGCGTTATCCACAGCAGGATCAGCGCGTGGAAGCGCAAACTTGAGGAACTGTGGAACTAGTGCTGCGAATAGCTAGTCAACTTCGCGCCAACTCAACCCGGATAAAGTGAAAATAGCCAAAATGGCTATTTTCATTTCATTCCCCACAGCGCTAAGCAAAGCTCAGAAATGCGCTTGAACGGCGTCATAGGCAGGCGCCCCCGCGAAGCGCGCTTCCTACATCATCGCCACGCCGTCTTCTGATACGATAGCCAGCAGGGTTTTCGCGGCCGGCGGCGGAGCGTCGCCTATGACTATGGCTGCGGACAAAACAGCCTCCGCCTCGGGCAGCAGCCCGGCGTCGGACGTGTGCAGCATCGCCAGCGCGTCGCCGGCGGCGACTGCCTCGCCGACTTTTTTCAGCAGGATGATCCCCGCGCTGTAGTCTATATCGTCCTCTTTGCGCCGTCTCCCGGCGCCGAGCTCAAGAGACGCCATGCCGCAGGCTTCGGCGTCCATATGCGTGACATACCCGCTCGCGGCCGCCGTAAGCGGCGATAAGACCGGAGCTTTCGGAAACCCGTCGTGAAGGACCGAAATGTCGCCGCCCTGCGCCGCGACCATCTCGCAAAACTTGTCAAACGCTTTCCCGCCTGCCGCCGCGCTTTCCGCCATCGCCCTGCAATTTGCGGCGTCGTCAGCCGCGCCCGCCAGCATGAGCATGTACGACGCCAGGTCCATGCAGACGGACGTGAGATCCTCCGGTCCGCGGCCCCGCAGAGTATCGACGGCTTCCTCCACTTCCAGCGCGTTACCGATGGCGCGCCCGAGCGGCGCGTCCATATCTGTAATGAGCGCCATGACGCGGCGTCCGGAATGAGTCCCGATAGAAACCATCGCCTTTGCCAGCGCGATGGATTCGTCCAATGTCTTCAGAAAAGCCCCGCTGCCGGTCTTGACGTCAAGCAGTATCGCGTCGGACCCCGAAGCGAGCTTTTTGCTCATTATGGACGATGCGATCAACGGGATGGCGTCGACAGTCGCGGTGACGTCGCGCAGGGCGTACAGCTTTTTATCGGCGGGGGCGATATCCCCCGATTGCCCGATGATCGCTATCCCCGTCGATCGTACGATCGCGCGGAAGCGTTCAGGGTCGATCGCCGTTTGCAGCCCGGGTATTGATTCCAGCTTGTCTATGGTGCCGCCGGAATGCCCCAGCCCGCGCCCGCTCATTTTCGCTACCGACACGCCGCACGACGCGACGATCGGGCCGATAACCATGCTCGTTTTATCTCCCACGCCGCCCGTGCTGTGCTTGTCGACCTTAATACCCGGGATGGAGGACAGATCAGCGACGTCGCCCGAATGAAGCATCGCGTCGGTAAGCGTCGCAGTTTCCGCCTCGTTCATGCCTTTCAGGCAGATAGCCATAAGGAGCGCGGACGCCTGATAATCCGGTATCTCCGAACGCGTGAACCCGTCGATGAAGTAACGTATCTCTTCATCCGATAAAACGCCGCCGTTCTTCTTATGGTTTATGATGTCATACATGCGCATGGCTATGGCACGACCCCTCTCGGAATTCTACATTTACATTCTACATTTTACGTTTTACGTTTTACGTTTTCACCGGCTTCCCTTATCGTACGGCACGCCCGAAGCCTTCGGCGCCATGGAGTTGCGCGACGTAAACGCCAGCACGACCAGCGTCGCGATATACGGTATCATCTTATATATCGCGCTCGGAATCGGGAGGCTGTTTAAAAACGTGATCCTGGTATATGCCACCGAGATCGTCTTCATCAAACCGAAGAAGAACGCCGCCAGTAACACGCGGCCCGGTTTCCACTGGCCGAAGATCAAAACCGCAAGCGCTAAAAACCCGTAACCGGCGACTGTCGCGTCAAACGTAGTCGCCGTCGGAATAACGAACACCAGGCCTCCGATCCCCCCGAGCGCGCCGGAAATTATCACGCCGGCGTACCTCAGCTTGTACACGTTGATGCCAACGGAGTCGGCCGCCTGAGGATGTTCGCCGCATGAGCGCAGACGCAGCCCGAACGGCGTCTTATATAGAACTATCCACGCGACAACAAGAATAAGGAACCCCAAATACGTCGTGATATACGTCTTTTGGAAGAAAAACGGCCCGATCACCGGTATATTGCCCAGGAGCGGTACCGATTCGATATAGAACATGTTGTTAAACGGTATTTGCTGCACCGAGCGTATCATGCGCGCGACATAGACCGCGAAAGCAGGCGCAAACATGTTTATAGCCGTTCCGCTTATGACCTGGTTCGCTTTCATATGTATCGACGCGTAACCGTGCGGTAAAGCGATCACTCCTCCGAACACGGCCGCGATCAGAAGCGCGATCATCAGCAGTAACTGCCCGTTTATCGCGTCTCCGCCTACATTCTGGATAAGGTACATGAACAGCACGCCCGCGAAGGCCCCCATGATCATGATGCCTTCCAGCGCTATGTTCACTACGCCGCTGCGCTCTGAGAATAAGCCGCCCAGCGCTACTATGAGCAAGGGTATCGAGAAGAACATCATTTGCTGCACAAGAAAAACCAGAGTATTGAAGTTCATCAGCCGTCCGCCCCCTCTCCGCTGTCAGTGAAGTCCGCAGCATCGTCTCCGGGCCCCGGTCCGCTTCCGGCCACAGTCGCGTCCAAAACCGGCGTCCGGTCGCCGGACTCAAATCCGACGCCTCTGTCAACTGAACCGTCCTCGCTGCCTTCAGCGTCCGCGCCTCCGTCCACGCCGCCTTCCGCGTCCGCGCCTCCGTCCACGCCGCCTTCCGCGCCCGCGCCTCCGTCCTCGCTGCCTTCCGCGTCCGTGTCCTCGCCGCCTTCAGCGCCCGCGTCTCCGTCCTCACCGCCGCCCGCGTCTCCGGCCGCCTGCCCCCCTCTCAACCCGCTTATCCCGCTGACAATCGACTGGACAGCGTTTTTGAGAAGCAGAGCCAGCGCTGAAAAATAGATGATGATCGACACGATGATCTCAATGATCTCCGGCGCGAAATTGAGCCGCTGCAGCAGGAACCCGCTTTGCGTCAGATAAGCTATCAACACTCCCGAGAACAGTATGCCTATAGGATTGTACAAGCCGAGCAGCGCCACCGGGATCCCTTGGAATCCCTCGTTTGCGAGCACGTCGACGACCGTGACCCCCCTGCCCGCGCCCGCAAGCGCCAGCAGCGCTCCGCCGAGCCCCGCAAGCGCTCCGGCAATCACCATAGAGAGCATGATGCCGCGGTTTTCGTTGATGCCGGCGTATCTCGCCGCTTCACGGTTGAAGCCGCATGATTTCAGTTCGTAACCGAACTTTGTCTTTTCAAGCACTATGTACAATATGACGCAAACGACCATCGCAATGAGTATCCCGCTCCCCACGCTGGAAGCCCGGACGGCGCCCTGCCCCGTCGGGGTCGAGAACAGTCTATCCAGCCCAAGAGTAGGCAGATTCGCGTGCGAAGGCACTCTCGACGTCATGTTTTTCAGCTGGTCGTATACCCCTGTCTCCTTGATAAGGTAGTTTACGAGGTACATTCCGATGTAGTTCATCATGATACACGCTATGACCTCGTGAACGTTGCTGAAAGCTTTCAGCAGGCCGGGGATCATCCCCCAGATCGCGCCTGCAACCACTCCCGCGACGATCGCGGCGACGCACAGAAGCGGGCCCGGAAGAGACGAGAGTTTGATAGCGACCAGGATCGTCGCGTACATTCCGCTGGTGAACTGCCCGGACGCCCCGATATTGAACAGGCCTGTTTTGCCGGCAAATCCTACCGAAAGCCCCGTCAGGATTATCGGAGTCGCGTAATACAGCACCTGGCCGAAGTTGAACATGTCCGAAAAGCCGCCGGTCAGTATCGTTAAGAAACCGCTGAAAGACTGGGAGGGATTGGAAATCAGAAGGATTATGAATCCGGCGACAAGGCCCGCTATTATAGCCAATATCGACGAAAACGCGTTCATAACGCCCATCATTGACACAAGAAAACGATCTTTCTTCACCCGTCGCGACCCCCTTTCAGCTCTCCATCGGAGGCATCCTCGCGCGACGTTTCGCGCCCCCCTTTCAGCTCGCCATCGGAGGCTTCCTCGCGCGACGTTTCGCGACCCCCTTCGCGCTCAGCCTCAAAGCCGACGCCCCTCTTCGAGCCGGACATGTACAGGCCCAGCTCCTGAAGCGTTACTTCACCGGGTTTCACATCGGCGACGATCTCTCCCTCAAAAATCACCAATATCCTGTCGCTGACGTTCATTACCTCGTCAAGCTCCAGCGATACGAGCAGCACGCCCGCGCCGCCGGTGCGCTGGGATACCAGTTGCTTGTGTATGTACTCAATAGCGCCGACGTCGAGCCCCCGGGTCGGCTGCACGGCCACCAGAAGCTTCGGCGAGCGGTCGATCTCCCTGGCGACGATCGCCTTTTGCTGGTTGCCGCCGGACATGCTCCGCGTCGGCGTCCACCCTCCCTGGCCGCTGCGTATGTCGAAGCGCCCGATCAGTTCGTCGGCGTAGTCGTAGATCTCGTTAAAACGCAAAAAACCGTGTTTCTGAAAACGCGGCGTAAAATACGACTGCAAGACCAGATTAAACGCAAGATTATAGTCGAGCACCAGCCCGTGGCGGTGGCGGTCCTCGGGTATATGCGCCATACCGGCGTTACTGCGGCGCCTGACCGGCGCCCGGGCGATCTCCTTACCGTCCAGCAGCACAGACCCTTCGTCCGCCGGACGGATGCCCGTCAGCGCGTATATCAGTTCGCTCTGCCCGTTCCCGTCTATTCCGGCTATGCAGACTATCTCTCCCGAATGCACGCGAAACGATACATTGTTAACGGACGGTTTACCGCTTGCCTTTCCGCGTACGGTAAGCCCCCTGACGTCCAAAACGACGCCCTCCGGCTTCGCCTCGGATTTTTCGACCACCAGATTAACCTTGCGGCCGACCATCATCTCAGAAAGCTGCTCGATGTCTGTGTCCCCGACATACACCGTTCCGATCATGCGCCCTTTGCGCAAAACGGTGCATCGGTCCGCGACCCGCTTGATCTCCGCCAGCTTATGCGTGATGAACAGTATCGACTTGCCCTCCGTCACGAGCCCCTTCATTATATTCATGAGCTCGTCGATCTCCTGTGGCGTGAGTACCGCCGTAGGCTCGTCGAAAATCAGTATCTCGTTATCGCGATAGAGCATCTTGAGTATTTCGACGCGCTGCTGCATACCGACCGTGATGTCGGAAATATACGCGTCCGGATCGATGGCAAGCCCGTATTGCTCCGACAGCAAAACAACGCGGGCGCGGGCTTCGTCCATACTCAGAAAGCCCCTCCGCGTCGTCTCGACGCCCAGTACGATGTTCTCAAGCACAGTGAAATTATGTACCAGCTTGAAATGCTGGTGCACCATGCCTATACCCAGTCGAGTCGCGTCGTTCGGCCCGTTGACGCTCACGACCTCGCCGTTTTTCAGTATTTCACCCCTGTCCGGCTGATACAGCCCGAACAGGATGCTCATCAGCGTTGATTTTCCCGCCCCGTTCTCGCCCAGAAGGGCGTGTATCTCGCCCCGCCGTAAATCGAGCGAAATGTCGTCGTTGGCAACGATGCCGGGGAAGGCTTTAGTGATCCCGCGCATCTCAATGACTTTTTCATATTGGTCCCGCGCTGCCTGCCGGTCCGGAAAGTCATATACCGTATCCGTACGCAATCCCTCCCTTTTGACAGACGCCCCCGAAAACTTTGACCCGATACGACGAGAGTTTTCAGGGGCGCCTGCGCTTGTTATTCAACTTTTGGCTGCTAGTTGTAGTACGTGACCACGACCGCGGTGGCGGGGATCTGATCCGGAGTGATCTCGATATTATCGTCGACGACAACCGTACCGTTCACGAGTTTTGCGTAGATCGCGTCATACTCGTCCGGCGTGAAAGTCGTGAATTTCGATGTGTCCATAGGAAGCCCCACGCCCAGATTCGCCGCTGAGTAGGTAAGTTGCTGACCCCCCTTGAAGTTACCGGCGTAGAAATCAGTCAGGCAGTCGTAGACGGACTTAGTCAGAAGCTTCATCGCGCTTGTGATGACCGTCGGGGATTCCGTCGACTGGTCGCCGTCGACGCCGATGACGACATTGCCCGAGTTGAGGGCAGCCGGGAATATTGAGAAACATATCCCGCCGCCGCAGGAGAAGATGACTTCGACTCCCTCGTCATACCATGAGGCCGCCCTTGTCTGGATCTCGGGCTGCGGCTCAAAGACGTCGGTATAGAAATAGTTCATGGTTACCGAACCGGCGGCGAGGCCCAGCTCCTGGGCTGCGTACTCCGCTCCCTGGACATAACCGTGCCCGAACCGGACGACGGCAGGAACCGCCATTCCGCCCATGAACCCGAGTCTGCGGTATCCGTCCCTGACAGCCGCGTAACCGGCAAGGAAACCTGACTGCTCTTCGGCGTAAACCACGCTGACAGTGTTGCTCGCGGTGTTGAACTCGCTGTAGTCCCCGTTATGCGGCGAACCGTCGAGCAAAATGAATTTCACATCGGGGTAGCGGTCCTGCGCGACAAAAACGGGCACTTCAAACAGGAAGCCCGGCGTTACTATGACTCTCGCGCCGCCCTGTACCGCAAGGTCGATAGCGTTGAGATAAGCGTCGTCGCCCTGCGCTGCCGGCTGATAATACTTACGGGTGATGCCGTTCTCGTCGGCGTATTGTACGAGCCCTTCCCATGCGCCCTGATTGAACGACCTGTCGTCTATGGTGCCGAGGTCGGTTATAAGCGCGAGTTCATATCCTTCTGTCTGCGAGGGTGTGCTTTCGGGGCTGTTGCTCGCGGTGGATCCCGCGCTGCTGCCCGCGGGTGTGCTGCCGCTCCCATTTTTGCCGCTGTCGTCGCACGCGGCGAAGGCGAGTACCATGACCAGGACAAGCGCGATTGCAAGGATCTTTTTCATTTTATCTTTCCTCCTAAGTTTATTGATGACTTCTATTCAATGCATTGTTTTGATTCTCCTGCAACAACTCCCGACGCGAGTCTGATGACGTGAGTTGTTGCAGTGGAATCAGTTTCCCATGCATAGTTCATGATTTGACGGGTTGCGGCTCTGCTCGCATTAGTCCGCTTAGGTCAAAATAACGCAAATAAAAAACGAGTTGTTAAGCGGACTAGACGCGCTTGCGCGGCTCGCGAGCAAGCATGAGAACTAGCAGGTTTGAATGGGTTGCGGCTCTGCTCGCATTAGTAACCCTGCGCTTCTCCCCCGGTCAGCAGCTTTACCGCCGAGCTCGTGCCGAGCCGTTTGCACCCGGCCTCAATAAAAGCGACCATGTCTTCGCGGGTCCGTATGCCCCCGGAGGCTTTGATATTGACGTTCGGCCCTATGTGTTTTTTAAAGAGAATGATATCCTCCATCGCCGCGCCGGCCGTGCCGAAGCCGGTGGACGTTTTAATATAATCCGCGCCGGCGTCCGTCACCGCGCGGCATAAGGCTGTCTTTTCCGCTTCGGTCAGGTAGCAGGTTTCGACAATGACCTTGAGTATCCGCTGCCCGGCGATTTTTTTCAAAGCCGCGATCTCTTCAGTCACCGACTTGAAATCTTTGTTTTTAACGTCCGTGAGGTTGACGACCATGTCGAGTTCGTCCGCTCCGTCGCCGACGGCAGTTTGCGCGGCGGAGCGTTTTGTGGCGGGAGCGTCGTATCCCAGAGGGAACCCTATTACGGTGCAGATGTTCAGGTCGGGAAACGATGTTCTGATCCGCCCGATATAATGCGGCGGGACGCATACGGACGCCGTTTTATACTCTACCGCCTCGACGCAGAGCCGCTCGATCTCAGGCCAGGCCGCCACGGCCGTCAGGAGCGTGTGATCAACATGGCTCAAAATGTACGCGTCGTCCATTCAGATCCCCCCTCGCTGTTCTTTCAGTGAGCATAGCACAAATTTCACAAAAACGCAAACACAAAAAACACAAAAACAAAACACTGTTTCGCTTGTTTTTTTTATTTTACTGTTCCATACTAACAACATGAACAAAAGAAAATTTTTCGCATTCTTTACCATGGTTTTACTCGTTGTTTGCTTTTTTAGCGGACCTGTTACAATTCCCGGATTTGCAAACAACAATTCGTCAAGTGCACAACTCGCCGCGCTAAGGCGGTACTTGGACTCTGGTGCGAATGCAGACGCGGATGTTCATCGAATTTTGTCCTCCGAGAATGTCGGCGTTCAAAATATCGTGCTGCCGGAAAGAAAACTTTTCGAAAATGAGCCGTCGGATGAGCCGGATATAATCACACATCACAACCTTGACGGAACGATGTATGAAACCGAAGAATACGGATGGGTCGAGCCGGAGCCGATGTTTGTGCCGCTTGCTATGTTTGATAAAACGCTGCTCACAGGAACTGCGGCGCCCGGCGGAAACCCTTATGCAGGCAGAATTGTCATAGGGATTGCAGGTGACGGATACCAAGACGACCCGGCGCAAAAAACCGCTTTTTTAAATATGGCGCAGCAGGTTGCAGACCGCATTGTCGGCTTCTACCCTTTTAATTTGTTTCAAGATTACGTCAACATATACGCCATCGAAATTCATTCCACAGACTCCGGAATTACGGACGAGAGCGTTACGCCGAACATTATCAAAAACACTTACTTTGAGGCAAAGTGGACTATAAACTCGAACTTGGCTTGGGGTCTAAGGATGAATTACACAAAGATGACAACTGTTCGGAATACGGCTTTCGGTTCCGGAAACAGTGTTTCAGGCGTTGTCTTGGTAAACAGTAAAACACCGGCAATAGGCGGCGGTTATTCAAACGGGAGCGCGTCCGGAACAAACTGTGTCGTCGGCACAAACACGGCGAGTGCCGCGGGAAACACGGCGATCCACGAACTCGGACATGCGCTCGGAAATTTGGGCGACGAATATGATATTCTCAGCGGTCAAAGCGAGCGTGTAAATCGAACTGCCGAAACAAACGCAAATCCGTCAACGGTTAAATGGCGTGCGTTTTTGGGTGCCGAATCACAGACGAGCACTGTTGCATATGGGGCAACGGTTGATATTCTGCGGTTTACTAGCACGCCGGGTCATCACTCTTATGCATGGTTTAGGCCTACAACGCATTGTTGTATGAAACAATCCGGCGGACAGCCGTTTTGTATGGTGTGTAACGTTGAACTGGTTCGCGAATTGGCATCTCGCACGGGAATTTCGTCACATTATTTCGCTGCGCCCGCCTGGAATACCGGTACGCAAACGCGAAGTTTAC
>Ga0082212_10002205_pt1 | contig 28628 bp, 22 predicted proteins | sample TergutNt197P3_FD_71548 | JGI IMG/M metagenome (GOLD analysis project Ga0082212, IMG submission 71548) | Neocapritermes taracua P3 segment gut microbial communities from Petit-Saut dam, French Guiana - Nt197 P3 | ecosystem: Host-associated > Arthropoda: Insects > Digestive system > Gut ...
AGGCTTGAAAAAGCTCGATATACGCGATCCGGACACTTTTCCGCGCCGACAAAGGCAAAGCGCAAAGAAGCAAGATCTTTTGTGCCGCGCGCGCGCTCAAGAATGGCTTCCGTAAACGTGGGAGGCGCGGCCAAAAGCGAAAGTTTGAAATCCCTTATCATGGCGACGAGCGGACCGGACTCCGTTGGATTGGGGTAATAAGCCGCGCGCAAACCAAAGGAGAGCGGCATAACAATATCCTCCAGTAGCCCAAAGGAGTGGAACGGAGGAAGCATGGCAAGCAGCGTATTTACGCTCTTCAACTTCAGGGCTTCAATAGCATCCGTGGCGTTTGCTATCAGATTGGCATGAGTAAGAGGCACAGCCTTGGGTAAAGCTTCCGAACCGGATGTAAACAACACCGCCGCCACTTCTGGAATAGGATACCCGGCAAAAGAGCGCATAAAGCGGGCTTTCAACGCGCCGCCGATCTTTTGCGCAAGGCCAATGGATTTCGCCATTTTTTCCAGAGGCAGCCACTCCACAGGAATGTTTTCCGGAACAAACCCCTGGCATCCCAGCCGTTCGAGCAACGCGGAAGCGGTAAGCACATGGCGGATACCGGAGATAGTCACGCAATGACGCACGTTGGTCTCCCCAACCGTCCAATTCAGGAATACCGGCACTTTGCCGGCCAGAAGAGCGGCCATCCACACGACAACCACAGCCGGGGTGGAAGGAAGCATTATGCCGATCCGTTCTTCAGGCAGCGAGCGGATTTTCCTCGAAAGCACAAGGGCGCCGATCAAAATATCGCGTCGTGTGCGCAAAGAAGCCCGCTCGGCGCAAAGCGGCTCGGACGGCGCTTCCAGAGCCAGAGCGAGAAAAGCATCGGGAATGGTGGCCGCCCCCGCGGGAAAAACAAGGTCCTCGTTGTATGGAGGAGTAAACCAGCCTTCCGGTACGCCGCCTTTCTGCTCCTCGCCGCCAACGTTGCCGGAAGCGGACATAAGGCAATCTTTCACGGTAATCAGAGATTCGAGACTGGAAACAGGTATGCCCTGCGCCGACTCAAGACCGATACTAAGCTCCATAAGCCCCAGGCTGTCTATACCAAGATCGGCGGAGAGGCTCATCTCGTCGTCAATGGGGTGATCCGGCGGAAGTTTGGCGGCTTCGAGCACGGCTTCATATACGGCTTTGCGCACAGCGGGAGAAATGGAAATTTCCGCGTGTTCCGCGCCACGCTTTGAAAATTCGTCAATCGGATAGGAAGTTCCGCCCTGCCAGAAGAATCGAGGCACGGCCATTGCCGGGCGTTCGGCCTCGCTATAAAAAGCCTCCAGCCATAAGTTAAGGATTTGTTTATCTCCACAACGGGGGATATCGTCGGGCTCAACAAATTCCACCAGAACTTCCCGGCGCGGAGTAAAGAAAACAACGTTGGCAAGCACCGTCAAGATGCCGCGCAAAAGTTCCTTGATAAAAATCGGGGCGTTGCCCGTAGCCCCATAACTGAAAGAGCTTCCCCATAGCCCGGTTGTGCGCACAAGCACCACGCGTAAACCAGGAAAACCGCGTAAAATGTCCGCCGCGCCGGAATTGCCGCCTATGTTTTCTTTCTTCGTGCGGTATAGGTGGCCCGATGGATACAAAAGCACAGAATCACCATTGCGCAGGGCATCCGAGATGGCGGTCATGCCCAACGCCAGGGCATGGCGGGCCTTGAAGCCGATCTTGCGAGGATCAGGGATACGCACCGCCCGGACAACACTAGTAGCGAAATTGCCGAGCAAACCTCCCAACTGTTTTTCGTCGGCAAGGGGGCGAGGCCGAACACCGGCAAGCAGGGAATAGATAATTATCGGATCCATAAGGGCCGGGTGATTGGGCATGAAAAGGATGGGAGAATCCTTGTCGGGCGCGGTGATATTTTCCATGCCGCGCGTTGTGATCTTGTAGCGTAATCCCACGCAAAAACGCAGGAAAACCCCAAGAAAATTGCCGCGCGTATCCGCCAGCTTTTTTTCCGGCATGGAACGCAGCCGCCACCAGGCCCAGGCCATAAACGCAAGGATAACGAAACCGGCGCCGGCAATCAGCAAAGCCGGGTGCAGGGAGCCTACCAGAACAAAAACAAGACCGGAGAGAAGAATGCCGGAAAACCCGGCGAAATTGGCAATGCCAAGCACTTTGCCCTTTTCTCCCGCGTGCGGCCTGATCTGGATAAAGCTGATCAGAGGGATAAGGTATAGACCGCCGCAGGTGCCGGTAAAGGTAAAGAGAGCAATGAGCCATGGCAGACGCATGGCGGTAGGCAAGAACGGCGCGAAGGCCGCCGCGACGAGACCCAAGGCCATGCCCGCCCCGGCAGGAAGCATTAAACGCCGCCAGACTCCCGCCTCGTGCCGTCCGGCAATAACGGAGCCTACGCATATGCCTACGGTGAGCGCTACGGGAAGCAAGCTTGTTACGGTGAGGGAAAAAGCAAAGCGCACCCCAAGATTAGGAAGACAAAGAAGCACAAAAGAAGAAATACAGTAGAAAAAAGCCTCGCTGACTAAAACGAGGAACAACAGACTGTCGCCGCTTCGGCATTCCAGCGCATGACGGAAGGAGTCCAGAGGACCAAACCATGGAAAGGCGGCCCGCGGCCGCTCTCTTTCCGGACTGTTACATATACTGTAGGCGGCAAGTATGCCGACCACGGAAACCGTAATCGCGAAAACACCTATGGCGATACGGCCAAAAGACAGTTGGCCTTCAGGCAGCATGGAAAGCATAAAAGCGGGAGCGGGCAGTTCAAGTACCACCCCGGCCAAGGAAAAACCCAACAATATGGTGGCCGTTGTAACCAGTTTGAGCAATGCGTTCACCTTGGGCACTTCGCGAGCCGGAAAATTTTCAGGGATAGCGCCGTTAAGCGCCGGGCTGAAAAAGGTGGATTGCAGGCCCATAAGAAAAACCACAGCCACCATGCCCCACCAGTGTGAGATAAAGCCTGTGGCGCATAAAGCAAACGTACCGAGAAGCATGGCGCCAAGCTCTACATACTTGGCCCGAACGATAACCAGTTTCTTGGGAAAAGCATCCGCCAGCCACCCGCCCCAGGCGGAGAAAAGAACAAAAGGCAGAGCAAAAAGCACAGTCGCAACACCCTGAATCCACTCAAGATTTGCGATGGCAGCCAACAACAACGCGGTTTGCTTGAAAAAGTTATCGTTGAAAGTGCCCATAGCATAGGCAGTGCCCATACTGACAACACGCTTCCGGCGTACGTAACGGTTTTCGGAAAAAACAGATTCGTCATTCTGGTTCATAAAATTGAATCACCCTTAGTAATAAAAATCAGCCAAAGCACTTTCAGGCCTTGGCAGGTTCCTGACCGGCTTTAAACCAACAACTGTTTAGGGGTTTGGATTATATAACTATCATATTGATATATAAAATTATTTCTAAAATATTTTGTATGCATATCCGCTGAAATGCCTACAAACATTTTCGGATTAAAAATATTTTTCAACCCTATTTATATACATTTATCGTTTGTCCTTCGCCACCCATGCGCTATTCGGCATAATTAATGACAAGTCAAGTCACGTTTCTAATATTAAAAACTACTTCACATACAATATTAAAGGTTCTAATTTTTTAGGCGATAAGTCCATTGAGCGCTGCTTATCTGTTGTGAGTAGCCTGCATTACGATACACAGCAATTTTATTCAGGCGCGATATTAACGATAACAATACCTGTTTTCGGCTTTTCATTATTGGGAGGTTTTAATTACAATTAGGCGCAAATATCAAATAGCGACACTTTAAAAATACCACCTTGAAAGGGGGGAACTGCCGTGAGCACTAAATGGAAGATTATTCTGGGGTTTGTTGTAATGATCCTGCTGCTGTTTGTGGTTGCCGTCATCGGTTACCGCAGCCTTTCCGATGTGTCGGGATCATTCAAGGAATACCAGCGTCTGGCCAAGCTTAATGTGCATTTTTCCGACATGCTTGCCAACCAGCATGCTTTCGCAGCCGCCGCGCGGCAGTTCCGCATCAACCGTGATCTAAATCAGATTGAAGAAGGCAAGAACGTTCTTAAGTCCAACCTGGAGCTGATAGAAAAAGCCAGGATTCTTACGAAACTACCAGAAGTCAGGGACGCCTTGGACAAAGCTCAACGCAGCACCGATGAACAGATGCAGGCGTTTACCATGGTGGAAAAGAACCTAACGACGGTGATGGATCAGTATGAAAATGTCGTGAGACCGGCCAACAGAAATTTCGGCACGGCGATGATATCCCTTACCGATATTCTCCGCGGCAACAACAACACAAGAGGCATTCGCTTAGCCGCTGTGACCTTCAACAGTTTTGCCTCCATCCGTTCAAATGTAAGCCGTTTCACATTCGACCGCACACAGCAGAACGCCGACGCGTTGACAGAAAGCCTTGATGTTGTAGCCAAGAACTTGCGTGAGTTACAAGCCGTGATGAGTACCGGCCCGGAGCGCGAGAACTTCAACAAAGTCCAGAGGGACTACGAGGAAGTGCTCGCGTCCAGCGCCAAAATAAAAGAAGCGGTTCAAGTACTGGGCGTACAGAATGCGCGCCTTGTGGAGCAAAGCGACACTTTCAAGAAAGCGGTTTCCGAACAAAGCAAAAATGCCGATGATCGCATGGCCCAAAACGGCGATCACGGGCTTAAAACAAGCAACTCCGCGCAGTCGTCCACAATCGCCACCACCGCCGTTGGGTTAATCATTGGTATCCTGCTTGCCGTCTTCATCATCTTTGGCCTTATCCGTGTTCTTAAAGGAATGCACAGTTTTGCCGGAGCCATCGCCGAAGGCGACTTTAACGCCCAGGTTGATAGCCGCGAAAAAGGAGAAATAGGCCAGACTCTGACGGCCATGCGTCAGATTCCCGAAGTTTTGCAGTCTATTCTCGGTGAGTATAAGACGCTGGAAAAGCAGGTCGAAAACGGCTACTTAGAAGCCAAGGCCAACCCTGCCGCGTACAAGGGCGGATTTTCTCAACTGGTCACGGACACCAACGGCATCCTGGACCGTTTCCTCAATATTCTGGAGGAGATACCCTCTCCCGTACTGATGCTGAACAAGGATCAAAAGGCCGGATACGTAAACGCCGTCGGCCGCAAGCTTGTCGGCTCCGACTATAAGGGCAAGACATGCAAAGAGCTTATGAATCGCGAAGATTCCGGCACCGCTACCGATGCCTTGAAAAGCGCCGTTGAAACCATGCGTCCCGCCTCCGCCGAAACCCGCGCTATTCCGGTTGCGAGCAAGCAGGAAATGGACGTTAGTTATACCGCGATTCCCATGCTTTCTCATGACGGCAAACTCGCCTGCGTGCTCCAGTTGGTCACGGATCTTACCTCCATCAAGCAGACCCAGCGCACTATTCGCAACGTTGCCGATCAGGCGGCCTCCATATCCAGCCGTGTTGCCGCCGCCTCCGAGGAGCTTTCGGCGCAGGTTAGCGAGGTATCTCAAGGCGCGGATCAGCAGCGTATCCGCGTTGAAAGCACTGTCACGGCCATGACTGAAATGAACGCCACCGTTCTTGAAGTGGCAAGAAACGCGGGGCAAGCCGCGGATCAGTCCGAAATGACCAAGGGCAAAGCAGCCGACGGCGCCGCTCTTGTTGAAAAGGTTGTCAACTCCATCAACCTTGTGAACAAGGTTGCGACCACCCTGCAGACAAATATGCAGGAGTTGGGCGCCCAGGCCGAGAGCATAGGCGGGGTTATGAATGTTATCTCCGACATAGCCGATCAGACCAACCTTCTGGCGTTGAACGCCGCCATTGAAGCCGCCCGCGCCGGCGAGGCTGGCAGAGGCTTTGCCGTTGTTGCCGACGAGGTGCGCAAGCTTGCGGAAAAGACCATGTCCGCGACTCAGGAAGTTGCGACCAACATTACCGCGATCCAGCAATCCGCTCGCACCAACATCAGCGAGGTTGGCGCCGCGGCCAAGGCTGTCACCGAGGCTACGGATCTTGCCAATACTTCCGGCCAGGCTCTTGCGGAGATAGTCAGTCTTGCGTCCGCCAACTCATCCGTTGTGGCGTCTATCGCCACCGCCGCCGAGGAGCAAAGCGCCACCTCCGCCGAGATCAACCAGTCTGTGGAGGAGATAAGCCGTATCGTTGGCAATACCGCCGACGGCATGCACCAGGCTTCGCAGGCTGTTCATGAGCTTGCGCAGATGGCCAGCGAGCTTAACAGGGCTATGGGCGAACTTCGGTAAAACCCATAGTGCTGGTAATTTTTAAAATATGGATGGCGCGCCCGACGGCCCGCGCCCATAACGCAAAACCGATGTAGCCACAGAGCGCCCTCGCCGGTTTTCTTCCGGAAACCGGTGAGGGCGCTCGCTTTGTGGAGACAGGATGTAAGGCAACCATATCCGCCAAAGCATTTTCATACTTCGTCAGACTCTTCCGGTGTTTCCGTAAAAACAATCATGTTAGCGGGTGGATAGAAAACCCCGGCAATGTTCCAGCATTACACGGCAACGAAAAAGTAAGCCGTCAAGGAGACCGCAGACCTCTTGGCGGATGCCATGCGCGTTTTAGGCAAGCCTAATTTCCAGGCGCTTACCCAAAGCGCGAAGCGCCGCGTCAATGCCGTCAATGCGGGTGGTATGGCGCAGATTGGTCAGGCGATTTACTTCCTGCGGAGAGGTACCCAAGCGGCGCGCCAACTCGGCCGGCCGGACATTCTGTGCCAGCATTTCATTGAGCAGCAATATTTTAGCGGAGAAACTGGCGGAAAGCTCAACGGCATCCTGTCCACGCTTGACCCTGGCGGGAACAGGAACAACGCGTTTGTTATCAAAGTAAAACTCCAACGCCGTTTTCAGAGCTTCCTTTGCCATCTTCAAAGCCTCTTCTCTGGTTTCGCCTTGAGTAATTGCTTCGGGGATGTCGGGGAATGTGACTACAAACCCGCCGTCATTTTCATCAGCGGTAAGATTTACAGAAAATTTCATGACGCCCCCTCCTTATTTCAATCCAGGTTGCTTTTTGATAGCCTCTACCGTCCTTTGACATCTTGTGCCGCTTGATACAAATATTCTTTTTCCGTATCCCCAACCAGATCCGCCGCTGAAACACCAAGCGCGCGACTCATTCCAATCAGAGTAGTTATAGTGGGCTGGCGGACACCCCGTTCCAGGCGATACACGAACGTGCGGTCAACGCCTGCCTGAAAGGCAAGCTCTTCTTGGGTTATGCCTCGCTGCGCCCTGTATCGCCGCAAAACTTCCCCAAAAATCCGGCTAATGTTCGTGCTGTCTATGCTTCCCATTGACAGGAGCATGGGGCGTAAGTAGTCTATAGCCCACTGCCTATAGGCATAGCCGTCAGATTGGATGAGATAACTGAAGCAGGTTTCCTGACGACACTCATACTGGCGTGGACCCTACGATCTCATTGAAAAAATAGAGATATAGGAGAGCGGCATGATATTTGTTCTCTGGTTGCTTCTTTCAGTTGCCATTGGATATTGGGCCAAAAACAAACAGCGATCCGATATCAGGTGGTTCTCCACCGCCATGTTGCTGTCCATTTGATTGCGGGTATGTTTCTGCCGGTAACTAGCGACAACAAGGACTACGTCAAAAAATGTCCGGCGTATGCCGAGGAGGTAACGATAGAGGCTGTGAAGTGTAAGCAATATTGGGCAGACCTTCCTCTTTTGCCCAAAAAAGTTGACCTGAAATATACAAAGCAAAAAAAGGAAGTTCAAAAGAAGGAGTTTCATGATCTCATTAATATTTTAAAAATAATGATAGCTGTTATTGCTTATATCGACTGTGTTCATGTTGCTAAAATGATTGCCCTATACTCCCCCTTGTACTCATCAGGGCTAAATAGGGCATGATTTGATATTTCACCATATCAGTATTTGCTTGCAATAACCTATACAGCTATGGTATATATCCGCGCCATGAAAACGGGTCAGCCTCTCCAGATGTCGATTGCGCCCCTGATCGTCACCGCAATCGTCGCAAACATTCCACACCCCTTACTCGCCGGAGGCGGTGCGGTAACCGTTGGGGAACAGAAGTTCCTCCAACGTTACAGCGCCGCCGGCAAACGCGACAATTTTCCTGGCGTTCTCGTGGAAAAAGCAACGGTGGCCGCTTGCAACACCGAAAATCGTCATAAGAACCACGCCCATTCGCCACGCAAGTTCGAAATGCGAAACATTGGTTTCATACAGTCAGTCCTTGCGAGTCCCAATTCCACCCTGCCAAATAAATTAAACATTTTGCTTAATAATGTCAAGCGCAAATCAAACCTCACGCTTACTGGAAAGGAGTAAAGCATTGTCTTACAATTTCGAAATGGCCACAAAACTTGGCATAGCAATAAATGAATATTGCAAAAAAAATCATCTATCTATCCCAAAGCTCGCCGAGATACTAAAGGTAGACAAGCAGACGGTTTATGATTGGCGGAAAGGAAGAAGCAAGCCAAAAGACCCTATCCATCGTAAAAAACTACAAGAATTACTTAAGCTTACGCTGGAGGAAATTTTAGGTATGGAAGAAGGGAGTTCTTCCCCTGACCCTCAGCCTAACGCTTCGAATAAGGCGGCAAAAAAACACAACCTGACGGTTGTCTCCGCCCACGCCACGGCGAACGCCGAGCCTGCTCGGGACTCTTTCGGCAATATAGCGCCATCGATCGTTAAGCATATTAAGACTTTATTATCCGCAGCTTACGAATATGCCTGTGAGCAAGGATTACCCGCGGAGGTGGCTGAAAGGATATGCCACGAAACCCGGATAGAATTCCTGGAGAAAAAGATCCGGGCGCAAAAAGGAAGATAAGCGGGGGTTTCTGAGCTCCAGACACACAGAACCAACCTTGATCATGAAAATATGAACTTAGTTAACAAGCGCGAGCCTTAAGGGCTTTGTGAAATCGTAAGGGGCTATTTTTGCCATTTTCAGCCTGCCGGAGATCCCCCCCACGCCCCGCATTATATTTGCCGTCCATGCTACGATAAGTCCCCAAAATCGATATTCCAATTCACAGCACGGAACGGCAAAACCCGCTATTCATAGATAATCACACCTTGCACAATTTAAGATGTTGCCCGCAGTATTCCTGTTCATGCTCTACTCTCTCTAACCTTTCCCGCCCAGGCGTGATTTTTCATTTACAGCTCCTCTTCTCGATGGGCTTATTTTATATACAAACGGAAAAAGAACAGCAATAAAACAAACATATTGCTTAATTTACGATTGACAGTATTAAGCATATCGCTTAACGTTATTTCGTATTCTCCCATCATCTCCCCCTGCTTGCTGCGGCTTGTAGGGTAAAGCGGGAATCAAGGCAGCCAATCTGATGTCAAGCCTGGTGTGCATGGCAGAGTTTTTTCGAGCATGCAAGAGACCGACGCCGCGAGTGGTACAAAAAACACAACGGGAGGAGAAATGGACAAGAAAGACGTGTTACAAAGCCTGGAAGAAATGCTTCAGAAGGTAGTTGCCGAGAGAATAGCGGAAGTTACTGAAACATTCGAGAGCGAGGACGCGGCAACCGCGCATTGCCAGCGGTTCCTCATGCTCACGGAAGGCGATGTCGTGCTGTTCCTCGATAACTTTAACAAAGACGAAGAGCCTCAAATGAAAAGAGGCGTATTTTTTGGATTTACCAACGATAAAACGCATGCCAAGGTTTCCTATTACAACAGGAACAAGCAAATATCGATGGCTGTTCTTGCTGTCTCATCCATCCACTTCATCGGCGAATCGGCGCGGCCATCGCGTGTTCCGCGCAAGCATTGGCGGGTTCCGCCAATGTTTTCAAGTTCCCATGTTGCATCTCTGCAATCCCAGGATTACCCCCCACCCCCGCCGTAATCTGTCCGCCTGATTTTTGCGGCATTTCGGTAAAAAGGGAATCCGGTTTTTGCCGAATTCCCCTTCTTATTTTTTGCCGGCGCCTCAAGCGAATTTGAACTGACCTCCTCCCAATAAACAGTATATTAAGCGCAACCGCCGCCATCTGAACGCATTACGTAAGACGTTGGCTACAATGCCTCGAAGATCCAATGAGTGCTGGACGATGGACTTTGCTTCCGATGCTCTGTTTGACGGTCGCCGCTTGCGCGCTTTGACTGTACTTGATGCTTTTACCCGCGAAAGCCTGGCCATTGAGGCTGGCAAAAGCATGCGCGGTGAGGATGTGGTCTCCGTGTTGTCACGTATTGTTTTTCAACGAAAGAGACACGCCGAATAAAACAAGCGGCTTGTGCCGGAGGAGATAACAGCCCGCAAGCACCTCGACGGGTCAATCGAGGTTCTGACCACCGGACAAACTTTTCTCGACCTACATACATTTATGGGTAGCCCGACGGCCGGAAGCCGCTTCGTCTGGGGGGGCTTTCCCATAAAAAAGATCCTCGATTCTGGCGTCATTCTGTGCGAAAACCGGAGGGGTTTTGGGGGGCTTCGGGGTCGATCCGAAGTACCTTTTTTTATTCTCTATGGAAACCGCTATCAGAAATGCCTCCCGGTTCACCGTTGCCGGAGAAAATCCGCATGGCGTGCGATATGGGCTGTGGTATGAGAGCTTTAATACGAAAAAGGGGAACCCGGTTTTAACCGAATTCCCCTTGTTTTTTGCTGGCGTCCCCAGGGGGATTTGAACCCCCGTCGTCGCCGTGAAAGGGCGATGTCCTTGGCCGGGCTAGACGATGGGGACGCGTTATCTGGTGAGCCCAGCTGGGGTCGAACCAGCGGCCCTCTGATTAAAAGTCAGATGCTCTGCCAACTGAGCTATGGGCTCCCCCAAATTGATCATTTTAAGTAGAGGAGACCGCAAGTGTCAAGCACGAAAGGGATTCCGCCGCATAATTGTCTCATTCCGGTCAGCCCCGACAGAGACAAGAGAAACCTCAACGCCGGTGATCTCTTCAAGCATTCGGATATACCTTTGCGCCGCCTTCGGGATGTCGTTGTATTCACGCGCGCGGGAGATATCCTCTTCCCATCCTTCCATCTCTTCATAGATCGGGCGCGCCGCCTCAAACTCATGTAGCGACATGGGAACCTCTTCTACGCGAGTCCCTTCGATCTCATACGCCACGCAGACCTTGACCCGCGAAAGTCCCGTTAAAACATCCAGCTTCGTGAGCGCGATACTGGATAATCCGTTGAGCCGGGCGGCGTACCGGACGGTCGGAGCATCAAACCAGCCGCACCGCCTCGGGCGCCCTGTCGTAGCTCCATACTCGTGACCGCGGTCACGCATCATCTGCCCGTCGTCATCAAACGCCTCGGTCGGAAACGGTCCGCTCCCAACGCGGGTTGCGTACGCTTTCGACACGCCAACAACCTCGCCCACCACGGTGGGGCCAACACCGGAGCCGGTGCATACGCCTCCCGCCGTCGTATTGGAGGAAGTGACATACGGATACGTTCCGTGGTCAACGTCAAGCAGCGTGCCTTGAGCGCCTTCGAACAATATTTTTGCCCCTTGCCGGATTTCCATATTGATGAACAGAGAAGTGTCGATGAGGTATGGCTTCAGCCGCTCACCGTAAACAAGATATTCGTCATACGTCTTCCGGAAATCTATTTCCGGCGCGCCATAATAGCTCTTCAGGAGGAAGTTCTTCATTTCAAAGTTAGCCCGCAGCTTATCCTCCAAAACATGCGGTTGGATAAGATCGCAGGCGCGGATGCCAACACGCGCTATCTTGTCTTCGTAGCACGGTCCGATCCCGCGCGCGGTGGTGCCGATCTTCTTGCTGCCGAGTTTCGCCTCTCTGCTATTGTCGAGAGCTATGTGATACGGAAAGATTATGTTGGCCAGCAGCCCAACCTTCAGTTGCGAATCGTCGGAGAGATACCCTCGCTCTTTCAGCCGGTCGATCTCCGAAAACAGCACCTTGGGGTCGATTACAACCCCATTGGAAATGACACATTTTTTCCCCTGATGGAGAATACCGGAGGGAATCAAATGGAAGACGAATTTATCTCCCTTGACAATAAGCGTATGTCCGGCGTTATTACCGCCCGTTGCGCGAACGATCGTGTCGGCAAATTCCGAATAAATATCGACTATCTTTCCCTTGCCTTCATCGCCCCACTGGGCGCCGACCACAACAACGCTTTTCAAGCGACTTTAACCGCCTCCCCGAAAATTTCCCTAAAAAGTCAAATAGCTTGCAGCCGTAATGTTCGGCAGCTTGCTGAGCTGCGCAAGTATGTTCTCGGGGATAGCGTTGTCCACGTTGATTAACGCTACTGCGGTGCCTCCGGCATGCTTCCGGCCAAGCTGCATACCGGCGATATTAATGCCCTTCTCGCCCAGGAAAGTTCCCACTCTGCCGAGAACGCCGGGAACATCCTCGTTGTTGACCAGCAAAATACCGCCGGAGAGATCAGCTTCGATAAGAAACTCATCAATCTGAACAACTTTGGGAGTGCCGCCAAACACGGTGCCGGACACTGAAAACTCCTTATCCTCGGTAACAGCAACCACATTAAGGAAACTGGAGTACGGGTCGGACTTGGTGATCTTTGACTCGCTGATTTTGATGCCGCGATCCGCGGCCACCATCCGGGCATTGACCAGGTTTACTTCTTCAGTCTGGAACTGGAGAAGCCCCTTCAGCACGGAAATAGTGATCGGGTCGGTGAGAAGCTTGCCTATTTCACCGTAGTACTCGACCTTGAGTTCACGCACGGGAGCCTTAAGAAGCTGGCCGTGGAACGCGCCGAGGCGCTCCGCAAGCGTAAGGAAAGGCTTGAGCACCGGAAGCAGTTCGCCCGACACGGAGGGGAAGTTGACCGAATTCCGAATGGTCCCTTTTTTAAGGAAATCGCAGATCTGCTCCGCGATAAGAACCGCAACCTTCTCCTGCGCTTCGTTTGTGGAAGCGCCAAGGTGTGGCGTCAAAATTACGTTCGGATGCAGGAGAAGAGGCATATCGGGCGGAGGCGGCTCGGTACTATATACATCGAGCGCCGCGCCTTTTACTTTGCCGGACTCAAGAGCAGCCAGCAGATCAGCTTCGTTTACAAGAGCTCCGCGCGCACAATTGACGACAAAAACGCCGTCTTTCATCTTCGCGATGGAAGCAGCGTTCACCATACCTTTCGTTTCCGGGGTTAGCGGCGTGTGGTACGTGATGAAGTCGGCGCGGCGATACAACTCATCGAGAGAAACCGTTTCCACATCAAGGCGCTGAGCGTCTTCCTTCGACACGTACGGATCGAAGGCAACCACTGTCATCTTAAGTCCTCTCGCTCTCTCCGCTACAACCTTGCCTATTGCGCCCATGCCAACAACACCGAGGACTTTATCGGTGAGTTCGGTGCCCATGAACTTGCTCTTTTCCCACTTGCCTTCGCGCATGGAAGCCGTAGCCTGCGGGATCTGCCGCGCCAGCGCCATCATCATCGCCAAAGCATGTTCGCCGGTTGTAACAGTGTTGCCGCCAGGGGTGTTCATCACAACCACGCCCTTCTTTGTGGCAGCCACCTTGTCGATATTATCCGTACCGCTTCCGGCGCGCCCGATGACTTTGATACGGCTGGCGTTTTCAAATGCCGCGGCAGTGGCTTTCGTCGCTCCGCGAACCACTACGCCATCATAATTGTTGATGACCGCCGCCAGTTCCTCCGGAGTCATCTTCCCTTTTACATCGACCTCGATGCCTTCCTTGAGGAACACATCGATACCCACCTGCTGCAGATTATCCAGCGCCAGGACTTTCATGCGCATCCTCTCCCGTAATGATGATGATTATGATGAAAACAATATCTAAAGCAAATTCGAATTATTATCAGACGCATGCCAAAAAGTCAAATCCGCATATCGCTCCAAATATCCTTGGTGCCTACGGTTGGTGGCCGTAAAGGCATTGTATCGGGAAGGCATTGCGCCGGCAACATGAGGCTCAGGCGATGGCACAGAGATGATGGTTTCCATTACACAACCCATTGCGGCAACTAGCGTTTGAAGGCATTGCCGCCGGCATAAACCGCAAAAAAATGGGGCGCGTTTGCGCCCCATCAGATCGGCAACAAAAAAACCTGTTCGTCTATTACATCAGTGTCCCTTGCCTGAAAACGCGCTTAATCCTGCTGCACCTGCAAACCGCCACGCCCGGTTCCCAAACCGCCTTTTACGCTTTGCATTTTGTAGTTGCGCACCGCTATGACAAGTTTGTTGAAGGAATCCGTAAGCGCGGCAACGATCACTTTTCCTTCATCGGTATTGGAGTAACCGCCGAGACCGCCTCCGGCCTTGGAGCCAAAGAGCGCGCTCATCAAGCCAAAGTCGGTATTCTTGGCGCTGCCTTCAGCGGCGGCAAGCTGTACGCTGGAACGGTTGTCAACCAGCGTCAACAGGGTACTGGCTTCCTTGAATTTGGCGCTGCCCGCCAAACCGGCAAGCATACGAGTTCTACCACCGCCGACCAAACCGGCAACGCCGCCACCTATGCCGCCGGCGTTTTTATCGCTAAAAGTAATTGAAGGACTCAGAGAGAAATCAGCGGACACCATTTGTCCCTTGCCGAAATTGGAGCCTTGGCGAAGCTCGCCGGAATCAGCCAGCGCGCGTTCCTGCATCATACTGTTCATAGCGCGGCCGCGTTCGACAACTACAAAACAGTTGGATTGCTGCGCCAATAATTTGAGTACCGGCACGGTCGATCCCAATTTGTACTGATTGAGCGTCCGATACCAATCGGTGTTGGTATTTTCAATAACCATCATGGTGCCAAGCGCCTGGTCGCACCTTTCAAGTCCATCATTTGCTCTATGTGAGGTAGCCCCTCCGGCGGAACCAGTTGCGACCGTACCTCCCTTGCCCATACTTGTACTGGAACAACCCACCGCCAACAGAAACGCGACAAGCACACTCGAAAGTACAAATAATTTTTTCATATGACCTCCCGGCTGAAATAAAACCAAAAAATAGAAAGCAAGCTAACTATGGCGAAACATAAACAACGTAAGCTGTTTTCTTTTTCTTGTTGTTTCCCGCTTTTCATCAGCCTGTCCCAAAGCGCCATGCCTTAAGACAGGATGCTTGCGAAAAAAATTATAGCACGCCGGAATTTGAAACAAGTGTATGTATTTGTTCCGTATGTGTTTCAGGCACCACCATCTTGCCATAAAACAAACAAAGGCAGGGGGGGTATCCCCCCCTGCCCTCATGGTTCTGGCTATCGCGGAAGCCAAAGAACCAGGCTTTGGCTCCAAGCAAACTTACTCAGCAAGCGCCGCTGCGGAAATCTCTCCCTTTTTCTTCTTGCTCATCTTCGCGGTTTTCTTCGCGGACTTCTTTTTGGCTTTTTTCTCGACCTTTTTATCGGCTTTCTTCTCGGCCTTGTCGACAACCGGCGCCTGGGCAACCTCTTCTATTACAGGAGCATTTTCCGCGGGAACGACGGGGATCTCATCCGTCGCAGCCGCAAACCCGGCCATCGACATCAAAAACGCGGCGGCCATGAACAACGACATCGTTTTTTTCATTTCTTTCCCTCCAAAAAATTTTGTGATTCTTTCGGGATGTATGTCAAAAACGATGCCAATCCCATGCGGCGGAGTTTTCTTTTCAGCCAACGCGAATCTTTTAACTCGCGCGAAGCAAACACTTTGGCTTTTTCAAAATCCGCAATCCGTGAAAAATGAGATGGAGGTTTTAGCTGGTATGAAAATCACACTTTTTTATTCCCGCGGTAGCCCTTCCGTACCAATTATCCTTGGCTAAAGACCTGGCAGCCGGACACCCGGCTGCCAGGCAAACTCATCTTATGGATATTGCCAAACCTGACGGCTGCCGCGTCGTCAACCGCCAAGCATGTATCACCGCTAAAACTAATCCGCCAGTATGGGCTCCCACGTCAAAAGCATCGGGGTTAAAGTGCCAACCATGTCGGGATGCGTGGGCAGAACCCGCGCTGCGAATCCATACCGCCCGCTGGCGACGCAAGGAACCTCCACATGATATACATCTTCGTCGCCTTCCCGCTTCTTGTGAACCGCGGTAATAATACCGCCTTCCCGGATCTCGCCTTCCGCCGTGTAGGAACCGTGCCGCAATTCCACTGATACGTGCTCCGGCGTCAGTTCCCCAAGGCGAACCCGGATGGTCACCCCGACAGTCTCTCCTACCCGCATCCCGCCATGTTTTTGCAGTTTATCAACGCTAATTGAAACACCGGACCACGCTTTGGTCACCCACGCACGCCATTCGGCCAGACTTCTGGTGGGAGCATACTTATCATCGGAAAGCCGGACACCCGCCCTGTGAGCCGGCAAGTACGAGGACTCCGTGTATTCCCGTACCATCCTTTGCGTGTTGAAGAAAGCGCCCAGCTTACGGATCGAGGCCTTCATCATGGCGATCCATTCGACAGGAAGCCCGTTGCGATCGCGCTCATAGAATGTCGGGATAATTTCGTTCTCAAGCAGGTTGAACAGCGCTTCACATTCAACGAGATCCTGCTTTTCCGGATCACTGTACAGTTCGCCGTTCCCGATCGCCCACCCGACATCGGAGCTGTACCCTTCGTCCCACCACCCGTCCAGCACCGACACATTCAGCACGCCGTTGGCAGCCGCTTTCATGCCGCTGGTTCCCGACGCCTCCAGAGGACGGCGCGGAGTGTTCAGCCAGATGTCCACCCCCTGCACCATGTACCGCGCCACATTGATGCCATAGTCCTCGAGGAACACTATCCGGTCGCGAACCGCCGGATCTGAGGAAAAACGAATTACCGATCTGATGATCTCTTTGGCCGGAAGATCCTGCGGATGCGCCTTCCCGGCAAATATGATCTGAATCGGGCGTTTCGGGTCCGTCAACAGGCGGATCAATCGTTCCGGCTGCATAAACAACAGGTTGGCGCGCTTGTACGTTGCGAAACGACGGGAGAAGCCGATGGTCAGAATGTCCGGGCGCAGCACCTCTTCCGCCATCATCTGTACCGCCTGCCCTGCTCCACGGCGCTGCAACTGCTTCCGAAGCCGATTCCGGGCGAAAAATACCAGACGCTCGCGTCTGGTTTCGTGAATCCGCCATATTTCGGCCGAAGGAATAGCCTCGACGCGCTCCCACACCGATTGGTCCGCCGGTTTTTCCACGAACCTCGGACCCAGATATCTTGAGAACAGTTCCGCCATTTCATGGCTGATCCACGAACGGGTATGAATTCCGTTTGTGATGCTGCTGATAGGCACCTCGGCCTCCGGCAGCTTCGGCCACAATTCTTGCCACATATTCCGGGAAGTCTGCCCGTGCAACTCCGCCACGCCGTTGGAAAACGCGGCGGAGCGCAGAGCAAGAACGGTCATGCCGAAATTCCCTCCACGCTGAGGATGAATCTGTCCCATCGCAAGCAGCTCTTCCCACGATAATCCAATCGCCCGAGCCCATGGTTCCAGGTATTTTCTGAGAAGGTCCGAGTCGAACTGCTCGTTACCGGCCGGTACGGGAGTATGCGTTGTGAACACGTTCGTGGCAAACACCAGCTCGCGCGCCTCGCTTAAAGAAAGCCCCTGAGAGACCATCAGGTCGCGGATACGCTCGAAAACCATGAATGCCGAATGTCCCTCGTTCATATGGAAAACAGTCGGCGTCACCCCTAAAGCTTTCAGCGCCCGTATGCCGCCCACTCCAAGCAGGATCTCCTGCCGTATCCGCATGTCCCGATCTCCGCCGTATAAGGAGGAAGTAATCTCCTGGGAACGGCTGGAGTTCTGCTTTACGTTGCTGTCAAGCAGATAGAGAGGAGTGCGCCCGACATCTACGCGCCACACCCGCGCTTTCACCAACTCTCCGCCGATGTCCACCTCGATTTCCACAGGCGAGCCATCCAGCCTCAGTTCCTTGGAAACCGGCATGGTGTACCAGTCGTTGTTGGGATATAGCTCCTGCTGCCATCCATCGAGGGAAAGCACCTGCCTGAAGTACCCCTTCTGGTACAAAAGGCCCACGCCGACCAATGGAACCCCCAGGTCGGAGGCGGATTTCAGATGGTCTCCGGATAGAATACCCAGGCCGCCGGAGTAGATCGGCAGCCCTTCGTCAATACCGTACTCCGTTGAAAAATATGCCGTCTTGAAACTTTTCTCTCCAGAGTAGGCCTCATGGAACCATGAAGAACTTTTCATGTACTGCTGGAAAGAACGATATACCCGATCAACATTGGCTACGAAGCTCTCGTCTTTAGCCGCGGCTACCAATTCGGCCTGCGGTATAGTCCCAAGCATATAAACCGGATTCTGATACGACTCAACCCAGAGTTTCGGGCTAAGACGTATGAAGAGCTGCACCGCCTCCCAGTTCCAGGCAAACCACATGTTTCCCGCGATTTCGCGAAGATTCGCAAGCTCTTCCGGGATGTTCGGACGAACATGGAAGTGACGGATTCGCATTTAAACCCTCCTTCAGGCGGTTTCTATCGATTCGAGAGCGGTTAGCCCCAGCTTCTTTGTCATATCATCACGGAGCTTGTATTTCTTGATTTTGCCGCTTGCTGTTGAAGGAAAAACATCCACAAAAATGACATATTTAGGATTCTTGTATCGGGCGATCTTCCCCCTGCAATATTCGATAATCTCCTCCGGCGTCGCTTCCATCCCCGGACGCAGGCGGATACACGCGGCCACTTCCTCGCCGTATTTTTTGCTTGGAACCCCTACGACCTGAACATCCAGCACCTTCGGGTGTGTATATAAAAACTCCTCAATTTCCTTGGGATAAATATTCTCGCCGCCTCGGATAATCATGTCTTTTGCGCGACCGGTAATCTTGTAGTAGCCAAGTTCGTTACGAACAGCCAGATCCCCCGTATATAACCACCCCTCCGGATCAATCACGCCGTCGGTGGCCTCTGGCATCTTGTAGTACCCTTTCATAACATGGTACCCGCGTGTCGCCAGCTCTCCCTGCGATCCGTCCGGAAGCTCTTTCCGGGTTTCGGGGTCCACTACCTTGACTTCCGTATCCGGCATCGGGCGACCGACAGTGGTCACGCGCAGTTCTAACGGGTCATCCGTCCTGGTCATCGTAATTCCGGGGGACGCCTCGGTCAGACCATAGGTAATGGTGATCTCCCGCCCGTTCATCTTGTCCATGACCGCCCGCATAACCTCAATGGGACAAGGAGAGCCGGCCATGATTCCAGTGCGCATATGGGACAGGTCATATTTTTCCGGATTTTTTTCGAGCTCTTCCAATTCCGCAATGAACATCGTCGGCACACCGTGAAGCGCCGTGCAGCGTTCTTCGGTGATCGTTTCGAGAACGGCCTTCGGAGAAAAAGTCTCCACAGGAATCATCGCCGAACCGTGGGTAACACAAGCCATCGTGCCAAGAACACAACCGAAGCAGTGGAAGAACGGAACCGGTATGCACATCCTGTCCGCCGAAGAAAGGTTCATGCAGTCACCGATGTTCGCCCCATTGGCGACAAGATTCCGATGCCGGAGCATAGCGCCTTTGGGAAACCCGGTGGTTCCGGAGGTATACATGATGCAAATGACATCTTCCGGATCGCAGGACGCCTCTTCGTCGTAAAGCGCCTTTACGGAAGTCTCCTCCGCTTTAGCCTTCATCTCTTCCCAGTTCATCATCCAGGAGTAACGCTTTTCCCCGATATACACCACGTTGCGCAGACGCGGAAATTTTTCGGAGCGAATCCGTCCCCCGACCGCCTCACGCACTTCGGGGCACACCTCGAACAACGTCCCCGGATAGCTGACATCTTTGAAGCCGTCGGAGAGAATCAAAAGCTTCGTATCGCTTTGGCGAAGAAGGTATTCCAGTTCAAACGGCCTGTACTGGGTATTTATGGTTATAAGGATCGCGCCAATCCTGGCCGAAGCAAACTGCAGGATCAACCATTCCGGAACATTAGCCGCCCAGATACCTATATGGTCCCCTTTCCGTATCCCCAGCGACATCAATCCCCGCGCAACCGTCATGCACTCCTCTCGAAACTGCCGGTAATTCAGGCGCAGGTTGCGTTTCACATACACCATAGCGTCGTTATCCGCGTGTTTAGCCGCTATCTCATCAACAAGTCTTCCGATTGTGATTTTCTTAAAATTCACTAACGTCTCCCACCAAAACTGGATTTTTCATTTATCAAATAAAATAAAACAATATGCCATAGTAAGTAATCGGTCTACCAGAGTCAAACCAGCTTATTTGTTTAATATTTTTGCCGCTAAAGACGCCTGCTTTGAATGGCTGCGCAATGAGTCGGTTTTCTATTGATCAGATTTTTCACTTAAGGCCATCTCCATGGCAAAATAAAAATCGCCGTGGAAAATACTGAACATTTGCCGGAAAATAAAAAAGCCCCTTCCGGCTGGTCGCGGAAGGGGCGAATCTTTTGGTGGAGCTGAACGGGATCGAACCGTCGGCCTCCTGAATGCCATTCAGGCGCTCTCCCAGCTGAGCTACAGCCCCATGCTGCATATTAAATCAAGCTACCAGAACGATACTGAAAATGCAATACCATGACATCGGTGTTCAAGGTCCGGCAAGCCGTATAGTTTAAAGACTCCGGGCGATTTCCGCCAAACTGCGCAGGATGCACGCCGTCGCCCCCCAAATAACGTGGTGTTCGTAATCAAGGAAATATACGCTATTTGGTTTCCCGCGGAAGGCGATTTCCGCCGCGCGATACATCGAGAAATCGGTAAAAACCGAAAACGGCACATCGAAAACATCAGCAATTTCGAAATCGTCCGCTACAAACGCGGAGTTCGGAGGGATCTTCCCAACAAAAGGCTGGATGAAAAACCCGGTGGCCGTCGGCACAGCCTCCATCGCTCCCAAAAACTCCACATCTTCAGGACGAATTCCGAGTTCTTCTTTTGCTTCCCTCAATGCCGTAGCGTAGAGATCGCTGTCACTTTGGTCGCGGCTGCCGCCGGGGAAACAAACCTGACCCTTGTGATGCGGAACGCGCTGCGTCCGGCGAGCCAGCACCACCCGGATTTCCTCGTTGACCACGCATAGCGGAACAAGCACTCCGGCAGCCTTAAACCCCTCCAATGCGCCTTCAAGCCGATCCGCTGGAAGGAGAACCTCTTTTAACCTCTTGAAAAGTGTTTCCGTTGCGTCCATTTTCGCTATTTAAAAATCACTCGTTGCCCGGATCAATCACCGCCAGAAGCTGTCCTTCTTCGACCCGCTCGTTGACCGACACACAAAGCTCGCGAACAACTCCGCTCACCTGCGATTTTACGGCATTCTCCGTCTTCATGACCTCGATGTTCAGTATCTCTTCGCCTTTCCGGACGAGATCGCCTTCTTTCAGAGTCCGCCCCTTTGCGCCAATCCTCCAGACCGTACCGTTCATCGTCGCGCCGATTTCGCCTTTATTTCCCGGAGTCGCTTTCCTTACCTTCTTATGCCCGGTCGCCGCGGAGTCCGGCATCTCGACCTGGAAAACATGCATGGTGTTGTTCACTGACAACACCACATCCTTGACGCCCCCGACTCCCTCGCCGATGGAGACAAGGCTGATTATGTGAGGTTTGCCGTGTATCGAAAACCTTACCTGCTCGCCAGGCTTCCTCAAACCGTTGAACCAGACTTTTGTGGGAAGAACCGACGTGTCCCCGTACCTCTCCCTAAACTGCAGAAAATCTATGGCGGCTTTGGGATGCATCAGATATAAAACGAACTCTTCCTCTGTTACGGAGCGTCCAAGCTCGGTCTCCATCGTCGATCGAGCTTTATCCAGATCTTCGTCCGGCAGCTTGGATAGCGGATTCGACTCGATCCGCTCCGCCTTCACCTTCTCGGCCCATCCCTCTCCGAAAACACTGCGGTAAACCCAGTCCGCGGGCCAGCCAAACGGAAGCGGGCCATAATAACCAAGGAGCAGGTTTTTCAAATCGTCGGTCGCGCCAGAGTAAAGCCTAAGGAGGTGGTGCTGGTCGGCCTCCTTCATGTTCTCGAATCGCTCCTTCGCCTCAAAAAACCGGTCCAGCACTCCAAAGAGCCGCTTGATACCGGGATCTCCGCTTTCCTTGTGTACGCGTTGTAATATCCCGGCCCATGTGGTCCACGTGATCTGCGACCCCGGCGTAACATCAAAGTATTTGATGATCCGGTTCCCGTACGACATCCCCTTCAGTATGTGCGGCATCAGATCGAGAAACCCGCCCTTGTCCGCCTGCTCAAACGAAGACGGAAAAGCGCCGCCAGGCATACGGTGCATGGTGACGTCGTTTGAAAATCCTTTGAACTGCGACTCGAACCTTTCGTAGTTCTTGATAAAGCCCCGGATGAGTTCCGACGCTTCATCCGCGCGTTTCATATCAAAGTGGACCTTGTAGCCCAATTCCCGCAGATAGCGAACCAACGGACGCACCGGCGGGTGGCCATAGAAGCGGGAAAAAGCGTCGTCGGTAACGTCGAAGAGCTTCGCGCCGGCTTTGGCCGCCGCCGCCATGGCCGGTATCGCAAGCCCGTCGGTGGTATGCCGGTGGTACAGAACCAGAAGCTGAGGATATTTCTGCAGGAAGGCATCCACCAATCCCTTGATGCGGGCCGGGCTGCCAACACCCGCCATGTCCTTGATAACCAGGACGATATCTTTCGTCCCGCCGCACAGCGATACGATTTCCTTGAGTACCTTCAGGTAATACGCGTCCGTATGATCCGCGGATTCAGTGTAGGAAATGGCGGGAGAAAAGATCTTGCCGGCGCGGAGCACCTCTTCGGCCACCGGAGCCATGTTCGGGACGTAGTTCAGGAAATCGAAGCACCTCCATACATCAACCGTTGGAAGGAACGACTCAACCGCGAGCCGGACGGTATTGCGGCTGTACATCCGGTATCCCCACAGGTTCGTCCCGCGCACGAGCGTCTGGGACAGCACATTCGGCATCCGCTCCTTGACCAGGCGCGCCTCTTCGAAGGGATCAATCTTGTTGTTCATCATGTCCTGATGCAGACGGGCCCCGCCGTGGGAATCTATGGCGAAATATCCCGACGCGTCATAGACCGGCAAAAGCTCCTCTAGGTCGTCTATGGTGAACCGGTTCTTGAAATCGCTTTGCCCGGTGTCACGCGGTCCCGTGCCGACAAGCCAAATAGCCTTGCTGTCGCGCATATTCTTCAGAATCTTTTGGTATTCCTTTTTCATCGGGCTGCCCGGCATGTTGCCTTCCCCCGTCTATTCGCTGTAGATGTTGCGCCCGATCGCGGAGATCTCGGCGACAAAACGCGCTACTTTGTAAATTTCCTCCCCCGACTCCGCGTAGTCGGTCAAATATTGCAGGTTTTCCTCGATGAACCCGGTGTGTATCTTCCCGGAGATGAAATCGGGGTGCGACATGATCCGCTTCAGCAACGGGATCGTCGTGCGAACGCCTCCGATCTCAAATTCCAGCAACGCGCGCTGCATACGCTGGATCGCCGTTGCCCGGTCTTTTCCGGCCGAACAAATCTTGGAAAGAAGGGAATCGTAATACGGCGGCACTTCCCACCCGGGATATACTCCCGAATCGTTCCGGACAAAGGGACCGCTCACCTGTCTGAGATATGTGATCTTCCCGAAAGATGGCGCAAAGTTGTTCCGCGGATCTTCCGCGTTAACACGGCACTGGATCGAGTGGCCGCGCAGCGAGATGTCTTTTTGGCGCATTGTCAGCCGGTCTCCGGCCGCAAGCTTATACATCTTCCGAATGAGATCTAACCCGCTGATAAACTCTGTTACGGTATGCTCCACCTGTATCCGGGTATTCACCTCAAGCGCGTAAAACTTTCCGTCACGATCGACCAGAAATTCCATGGTTCCGGCTGTGACATAACCGACGTCGCGCATCGCCTTCGTAACCACGGCCCCCATCTTCTCCCGAACCTCCGGTGTCAGCAGGGAGCTTGGCGCCTCCTCGACCAGCTTCTGGTGGCGCCTCTGGATGGAGCATTCCCGCTCGCCAAGGTGGACAACGTTGCGGTATTTGTCCGCGAGAAACTGAAATTCGATGTGGCGGCCGCTTTCGATGTACTTCTCGGCAAAGACTGTCCCATTTTTGAACGCCTTTTCAGCGACCGAGCGGGCCGCGGCAAGGCACTCTTCGACTTCGGTCGGAGAGGAGACCTTCTGCATCCCTTTCCCGCCTCCTCCGGCCGCCGCTTTGATGAGGATCGGCCACCCCACGCGGTTGCCGAACCGGACAACCTCTTCGGGGTCGTCTACATTTTCGATAGCGGGAGTCACTGGAACGCCGGACGCGGCAAGCGCTTTCCGCGCCTGGATCTTGTCCCCAAGTATCCGCATCACGCGAGCGGGAGGGCCGATGAAAGTCATCTTCGCCTTTTTTACCGCATCCGCGAAATCCGCGTTTTCCGCCAGGAAGCCATAGCCAGGAAATATCGCGTCGCATCCGGAATCTTTAGCGGCGCGCAGTATCACATCGACATCCAGGTAGCTCATGCTTGCCGGGGACGGCCCCAGCCGAACCGCCTCGTCGGCAAGTTTTACGTGCAACGACAAAGCGTCGCAGTCGGAGTACCCGACCACCACCGGGATCTTCAATTCCCTGGCCGGACGGATGGCGCGGCAGGCGATCTCCCCGCGATTGGCAATGAATATCTTTTTGAAAATAGCCATAAAAAGGGCTCCGCCTTATTTGATGTCTTCACCCGTGAGAACTTTTAACGCCTCACGGTATTTAAGCGCCGTCTTCTCCACAACATCGCCGGGAAGACGCGGTCCCGGCGCGGTTTTGTTCCACGGCAATGTCAGCAGATAGTCACGAACGAACTGCTTGTCGAAGCTTTTCTGAGGACCACCGGGCTGATATTCATCGGCGGGCCAGAACCGGGAAGAATCCGGCGTAAGCGCCTCGTCGATCAAAATAAGCTCATCGTCCACAACTCCCATCTCGAACTTTGTGTCGGCAATGATGATTCCCCGCGACAACGCGTATTCGGCAGCCCGGTTATACAGCCTGACCGCGACGGAGCGCATTTTATCGGCAACTTCTTTTCCCACGATTCCGACCATCCGCTCAAAGGAGATGTTCTCGTCGTGTTTACCCTTTTCTTCTTTGGTCGCGGGCGTAAAAATAGGTTCCGGCAGCTTGTCCGATTCCAGCAACCCCTTTGGCAGCCGGATTCCGCAGACCTCCCCGCTTTGCCTGTACTCCGCCCACCCGGACCCGGACAGGTATCCGCGAATGACGCACTCAACCGGAAATACCTTCGTCTTTTGGCAAAGCATTGAACGGCCCCGCAACGTTTCCGAGTAGGCGCGGGCCTCAGGCGGGTACTCGTCCGCATTTATGGAGAGCATGTGGTTGGGAACAATATCTTCCAGCATCTTGAACCAGAAAGCCGAGATCTGGGTCAGCACCTTTCCTTTTCCGGGGATGCCGTCGGGAAGCACAACGTCAAAAGCGGATAGACGGTCGGAAGCCACCAGCAGGACCTTTCCGTCCGCTTCATATATGTCCCTGACCTTTCCACGCCCAATGAGCTTTAAACCAGGAAGATTCGTCTCAAACACCGTGTCTATGGCCACGGCAGACCCCCGCTCGAAAATGATGGAACTTGAAAATATAACAAATTTTTGCAGCGTAAACCCAGTTTAATTCATCAAGCTGGAAGAAGGCTCCCTCGATACAAATCTGTTTGGCGTAGTCGTCAATGAATGAAAATTAAAGACAAAACCGCTGAACAGGAATAGCCGTGCCGGTTATGAGACATACAATGTAGGATAAACATAGTAAAGTCGGCGCATATAAGAAATTACTCCGACATAGGCCGAACAAGAGGCATGACGCTTATGAAATCGCTCCGGCAAAACGAAACGCTACAGCGTATTTTTACCCGCTATCCCATTCATGTGGTTATTCTGTGGTGCATTCTGGCGTGTGTGCTTCCAGTCATATCCTCGATCTTATTAATTCTTTTCCCTGTCGGATTGCTTGTGATCCTGCTGATCTCATTACTGGTGGGATGGTTGGCAGCCAAAGCCGACCTGCCGGACAGTCTGTTCGCCCGGATGATGCCAATGCTTTTGCCGCTTCCTCTGTTTTTGCTGTGTTTCATTGTTTTTCTTCACCTCATCCCGCCCGGCAACTCACAATTCTTTTTTTTCTGGCCCACAATTATAGTGTCAGGCGCTTGTTACTGCGGTTTTCTTCTCGTTTTTCTGGTCCGATCCGAATGGCGTCGCAAAAGCACGCGGCGCGGCACGCCTGCTGGGTTTCATCCTGGCAAGTCTTGGCCTCTTTGCGGCATATTATCTCGTTTTTACTTCCCGTGATGTTATACGACCCGGCAAGGAAGCATCCGTAGGGCACATTGAAGTCCGCCACTTTGTCAAAAACAGTGTGGTGACGCAACCCCCATCTGCTCCCTCTCTGAGCATCACTTCAGAGCATCCCAAGCTATGCGGAGTCTACACTCTCTTCCCTTTATATGCCTCCTTTGCGCAAGCCGTGTATGCCGGGCTGGATGAAAAAAGCATCTCGGAAATCGTAACTAGCTCCGGTACCGGCACCTACCTAGCGTATGCAGGCCTGGCTAACGGTAAGGCAGACATCGTTTTCGGCCAAGTCCCGTCGCAGCAACGACGCGACTACGTCGCTTCCAAAAACCTGACTCTGGCGGAAACCTTCATCGGCTGGGACGCCTTCGTCTTTTTCGTGCATAAAGACAATCCAGTGCGTTCGCTGACGCAAGCACAGATCCGATCTATATACAGTGGCCGCATCCGCAACTGGAAGGAACTTGGCGGGCAAGACGAAACCATTTTGGCCTTTCAGCAGCCCAATCCAGGATATGAACCCGACAGCGAATACAACAGCTATTGGACCATGCTGCGCATTATGGAAGGGGAAACCTTGATCCGCCCGTTACTTGAACCGCACAGCTATAGGGTTTCCGTATACCGCAACCGCAAAAATGCCATCGGCTATTCCTTTCGCTGGAATGTCACAACTCGTTTCAGCAGCCCCGACATCCGCCTGTTGACCATAGACGGCATTGAGCCCACACCGGAAAATATCCGAAACGGCGCCTACCCTTTTACTGTACCCGTATTGGCGATGACAATCCGGCCACCCAGCCCGCAGAGCAAACGTCTGTTGGACTGGATTGTCGGCCCAGAGGGCCAGGATTTGCTGGAACGGGTGGGCTATGTGCCGCTCCATTGACCACAGAATAGTCATCCCAATAGGCAGGCTGTGAATTTTTCTATATAGGAATTTTTTCTGACACAACCAAGGCAAGAGCATCAAACAGCATCCGGCTCCGAAATAGTTGCTTCCTGCTACACTGTGAGCATAAATACCAAGCGCAAGGTTTTGTCTTGAGGCTGCCTTCCGACATTTCCGGGAAAGAAAAACTTCTTCTCCACATCTGCTGCGCCCCGGACGCGTCTTACGGCGTGCCGGCCCTGAAGGAGTTTTTTGATGTTACCGGTTATTTCTTCAACCCAAATATTCATCCGGAGGAGGAATACCGGAAACGGCTGCAGGCCACCTATGATCTGCAGGAAAAGTCATACTTTCCCCTAATCGTCGAAAGTGGCAAAGAGGCGGAATGGGAGGAAGCCGTCCGGGGGCTGGAAAAAGAGCCGGAACGGGGACGCCGCTGCGAGATATGCATCCGGTTTCGCCTGTTGGAGACAGCGAAAAAAGCCGTAGCGCTTGGCGTTCCAAACTTCGGCACGGTCCTCACCGTCAGCCCGAAAAAGGACGCTTCGATGGTCAACCGCATCGGAGCAGACATAGAACGAATTACGGGGGTGCGATTCCTCGCGGCGGACCTTAAAAAAAAGGACGGCTACCTCAAAAGCGTCCGAGCATGCAAAGAGCTTGGGATCTATCGGCAACGGTACTGCGGCTGCGTTTTTTCCCTTCCGGCACAAAACCCGTAAAGCACCTTTCATCGAATGCGCGTTCCCCTGAAGGCCGTAGAGGATAAGCTTTTGCGCCGGATATGCGTAAAAGAACCTTGTGTACGGCGTGTCTTTCCTTCAACCCGGATCTGTCAATATAGGTGACATGGTCTGCATCACAGCGGACATCGCATAGGGGCTTCTCCGCCGAGGCCGTCTCCGTTCGCCATCCGTGGTTCACTTCGACTGCAGGCTTCCTTCGCTCTCGCCATCCCTGGCTCCGCTCGGAACCCTATGCCCTCGTCGGAGAACCCCTACGCGATTTCTGTCCGCTGTGATTAATGTCGCCCAAATCTTCCTCCAGAAATGCTGCGCAAATGGACCTGAAGTCATTACAAATCAAAAGGTTGCCCTAATGACCGTCATTAGAAATTAATGCTTTATGGCGCATCTGGGTTCAAACGGCCGCGGTCAGACAAGGAAAAAAAGCGTTGCCTGTATCGCGCGGAAAGGTAAAATAAGGATTCTTTGGGCGCTTAACTCAGTGGTAGAGTGCCACCTTCACACGGTGGAAGTCACAGGTTCAAATCCTGTAGCGCCCACCACTCCTTGATCTCACAAAGCCCCACAAAGCCTAAAAAGCCTTGTGGGGTTTGGTTTTTCTGGGCATCATTTGAAATTTCCCCTTCTAAACCGGACAGTGTTCTTGACCTGAAGGAGGTCTGGAACAATGTCCGGTTCAAATGGGGGTTACTCCAGTAT
>Ga0082212_10002206_pt1 | contig 28622 bp, 20 predicted proteins | sample TergutNt197P3_FD_71548 | JGI IMG/M metagenome (GOLD analysis project Ga0082212, IMG submission 71548) | Neocapritermes taracua P3 segment gut microbial communities from Petit-Saut dam, French Guiana - Nt197 P3 | ecosystem: Host-associated > Arthropoda: Insects > Digestive system > Gut ...
GTCGGCGACTGAAGCAAGGGTCTTCGAAAAATTCCCCCGCCTGAAGGAGCGTATCGGCCAGTTAGCCGGGACACTGAGCGGCGGCGAGCAGCAAATGCTGGCGATCGGCAGGGGAATGATGGCAAATCCGAAAATGCTGCTGCTGGACGAGCCCTCTATGGGTTTGGCGCCCCTATTGGTGAAGGAAATATTCGCTATCATTTCGTCATTGAATCAAGCGGGGATAACCATACTGCTGGTTGAGCAGAACGCCCATATGGCATTATCCATAGCGAATTACGCTTATGTGCTGGAGACGGGAAAGATCACTCTGGAAGGCCCCGCCGAAGAGCTGGCGGCCAGCGAGGAAGTGAAGAAGGCCTATCTGGGCGGCTAGAGCCTTGCCGGCGGATACGGCTTTGTCGCCGATGACAGCCTCGCCGCCGGACATAGCAATGCAGTTGGGCACAGCATAGCCGAAGCCAGACCGCGAATGAGTCAAATAGGAAAGCGAGGGGGTATATAGATGCGCGTGAGCGAGAAGATGACGCCGAGCCCGGTCACAACGACCATAGATACGCCGGTATCCGAAGCGATGGAGCTGCTGGAGGAGAACGGGTTTAGGAGGCTGCCCGTGATGGACAATGCCGGCAATCTGTGCGGGATGGTCACGGACAAAGAACTGCAGAAAGCGACGCCCTCCCAGGCGACCAGCCTGAGCGCCCACGAGCTGAACTATATCCTGATGAAGACGAAGGTGGGCGATATCCTGCCGAGCCGGAAGCTGGTCACCATCAACGCCGACGAGCTCCTGGAGGAAGCCGCGGTGCTGCTCAGGGACCATAAGATCGGCGCGGTGCCGGTCGTGAAAAGCGGCCAACTGGTAGGGATCATCACGGAGACTACGATTTTTGACGCTTTCATCGAAATCATGGGCTTGCGGGAGCCGGGGTACCGCCTGGAAGCGTATATCAAGGGGAACCCCCCGGGCATACTGGGGCGGATCGCCACCATCATCGGAGACAACGGCGGCAATATCTCCCACGTGTCCGCCGACGTGAGCGACATATCCATGTCCAGGCTGACGTTGAGATTCGGCAGGGACGCGGTCATCGACGCCATTGTGAGAAGCTTGGAAGCCATAGACGTCAAGGTCAATGTAGAAAAAGTATAAGCTTGCCTCGGCGCCTGGCCGAAGCTGTGAACCATCGCGGTAAATGGGTGCGCTTTGGGCCCCTGACCCCCTGAACTGTAACCTGATCAAAGGGAGCGCGGGCGGGACGCGTTCCCGTTTCCTGCTTATTTGTGTTTCTTGTGTTAATTCTTTGTGAAGCGGCAGGAGAAACCGGGATCGATATCGAAATGTATAAACCGAGTTAAACGGTGGTGATAGAGTGAGCGGGCGCATTCCGGATGACGTGATCGACGACCTGCGGCGGCAGGCCGATATCGTTGAAGTCATCGGCGGCTATATCAGCCTGAAGAAGCAGGGGCAGAACTATACGGGCCTTTGCCCCTTTCATCAGGAAAAAACGCCTTCCTTTGTGGTTTCGCCGATAAAGCAGATATTCCATTGCTTCGGCTGCGGCAAGGGCGGCAATGTTTTCACCTTTCTCATGGAGCACGACGGGACAAGCTTCCAAGAGGCGGCGGAGAAGCTGGCTGCCCGCTATGGCGTCGCGCTGCCGGAAGAAGACCGGTCTCCCGCGCAGAAGCAGAGGGAGGATCAGGTCAAACGCCTCCGCCAGGTCAACCTATGGGCTATGGAAATCTATCAGGAGGCCATGAAAGCCGCCGAAGGTAAGCCGGGGCGGGATTATTTCGAAAGCAGGGGTCTTACGGAAGATACGATCCGGCGCTTTTGCCTTGGTTACGCCCCCGACCAGTGGGATTACTTGTCGAACAAACTTCTGGAGAGAGAGGTCAGGGATAGCGAACTGCTGCTGCTGGGGCTTTCCACAAAGTCCAGCCGGGGGTCATTAGTCGATAAGTTTAGGGGACGGGTCATGTTTCCCATTTTAAACGACAGGGAGCAGGTGACCGGTTTCGGCGGGCGGGTCATCGGCGACGGGCAGCCGAAATACTTGAATACCCAGGAGACCCCGCTGTTCTATAAGGGAAAGGGCCTTTTCGGGCTGCACGCCGCGAAAAACGCCATCCGCCAGATGGATCAGGCTATCGTCATGGAAGGCTACATGGACGTGCTGGCCGCCCATCAGCACGGGGTAGCCAATGCCGTGGCTTCCCTGGGGACGTCTCTCACCGCGGATCAGGCCAAGCTGCTGACCGCATACACCTACCGGACGCTTATCTGCTACGACAGCGACGCGGCGGGCGAGGCGGCGGCATTGAGGGGCTTGGAGGTGCTGGACAAGCAAGGCTGTATGGCGGGGGTCATCCGCATACCGGCAGGCAAGGATCCGGACGACTTCCTGAAAGGGCACGGCAAAGAAGAGTTCCTGGAGTTAGCGGACAAATCCCTTTCCTCCTTCGAGTTTAAATTCCAGCTGAGCATGGAGAAGCACGATAGGGACGACATGTCCGGTAAAGTCGCCATCATCCAGTCTGTACTGCCGGATCTGGCGGGCGTCCGCAGCCCGGTAGCCAGGCAGGGCTACATCTCCTCCATGTCGGATACGCTCAGGTTTCCGGAGCACGCCATCCATGACGAACTGCGGCGCTATCTGGGCGGATACCAGAAGAGGGACGCCACAGCCCCTGACAGAGCTCCTGAGATAGCCCTCCGGGGGGCGGAGACCCTCGCCCAGTCAAACGTCATCCGGAGCCTGCTGCAGGATCTAGGCAAGCAGAAAGACATCGAAGCGGCGGGGGGGGAAGCGCTATTTGCCCTCCCGGCGGCGAGAAACTTATACCAAACGCTCAATGCCCTGGTCATGGCGGGGTATGTAGATTTGAAAGAGGACGACCTGGTAGCCCTTATCGACCGCGAGGAAGAACGCCAATGGCTGACGGGGATACTGCTGGAAGACCGGCTGCCCGGGGATGAGCAGAAAGTATACAGAGATAGTTTGCTGACGCTCCAACGCCAAAGATTGGATCGCCACATCAATAGGGTCATGAGCGAACTCACCGCGGCGGAGAAGGCCGGAAACGCCAGCGCCGCGAAAGAAATGATGACGGTATTGACCGGATTGAACATGGAGAAGCACGGACTAAGAATTGTACCCTGAGAGGGGAGATTATTTTGTTAAACACAGAAAGAGAACCGGAGCAAAACCAGATAGAAAAGGTCAAGGAGTTGATCCAGAAAGGGAAAAAACGTAGCGTACTGACCTACGCGGAGATCATGGACGCTCTGCAGAATGTGGAGATGACCCCTGAGCAAATAGATGAAGTATACGAAACCCTTGCCGGATTAAATATCGAGGTAACAGCCGACGAGACGGTAGACGCGGCGCCCGCTGAGGAACAGGAGAGCCGGCCGGAGGCGGAGGAAGGCGCTGCCGCCGAGTCTGAGGCGGACGTCGACCTGTCGGTGCCGGAGGGTATAGGCATAGACGATCCGGTGAGGATGTATCTGAAGGAGATCGGCCGTGTTTCCCTGCTCTCCGCCGAGGAGGAGGTCATCCTCGCCATGCGGATGGAGGAAGGGGACGAGATAGCGAAAAAGAGGCTGGTGGAAGCCAACCTGCGCCTGGTCGTAAGCATTGCGAAACGTTATGTGGGCAGGGGCATGTTATTCCTGGATTTGATCCAGGAGGGCAACCTGGGCCTGATCAAGGCGGTAGAGAAGTTTGACTTCCGCAAAGGCTTTAAGTTCAGTACCTACGCTACTTGGTGGATAAGGCAGGCGATAACGAGGGCTATCGCCGACCAGGCGCGCACCATACGGATACCGGTCCACATGGTGGAAACCATCAACAAACTCATCCGGGTCACTCGTCAGCTCCTGCAGGAGTTGGGCCGGGATCCCAGCCCGGAGGAGATAGCGGAAGAGATGGATATCGCCGTGGAGCGGGTGAGGGAGATACAGAAGATCGCCCAGGAGCCTGTGTCCCTGGAGACGCCTATAGGCGAAGAGGAGGACTCCCATCTGGGGGACTTCATCGAAGACGACGACGCCCCTGCCCCGGCGGAGGCGGCTTCTTTCCTGCTGCTGAAAGAGCAGCTTGAGGAAGTGCTCCGGACCCTGGCGCCCAGGGAGGAAAAGGTCCTGCGGCTGCGCTTCGGCCTGGACGACGGCAGGGCCAGGACCCTGGAAGAAGTCGGGCAGGAGTTCGGCGTCACCCGGGAGCGTATACGCCAGATCGAAGCGAAAGCATTGCGGAAGCTGAAGCACCCAAGCCGCAGCCGAAAGCTCAAGGATTATTTAGACTAAATGATGAACATTTTTATGGGAAAATTTTATTGATAGCATTCAGCAATCTGGATAAGGAGTGGATCGGCATGGAGAACAGCGGAGAACCGACAAAGGTAGAAGCGGCCCGGCGCGAGCGGAGGGAACTGCTGGAGAATGCCTACGACTTCAAGCACAACCAACGGGTACCCCTTCACTCCTGTTTCTTTACCTGGAAAATACTGGACGCCGGCTATAAGCTCAGCGAAGCGATCTATGACTACAGCGTCATGGAGAAGGTCTTCCATGAGTTCCACGGGCGATATCAGTTCGACGCGTACTCGGATCTGGGCGCGCGCAACCCCATGCGGGTATCCGACGCCCTGGGCAACAGCTACCACTACATCGACGAGGCGGACGAGGCTATCCTCATCGACGACCACAGCATCATGGAGCGGGACGAATACCGGGAGCTGGCCGCGGATCCGGACGCCTTCTACTGGTCAAAGGCGCTGAAGCGCAGCAGTAAACCGGGCTTGACCTTGAGAGAATTTAAGTCGGCCTGCCTGGAGTTTGAAGCCTTCCGGACATTTTCCCAAAGAATGACGGATAAGCTGTATAATGAGTACGGGGCTTTCCGCTCGGTAGGCGTGATGATGCGTATGCCTTTCGAGGATATATTCAACACTCTGCGGGGGATACGTGAATCGGCTATCGACATACGAAAGTGCAAAGGCGAGATGAAGGAAGCGATGGACGCCCTCTTTGAGAAGGAGAGGAAGCCGCTCATCGACCTGGCGGTGCAGAACGATTACCCCGACGCCATCGCCTCGGTCGGTACGACATTTCTTGGCCACAGCATACTCAGCGTCAAGCAGTTCGAAGAGATGTACTGGCCTTACCTGAAGTATATGATCGACGCCGCGGTGGCGAAGGGCAAGAAAATGTACATCCACTGCGAAAGCACAATGATACGTTTCGCGGAGTTCTTCCAGGACATACCGAAAGGCACGCTTATGATCCTCCTGGAGCAGGACGATGTATTCGAAATGCGGAAAAGGCTCCCGAACGTGGCCCTTGCCGGGGGCATGAAAACCTCACTGCTGGGATATGGGACGAAGGACGAAAACGTGGACTACGCGAAAAAGCTCATCGATACCCTCGGCGAAGGTTTTGTACTGAGCCAGGACAAGATGATTTCCTACCGAAACGACGTGAGGCGGGAAAATTTATTAGCCGTGCATGAGTTCGCCAGAAACTACCGTTACTAGCTGTTCATCTTGAAGGAGATAGCGAAATGAACGACACGAAGAACCCCAGCCGTAAGGAAATCGACTTGGATAAAGAAGTCGAGTTCACTTGGCCGGAGGGGATTAATAAAGCCGCGGCGGTACTGGATTTTGTACCGGACGATGAAAAACTGGCCTTCATCAAGGCACTGTCCCGTACGCTACAGTGATCGGCGCGGCTAGTACTTTACTGGACACGAGTACTCCATTCTCGGCGAAGCGCGTACGGCGGTAAGCGTCAGAGAGACGCTTGGTCGGCGCCCTGCCTGAGTATGGCAAGGTTGCTCCTCTCAAAGTTGACCAGGGTGGCTTCCTTCCGCAGCCGGCAAACCTCCATCACATGCTCTTTGGAAAGGTCCATGGCGGAAAGGGAAGACTTCACCGTGGCGCTGACCTGGGATACGGTCATCGCCCCCTCGGCGGCTTTGAATGCCTCGATGGCTTGGGTGACGCTGCTGTTCATCAAGTCCTGGGTGACCTGCTCGAAGAAGGCGATATTCATCTCCGCGTACCGGTCAAGCATGGCGGTGAGCACGTCGTCTTCGACGCCGGCAAATTTCGTACGGAAAAGCTGACGGACGATGGGGTCGATTTCCTTGATCGAAGGGTCCCAGGTGAAGATATCCATACGGCCGTCCCGGACGATGGCGGGATAGATACGCCGGAAATTGTTGCCGGTCAGGATGATGGGCGCCCGGACGTTGGTTACCACGACGGGGTTGTCGCACAGATTCATCAGGTACGCCGCGAGAATGTTTGAGTTGACGGTCTTCCCGAGGGTGTCTTCGGTGGCAATGGTCAGGTGGAAATCGTCGATCAATAACACGCCGCAGCGCTTATTCTGCCAGATATCGGCGCAGAGGGTACTGTAGATCCTCTTCAGGTGCCTGGTGGAATCCGCTTCCATGCTGCCGCTGAGCTCAGAAGTAGATAGGGGATGCAGTTCGATCTTATACTTCCTGCATATCTCCTTCACCATATATGTCTTACCGAACCCATAGGGACCCTGTATACCGAGCAACAAAGGGAACTGATTATTATTGATCTCCAGGGCTGTGTTGTTGAGTATAATATGCTTGAGTATAGCCCGCTCGAACCTCTCCGGGATATACGCCGTGGATTTATAATCCTCCGGAGGTTTGCTTAAGTCCTTGGTGTTGAAACGCATCCTTAGCCCGCTGTATCTGTCGTTGCTCATCTTTACCTCTCTGCTCATTATGACTTGACCCAATCATAACAAATGCCGCGAAATGACGCAAGCCACGAAAGGAATTAAAAAATGTACGAAGAGCTATACGCGCCGCTCCCTGATAGCGGGCGCTACCTGGAACGCATAGGCTGGCAGGGGCCGGCAGACCTGACAAAGGAGGCCCTGAGCGGGCTTGTTTTCGCCCATCAGAAGGCGGTGCCTTTTGAGAACTACGATATCTGCGAGCTGGGGCGGCCCATCATCTTAGAAACTTTGCATCTCTACGAAAAAATCGTCGCTAACCGGAGGGGGGGCTACTGCTTTGAGCTGAATGCCGGGTTCGCGGCGCTCTTGTCCGCACTGGGCTTCGAGGTGTGGCCCGTCCTGGCGCGGATATATCGCGGGCCCATGGGAGAGCAGCCCATGCCGCCCATGCACCGCGTGAACCTGATATGCATCGGGGAAGACAAATACTTCACGGACGTCGGCTTTGGCGGACCTATGCCCGCGGGGGCGCTGCTTCTGAAGGAGGGGGATCTTCAGGAAGTGTGGGGCGTGACTTACAGGTTCGAGCGCAGGCCCCATCACCGCTGGACCCTTTTCCGCGAGACGAGCGAAAAGGTCATGGAGCCCATGATTGGATTTACCGAGGTCCCTTCGGAGCCGGTGGATTTCCTCACGCCAAACTATCATACCTCGACCCATCCGGATTCCCTTTTCACCCGGACACGCATGGCGAATATCCGCTTCGACGACGGCTTTGCGTCGATCAATACGGAAAAGTTCCACATCGTCAGAGGGGAAAGGGACGAGACGACTGAGATACAATCGAAAGAGCAGGAGTTCGCCCTGCTCAAGGAGTATTTTGGGATAAGCTTGTAGATAGGCAGGGCTCCCGGCACGGAGTATACATCATTTTCCTTAAAGGAAAACCCTGATCATCCGAATGACAATCAGGGTTCGCCTTTGGAATTGTATAGTGGGCCCTCAGGGACTCGAACCCGGGACCAATCGGTTATGAGCCGACCGCTCTGACCAACTGAGCTAAGGGCCCGTACTCCGACCATTATAGCAGAAGCGCGTACAGTTGACAAGATACGGACTTGCGGAGATAATTTATTTCGTCAGGCATAAAAATCACTTGCGGGAAGGGGATTCGATCTATGAAAGTCGTATTGGTCAATGGCAGCCCGAAAGCGGAAGGCAACACCTACTTGGCGTGCAAGACCGTGGCGGACGCCTTAGGGAAAGAAGGGGTCGATACCGAGATCATCCAGATCGGGCATCGGGACATACAAGGCTGCATGGCTTGCAATGGCTGCATGAAGGGCGATGGCTGCGTCCATGCCGACGCGGAGTTCAAAGCCTGGGCCGAGGCGCTCTATGCCGCCGACGGCGTCATATTTGCCACCCCGGTATACTTCTCCGGCTTGAACGGCTCCGTCAAATCTTTTCTCGACCGGGTATTTTTCTCCGGCAGGGGCCGCTGGCGCCATAAGATCGGCGCCGGTATAGCTGTGGTACGCCGCCTGGGCGGGATGACCGCTTTCCAGCAGCTAAATGCGTATTTCCTGATCTCAGAGATGCTCATCGCCCCCACCTTCTACTGGAACGTCGCGTACGGAATGGCGCCCGGTGAGGTGCTTCAGGACGGCGAAGGCTTGTCTCTGCTACAAAACCTGGCGCGGAACATGGCTTGGATGCTGAAGATGAAAGACCAGACCAAGGAAGCATTGCCCGCTCCCGCGCCCATGTCTGCCTCGGAGCGCGTACGCACCAACTTTATTCGCTAGCACTCCGCAACCGTTCCCGCCATATAGAGCACAGTGTCATGCTCGGTTGTCCCAGGGCAAGACAGACGTTGACAAAGCATATTAAAAAGTGTTAAAATTAGCCATCAAAGCCTATAAAAGTTATTTATAGAGCGATTAGGAGATGATCAATCATGAAAAGGACGATTAGGCGCGGTTGGGTGATCTTGCTGGCGATGGTCATGGCTCTCAGCCTAGCGGCGGTGCCCGCGTTTGGCGAGGGCGACCCCGCGCAAGCGCCCGTTGGTTTTGACGAGGATGCTTCCTATACGATTGTCAACGGGTATGGCTCCGGATATGTGATATCCTACCCGGGGCTTAACAACGCGGGGGATATTTTCTATATCGGCGTTAAAAACGCAAGCGAGGAAAGCGACCAATATCTCGCGAAGTATGATTCATTTTGCGCTAACGGCGGCTCCAGAAATTTCGCCGGGGAAAGCGGCCTTGGCTGCGAAGGATATATGGTCGCGCAAAGCGAGGCGCCTTTCGACTGCTCTGAGTTTCTTGCCGCGTACCAGTACATAGCGGACGAAATCGGCGATTTGAACGAAAGCCGGGCCGTGACCCAGATCGTGACCTGGGTACTCCTCGGCGCGATCGACGCCGATTCAGAAGCTTTTGATAATATCAACTGGGAACTGATAAACATTGAGAGAGACTTTTATCAGGGAGTCGACGCGAAAGACGATGTGTTGCGTGTGTTGGCAAACTATCCGTCCCATGAAAGCCAGGGGAAAGTCACCGGCGTCGTCTTTATGGTATGCGAAGACCATCATGACTTCGAGTCTTGCCAACCCCAGCTTGTCCCGATTTATGGAAAAGACGAGGAAGTAGAGTACGGCGGGTTTATCATTCAGAAAAAGGTTCTCAACGACAAAGACGAGTATGAAGATTTTGATCCGGCGGATACCGAAGAATTCTTCACCTTCAGCGCTTATGCCGCGATCGGTGAAGATGGCATGCCAGCGGGAGAGCCGATACTGACGGTGGACACGGATAACGCCGGACGCGCGCTCTTCTTCATGGATGAGGATGAGAATAAACTATTCATCCTGGGAGAGACGTATTATGTATTTGAAGTATTGACGGAAGAGCAAAGAGCTAAATACTGCTTTGGCGCCGACAACGCTGAGGGCTATATTGAAGTCGTAGCAGTAGCGGAAGAGCTTTTGTCTGACGAGAGTTATAAAGCAGAGGAATTCTTCAACGAGGAATACGGCGGGTTCATCATCAAAAAGATGGTTCAGGTCAGAGGCGGCGAATACGCGCCGGGCAAGGGCTTCACTTTCCGCGTCTATGACGCCGAGCAAGACGGCAATCTAATCGCGGAGGCGACGACAGACGATTTCGGGCTGGCGGTGTTTAAAGGGGGCCCGATTGAGGAAACCGAAGAAACCATCGAGATCAGGATAGGTAAAACCTACTATGTCTTCGAAGTGGGGCGCGTTTCCGGGTACCGGGTCAGCGCGATAAACGCCTCGGGCTATATCGAGGTCGAAGCCGTGGCCATAGAGGATATGGAAATAGAAGAGAACATCAATCTATTTTACAATGACCGGATAATCATCGAATCGGACGACGACGGCGATACGGACGCCGACGCGGATTCGGATGGCGACGGCGATGGAGACGGCGACGGAGACGGAGATGGTGATTATACTATCATCGATGACCCGCCGCCGCTGGCGTACTTTCCTGAAGAGGAGGAATATATCCTCGTGGACGAAGAGATACCGCTGGGGAATCTTCCTCGGACCGGAACAACGCCTCTCGCGGTAAATGGCGCATTCGGATTCTTGTCAGCCACAGGCCTCCTGGTCTGCAACGTCGCCGTTTCACTGCGCAAGAGACAAAGAAAGCCGCGCAAATAAATGAGCGGCGGGGCTGCGGCACATGCCCCGGCGTGGTAGCGAGCGCCAAGCGACCATAACAAGCGCCCCGGCGAGGGGAGCGAATGCATCGAAAAAGGGGCTGTCCGGATTTGATTTTATATCAACTCTGTGACAGCCCCTTCGGCGATCTTATCATGAGCCGGCCGATGCGGTTAGTTTGTCCGCCTAATACTTGTCGAAACCGTCACCAAAACCGTCGCCGAAATCGGCGCCGTAGCCGCCGGCGCTTTCAGGGATGGCGGCCAGGTTATGCGCCTGGCTTCTTGCCGGGGGCAGGCTCCGGTACGACGACGTCCCGTCCTTAAGTTTAAACTGCGTGATCAGCTGCTGCAGCATATCGGACTGTCCGCTCATTTCCTCTGAGGCGGCGGCGCTTTCCTCTGCGGTGGCGCTGTTCTGCTGCACGACTTGCGCCACTTGTTCAATCCCGATATTGATGCGGTTTATACCCGCCGACTGCTCCTCGGAAGATTCCGCGATTTCTTGGATAAACCGGCTGCTTTCGTTGATCCCGGATACGATGTCTTTCAGGCTTGCCGCGGTCTCCGCCGCTATCTGGGCGCCCAGCGTAGCTTTCTCCATGGAGTTTTCTATCATAGCCCCGGTTTCCTTAGCGGCTTCCGCGCTCTTTGACGCCAGATTGCGCACTTCCTCAGCCACCACGGCAAAGCCCTTGCCGTGCTGCCCGGCGCGTGCCGCTTCTACGGCGGCGTTCAACGCGAGTATATTTGTCTGGAAAGCGATGTCGTCGATGACCTTGATGACTTTGCTTATATTCTGGCTGGCCTGGTTGATATCCTGGACGGCGGTCATCATTTCATCCATTTGGCGGCTGCCTTTTTCCGCGTTGCCGATGATGGACTCCGCAAGCTTCGCGGTTTTGTTTGCCGTATCGGCGTTGGTTTTGGTTTTTTCCGCTATCTCCGCGATAGAGCCCGACAGTTCCTCGATGGAAGCCGCTTGCTCCGTGGAGCCTTGCGCCAGGGACTGGGCGCCGTCGGCTACCTGCTTGGATTCGGCGGCTACCTGGCTGGTAGACGAGTTGATTTCCACAAACATACGGTTGAGATTGTCTACCATATGCTTTAGCGATTTCCCCATGGTATCCGCATCGGAGATCAGGTCGACGTCCGTAGTCAGGTCGCCGTTTGCGACGGATTCCAACTCCCCGGATATCTTAGTGACATGGCCGACAAAAGACGCGCTGCCGGCGACGGCTTGCCCGATCTCATCCCGGTTCTGCGAGAATTTGCTTATCGTCGCCACGTCTTCGGGGTTAAGGGTGATGTCCCCCGTGGATCCCGCCTTCTCCATAAAAGTAGACAACATGATGAGGGGCTTGGAAATCAACGACGCGATGTAGAGCGCGATAACGACCGCGATGACCGTAGCGATCGCGGTGATCACTATGATCAGTACAGTGGATCTCTTAGCTGTATCCGTCGCGTCTTTATCCGCTTCATCCGCCGCCTTCTGGGCTGATTCAAGCAGCTCGACGGTAGAGGTCCTTATGCTGGCGATGAGGGCCGCCCCGATGGCAGTGGCGCCAATCGCCTCGTTGTACTGATTATTCCTGGCGTAAACCGCCACGACGTCCACCACGTCGGTCTTGTACTTGCGCATGCCTTCCCTAAGCTCGTTCAGCTTCGTCAGGCGTGAATCTTTGTCCTCCTGGGAAAAGCGGGGATCGCTCTTAACACGCTCATCGTATGCGTCCAGGGCTGCCACTAATGACCGATAAGCCGCGTCGCCGTCGTTGACAAGAGGGTCGATGAGCGATGGGTCGCCCAGGGGGATATTCATCGTCATCGTGGCGAGCACCCGGCGGAGATCCCGCGAGGTGCTTTGAAACTGTAGTATCGCGGTCGCCCTCTCGCCGGGGAAGTCCGCTGCATAAGTATTTTGCGCATCGACTGAATGGATCTCAAGAATGGTAAACACGGACAAGGCAATCATGATGATGATGATGATGAAAAACGCGGTGATCATCTTTAGACGGATTTTCATGTTATGGAAACGTTTCATGGCTTCAACTTCCTTTCCACTGCGCGTGTAGATATCCAAGCTCATTGTATAGGATTTCTACATTACTATCAATATGTTTATCAGGAATCAGTGATATTTAAATCCGTCTTCATCGCCGGATATGAACCGGTACGGAGCCTTTGATTTCCAGGCGGTCGGGGGCGACAAAGCAATCCAGCGCCGTTGCCTTCACGCCGGACGCCATAGCTGCCGCCAGCGCCTCGCCAAAGGCGGGATGGGTAGCGTCGTTGGGGGCGAAGTAGAGGGCGCCCGCCATCTGTATCACAAATACAACATGGGCTTCGTATCCCTCCCGTACGCACCCAGCCAGTTCGTTCAGGTGCTTTACGCCCCGCAAAGTCGGCGCGTCCGGGAATAGGGCAACGCCGCCTTCTTCCAGGGTGACGCCTTTCACCTCGATGAAGACTTTCCGCTCGCCGGCTTCCACATAGAAATCAAAGCGTGAGCCGCCATACTTCGCTTCCGGCTTGATATGATCGACCTCTTGCATGTACCGCCCGGATCGCAGATGCTCCAGGAAGACTTTATTGGGCGCCTGGCTGTCCATGTTGATAAGCCGCTCCGCTTTGCGCACCGCTACCAGGTCGTATTTCGTCGAACGCCCGGGCTTATCCGCTTCGCTGAGAAACACTTCCGCCCCCGGGATCAGGAGCTCCTTGCAGCGCCCGGTATTCTTGACATGGCAGATCTCTGTCTTCCCCCCCAGTTCCACTTGGGCGATGAAACGGTTGGGGCGGGCAAGGAACACGCCCTCCCGGACGCTGGGATAAATCATTTGTGCTGATTGATGTGTTTGCCCAGAATGACGTCCACATTGATGATATGCTTGACGAACCAGTTCATCATGGACTTGTCCAGCAGACGGGTAAACTCAGGGGTGGGGCCGTTCTTCATGAACTCCTGGCGCATCCGATGGAACTCGGCGATATACCACTGATGGAGGGAATGATGCCAGTCATAATGGGGATACCCGGTCTTGCGCTGCAGCTCCTCCTCGTCGCCAAAATGCTTGATGATATATTCACCAAGAAAATTCAAGATTTTTTCCGCTTCCTTATCGCTGATGGCCTCGTCTTTGATCGCCTCGACGGCGTTGATGCGGCTTATCATTTCTTCGTGCTGCTCATCCAACAGGGCTACATGAGTATGCAAATCAAGGGTGTAATAAATCATCGCTTTGCTCCTTCAAAATCAATCGTCAAAATCTTCCCCATCGGTCTCCGGCCCGGCGTACTCGCTCCGCTCAGCCGCGCTTATGCTCAGAACGTCTATCTCCGAAAGGAAATCCTCCGAGAGATAGGGCCGTATCTCGTCATAATACTTGATGTAGTTGTAGTAGCCCCCCACAAAGTGCTGGACGTCGTCGATCCTCACACGATAATCGTGGTGGCGCACGAAAAAGGAGCCCAGTATCTTATCGGGATAACGCATGTACATGGCGTACTCGGGGTAGAAATAACCGTTCAGCATATGGCGGGCCCTTTTGTAAATCGTTTGGGCGAAGCGTTCCAAATCGAAGTTGTCCGGATAGTTTACAGCGACCTCGTTTTCCGTCATACGGCTGTAGGTCTCCCAGCCGGCCATCAACAGCTCCAGGTAGGTATGGAAGGACGTTTCCCGCCGGTATATCCGGTTCAGATTGTTTGCCACGTTGCTCAGGGCGAACTCGTAGTAACGCGGCTCGCCCACGTGCTTGGTGACTTCGTTCATGGAGTAGGCGACCCAATGATCCGTATACTTAGTATAATCGTTTCTGATGAAATTTTCTACAGATGCGACAGCGGCGTCAAGATAGGCCTGCTCTTTTGTCAGCGAATAAGCCCTCGCCAACGCGAAGGTGGCCTCGCCGTCGTAGTAGATGATCCGGAATTCTTCCTTGGGGGAGAAGTCCGCTGAGTTCAGCACATGGTAGAATTTACCGCTGTCAGGATCCTGCAAGCTGACGATGCCGTTTGCCAAAAGCCGCACCAGGGCGGTATACTCATCCGTATCCAGGAGATCCATATACTCGGTGAGCATGACCACAGCCATGGCGTTGGCCCCCAGCCTGACTTCGTCGGCGGTCCGCTCGATCACCCAGGCTATGCCCTCCGCCGGGTACTCCACGAATTCCTCCAGCATGTAGGCGATGGCGGCGTCTACGGAGGGGATCACCGACTCGTCGCCGGTCAGGCGGTAGTAGTGGTTGAGCAAGCTCCATGTGGCGCAGATATGCCGGATGGTGTTGTATCCATTCATCGGGTTGTCGAAGATGGGGAAGTGGCCGTAGAGGAACTTCCCGTCCGGGCCTATCTGGTCGGCCAGGAAGCGGGAGGAGGAGGAGACGAGATCCGCGACGGCTTTGTCGTCTACCATAGCCACTATGCGCCGTCCGAAGTCGAGGCCGCTGTCATACAATGGCAGTACCTGATGGTCTTCGCCGCAGAAGAAGCCCAGCGTGGTAAAGGTCGTGACCCGCTCGGGGACGTCCGCCATCTTTTCCCGCCCCGTGGCTTTCAGGTAGTTATTTAAATTATTCATATTCAGCGCGGGGGTGTTATAGTCCACCGCGCCGTCGCTGATCTCGGCTTCCGTATAGTAGCGGTATATCCGGTTACCGTTAAGCTCGGCCTCCAGAAAAGCGGCGCGAAAAGCATCGTCGAAGGCGAGCCCCCGCCGGTAGAAGAAACGGTAGTGGGCTTCGATGATCTCTTCCTGCAAATCCAGGATGGGGATGCTGTCTGTGGAATCGACCACGTCGGCCTTAGCCCAGACCACATCCCGGCCGGGGTTCCTGACCAGGCGCCGGGCTGCTTTGTCCGCCGCTACCCAGGCGGCTTCCAGCGTAGCCCCCGTGCCGCTGGCTACCCGCGCCCGGTCTTTCCCGTCGCAGACGGACAGGAAGACCACATAGGGACTGGTCTGCTCTACCCTGCCCGCCAGGGCGGCGTCACCGAGTATATAGCCCTTCAGCGCCGCGACTTGCGCGCTTCGGGAGGACAGGACCTCCGCCGGGCGCAGAAGCAGCCAGGCGCCGGCCAGCGCGATCAGTGCGGCGGCTGATGCAAATGTGATGTAACGCCGCTTTTTCCGCTTGAGTGCCCGGGCTTTTTTCTGCTCAGCCTTAAGCTTTGAAGCTTTACTCATTTTCGCTCCTCGTGTGATGATTATTCCATGAGAAATGTATCATAATAATCGTCATGGCGCAATGAGGCTTGTGGCAAATGGGCGCGCTTAGGGCCCCTGACTCCATGAACTGCAACGAGAAGTCATTTTATCAATTATAAACTTGAAGTCTCAGGCTAACGCAAGTATAATAGCAGTGTCGGTAGAAACAAATTATTTAAAAAGGAGTAAGGATATGTTGAAATCAAAGAAGGTATTTGCGCTTCTACTCACGGTTATGTTAGCGGTTATGCTGCTAAGCGGCTGCGGCGGCGGCGGTACGACGACCACCGGTACTTCCGGTAAGGAGCTCGCCCTCATCACCGACCTTGGCACCATCGACGATAAGTCCTTCAACCAGGGCGCGTGGGAAGGCTTGAAGAAGTACGCTACGGAGAAGAATAAGACATACGAGTATTATCAGCCGACTGAGCAAAGCACCACGGCTTACCTTGACGCCATCGAGCTCGCTGTCAAAGGCGGCGCAAAAGTCATCGTCACCCCGGGCTTCCTCTTTGAGGAACCTGTCTACCTGGCTCAGGATCAGTATCCGGAAGTAAAGTTCATCCTGCTGGACGGCAGCCCTAACGACGGCGACTGGTCGGGCGGCATGCCTAACTACAAGGTTGCCAACAACTCCGTGGGCGTCACCTACGCGGAGCATGAAGCCGGGTTCCTGGCGGGCTACGCGGCGGTGAAGGACGGCTACCGCAACCTGGGCTTCATGGGCGGCATGGCCGTGCCCGCGGTGAAGAAGTTCGGCTACGGCTTCATCCAGGGCGCAGAGTATGCGGGCAAGGAGCTGGGCTTAGGAAACGGCGCCATCGCCATCAAGTACTTCTACACCGGCGGCTTCGCGGCTACCCCCGAGGCCCAGGCTATGGCGAGCTCCTGGTATAACGACGGCGTGGAAGTCATCTTCGCCTGCGGCGGCGCGGTGGGCAACTCGGTCATGGCGGCTGCGGAGTCTACAGGCAATGTGGTCATCGGCGTGGACGTGGATCAGTCCAGCGAGTCGGCGACGGTCATCACCAGCGCCATGAAAGAGCTCAGCGTATCGGTATATGACTGCGTGGACGACTACTACAACAACCGCTTCCCCGGCGGGAAGGACATCGTATTCGCGGCGAAGAACGACGGCGTGGGCCTGCCCATGGCCACGAGTAAATTCAAGAGCTTCAGCAAAGCGGACTATGACGCCATCTATGCCAAGCTGGCCGCCGAGCAGGTCGATATCTGGCCCGACGTCAGGAACGGCTCCGACGTGAGCGTATCGGATATCCCGAAGGCGATCGCCACCGTACAGGAATTCAACTGATCACATGCATAAGGGCGAGGGGTGAAGTATTGCCCCCCGCCCATTTTTTTGATTTTTTCAAGCTCGCATAGGCATGCGAGGGGAGGTGGGCTATTGGACTACATAATTGAAATGGTAGGTATCACGAAGAGATTCCCCGGCATCGTCGCGAACGACAATATCACGCTTCAGCTGAAGAAAGGCGAGATCCACGCGCTGCTGGGGGAGAACGGCGCGGGGAAAAGCACGCTGATGAGCGTATTATTTGGGCTGTACCAGCCTGAGGAGGGCGTCATCAAGAAAGACGGGGAAGTGGTCAAGGTCAACGGCCCCAACGACGCCACGAAGCTGGGCATAGGCATGGTCCATCAGCATTTCAAGCTTGTCCACAACTTCACCGTGCTGGAAAACATCGTGCTCGGCTGCGAGACCACGAAGCGCGGCTTATTGAGCATGGACGAGGCGAGGGAGAAGGTCGTCGCCTTCTCGAAAGAGTACGGCCTGGAAATCGAGCCGGACGCCCTTATCTCCGACATCACGGTAGGCATGCAGCAGCGCACTGAGATATTGAAAATGCTGTACAGGGAAAATGAGATCCTGATTTTTGACGAGCCGACTGCGGTCCTCACCCCTCAGGAAATCGACGATTTGATGAATATCATGAAGAATCTCGTAGCCCAGGGCAAATCCATCCTGTTCATCACCCATAAGCTCAACGAGATAAAAGCCGTCGCCGACCGCTGCTCCGTCTTACGCAAAGGCAAGTACATCGGCACGGTGGACGTGGCGGAGGCTTCGAAAGAAGAGCTTTCCGAGATGATGGTGGGGCGCAAGGTCAGCCTTGAAGTGGATAAACCGGAGATGGAGCCGGGCGAGGTGATCCTCGAAGTATCCGGGCTGACGGTGAAGAATAAGATCACGGGCAAAAATGTCGTGGACAACGTCGGCTTTAGGGTGAGGGCGGGAGAGATCGTCTGCGTCGCCGGTATCGACGGCAACGGCCAGAGCGAGCTCGTCTACGCCCTGTCGGGCCTGGTCAAGCCGGACGCCGGAAGCATCGTCATTAATGGTAAAGAGATCTCCCATGAGACGGTAAGGGCCAGGGGCGGCGACGGGATGGCCCACATCCCGGAAGACAGGCATAAGCACGGCCTTGTCCTGGACTATAACCTGGCGTACAACCTGGTGCTCCAGCGGTACTTCGAGCCGAAGTTCCAGAAACACGGGTTCCTGGATTACGGCGAGGTCTTCGCCTACGCGGATACCCTCATCGAGAATTTCGACATCCGCAGCGGTCAAGGGGCAAAGACAGTGGTGCGCGCCATGTCCGGCGGCAACCAGCAGAAAGCCATCATCGCCCGGGAGATCGACCGTGACCCGAAGCTGCTCATAGCCGTGCAGCCCACCCGGGGCCTGGACGTAGGCGCCATCGAGTATATCCATGAGCGGCTCATCGAGGAGAGGGGCAAGGGCAAAGGCATCCTCCTTGTGTCCCTGGAGCTGGAAGAAGCCCTGGGCGTCAGCGACCGCACCCTGGTCATCTTCGAAGGCCAGATCGTGGCGGACGTAGACCCCAAGGAAGTGACCTATCAGGAGCTGGGGCTCTATATGGCAGGGTCTAAGCGAGGGGAGGTGGTGTCATGACCGAGCTGGAGAAGAAAAAAGGCATAGCCGGGCTTCTGGACATGTCCAGCGCCCTGTCCAGTTTCGCCGCCATCGCGGTGGGGCTGGTGGTAGGCTTCGTCGTCCTGCTCATATCCAATCCGGGCAACGCCGTGGCGGGCTTCCTCACCCTGCTGAGCAGCGGCTTGGGCGATCTGAAAAGCACCGGGCAGGTACTTTACTACGCCACACCCATCATCATGACGGGGCTGTCCGTGGCATTTGCCTCCAAGACGGGGCTCTTCAACATCGGGGCCTCCGGTCAATTTATCCTGGGCGCGTACTGCGCCATACTGGTCAGCGTCAAGCTGGCGTTCCTTCCCGGCTGGATGCTGTGCCCCCTGGCCATCGTCGCCGCGGTGGCAGCCGGAGCCGTATGGGGCGCGATACCGGGGCTGCTTAAGGCCTGGCGTAATGTCAACGAGGTCATCGCCTGCATCATGATGAACTATATCGGCATGTATCTGGTCAACTATCTCATCATCCAGACCGTGTATGACCAGAGGCGAAATATCACCCTGGCCGTGCCCCGCCATGCCAATGTCCCTACCCTGGGGCTCGACCAGCTCTTCCGCGTGGGCAACAGCCCTTCCAGCGCTAACGGCGGTATCTTCATCGCCATCATCGGCGCGATCCTGATCTATATCGTCCTGGAGAAGACGACCTTCGGCTTCGAGATCAAGGCCTGCGGCTACAATAAAGACGCCGCCGAATACGCCGGAATCAACTCCAGCCGGGGCATCATCATGGCCATGGCGGTTGCCGGGGCCCTGGCCGGCCTGGGCGGGGCGCTGCTCTTCTTGAGCGGAGCCGGTAAAGGCATAGACGTGGTGGACACCCTGGCCCAGGAAGGTTTCAACGGCATACCCGTGGCGCTCCTGGCGCTGAATAATCCCATCGGCGTCATATTCTCCGGGTTATTTATCGCGTACCTCACCGTAGGCGGGTTCAATATGCAACTTTATAATTACGCGCCTCAGGCGGTGGAGATCATCGTTTCCATCATCATCTACTTCAGCGCGGCGGCCTTGTTAATCAAAGGCTTCATCCAGAAGATAGGGAAACGCGGGAAGGAAGCCGAGGAGAAAGGGGGCGGCGACGAATGAGCATCCTGTACTTTCTGGTCCAGCAGACCATGTTCTTCTCGATACCTCTGCTCATCGTGGCTTTAGGCGGCATGTTTAGCGAGAGGGGCGGCGTCATCAATATCGCCCTCGAAGGCATCATGATCTTCGGCGCTTTCACCGGCGTTGTGTTTATCAACATCGTGCAGAAATCCGGCTCTGCCATCAACGGGCAAGTCCTGCTCATGCTGGGGGTGCTCGTGGCGGGGGCCGTGGGGGTCGTCGTGTCCCTCACCCATGCTTACGCCGCGATCAATCTGAAAGCCGACCAGGTCATCAGCGGTACGGCGATCAACATGCTCGCCCCGGCTTTCGCCATATTTGTAGGGCGGCGCATCAGCGAGAGGGGCACGCAGCAGGTGCATTTCGAGGACTGGTTCCGCTTCGAGAGCGTACCGGCCCTGGGCAGGATCCCCGTCATCGGCGACCTGTTGTTTAAGAACGCCTACCTCACGACTTATATCGGGTTTCTCATCCTGCTCGTAGCCTGGCTCATGCTGAACAAGACCCGCTTCGGCCTGCGGCTGCGCTCCTGTGGGGAGCATCCCCAGGCGGCGGACTCGGTGGGCATCAACGTGTACAAGATGCGCTACATCGGCGTCATGATTTCCGGGTTTCTGGCCGGCGTCGGCGGGCTCGTGTTCGTTATCCCTACATCCCGGGAGTTCAACGCCACGGTGTCGGGTTACGGCTTCCTCGCCTTGGCTGTCCTCATATTCGGCCAATGGAGGCCCCTGCGCATACTGGGCGCGGCTTTCTTCTTCGGGCTTCTAAAGGCGATAGCGGCGAGCTCCTCGGGGCTGCCTATACTGAAGGACTTGTCCATCACCGCGTATTTCTATAAGATGATGCCCTTTATCGTGACCCTTGTGGTGTTGACCTTCACCTCCAAGAAATCCCAAGCCCCCAGGGCCGAGGGCATACCCTACGACAAAGGAGTGCGATGACAGTGGAAAAACTATATCATATCGGCATAGACGACGCCCACGGGGCGAAGCTCGCCCTGCTGCCCGGTGACCCGGGCCGTGTGGAGAAGATAGCCCAAAAGCTCGCCAATCCGCGGTTTTATTCGCAGAAGCGTGAGTACACCATATGGCTGGGCGAGCTTGTCGGCAAAACCGTCATGGTGATGTCCACCGGGATGGGCGGGCCTTCCACCGCCATCGGCGTGGAGGAATTGTTCATGTCCGGGGTGCGGGACTTCATCCGGGTAGGCACCTGCGGCGGCATGGATCTCAACGTCCTTGGCGGGGACGTGGTCATCGCCACCGGGGCTATCCGCATGGAAGGTACGACAAAGGAATACGTACCCATCGAGTTCCCGGCGGTGGCGAATCTGGACGTGACCAATGCATTGGTGGCGGCGGCTAAGGAGAAAGGCTATCCCAGCCATACCGGGATCGTCCAGTGCAAGGACTCGTTTTACGGGCAGCACGACCCCAGCCGCATGCCTGCGGGGGATGAGCTGATGGGCAAGTGGAAGGCCTGGATCAAGGCGCGCTGCCTCGCCAGCGAGATGGAGAGCTCTACCCTGTACATCGTCAGCCAGATACTGGGCGCCCGGGCCGGCTGCGCCCTGAGCGTGGTGTGGAACCAGGAGCGCGCCAACGCCGGCTTGAGCAATCCGGAGAACCACGACCCGGAGCGCGCCATCGACGTGGCGATCAGGGCGGCGGAGATATTGCTTGGATAAATAAGGACACAATGGGGACGGTTCTCTATGTGTTTTTGTGAAAACACATAGAGAACCGTCCCCATTGTGTCAATCCTTGTGAATAAGGAGTAAACATGACAGGTTTGACCGGGCTGACAACCCCATTGCCGGAGCGTCTCATCCTCACGGACGACCCCATGCGGGCCGGGATGCTGGCAGCCCATTGGCTGGACAACGCGGCGCGGATATATGAATTGCGCGGCATGGTCGGCTACACCGGGCGCTACAAGGGCGCGGAGATCGCTCTGCTGTCCTTTGGTTACGGCGTATCTGCGGCGCTGCTATACCTCCACGACGCCGCTGGGTTAGGCGCGCGCCGGGTAGTCTATATAGGGGAGTGCTTTTCCCATAGCGCCGACGTCTTTGTCCGGGATGTGGTCGTCCCGGAGGGAGGGGACGCTACGCTGCTGCGCCTTGCGTTGGCAGTCTCGAAGGAGCATGGGATACCGGTCAAGGCGCTACCCGTCGAGACGGACGACCGCTTCTTTCTGGGGGAGGCCCTCCCGTCGGCGGAGGTCACGGACTTCGCGTCGGCGGCTATCGCCGGGTATGCCGCCGGGCATGGGATCGCCGCCCTGTCTGTGCTGACCGTGTCGCGAAATACGAAAAACGGCGAGGCCGTCGAGGAGCACGAACGCCAAAGCCGGTTCCACGACGCCGCCCGCTTGGCATTTGAAGTACTGGTACTGCGTAACACCTAAAAGTTGCATTCTTTACGGCCTTTTTCCCACGATACTGCGTTACTCCTCGGTCAAATACCACAGCGGGTATTATCCCTCATCGTGCCTTGTCTCGCGAGAAAAACTCTCGCAAATAATTGACAACTTTTAGGTGTTACGCAGTACTAGCCGGAGACAGCGCCAGCCTGTAAATATATGGGATTCTTTCACTGGGCTTTTGAATGGCTTTCAATGTGATTTCAGAGTGATTTCATACTGCTCTTATCGCGTTTTGTCGATATTTATTACTGATTATTTACGGGATATTTACCGGAATGGTATGGATAAATCCTGTCAACATGGTAGAATGAGAGCGAATAAATAAATGTGTTTATAAACGGGATTTGAGTCAGGAGGATGAAAGATGAACAGAAAGCTGGAAAAATGCCTCTCCCTATTGCTCACGTTTCTCTTAGTATTTGGGCTTATGACGGCGGCGCCGCCGCCGGTGAAAGCGGCAACCGAAACCCTCGCGGAATGGACGCTGACGGGAGCGTTGGACCCGAGCCCCGGTACCCCCGCCACGGGGGGCCTGTATCAAGAGGATTCTTTCCTGGCGTCGACCGCTGTGTATAGCGGATTTACAGCAGGAAATGGAACGGTCTACTATAATAACTGGTCTGTGGGCGGGTATTGGGAAATACAAACCTCCACCAGCGGTTTTTCCGGCTTGGAGCTCAAGTACGCTTCTTACGGCTCGAATACCGGCCCGAAGAACTTCGCCGCTTTCTATTCCCTGGACGGCGAATCATTCGCGAAAATCGAAGGTTCGGATTACTCGCTGACGTCCACGGCGACCAGCGGCACGGCGCAAAACATCAGTATAACGCTGCCTTCCGAAGCGGAAGACGCCGATGCGCTATGGCTCCGCTTGCAGGTGGAGGATAATGCCTCCATCAACGACGGCACGATGGCCGGTGCGGGGACAAGCCGCATCGGCACGGTGAGCCTCATCGGCGGCGTTGAGCCTGGCGGCGGGGATCCGGGCGAGCCCGGCCCCGGCGACGGTGGGGATCCTGGCAAGCCGGATGATCCCGTTATGACCATTGCGGAAGCAAGAGCCCAGGGCGCGGGCAGCGTCGAAGTAGAAGGTTTCGTCACAAGGGCGCTTCAATCCAGCGGAACAAACACGACGAATTGTACGTTGTATATACAGGACGACACGGCGGGTATCGCTGTGTTTGCTTCCGGCATCACGCTGTCGACTTTTGAAGTCGGCGCGAAAGTCAGAGTTGCCGGTACGCTGAGCCTTTACAATGGCGTACTTCAAATCCAACCCGCGAATTTATCCGCGATAGAGGTCTTGCCTACCTCCGCTGCACCGGTTATGCCGGAGACGATAAGCATAAGCCAGCTAAATTCTCTGGCATATGAGGGGCGGCTGGTCAAGGTGGAAGGCGTCAAGCTCGCCGCAATCGCGACCAATTCCAATCACTCCATAATTGATATCGCCGACGGCGCTTCCGCCACGCTGCGCTGTACAGCCGGTACTACTCTGCCGGCGGAGTTTGCCGTGGATGATATGATCGACGTCGTCGGTGTAGCCGCGAACTTCAATGGCGGCGCACAGCTTATGGTATCGGTGTTTGGTGATATCACCCCCGGCGAAGAGCCCCCGCCGCCCGATACGACGGGCACAGACGGCTACGGCGTCGCGGCGCAGTGGAACCTGTCGCAGGCGTCCGGTACGGAAATCGCCGCTACCGACGGCGACTACATGGCAGGCGCGACCCTTCAGTTCATTAAAAGCGGTGTTCCTCAGAGTCTTAACTTCAGCTCCGGGGGGGCTAACTTGAGCGGGCTGAACGGTACAGCGAATGAATCCTGGTGGCTAATCACCGCGTCCAGCGCCGGTTTCAAGAACATCGAAGTATGCTGGAATATGCGTTCATCCGCTACGGGGCCCCGTGATTTCACACTGCAGTATAGCGCCAACGGCATAGAATGGTTCGACGCGAACGACCCTGATGTGATCGTACCCAGCGCGGTGGCAATCGGGGCTACGAATTATTCGAAGACTTTACCGGTGGGGGCAAACAACCTCGATGAATTATATCTGCGTCTGCTGATGACGAGTGAAACGTCGGCCGGCGGCGCCACTATCGGCTCCGGCGGCACCCATCAAATCAACTACATCACCGTCAACGGCGACTACATCCTGGGCGAGAATCAGCTGAGCCGCCCGGTAGCCGACCCGGCAGGCGGCGCCGTCCCCGTCGGGCAGGCCGTAGCCTTTACGCCCGGCTCTGAGGACGACGGGGCGGTGGAAGGCTACGCCATACACGTATCCGACGACGGGGGCAATACCTGGGCGGCGGCAGCCGGCAACGAGTATACGGCGGTTAGCCTGCCGCTGACGCTGCTGGTCAAAGCGGCCGCCCCCGGCAAAGACGACAGCCGGGTCAACACATATGAGTATACACAGGCGAAGCTGCCCCTGGTCACCGCAAGTAAGAATTCGGGACCCGTCATCCCCGGCTCTACTATCAAGCTGGAGAACGCAGTGGCGGGCGCGAGCATCAAGTATACGCTCAACGGCGGCGCCGAGCTGCTCTACGCGGAAGCGCTTACGCTGAGCGAAGAGATGTTCGCCGGAGACCCGGCGAGAGTCGCCATTACAGCCTGGGCGGAGAAGGACGGCTATATCACCGGAGACAAGGTGACGCTGACCTATACGATAGCGGTGGCCGGCGGCGAGAAGGTCTACTTTGGCCAGATACATTCCCATACCAACCTGTCCGACGGCATCGGCGAGATAGAAGAAGCGTACCGGTACGCCAGGGATGTAGCCGGGCTGGACTTCTTCGCGGTGACCGACCATAGCAACAGCTTCGGCGAGCCGACGGCGCAAAGCGGCGACAACCCGGCGGGCATCGACCTGAATAACTATAACCTCGACAACGTCAACTGGCAGAAAGGGCAAAACGCCGCGACCAACGCCTTCAGGGCAGGGGAGTTCATCAGCTTCTACGGTTATGAGATGACCTGGTCGGGCGGCCCCGGGCATATGAATACATTCAACACAAGCGGCTTCGTCAGCAGAAACAACACAGCGCTGAACAACAAACAAAGCGACGCCGGGATGAGGGCTTACTACGAGCTGCTTTCCCGCACCCCCGACTCCATCACCATGTTTAACCATCCGGGTACGACCTTCGGTAATTTCAGCAACTTCGCCTACTACGACCCCATCATCGACCAGCGCGTCACCCTCCTCGAGGTGGGCAACGGGGAAGGCGCCATCGGATCAGGCGGCTACTTCCCGTCCTATGAGCAATACACCATGGCTCTGGACAAAGGCTGGCACGTAGCCCCGACAAACAGCCAGGACAACCACCTTGGCAAGTGGGGCAACGCGAATACTGCCCGCGTCGGAATCTGGACCAACGACCTCTCCCTGGACGGCGTCTATCAGGCCCTGCGGGATATGCGTGTATACTCCACGGAAGTCGCTGACCTGGAGATCGTATACAAGGTCAACGGGCAGCCATTGGGCACGATACTGGATATCGTCCCCTCGTCGGCGGACTTCACGGCGGAGATCGTCAATCCTACGGCGGGCAACTATGTCAAATCCGTATGCCTGGTCACGAACGGCGGCGTGGAGCTGCTAAAAGATACGCCAAACGCGCAGGACTACAACTATACCAAGACCATCGACCATCCCGCGGCGGGCTACTACTATCTGCGCGTCGTCGTATCGACGCCCCAGGGCGACCGGATAGCGGTCACGGCCCCCGTATGGCTTGGCCAGGGCAAGGCGGCGGGCTTCGCTGAAGTCACGAAGGACAAGATCATGCCGGTGACCGGCGAAAGTATTGGGCTCGCCTCAACGATTTTCAACAACGAGCAGCAGGCGGCAACCCTTACCTCCATTAAGTATGAAGCCAGAGGCGCTGTCCTGGATGAGAGAAGCGGCTTAACTATCGTCATCGCGCCAAACAGCGAATACATAGATGAGCTCGCCTATACGCCTACCGCCGCCGGGGAAACTACGGTGGACGTCACAGCAGTGCTGAAGTTCGCGGACGGTACCGAGCTGTCCTATTCCTACAGCATCACCTTTGACGTTTGGGACGCCCAGGGGCTGGTCTACATCGGCGTGGACGGCGCCCACTACAACGAATACGTCAGCGGCAACTATAAAGACAACATGACGAACTTTGCCGACGTAGCCGCCAGCTACGGCGTACGGGTCAATATCCTCAACACCGAGGAAGAGCTCATCGCCGCCGCGGGCAACCCGCAGTACCGGGCGCTGCTCCTGACCGCCCCCAGCAGGAGGCTGTACCCCAATATACCCGGGAATCCGGCGGGGCTGCCGGCATACCGCTCCTACTCGCCGGAGGTCAGGGACGCCATCACGGCATTCGCCGGGAGGGGCGGAACGACGATCTTCACCGGATGGAGTAACATCTATGAAGGCGGATATACGGACACCTACGGCACGCTGGCGGGAATGCCTTATGATGACCTGATGTTTGCTCAGCAAAACAAGCTCCTTGCCGCCATAGGCTCTACGCTCCGTATAGCCCAGGACGGCGCAGCCGACAGCCTTACGCCTTACTGGCCCGGCGTTGCCAACGCGCCGAATAGGCTGTACCCCGCAGGCGGGCACAACGCGTATAACTTCAGCAACCCATTAATGAAGACGGTGGATATCGGGCAAAGATTCAGCCAGTACGGAGGGACTACGGTCTTCGCCGTCGCCCCTGAGAACAGCAACTGGTGGAACGCCCCCGCCGCGGCAGTCCTGCCCGGAAGCGTATCCAAAGTAGTCAGCCTGCCCGAGGGCTGCCGGTCAGAGGACTATGATATCGTCCATCCGAACTCAGAGGCTTATCCCAGAGTACCGTCGCGGATGTATGACGAACAGTTCATGATCATGGCGTCGGAAACGGTGGACCACGGAAACGGCGTGACCTCCCAGGTCATAGTAGCGGGCGGGGCGTTTATGAGCAACTTTGAGATAAGGAACTCTTCCGTTGACAACATCTCCGACCTCTACAGCAATCAAAATATCGTGATGAACCTCATCCAGTCCATCATGGAAGTCACCCCCATCGCCGAAGTGGCGGCGAAAGGCGAAGGCGCCATCGTCACCATCGAAGGTATAGCTACGACGAATGTGTATAGCGGCGACGGAGCGACGAATACGGGCTTCTTCGACTGCATCTATGTACAGGACGCCACAGGCGGCATCAACCTCTTCCCCGTGTCCGCCGGCGTACTTGAGGGGCAGCGGATACGGGTCACCGGCACTGTCAGCGCGTATCAGGGCGAGACGCAGATCGCGGTGAGGAAGCTGGACGTCATCGAGACGTCGGCGAGCGAAATCAGGGCTAAGCGCCTGTCTACCGAAGCCGCGATGGATCCCGCGTACACGGGGCAACTCATCCGGGTAGCGGGCACGGTATCGGACGTGAGGGAGACCGGCGGCGTGATCAGCCAGTTTACCGTCACGGATAGCTCCGGCGTCGGCGCGTTGGTCTACATCAACGCCTATATCACCACCGACGTAGACCTGAGCTTCGTCGAAGACGGCGTCAAGGTCTTCGTCACCGGGCTCGCATCTGTGGGCGAGACCATGAGCGGCACGCCGCTGCCTCGTTTACGGATCCGCGACCGGGGCGAGATCGCACCGGCGCCGGTATTTATCAACGATCCGGGCGAAGTGCAAGAGGAAGGCGAGAACGCTGAGTTTGTAGCGACGGCCGATTATCTGGATTTAGACGCCGTATTCCTTTTCATTGACCACGTACCATATGAATTGACTCTTGAGCCGGACGGCGATAAGTATCTGCTTTACAACGACGAACTCTATGGCGCCGAAGCCTTAGGCGAAGCGTATGAAGGAAGTATCCACATCGTGCTGTACGAAGCGTTCCTCGCGACGCTGAGCGACGGGGAATACATCGTGAAGATCTCGCTTATCGCCGAGGATGATACTGAGCCCTATGCCGAGCCGGAGATAAGCTTTGTGATCGGCCAGGCGGGCGGCACTGACCCGGAACCGATCCTTGTAGGCGCCGCTGCTACCGCGAAGGACTTCATCGGGATAAAGGAAACCAATAAGAATTCCAAGGTGTGGATACTGTCCTTCACCGTGACGGAAGTATACGCGGACGGAGAGAAGAAGTCTGTCCCATACGCTGTCGAGATCAGCGCGAACAACGCTAACGTGGACGGGAAGATCGACCTGGGCGCGTACACGCTCTACTACGATATCAAGGGCAACGGCTCGAACATCAAGGAATTCCGAATCGTCATGAACGGCGAATAAAGTCGGATACAGCATTAATCGCATAGAAAACACAAGCAATACGTCGGTTTCATAGCCGGCGTATTGCTGTTCAGGCTCTGACAGGCTCCGCGTAAGCGTCAAATACGTTAGTCGCTCAGATTCCTTCTGTCGGCGCTGGCTCAGACGGCTCCGGCTGGCAGCCAGGGCATGAG
>Ga0082212_10002207_pt1 | contig 28621 bp, 26 predicted proteins | sample TergutNt197P3_FD_71548 | JGI IMG/M metagenome (GOLD analysis project Ga0082212, IMG submission 71548) | Neocapritermes taracua P3 segment gut microbial communities from Petit-Saut dam, French Guiana - Nt197 P3 | ecosystem: Host-associated > Arthropoda: Insects > Digestive system > Gut ...
AGGGGACTTCTAAAAACCCCGTTTGTAACGCTCCCGTCATTGCGGGCATGACCCGCAATCTCCTGAAACCGAGGAGATGCTGAAACAAGTTCAGCATGACGTTGAGAGTTTTTAGAAGTCCCCAAAAAAGGGTTTGTTTGATCAGAACAATCATGTGAATTTTGTTTTCTGGTTGAAAGCATTCCGCAGGCTGCATCAATATCTATTCCGCGCGACTGGCGGATAGTAGTGATGATTCCTTTACGGTTGAGCGTATCGGCAAATTGCTGTATCGCCTGCTCTGTTGACGGCTTCAACGAGCTGCCGGGAATAGCGTGAAAGCGTATCAGGTTCACACGGCAACGCAGTCCCGAAAGCAGACGCACCACATCGTTCGCTTGTTGCAGCGAATCGTTGACGCCCGCCAACATGACGTACTCGAAAGAGATACGCCGTTGTTTGTTCAGGTCGTAGGTTTTCAGCAATTCAATCACCTTTTTTACCGGATATTTGTTCTCTACCGGCATGAGTTTGCGCCGTTCTGTCGGGTTGGGGTGATGAAGGCTCACGGCAAGATGACAACGGCTGTTGTTCATGAAATAACGGATGCCAGGCAGGATACCGATTGTTGAAACGGTAATCCTTTTGGGCGCAAGGGCATAGCCGTAACCGGCTGTAAGTATTTCCAGACTTTTCATCACTTCATCCTGATTATCAAATGGTTCGCCCATGCCCATATATACGATGTTGGTGAGACGGTCGCGTTCGGGCAGGCTTCGGAACTGGTTCAGGATACCGGTAGCGGTGAGGTTGCCTTGCATCCCTTGCCGGGCGGTCATGCAAAACGCACAACCCATGCGACATCCTACCTGCGATGAAATACAGAGGGTAGCACGTTCGCGGTCGGGAATATAAGCTGCTTCTACAAATGTATTATCCGATGCAGAAAACAGGTATTTTTTAGCGCCATCTTCGGAAGTTTGTACCGTAAGCGGTTCGTTGACGCCTGTAGTGTAGTTTTCGGCGAGTAGACTTCTGGCTTTGCCCGAAAGATTGGTCATTTCATCAATGGACGAAACATTCTTTTTGTACAGCCAATCGGCTATCTGCCGCGCCGAATAAGCAGGTAAAGACAAATCGCTGACTATGTGCGAAAGTTCTGCGAATGTTTTTCCGAAAAGAGGTGATGGCATTTTTTTAAAATTATTCTGCAAAAGTAAAAATAATTTAGATGCGTTTGCCCTGCTTGAAAAAATGATTTTGAGTTCTACTGAAACAAAAAAAACTATCTTTGCGCCCAAAATATCAACAATTTACATGAATATCGAACAATTCATACGTCCCAATATCCGGAACCTGAAGCCCTATTCGTCTGCGCGAGACGAGTTTAAGGGTGAAGCGTCCGTATATCTCGACGCTAATGAGAACCCCCACAACCCGGCGTTCAACCGTTATCCCGATCCCTTGCAATGGAAGGTAAAAGAAAAGATTGCATCCCTCAAAAAGATTGATCCGCAACGGATTTTTCTCGGTAATGGCAGCGATGAACCCATTGATCTGGTGTATCGTGTGTTTTGCGAACCGGCGACGGACAATGTTGTAGCCATCGAACCCACTTACGGCATGTACCGGGTAGCGGCAGGAATCAACAACGTAGCATATCGGGAGGTGTTGCTGAACGAGCGTTTTGATTTTTCAGCCGATGATCTGCTCCGTGCGACAGACAGTCGCACTAAGTTGATTTTCCTCTGTTCGCCGAACAACCCGACAGGGAACAATCTCGACCGCAGTCAAATGATGGAAACTGTTAGAAATTTTGCGGGAATTGTGGTAGTTGATGAAGCGTACATTGATTTTTCGTCGCAACCTTCGCTGTTGGGCGAACTGGAGCGTTATCCCAATCTGATTATTCTCCAGACTTTTTCAAAAGCGTGGGGTAGCGCGGCTGTCAGGCTTGGGATGGCTTTTGCCGCACCCGAAATCGTTACCGTCATGAACAAAGTGAAATACCCGTACAATGTGAACCAACTGACGCAGGACTACGCCTTGAAAATGCTGGAAAATGCCGGAGATACGGACAAATGGGTAAAAATGCTTTTGCAGGAACGCACACGACTTCAGGATTTGTTAGCAAAAGCGCCATGCGTGGAAAAAATGTATCCCACAGATGCAAATTTTATATTAGTGAAAGTTTCTGATGCAAAAGCGATTTACGGGCATTTGACAGAAAACGGCGTAATCGTCCGAAACCGGCATAATATATCCCTTTGCGGCAATTGTTTGAGGATTACCGTTGGAACGCCTTCGGAAAACGATACCTTAATTTATGCGTTGAATAATTACAGTTTGTAAGGTTTTTTTTTATCATATCCAAAATATCTGTACTTTTGCCACGTTTTAATCATGTGTTAAAGTATTTGATGAAACGTATCATTACCTGCCTGACAGTGTTGTTTCTGTGGTTGTTTCCCATAGAAGCACAGATGTTTAGCCCTTATATGGAAGCCGGCGTGTTCGGCGGCGTCTGTTATTATTTGGGCGACATCAATCCCCGCAAGCAGTTATACAATCCGGGATTGTCGCTGGGTGAACTGATGAAATATAACTTCACCGAGCATCACAGTGTGCGGGGAGGTATAGTTTTTGGCCAATTGAAAGGTGATGACCGTGATTTCAAAAATGAATACCAACAAAAGAGGGTGCAGGGTTTTGAAACCTCGCTGGTGGAATTTCATGTCGGTTATGAGTTCAATTTCTTGCCCTACGTCATCAATCGCTATGTGAAATCGCACACGCCGTATATTTTTGCCGGAATAGGTTATTCGCTGATAATTTCGTCGACAACATGGACGGAAACCGAACCGGATATCGTGCCGGCAAAAAATCATGCCGCTATCCCTTTCGGGGTGGGTTATAAATACCGCATCAGTGAATCAGTTTCTCTGGGTTGCGAATGGGGTATGCGAAAAACGTTCACCGACAATCTGGACGGCATTTTGAACCCCGGACCTGACGGTTCATATGCAAAAACGCACAACAACGACTGGTATTCGTTCGTAGGCGTGTATGCTACTTTTCGGATTTTTGAAAAAAGATTTTCCTGCCCCGGCGTTCTTCCGGAACAAAAAAAATACAGATGACCCATAAAGACCATATCATATCGGACAAATTGCCCGCGCATATTGCGGTTATCATGGATGGCAACGGGAGATGGGCCAGAAAAAAAGGCAATTCCCGAATTTTCGGACACAGGAACGGAGTGGTTGCCGTGCGCGAAACGGTGGAGGCGGCCGCTGAATTGGGCATCAAATTCCTGACCTTATTTGCTTTTTCCACTGAAAATTGGGAACGTCCCAAAAAAGAAGTGGATGCGTTGATGTCGTTGCTGGTTTCTACCTTGCATGAAGAGACGCCAACCCTTCTGAAAAACAATATTTCGCTTGCCGCCATTGGCGACATTTCGCAGTTATCCGGCAAAGTGAGGGATCAATTGATGGCTGCCATCGAAAAAACATCGCACAACACCGGCCTGAAACTCATCCTGGCGCTGAATTACAGCGGGCGGTGGGAAATCGTCGAGGCCGTCAATCGTATCATAGCTGATGTTGCAGCCGGTAAACTCTCCTTTCGTCATGCTGATACTGAATCAAGTTCAGCATTTTCAGCATCTCCTTCTTCTCATGGGATTGCGGGTGATCCTGAACTTGATTCAGGACACAATGACGGTGACTGTATTACCGCCGAAAAATTTTCAAATTATTTGAATACCAAAAATATACCCGATCCGGAATTGCTAATTCGCACCAGCGGCGAATGCCGTGTCAGCAACTTCCTGCTCTGGCAAATGGCATATACCGAATTTTATTTTACGCCGACACTTTGGCCTGATTTTCGCAGGGAAGATTTTTATCAGGCCATTGTTGATTTTCAAAAAAGAGAACGGCGGTTTGGCAAAACAAGCGAACAGTTAAATGAACATGAACAAACAGAAAATCAATAGTATGTTGCGAAAAGTAACGTTTTTTTGTATCCTTTTATCCGTTTTTTCTTTCCGCGGCGTATGGGCGCAGGAACCTGACGAACCCGTTGTCGATTATTCGAGTTATCCGGTGATGGACTATTCCAATCAGCAGGAGTACATCGTGGGCGGCGTAAAAATTACCGGTATCAAGTTTTTAGACCCGCAAACACTAATCAGTATGTCGGGTTTGGAAATAGGGCGCAGAATTACCATTCCCGGCGTTGACGACACTAAGGTAGTGGATAAATTTTTAGACCTGGGTATTTTCTCCGATGTGAAGGTAATCGCCGAAAAATTTGAAGGAAATGTCGTTTTTCTCGAAATTGTGTTTCGCGAACGTCCGCGCCTGTCGAGACTGACCATCGAAGGGGTTCGCAAAGGTGAAATAAAGGAAATGACCGATAAAATCAGCCTCAAACGCGGAAGTCAGGTCAATGAGAATACCCTCAACAACATCAAAACCATTGTTACCAAACATTATCGCGATAAAGGCTTTTACAATGTATCCACCACTTTCGTCCAAAAGGCCGACACTACGGGACAAAACACGGTATCGCTAAGGGTGCTCATCGACAAGGGCGATAAGGTAAAGATTGCCGAAATTGATTTCATCGGAAATGACGATTTTAAAGACGGCCGCCTGCGCCGTGTGATGAAAAAGACCAAGCAGAAGAGACATAACTTCAATTTCTTCAAAAGCAAAAAATGGGTAGCCGCCAATTTTAAGGAAGACCGCACCAAATTAGCGGAATTTTACAGCAAAAACGGATACCGCGATTTTAAAATCGTCAACGATTCCATCACTTTTAATACGGACAACCGCATCGTATTACATATCCGCGTCAACGAAGGACAACCCTATTATTACCGCAACATCACCTGGGTGGGCAACACCAAATATACCACCGAATATCTGCAAGCGGTTCTGCGTTATAAAAAGGGCGATATTTACGACCAGGTGGGATTGATGAAGCGTCTCAATGCCGACGATGACGCGGTAGCCTCGTTGTATACCGACAATGGCTACCTGTTTTCGAGTATCATGCCGGTTGAGCTTCGTATCGACAACGATTCGGTGGACGTTGAAATGCGCGTTTACGAAGGCGAGCAGGCAACCATTGATCGCGTGATGATTACGGGTAACAACAAAACCAACGAACACGTGGTTCGCCGTGAGTTGCGCGTCCGTCCGGGGGATTTATACAGCAAGACGAACCTGATGAGGGACTTCCGCGAGTTGGCTTCTTTGGGGCATTTCAATCCCGAAGCATTGAAACCCGACATTCGTCCCAAGCCACAAAACGCAACGGTTGATATTGGCTTCGGGTTGGAAGAAAAAGCCAATGACCAGTTGGAATTATCGGCAGGATTCGGTGGCGGGATGTTCATCGGTCGCGTGGGCGTACGGTTCAATAATTTTGCCGCCAGTCGGATACTTGATCCGAAGGCGTGGCGTCCAGTTCCTTCGGGCGATGGGCAAACGCTCGGAATATCCGTGCAATCCAACGGGCGGTATTATCAATCGTACAACATCACTTTTGTGGAACCCTGGTTAGGCGGAAAGCGAAGAAATCAGTTCTCGGTATCGTTATACCATTCGAAAATGACCAACCGTTCATATTACTGGCTTGCCGAAGGCGCCGACGAGTACTATAAATCCAGCGGCGTTACAGTAGGTCTTGGCCGGATGCTGAGGTGGCCCGACGACTATTTCATGCTGTCCACTGATGTGTCGTACATGCGTTATCAGGTGAAGGACTGGGACGGCCGCGGATATTACAGCATCGGTTTCAGGAACGGAACATCGAACAATATCAATTTTGGCATTACTTTGGCTCGTAACTCGACCAACCAACCCATTTATCCGAGCGGGGGATCGAATCTCGCTTTAAGCCTGCATGTGACGCCGCCCTGGTCGATGTTCAACAATATCAATTATGCTTCGGCGCCATCATCGGAAAAATTCAAATGGATTGAATATCACAAATGGGTCTTTAAATCTTCGTGGTATCTTGATTTAGGCGTGGGAACGGAAACACACAGATTAGTGCTGGCCACCAATTACCAGTTCGGTTATCTGGGGCGGTATCAGAAAAAAGTTCCGTATTCGCCCTACGAAGGATTCGACATGGGGGGATCGGGTATGCAGGGGTATCAAATGTATGGCATAGAAATTGTACCTATGAGGGGGTATACCGACGGCGCGCTGACGCCTTATGCGCCCATGTCTGAGCAGACGTCGAGCGATAACTTATTCTCAAAGGCCAACATTTATACCAAGGCCAATATGGAGTTGCGTTTTCCGGCGATTATGCAGCCGTCGTCCACCATCTATGGGATACTGTTTGTAGAAGTGGGCAACGCATGGTACGATTTCAAAACCTATCATCCATTCGATTTGAAACGTACGGCAGGCGTAGGTATACGCGCATTCCTGCCCATGTTCGGGATGTTGGGGATCGACTGGGGTTACGGCTTCGACCGCGACAACAAGAACGGCGGGCGCAAAGGCGAATTTCAGTTCATTTTGGGACAACAGTTTTAAGACCGTAAAACATGTAAGATAGTAAGACCGTAAGAGAATCATAATCAATCATAAAAATAAAAAAATCACAGTAAAGAATCATAATAAAAAAGTTAAAATCATGGTACTCAAAAAAATCACAAGAATTATCGTTTTGACAGTATTCGCAACGTTGCCTGCCGTAGCGCAACAACAACAAAGATTAGCTTTTGTGGATAGCGAATACATTTTGAACAACATTCCTGCCTACAAATCGGCACAGGCGCAGATTGACAAGTTGTCGGCCGACTGGCAGAAGGAAATCGAAACGCAGTATGGCGAAGTAGATAAGCTGTATAAAAATTATCAGGCCGAAAAGGTGATGCTCTCGGAAGACATGAAGAAAAAGCGTGAAGATGAGATCATCCAGAAAGAGCAATCCGTCAAGGATTTGCAAATGAAGTATTATGGCCCCGATGGAGAGTTGGCCAAGAAACAGCAGGATCTGGTGAAACCGATTCAGGACGAAGTATTCAAAGCCATTAAAGAGTTGGCCTTAGAAGGCAGATATGATGCGGTATTCGACACTTCGGCGGACGCCACCATACTGTATGCCAATCCCAGACAGGACAGAAGCGATGAAATACTCGAAAGATTGGGATATAAAAAATAATTGTTACCTTTGCACCCTTAAATTTAAAACCATAAAGAAAATGAAGAATACAATAAAATTAGTACTTGCGATTACCGTTATTGCTCTGTGCAGCAATGTTTCAGCACAAAACCTCAAATTGGCGTACATCAACATGAATGAGTTGATTGTTTCCATGCCCGAATATGAATCGGCATCGGCTGAATTACAAAAAGTTATCCAGGGTTTGCAAAGTGAAATGGAAGAAATGCAGGTAGAGTATAACAGGAAATTGGAAGATTATAATCAAAAACAAGCGGGTTGGGCTGATCTGGTAAAACAGTCAAAAACAGAAGAACTTATTGCTTTCCAACAAAGGATTCAGTCTTTCCAGCAACAGGCAGAGGAAAGTCTCCAGCAGGAAGAGGCAAAACTCATGCAACCTGTATACGAAAAGGCCAATAAAGCCATTGAAACTGTGGCGAAAGAACAGGGGGTAACCGGGGTTATAAACGACCAGGTTCTTCTATACAAAGATGCAACCATGATCAATTTGCTATCTGCGGTGCAGAAGCATTTGGGGATCGATAAATAGATTTCAGTGTAATTTTTCCCCGATTAAATGTATAAATTCGTCGCGTGTACGGTGATCTTTCAGAAAGATTCCCGTAAACGCCGATGTGGTGGTGATTGAGTTTTGTTTCTGTACGCCGCGCATCATCATGCAAAGATGCTGCGCTTCAATCACTACCGCTACACCCATGGGATCGAGTGCTTTCTGTATGCAGTCGCGTATCTCCATCGTGAGCCGCTCCTGTACCTGCAAACGTCGCGAAAAGCAATCCACCACGCGGGCAATTTTACTCAATCCTGTTATTTTTCCATTGGGAATATAGGCCACATGCGCCTTCCCGAAAAACGGGAGAAGATGATGCTCGCACATCGAATATACTTCAATATCCTTCACCAGCACCATTTGGCGGTAATCTTCGTAGAACAGCGCCGAACAAAGTATCTCCCCGGGATCAGATGAATATCCTTCCATCAGGAAATCAAGGGATTTGGCTACCCGCAATGGCGTTTTTGCCAATCCTTCGCGTTGCGGGTCGGGGACTATTTGTTGCAGGACTTCTGCATACAACTGTGTGAGTTTTTCAATTCTATCCATGACATTAATAAAAAGGCAACAAAGAAAATAAAAATTCTCCTCATGCAAAAAAATATTCTGCTCATGGGAAATATTCAGGATAAATAACGTTTTTGAAACCTTTTTATACTATTTTCGTAATATTTGTTATGTGTATATGTACATATATGTATATGAAAAATGTAATCGGACGTTCAAAAAATATTATTCATGCAGGTTTGATCCTGTATTTTTCACTGTGTACTCTGATTCTGAAGGCAGAGAAGGTTCGTCTTTTTACGCCTGATGACGGACTTTCCAACAGCCACATCAATCAAATCTATCAGGACTCAAAAGGATATATATGGATAGCGACCGAGAACGGGTTATGCAAGTTTAACGGTTATGATTTTGAAACTTATGTATTGATTCCGAATGACAGCACATCCATTCGGGGCAATTATGTTTCGTGTGTTTACGAAGACAGCCGGGGCTTGTTTTGGGTGGCGACTTCCGATGGGTTACTCAGGTATGACCGTACAAGAAATGCCTTTTCCCCATGGAAGATAGGCGAGATGGACGAATGGTTTAAAGAACGTCGCGTCAATTGTATTTTAGAAGACCGGAACCATAATTTGTGGTTCTCTTATCCGGGGAACGGGATCGTTCGATTAGACGCCAACACATTATCACCCGTTGTTTTTAACCGGCTGAACAGTGAAATAGATTTTACTACCATCAGTTGCATGTTTGAAGACCGGCACGGTAATCTTTGGATCGGAACTGAAAACAGTGGAGTCTTTGTTTTTGATCCTCAAAATTATGCTACAAAACATTATGGACATATTTCCGACGATCCTTCCGGTTTAAACAGCAACATGGTATTTGACATTTGTGAAAATGCTGCAGGCGCTGTATGGGTCGGCACAATGGGAGGAGGGATCAATGTCTTTGACGAACAAACACAATCGTTCCATGCTCTGAAAACAGACAAAAATTCCATGGCAAACCTGACATATTCCCTGCTGCTCGACAACCGCCAAACAGTTTGGGTGGGAACCGACGGCGCCGGAATTTTTCGGTATGATGCACATGGAGAAAAAACATCTTTTTGGGAAGAGGCTTCTTTAATCTGCGACTTGAGAAGTGCAAAAGTACACACCCTTTTTCAGGACAGGCAAGGAAATATATGGGCAGGATTGTATCAAAAGGGTGTGCTGTTTATTTCTGCTTCAGGTAATTATTTTCAAAATTTTGGATTCAATCCGTTTGATGCTTCCAAAAGTATAGGAACGCACTGTGTTACATCCATCGTTGAAGATGATAAAGGGAATGTCTGGGCGGGTACTGATGGCGACGGACTGTACCGGATTCAGCCCTCCGGCAATATCACTCATTATACATCTGAAACCATGCCCGGTTTTCAGGGAAATGTGATTACCGCTCTTTTTGAAGACAAAGATCATTACATATGGATAGGAACCTATCTGAATGGGATTTTTCGCTATAATCCGCAAACCGGAAGATTTGATTCCCATTACCGGCATACGGATTCGGAAAACAGTTTGAGCCACAATCATGTTACTGCTTTTACACGAGATGATGAAGGAAATCTTTGGATCGGAACCAATGGCGGAGGCATATCCGTACTCAATCCCACGACACGTCAATTCATACGCTATACGCAACATTCGGAAGATCCCAATTATTTGATATCCAGTAACTGGGTATTTGATATCATGATTGACCGCGACAAAGAGGTTTGGGCAGCCACATCCAATGGACTCAATTATTTAAGTAAAGAAGAGGGTAGGTTTATAGTATGTGCATTGGCAGATGACGATACGAAAATCTCCAACTTAATGTATACTTTGTGTGAAGATGATCAGGGAAAAATCTGGACAGGCAGTTATCATGGTCTGCACTGTTTCGACAAAAGTACGGGAAAACCCTCTTTGATGACCACTCTTGACGGTCTGCCCGACAATATGATCGCAGGTATTGAACAGGACAGTGATCATGCTTTGTGGATCAGTACTGGGAAAGGACTTTGCCGGTATCATCCCGGAACCGGAGAATTTATGATTTTTTATTCCGAAGATGGTATTCAAAGCAATGAATTTCGCAGGGGAAGCCATTTTAAAGGGAAAAATGACAAAATGTATTTTGGCGGAATCAACGGGATCACCGGTTTCTATCCATCACAAATTTCGCAGGAAAACCCATTGCTGGAACTGGTGTTTACCAATTTTCTGGTGAACAATGAACCTGTGCGCATCGGTCATACGGATATTTTGCAAAAGTCGCTGTATGAAACCACAAGCATCCGTCTAAAATACGATCAGCGCAGTTTTACTTTCACATTTGCCGCGCTGGAATTTGGAATGCCTCAGCGGGTCATTTACCATGCCATGATGGAAAATTTTGATACACAATGGCATCGTATCAACATGAATAGTCGCAGTGTGTCATACACCAACCTGAATCCGGGCAATTATATTTTTAAAGTGAAAGCCACAATTGATGGAAAACACATATTGCAAAAAGATATGCAGGTGTTTATTATGCATCCGTGGTGGTGGAGCGTTCCTGCCAAATTGGTCTATCTGGCGCTTTTTATCTTGTTCCTGTATGGCGTATATACTTACTTGTCCTATCGGGAATTGGAAAAATATCAAAAACAGCTCGAAATGACTGTAGAAGAAAGAACCAGGGAATTGATAAATGCCAAAGAAAAAGCAGAAGAGTCCGACAAACTCAAATCGGCGTTTTTAGCCAATATGTCGCATGAAATACGTACGCCGCTGAACGGTATTGCCGGATTCCTCCAGTTGATCAACTCCGACAACCTGTCATCCTCACGCCGGCAGGAATATATGAATATCATCAACAGTAGCAGCACGCAATTGACAAGAATTATTGACGACATTATAGACGTATCCAAGATAGAAGCCAAGCAGATGACCATCTCCCCTGCTCCTATGAATCTCAACGAGCTGATGAATGAGTTGCATACGTTTTTTAATTCTTATCTTCAAGCCAATAACAAAGAACGTGTTACACTGATTCTTGACGACAGTGAGTTTATTGACCAGTGCGTTATTTGCGCAGACTCGTTTCGTCTGCGTCAGGTGCTCAATAATCTGATAAGCAACGCTTCCAAATTTACTGAAAAGGGATACATTCGCTTCGGATACCGGAAATCGGCGCCCGACGCACTCGAATTTGTGGTGGAAGATTCAGGCATCGGAATGCGTAACAATCAGTTGGGAATTATTTTTGAACGATTTCGTCAGGCTGAACTGAGCAACAACCGTCAATACGGCGGAACAGGCCTTGGGTTGACCATTTCGCGCAGCCTTGTCCAAATGATGGGAGGCAATATGTGGGTAAAATCTACTGAAGGTATCGGATCAACTTTTTACTTCACTATTTTATATCTGCCCATAAATATCAAAGATTTTTCCCTGCCTCAATAAGAACCTCATCCACCTTCACCGGTGCATTACTGTCGTTGACAATTCCCCAGATGTATCGTCCTTTCCATTGACATTCCACATCGCCGTTATAACGATCCTTGATGGTCAACCGCCCCTCGCGGAGCGTCAAATCCTGTTTGGTAAACTGTAAATATTTGACCAATACCCCATTGGCCTGCTCAACGCTTCCTGCATCAATAATGAACAACTGATACTTTTTCCCTGACGCCTCATAATTAGCTGTAAAGGCGTTGGTCAAAAATTCATGTCCCAGGTAACCGGACGGTATATACAATTCACTGTGCGGAATTTTATTTTCGGCAGGCATGTTTTGCAATTGCACCGGAAAAGCCGGCTGTGGATTGATATTCCGGCTAAGTCCCTCGGCAATCTGCCTGACAGCCCTCACTACATCGTCGTCAACAGATGGACTTTCAATCTTCACATACAAACGATCAACGAAAAAATTAAGCATGGAGCCCTCCTGATAAGCCTCTGCTCCGATGGCGATAAAACTGCTTTCCGTCGGACGTTCGGAAGCATAGATACCAAAAGCATCCTCTGCAGTAGCATGGCGGTAAACCTGAACAGTGATGTAGGGCAGGTTATCGCCTGCCCCGTTTTGATTGTACTCAAAAGCGGTCAACTCCTTAAAGTCGAACAGGAAATACCCGGGTGCAGCGCCATTGATCCGTTCGTACAAATTATTGGGATCGAAAACTTCTACGGTTTCATTAATACTCCAACCTGTAACCTGCGGCAATTTAGCTTTTAACTCGGACGGCGTTTGCGCTGCGGTCAACTGTACCCACGCAAGAGCAAGTAATAAAATGACAACACGCATGGTGATGAATTTATGCCAGAAACTCCTGCGGAACATTCTGTAACCGCGTGATATCTTTCACCTTTTGCGCTACCTGGAATCCTGCAGTACACTTAACGCTACATACGGTGCAATTGCTACAGAGTTCTCCGTTCAATGCCAGTTCATCAATCACTTCTTTGGCCATTACATGATTCTTGTATCCGTAATTATACATGTATGCACGCATCATTTCGGGTATGGGTAATCCCTTGGCACACTGACCGTCGCACACGTGGCAACCCTGGCAGTACATGGAATCGGAAGCAACAGCAAGGTATGCTTTTTCTTCCTCGCTCATGGTCAGGTTTGCAGCAGCATCAAGCGATTCTTCCAACATATCGAACGACGTAAACCCCGGTATGGCAGTATGAATATTCGGGTTCTGCAAAGCCCATTTCAATGCGGCACGGGTATTCACTTTTTGTGTTCTTTCCCTGTCGAGATAGCCTCCGGCCATTGTTTTCATCGCTACAACACCCATGCCGGCTTCTGATGCACGCGCGATAGCGGGATTCAACTCGGCAAGGTGCTTTTGGGTGTAGTTGTACGAAGTGAGCACCACATCATAATTACCGTTGTCCACCATAGCGTTGATGATATCCGGTTCGTTGCTGTGTGTCGACGCGCCGATGAATTTTACCCGTCCGTCTTTTTTCAGTTTCAGCATCGCTTCCAGAACAGGCGCATAATTCACGTCGGTTGGCATGTGCACGTACAGAATATCCACGTATGACATTCTGAGTCGCTTCATACTGGTTTCAAATTTTTCGAGGAAACCTGAAGCAGCGTTATCTGACTGCGCTTCGCGTACTTTGGTGGCCAGGACGAACGAATCACGCGGTTTATCGGCAAAAAACTCACCCAACATTTCCTCGTTCCTTCCGTTCTGATAGCCGTTGGCCGTGTCGAACAGGATGATTCCCGAATTGTACGCCGCCCTCACGACCGACGGATTATCAGCATTCATCACTCCCATACTCAGTATTGGTAGTTGGATTCCGGTACGTTTACCCAACATCCGCGTTGGTACATTCATTTTGTTCATCTTTTTTTCGTTAGCCCGAACTCCGGCAGGAGCCAATGCCAGCGCTGCTCCGGCAGTTGCCGAAAGTTTCAGGAAATTCCTGCGATTTACATGGTTACTCATGATCTTTGATTTACGATTGTATTAATGTGTATTTCATTCAAAAAACTGCGCAATGTACAAAAAATGAACAAATCTACCACACTTTTAACAAACATTAACATGAAGGAAATGATGATTGCAAAAGTTAAATAATGTTAAATTAATGATATAATGCACCTCCGAAACCAATCTAAGAGATGAATGGATTATCTTGTCAGCCAATTTTTTTAAAGGACAGATGATATTAACCGCACTCAATTTTCCTCCATACGAACCTCACACGAAGGCAAAAGGTAAACGTACACTGATATTTGACGGTATACGCAAAAAATATGTTGCCTTGACGCCCGAAGAATGGGTGCGGCAACACTTGATACATTATTTAATAATGCAAAAAAAATACCCGGCTACGCTTATTTCGATAGAGATGCCGCTAAAGTACGCCGGATTAGATAAACGCAGTGATGTACTGGTGCACGACCGTAATGGTCAACCATTGATGCTCGCGGAATGTAAAGCGCCCGAAGTGATCATCACACAAAAAGTTATTGAACAAATAGCGGTATACAATCTCGCCATACAAGCGCCATACCTGATGGTAACCAACGGATTGCAACATTATTGCCTAACTGCCGCAACGTGCTGTTCACCAGTCCGATTTCTCAAAGAAGTTCCAGAATATGGAGAGTTGTTAACGAAGTGTAAAGAGTAAAAAAAAATATCGTGTATGTATTACAAAATGAAAAAAAGTGTACTTTTGCGGACGTTTTTGCTACGGGGTGTGGCGCAGTTGGTAGCGCGCTACGTTCGGGACGTAGAGGCCGCAAGTTCGAGTCTTGTCACCCCGACTGGTTGTAAAGTGTCAAAAAAAGATTATCTTTGCACCTGAAAAACAAATGCCGAGGTAGCTCAGCCGGTTAGAGCGCATGATTCATAATCATGAGGTCGGCGGTTCAATCCCGCCTCTCGGTACATAGCAATAATCCTAACAAGCCTCGAATATGCAGGGCAAACGCATATTATTTTTTACATACTGAAAATCTTATCACTATTTAATACCCTTACACCATGGAAAACATGAAATCGAGCCGTCGTTCTTTCTTCAGGACATCGGCATTGGGAGCGTTGGGAACGGTGAGTATTCCCGTATTCCTGGGAGGTTGCTCCAACTCCGCCTCTAAAGAGGTAAAACTAAAAGATGTAGTAGTGCCCGAAATCCTTGATAAAGCGCCCGACGGCAAGCCGCTCAAAGCAGGCCTCGTAGGGTGCGGTGGACGAGGTTCGGGCGCAGCCTTAGATTTTTTGGCTGCCGGCAATGGATTACAGATAACCGCATTGGGCGATGCGTTTCAGGATAAGTTAGATGCCTGTCGCGCAGCCTTGAAGGCGAAAGGACACGAAATTGCCGACGAAAACTGTTTTGTCGGATTCGACAACTGCAAAAAAGTGACCGATTCAGGCGTTGATGTTGTGCTGCTGTGCAACCCGCCCATCTTTCGTCCTGATGACTTCGATTATGTGGTAGAGAAAGGAAAACATTGTTTTTTGGAAAAACCGGGCGCCACCGATCCGACGGGGGTACGACAAGTGCTGATTGCAGGAAAAAAAGCCGCACAGCAAGGATTAACAGTGGTTACCGGAACATGTCTCCGTTCGTCGAAAGACATTGTCGAAACTTACAGGCGCGTGGCAGGCGGCGCCATCGGCGATATTTTATCCGTGCACGTGTCACGAATGGGCGGTGCGCTGTGGTTCAGGCAACGCGAACCCGGATGGAACGACATGGAATATATACTCCGCAATTGGGTGAGTTTCTGCCGGACTTCGGGCGATTTCGTCGTTGAGCAGTTTGTCCATGAGATAGACCTGATGACATGGTTTCTGGGCGGAAAAATCCCTGTAAGCGCCGAAGCGACAGGCGGCAGGCAGCGTCGCGTAACGGGCGATATGTACGACCACATGAGCATCACCTATGTGTACGAAAACGGAATGCGCGCACACTGCACCTCGCGTCAGATAGGCGGATGCGATAACAAAACCGTGTGTATGTTATACGGAACCAAAGGTTATGCCGATGCGAGGAACAGCAAGATATATAATTATGACGGTACTGTGGCATGGGAATATCCGAGGCCGCGTCGCGATGATCCTGATCAAACCTGGGCGGTGCCCAATATGTACGAACAGGAGCATGTCCGTTTGGTCACTTCCATTCGTACCGGCAAACCGGTCAACGAAGTCGAACAACTCGCTCACTCAACGCTCATAGCCATCATGGGGCGCGAATCGGCTTACACCGGAAAATTCATTACCTGGGATCAAATGATGGCCTCCGACCAAAATCTGAGGTTCCCACAAAATGAATTTGGCCCAATACCAGGGTTTACAGAAGAAATACCATTAGCAGGCGCTGCGCCTAAAGTTTAAAAACATACTATCATGCAAAGACGTAATTTTATCAAAAACACCATCCTGGCTACCGGTGCGTTATCATTGCCGTTGGCCGGAAACGAAATTTTTGCCGCAACAATCCCGCCCGTTGCCGTCAATTTCAAAAAATCAATCATGTGGGGAACGGTCGGCGTGGAAGGCTCTGTACTGGATAAATGCAAAGCGGTCAAAGAAGCAGGTTTTCAAGGCATTGAACCCAACAGCCACATGAACCGTAAAGAGGTGATTGATGCTGCAAAAGCAACCGGACTGGAGATTACCGACGTGTGTTGCTCCACGCATTGGAACAAACCGCTGTCGCATCCCGATGCTGCTGTTCGGCAGGAAGGCTTCGACGGGGCTGTCGTTGCGCTTGAGGACGCCAACGCTTACGGTACCGACGCAATATTGCTGGTTCCCGGCACAGTGAGCGAAACCGTAAGCTACGACGATTGTTGGAACCGCTCTACCGAAGGCATCAAAAAACTGATACCCGTTGCTGAAAAATTGAAAGTAACGATTTGTATCGAGAACGTTTGGAACAATTTCCTCCTGAGCCCCATGGAAGCGCTCTACTATGTCAATCAGTTCAACAGCCCTTATGTAAAATTCTACCTCGATTGCGGAAATATATTAGTATACGGTTGGCCCGAACAATGGATCAACATACTGGGCGACCGTCTTGGCAGGGTTCATATCAAGGAGTTCAGCAAACAAATTGCCGAACGGCAGGGACGTAGAACAGGATTCAATGTGCCGCTTACCGAAGGCGATGTGGATTGGCCAAAAGTGATGGATGCTTTGCGCAAAAACTATGCGAGCCCGTGGCTTACTACCGAGCAGGGGAGTAATAAAACATCCGAAGAACTGAAAGATTTGAGCGCGCGCTTCGATAAGATACTTGGTATGTAAAGGCTACAGACCCATTGCCTCTTTCATGCCCGGATATAATTTCAGCGCGTTCCTGTAATATATCTTTTCCAAAACCTCTCTCGGAAGGTTGAGTCCCTGTATGGGTTTGTCGCCGAAGAAACTGCCGTTGACTGTCTGGCCGGTTTCAAGAATGGCAAAAGTTTTGGCATATCTTTCGGCAAAATACTCAATAGCGTTGTCGGCGACACGTCCGCCGTCCGTACCGTAAAGAAGCCTGTCCTGATATTCGATGTAGAAATCGCGCAGATTTTCGCGGTTCACAAGAGGCATATACTGGAATGTGGCCGCAAGATCGACATAAAGGTTGGGGTAGGTTGAAAGCATATATCTCAGATAATCAATCTGTGCGTCCTGACAAACGAGCCATGCGCCGTGGGCGGCGATAATGGTAAGGTTGGGATATTTAGCCACGACATTCTCGAATGCTCTGATCTGATTCCAAAAGTAAACCGGGTCGGCCATCCATTCCTGACGGTCGCCGAAAGGCCCGTTGGGGTCGGCAATGTGAAGCGAGGTCATCAGCACATTTCCGCGCTCAAGCGAGGTAAAAAACATTTCAAATCTTGAGTCGTCAATTCGCATTATACCTTCCTCATCCTCTTTCAAAACCCGGTAAGGAGCTCCGAACCAAAATTTCAGCCCCGCATATCCATCCCGTACCTTTGCGATCACCTCCTCAGGTGTGATCTGAAGCCCCCTATGCGGACGCATTTCGCTTACCGCGAAAAGCATACGGTTGCTACAGGCCGCTTTTACCTCGGCAACCGGCTCATTCGGATTGGAAAGCCCCACCCAAAAAGCGAGGTTCCAACCATATTTCTGCCTGATCGACTCGCTCACCTTAACGAAATTGGCGGCATCGTTCACTCCGGTGGGGTGAATGTGCACGTCGACAATCGGAATATCGGGGTATTTCGACCTGTATTGAGCGAACAGGGTTCCCCAGGCAACGAAAATCAAGATACTCAAAAAAACAATTCTTTTCATTGACAATAAGTTTATTGGTTATTCACTGCAAAAATAGACAAAATACTTTTAAAAGGTGCTGGAGTTTGATTATGGTGAAATATTATTTAAAAAATATTTGTTGAATAGAATCTTTTAATTACTTTTGCGCCGTTGTTTGAGAATGTTAGGTCAGAATGATTGTCTTTTTTAGGATGTTACTATTTCCCACTGTTTTCAACCAAAAGTATTAATTTTTTATTTTTTTTTAATGAATATCTATATTTCAAATCTGAGTTTTAAGGTTGAAGATGGCGACTTGAGACAGTTATTCGAAGAATATGGCGAAGTATCTTCAGCGAAAGTAATTACCGACCGTTATACGGGGCGTTCAAGGGGTTTCGGTTTTGTTGAAATGCCCGACAATGAAGCCGCGCAAAAGGCTGTCAACGAGTTGAATCAGGCTGAGTACGACGGAAAAGTAATCACTGTAAACGAAGCGCGTCCACGCGAAGACAGACCGGCAAGAAGCGGTCATGGCGGCGGCGACAGACGTCGTAGCGGCGGTGGCGGTTATGGCGACAGGCAGAACAACAGACGTTGGTAAGCTGAATCGCGATGAAACAGAAGAGGCTGTCTTATAAGAAAGTATGTCAGCCTCTTTTTGTTTTTCAAAATGAACTCTAACGAAGTTGAGATTTATGCGCAAACCTTCCATTTTCCTGTCGCTTCTCACAATGGGAGCGCTCATCGGCATGTTGGCCGTGGCCATCGGCATTTTTCGCGATGATGCGTTGAACGGAGGGATACAGATTGTATTGCTGGTGGCTGCTGCGATTACATCGGCCATTGCCGTTTTTTATTGCGGCATTGAGTGGAAAACGATAGAGCACCGCATCGCCCAAAACTTTTCCGGAATTGCCCCGGCCATTATTATTCTTTTATTGATCGGGGCGCTGTCCGGCAGTTGGATGGTGAGCGGCATTATCCCCACTCTGATTTACTACGGGTTGTATATCATGCACTCCAATTTTTTCCTTATCTCGTGTTGTGTGATATGCAGTATCGTTTCGGTGATGACCGGAAGTTCGTGGACCACCATTGCTACCATAGGCGTTGCCCTGCTCGGAATCGGACAGGTGCAGGGGTTCAATACCGGTTGGGTGGCGGGCGCCATCATTTCGGGGGCATACTTTGGCGATAAGATGTCGCCTTTGTCGGACACTACCGTTTTAGCTTCAACAGTGGTCGATACGCCGCTTTTTACCCATATCCGTTACATGCTCTTCACAACAGTTCCTTCGATAACCATTGCCTTAACGGTATATGGTATTGCAGGATATACGCGCGAAACACCGGATACGAACCAGATAGCCGTTTTTTCGGAAGCGTTGAAAACCAATTTTCATATTACGCCCTGGCTGATGATCGTACCGGTTATTACCGGCGTGATGATTGCCAAAAGACTTCCGCCCATTGTGGTTTTGTTTGTTTCATCTCTGTTGGCAGGTATTTTTGCCATATTTTTCCAGCCGCAGTTGTTGCAGGAGATTGCAGGCACAACGGATGGCGGCAAGGTTTTAGTTTATGTGAAGGGCGCAATGATTTCTTTATTCGGGAATACGCAGATAGAAACCGGTAACGAAACGCTCAACGACTTGGTGACAACCAGAGGTATGGGGGGTATGATGAGTACCATCTGGTTGATTATCTGTGCGATATGTTTCGGCGGCGCCATGTCTGCCAGCGGTATGATCGATAGCATCACAAATCTTCTCAAACGAATGATGAAAGGCCGTATCAGTACAGTGGCTGCTACCGTAATGGCAGGTCTCACTTTCAATATCTGCACCGCCGACCAATATATTGCTATTGTTCTTAATGGCGAAATGTTTAAGGACATTTATAAGAAAAACGGATTTGAAAGCCGCCTGCTGAGCCGTACTACCGAAGATTCCGTGACGGTTACTTCCGTATTAATCCCCTGGTCGAGCTGCGGCATGACGCAAGCTACTGTCCTTGGAGTCGCTACATTGACTTATTTGCCTTTTTGTATCTTCAATATCATCAGTCCATTGATGAGTATTATAGTTGCTATTACGGGATATAAAATTTACAAATCTCACTGATAATCTGATTAGTTCAATCAGAAATATTTTTATTATTCAGTAATATTTCTGCTGTTTTTCTATCCGCTGTTTCCATGATTAAAACGGCATTATTGTCTTCCGTAAAATATATTTCTCTCAAATTATCTGACAGATACAATTGAAAAACATGTCGGGCTTCCTGTTCCAATAATTTTTCCGTATTATCCCATTCAACACCTTCTATTTCATGTTCTAACGCAAGTATTTTCATGTTATTTATTTTTAAATAAGTTGCAGAAAAAGGGGTAAATTATCCTGTTTTAGCGAACAATTATGTGAAAACCCTGATTGATAAGCCTCTAAAATAGTCTTGTCATTAGGATGTTTCCTGATAAAATCCGGATTTATCGCGTATGCCTGCAAATGTTCCGCCGGAAAGGTTGTCATCAAACCGGTTATTTCCTGACAGGTCAAATCCGGTTGCAGCCAGCGTTTTTCGTCTTCTTCTGAAAAGATAACCGGCATCCGTCCGCTGTGTGTTCCGCCGTTGTGTATCCAGCCGGTCAGTTCGTTGGCGGGTGCAGTGATGAGCGAATAACTGTATATTTCCTGCCCGTCGGGGTTTTTCCAATAATCATAAATCCCCGCCATTGAAAACAGTCCGGTATCTTTCCGATGAATGAAATACGGCGTTTTCGTTCTGTTCTCTTCGTGGTGGTACTCAAAATAACCGGTTGAGGGGATTAAACATCTGCCTCGCAAAATCGGACTTCGGTACGATGCTTTTTCAAAAACCGTTTGTCGAAACTTAAACTCGGATAGGTTCCGGCAACGGTTTTTCCGTTTACATCGCGAGCCAGATTTTGATACAGAACATCGTTTAACGTTTTGGAATAAATCGCTTCAGCCGTCCAGTTAATACCGCCGACATTGAAATCAAAACCCAGATTGGCGCGCAGGTTTTGCGCAAATTTGAAGTCGGAGGCAAACACATTGATTGTCTGGCTGCCGCCCGCCGCCAACTGGCTCACGTTGGCGTCCTGTCCGCTGGGGTCAACAATCAAAGAGAGATTGGAAGTGGCGGTGGTGTTGTAGGTTGCCATTTGGATACCGGTGTTGCTGAAGTTGTTGCTCAACCACACAAAAGGAATGCGCCCCGTGAAAATCCCCACGCCGCCCCGAAGCATAAAATGGCTGTCGTCATCCAAGGTCCAGCGGAAACCGGCACGCGGCGACCACAGCGGCGCGCTGCTCAACTTCTGGTCGGTTTTGTATCCCCAGCCTTTTTGTGCCGAATATTCGTTAAAGGGCGCATTCTCTGCCGGAGTATCAAAGAACAGAGGAATATCCACGCGAAGACCGATCGTGAGGTCAAAGTTACGGGTTACATTCCAGCGATCCTGCGCGTAGAAACCCAACTGTCCGGCGCCAAATGCGGCTTCCCAGCGCGGGTCGCCCGTTACGGCAACGTTCGCCTGCTGAAAACGGTACTGATTAATTCTTCCGGCGAAGAAGTCGTCAGCATTATTAAAATAATAGGTTCCGTAATTGTCCTGAATAAAGAGGTTGGCAAACCGGAAAAACTCGTTGTGCGTGCCGAACGTGAGGGTGTGTGCGCCTCTGTACCAGTTCAGGTTGTCGGTAAACGACCATATATCCTGGTCGAGCCGGTTGGCGACGGACGAACGCTCGTTGCCGATGTTTACGGTGGCGGCGCCGGTTGCGTCGGCTTTGCGGACGTTATTCACAACAATCATCGGGAACGGCGAACCGAAAGGGTTGCGGCTGTCGCGCACGCGCACGTAGGATGCGCGAAATTCGTTGCTCACGCTGTTGGATAGGCGGCTTTGCAATTCGGCGACAAACGTGTTGGCGTTTGACTTAAATTCGTAGATATAATCGGACGAGTTCAGGTTGGTGGCGGTAGGCGTCATATTCGACTGCGCGGCGGCTACCATATTCCAGCGCAGCGAAGCGTTGTGCCGGCTGTTGATGTTCCAACTCAATTTAAAGCCTGCCTTGTCGGAATTGGTGTATTCCTCAAACGACGCCGGCAACGAACCGTTGTAGGTTACGCCCCGCGCTGCCGCCAATCTTTTTACTTCGTCGAGAATGCTTTGCGCCACCGCAGCGTCAATATTTGAATTTTCGGCGCCAAGCGTTGAGTTATTGGGGTAGGTGTTGCTTTGTTTCTCGTAGTTGGCGAAGAAGAACAGTTTGTTTTTGACAATGGGACCGCCCACGGTTGCGCCCGCGCGGTACTGGCTTTGTTTGCCGAGTTTACTGCTCGTCTCGCCGTTTTTCATTTCATACTTTCCCATTAAATCCTGATTGGTCAAATGGTAGAACGCCGAGCCTGTAAAAGTGTTGGTACCCGATTTGGTAATCGCGTTCACTGCGCCGCCCGTGAAGCCCGATTGCCTGACGTCAAACGGCGCAACCGCAATCTGTATCTGTTCAATGGCTTCCATCGAAATGGGCTGGGCGCCTGCCTGTCCGCCGTTGACGCCGCTTGCCGTCAGACCGAAATTATCGTTGCTTACCGCGCCGTCAATCTGGAAACTGTTGTAACGGTTGTTGGTTCCCGCAAACGACATCGCGCCGCCGGAACCGAGTATCACCTGCGGGTTCAGACGTATTGCCTCTGCCACGCTGCTGGTAATAGACGGAACGCGGGTAATTTCGGCAGCGTTCATGCTCGACGCCGCGCCTGTTTTGTTGGACTGGAAACGGCTCTGTCCCGTAATCACCACCTCGCCCAATGCCATTGATGCATCCGTCAAACGCACATTGTGGGTATAGTTCTCGCCCAGACTTAACGCAATACGCTCTGCATAATCCGTGTTGTAGCCAACGAACGAAACTTCAATATCATAAGGACCGCCGGCGCGCATACCGCTTAAATAATAACGTCCTTCCGTATTGGTAACCGCGCCGTACACCGTTCCCGAAGGCACGTGCGTCGCCTTGACCGTTGCGCCGGGAAGACTTTCCCTCTCATCGCTCACACGTCCGCTGACGGACGATGTAGTTACCTGCGTATAAGCCGTCTGCCCGAACGCAAACAGCATCGCTAACAAAACTGTAAAAAGATTTAACTTTTTCATGACCATAAATTTTTAATGATTAATTCTCTTAATTCTCAATTTTTAATTTTTAACTGATTTTAATTCGGGGCAAAAGTATAGTCGGTATATGAACTGAAAGTTAAAAAAATGATAAGATTTGGTTAAGATTTGATGTGTTATTTAACTAAAACTTAACAGATTATTAATATTTACTTAACATTGCTTATCTATCTTTGCGGAATTATTCATTCATACCATAAATAATCAATCAGATGAAAAAGATGACATCACTGTTTTGGGCGGTTTGCATCGCGTTGCCGCTGTTTTCGCAGGTAAGGGGCAATATTGCCATTCCCGACCTGAAGGGTTACGTTACCCTGAAATGCGATTTCCACATCCATACGGTTTTTTCGGACGGCACGGTGTGGCCCGCAGTCCGTATTGACGAGGCTTTCCGCGAAGGTCTCGACGCCGTTTCGCTTACCGAGCATATCGAGTATCGCCCGTATGTGAACGGCGAAATGGTTGCTTCACACAACCGCTCGTATGAAATTGCGCAGTCCGCAGCGCAATCCAAAGGAATTATGCTTATTCGCGGCAGCGAAATTACCCGCGCCATGCCGCCGGGGCATTCCAACGCCATTTTCCTGACCAATTCCGACGAGTTGGACAAGCCCGATTACATGGATGCTTTCCGCGCCGCCAAAGCGCAAGGCGCGTTCTTCTTCTGGAACCACCCCTGCTGGGACGCGCAACAGCCCGACACTACCCTGTGGTTCGACGAACACACGCGCCTGCTGCAACAGGGCATGATGCACGGCATAGAGGTAGTCAACGGCGGACACTACTGCCCCGAAGCGCACCGCTGGTGTATGGAAAAGAAACTGACCATGATCGGCAATTCCGACGTCCACCAGCCCATGCCGCCCTTCGCCGCCGGCAAGCACCGCGCCATGACGCTCGTGTTTGCTAAAGAGCGCACCCCCGAAGCCATTCACGAAGCGCTGAAAGAGCGGCGCACGGCGGTGTACAGCGACGAAATCATCATCGGCGAGGAAAAATACCTGAAGGAACTTTTTGAGAACGCTTTGGAATGGAACGTTGAAAAAACCGGCGCCACGGTGCGCATCACGTTCAGAAACAAATCCGACCTGACCTTCCACCTGAAAAAGACTAACCACGACGCACGTTTGGTCTATTTCCGCGATTACACGATTGTTCCGAACGGCGAGCACACCGTTACCGTCCGCTTGGAAAGCGGCGCAACGGGCGGCGACGTCAATTTCAGCGTGGAAAACTTTTTAGCGGAGCCGGGAAAGGGAATGAGATATACCATAAAAATATAATCAAAATGAAAATTCAAACCTCAAAAATCGAATGTCCCGAATGTGGATGCACGGAAATACGCCGTGAGTATGACCGTTACGGATACATGATGCTGTCGCTGTCCTGCAATCAGGACGACGAGGAGTTATCCGACGAATGTACATGGTGCAATTGCCTGAATTGCGGACTTGTGTTTTCCCCTGTACGGGAAGCAATTGCGGTGTAGCGATAATCAAAAATCATATTTCGGCTTCGCTCAATAATCAATAATCAAAAATTGTTTCGTGGAAAATCTGAAACATTGGGCTATAGCAACGCTTCATAGTTTAATTTCTATTCCTTCAATCTCTTGCAAAGAGGAAAAAGCCGTTCGTTATTACGAACATGCGCTTCTTAAAATCGGGATAAGGACGGTTCGCGACGGGCTCAATCTGATAGCCTACAGCCCGGATTTTGATACTGCGAAACCAACCATTCTGCTCAATTCGCATATTGACACGGTACAACCGGTAAGCGGCTGGACATACAGTCCTTACGTTCCTACGCCTGTGGGGGAACGGCTCTACGGTTTGGGAAGCAACGACGCCGGAGCAAGTCTTGTTTCGCTCGCCGCCGCTTTTGCGCATCTGACAAGCCGCCGGCAAACCTGCAATTTCATTTATTTAGTTACCTGTCAGGAAGAGATTTCGGGCGCGGGCGGTATGGAATATATGTGCCGGAGGCTTCCGCCAATAAGTTTCGGAATCATCGGCGAACCCACGATGATGCAGCCTGCAACGGCGGAAAAGGGATTAATGGTGATTGACTGCGAAGTGAAAGGACGGTCGGGACACGCAGCCCGCGAAGAAGGCGAGAATGCGCTTATCAGGGCAATTCCCGCAATGTATCTCATCAACGGTTTTGTTTTTCCGAAAATTTCCGAACTCGTGGGCGCCGTAAAATGTACGGTAACGCAGGTGGAAGCGGGTACGCAGCACAATGTCATCCCCGACGTTTGCCGGTTTGTAGTGGATGTGCGCACCAATGAATGTTACGCCAACGAGGAAATCTTTGAAACGCTTCAAAACAATTTTCCGGTTTGCGAAATGAAAGCCCGTTCGTTTCTTCTCAACGCTTCGCATATCGAACACGAACATCCTTTTGTGCAAAGGGCTGTCGGTTTCGGATTACAGCCTTACGGCTCTGCGACGGTGTCCGACCAGTCGTATCTCGATTGCCCGACCTTGAAAATGGGCGTGGGTAATTCTGCCCGTTCGCACACGGCTGACGAATATGTCGAACTTCACGAAATCCGCGAAGGTATTGATTTGTATTGTGCGCTTTTGGATAATTTAGTGTTGGATTAGCAAGTATGTTTTTATTGCTTTAACCTTTCCTTGAATGAAGTTAATGTAATAAGTGTTAAAGAGTTGCTTTTCAGTTGGGTTTCTAATACTTTTTTATCGCCCGATACCAAATAGTTTGCTTTCCCTTGTATGGCAAGGTCGAAAAGAAAATTATCCTTTGGGTCGGGGCAATCTTTAAATAGCGGCTTCGTTTCGCAAAATTCGGTAATACCATTATAAAAATCAATAAGTTTTTCAACGTTAAAGTTTTTAGATTGAAATTTTTTGCGCGTGATTACTTCTTTTAACTCTGAAAGGGAAGGAGCAGAACGTAGAAAGAGAACGTTACATTCTCTTCTTAACCTTATTAACTCGTTGAATTTTTCGTATAAAAAGTAACTTATCCAAATGTTTGTGTCAAATACAGTTCTATTTTCCATTGCGATAGTCTCTTACTTCCTGTACTATTTCTTCCATTGTCATTATTGGTGCATTGGGGTTTATGGAGGCTTTAATCTCGTCTGCCAATTTGTACAATTTCTCGTCAGAGAGCATGGCAGGCTGGGCTTTTATCCTTTTGGGCGCAAGTGTTTTTGTGATTTTCACATCAGGCATTTTTGCAATAGCATTCAATATGCCATTCAACACAGCATTATTGTTGTTATATTCTAATGTTACCGTTACCATATTGTATATATTATATCGTTTGAAAATGCAAAATTACGGAATTATTTTTTTTTGCCAAATCTTTATATCGGTTCTTTTTCTTAACCAAATCTTAACAGATTATTCATATTGACTTAACATTGTTTACTTACCTTTGCAATATTTTATTAGACGATGCACCGGTTGATTGACAAAAAGGATTTGATGTTCGGCAAAAAGGATATGTTCATATCGCTGTTTGCGGAAATCATGATGATGGCGCTGGACATCAAAAAACTGAATAAAATATACGACAACCTGTACGACGCCGGCGATGAAATGCACCGTGTGTTTCTGAATACCCTGAACATTGATGTTGTCGTATCGAAAAACAGTCAGAAAAACGTTCCCGCATCGGGAGCCGCCATTCTGACGGCAAATCATCCCACCGGTTTATTGGACGGCATCATGATGATGGATGTCCTCATCAAAGTTCGTCCGGACATTAAATTCATGGGCAATTTTTTGTTGAGCCGGCTTGAACCTGTGGCGAAATATTTTATCACGGTCGATCCTTTCGATACCAAAAACAAAGTGGTCAATCAGAAAGGAATACGGCAATCTATCGAACATCTTCGCAGCGGCGGACTGCTGGTTATTTTTCCTGCCGGCGAAGTCGCCACATGGCAAAAGGGAGTTTCAAAAGTCGAAGATAAAGAATGGGGAAACAGTATTCTGAAATTTGTTCAAAGGGCGAATGTTCCCGTTATTCCGGCATGGATTGAAGCGGGCAACAGTCTTGTGTTTCATCTGGCGGGAAAAATAAATCCTCTGCTGCGAACGGCAATGTTGCCCCGCGAACTGATCAACAAAAAGAATAAAAAAATCCACATCCGTATCGGTTCTTCAATCAAACCTCAAACAGTTTCGGAACTGACAGATTTGAAGGATTACGGAAACTACCTTCGGGCAAGCGTTGCATATCTGCAAAAGGAAAAAAGAAAGAAAAAACTGTTAAAAGCGTCAGTCGCGAAACCGCCTGCGGACATTGTCGCGCCTGTGCCGGATGACGCGCTTTGCAGAGAGATAGACGCCCTACGCGATACCGCCTGTATTTTGCGCAGCGACAATTACGAACTCTTTCTGGCTGCGCCCGGCGCCGCGCCAAATATCCTGAAAGAAATCGGTCGTTTGCGGGAATTGACTTTCAGAAACATCGGCGAAGGAACCTTGCAGGAAACTGATAACGACAATTTTGACGAATATTATCATCAGTTGTTCATTTGGGATGCGGCGGCTCAAGCCATTGCGGGCGCCTATCGGATGGGGTTCGGGCGTCAGATTTTGAAACAGTATGGCATTAAGGGGTTTTATACCCATTCGCTTTTTCGGATGGAAAAACCAATGACCCCATACCTTGACAGGACCATTGAACTGGGGCGTTCGTTTATTGCGAAGGAATATCAGCGGAAAGCGCTGCCGTTGCTGCTGCTCTGGAAAGGTATTCTTCACGTGCTCATCGCGCATCCCGAATATGAATACCTTTTGGGCGCGACGTCCATTTCAGGGAAGTATGCCGATGCTTCCAAACTGCTCATTGCCAAATATCTGAAAAAATACCATTGCCACCGCGAACTGTCCGCTTTCATCAAGCCCGTCAACGGCATGAAAGGCATCCGCACGGCGTTAGACCTTTCGCTGGCTGATAACATCAACACTATCGAACTCATCAATCAACTCATTTTGAACATCGAAGAACAGGAACGCGGCATTCCCGTCCTCATCAGAAAATACCTTCAGTTGAACAGCCGCGTGCTTGCTTTCAATGTTGACCGCCATTTCTGCGATGCGCTCGATGTTTTGATGCTTCTGGATGTGAAGGGGATACCGGAGGAAGTGATGAAGACGTTGAAGAGGTAGTGTTTTTCAATTGGCTGTGAACAAAAAACAACTATTTTAGGGAAAAATGTTACCTTTGCAGGCAAAAAATGGCACAATGGAAATAGCAGAAGACAACGACAATGTCTATATCGAAGATTACAGCATTCCCAAAGGAACGAAAAAAGAAGATTTGAAAGTGCGGGAAGAAATCATCAATGAAATTTACCGCAAGTGGTATGACAGCAATC
>Ga0082212_10002208_pt1 | contig 28616 bp, 12 predicted proteins | sample TergutNt197P3_FD_71548 | JGI IMG/M metagenome (GOLD analysis project Ga0082212, IMG submission 71548) | Neocapritermes taracua P3 segment gut microbial communities from Petit-Saut dam, French Guiana - Nt197 P3 | ecosystem: Host-associated > Arthropoda: Insects > Digestive system > Gut ...
TCCTTGAACGAATCTTCCGTCGGCGTTACCATAAAGTAGCAACTGTCGTCCTTCTTCCTGTTTCTCCAGTGCTTGAAGTCGTAGCCTATAAACTTGAAGTCGTCATCGTTAAAGTCCACGAACCTCGTTTTCTCCATCGACACTTCCAGCCCTAGGCTCTCAATAACGCTTTTCGCTATCTCGCCCGCCCGCCTTATGTCCTCCGCTGTTTTTGCGAATAGCAGAAAATCATCAGCGTACCTCACAAACCGTATCCCTTCGGCTTCCAGCGCCCAGTCCAGCTCGTTCAGATACAGGTTCGCCAATAATGGCGATATCACGCCGCCCTGCGGGGTGCCGGAGTTCGTCTCGTGATATTTCCCCTCCGCCATATATCCCGCTTTCAGCCAAGCCCATATCATATCCAGCACCGTGCCGTCCGCTATGTACTTTGCGAGTACCCTCATCAACTTCTTGTGGGGTATATTGTCGAAGAAACCTTTGATGTCGCAATCGTATATGTGATTGTTCCCGGTCTCCACGTTCCACAGTATTATCTGCAACACTCGCTCCGCACCCAGATTGGGTCTGTACCCGCACGACCATTTGTGAAATATTTCCTTCTCGCATAACGGGCTTAGGACATTGACAACGCTCTGCTGTACCACTCGGTCTTTGATTATCGGGATTCCCAACGGTCTTAGTTTCCCGTTCTTCTTGGGTATATATTCCCGACGCACCGGCGTTGGCTTGTATGTCTTGTCCCTCAACTCGTTCAAGATTCCCATAATCTTGTTTTCTTCATCTGCCTTAAAGGTCTCGATGGTCTCGTAATCCACGCCACCGCTCCCCTTGTTAGCTTCTACCTGTTTCCATGCCGCCATCAGCTTCCTGTCAAACAATATTTGCCCATAGATGCTGTGCCACTTAAGCTTTAATTCCTGATTCACTTTATCCTTCTCCTCTCTCAGGTTCGTTCGGCTCGTTTAAGCCGCAGCTTCGTCACCGTTTGCATTACCTATAGTTCTTGAGTCGGTCTACAAAGGTCAACCCCCTTCTGTTCACCGCAAGTTTGGTCTTACGGCTACTTCCATACTATGAGATTGTCTGACTCCTCCGCACGCATACGCAACTTCACATTACGCTTATATGCGTATACCCGTATTGCTACGGTAATGCGGAGGTCTCACAGGGTCATCGCACCGTCCTTATTGACATGCCAAGCGCCTTCACATGATAAGCTCCGTTCACCCGGTTGGCTCTTTCCGATAAACGATTTAGATTTCCCGACTCTTCGCACGGTCATCAACTTACCCCGCCGCTGCTGCGCTTCACGCGTATTTCGGCCTGCCAATCCGCCTATGGGCCTCTCGGTTTCCACATCCCCTTCAGACACTGCCTCACAACAATGCCCTGGATTAGGCTTCCCAATTTGCGCCAACGCTCATGGGGGAGGACTTCCACCTCCGAGACTCCCTACACTTCCGGACTCTTGAGCCGTCTTACCGCAGTATCGTTCTCGTTGTCTTTATCGTGTAAGTCTATGTGCGGCTTCCGCCGCATATATGGTGCGACTGCCTGTCGCACAAAACGCAAACGGCCATTGCGACCGTTTGCATTTTTTGCATGTTGGCTATAACACTACATGCCATTTACTGCCAGCGCGATGTATTTGTAGTCCCAAGAACTGCGCTGCACATCGCTGAAGATTAAGTTGATGCCCTGCCACTCGTCATCTTTCGGTTCCCTTGCCAAAAGGTAACGAACTAGGGCTGTTACAGCTTCAGACCTAGTGCTTTTACCCTCAGGCATAAAACTGCCGTCCGGATAACCAGTGAAGATGCCGGCTTTTACAGCTCTAAGGATGTTATCTTTATCTTGATGGCCAGACAAGTCGCTGAAGCTGTTTTCTGCCATAGCAGACAAGCCGTCAGCCTTTACTAACATCACGGCCATCTCGGCACGGGTCAGGGCTTCTGCCGGCCGGAAGTTGCTGCCTGCGCTGCTTTCTACAAGCATCGCCTTTTTGGCCCACTCAATGGCGGCATATGACCATCTTCCGGGTGAAACATCCGGAAATGAAGGCACGCTTTCAGTGGGCGCTTGCGTCTGCTGCGGAACTTTCAGGCGATATAGGATTGTGATGAATTGTTCCCTTGTCATATGGTCGTTACCGCGGAAGGTATTGTCTTCAAAGCCCTTTATGAAGGCGGCAAAGCTTTCGGGAGCCGCTAAAGGCGCGGAAGCGTCAACAATACCAGCGGGCTTATCTGCAGCACCACCGCCGCCACCGCCGCCAGGGTTTCCAGAAGCGGCATTTGCCTGCTCTACGGAGATGCTGCCATTTTCTGTGCTTAGTTCAATCAGTTTTCCGTCCTGCCCCCTAGTGTTTGCTGGCACGTATGACACAAATACAGGAAAGGCCCCAGCTTTTGCCGTGGACAAAACATTGAATTGCATGTTTAAGATTGTGCCGTTTGAGTAGTCGTTTGCAGCGCCTGCCCAAGACACTTTTAGCGGGTTTTTGCGGTAGGTATCAGCATTTAGCCCGACAAAGACAAGGTCACCCAGCGCAGCCCCTTGCGTCAAGTTGCCCGGACTGTTCAAGCTAAGAATACTTTCATCGTAGCCAATTTCAAGCTGCATCCCCGCAAGCCCCGGGTTGTTGTCAAGTATTACCTGCACAGTTACGGCATCGCCCGGCTTGACGGCGGCGGCAGGCACTTTTACCGAAACAGTTGGCTCGCCCGCAGGCGCAGCATATGCCGTAGGCAGCGGGCTGGCTAGCAGTACTATGCAAAAGGCCAAACATAGAAATTTTGTTTTCATCGTATGTATTCACTCCTTGCTCTATTATGGGCATCAGCCTTCAGCGGGGAATTTTTCAAACCAGCCGTTGATATATTGCATGATGAGTATGGCATCGAAAAGCGTGATTTCGCCGTCGCCGTCAACGTCAGCCGCAAGAATGTCGAATGGCCCGGTGCTCCAGCCATTTACATACTGCATGATGAGTATGGCGTCATATATCGTTACCTCTCCATCGCCGTTCACGTCCCCGTAAAGAAAGTTGACGACAGACACGCTGCCATCATAGGTGTAGGCATTGACAGGGTGTCCATTTTGGTTTACGGTATTGGCTGGTATATTTGAAATCGTTATCGGGTACACGCCTTCCTTCGCATTGTCAAGGATGGCAAATTCCAAGTTCAGAATGATTCCGGTGTTAGAATCGTCTGATGCGCCGGCCCAAGAAACCATAAAGGGGTTGTTTTGCATCGTTTTTTCATTTGGGCCGACAAAAGCAAGGCTGCCAAGCGCAGGCCCTCTTGACACGCTCTTAAGACGAAGGGCGGTTGCGTCATAACCGAGTTCAAGCTGTAGGCCAGCTAGCCCCCAAGGCATAGGAGGAACCAAGTCCGGATCTCCTTCGCCCCATTGAATGTTCTCATACCATTGGTTCAACCGGACGGTCACGGTTACGGTATTGCCGGCTCTGCCTTTGACATGGGAGCCTATGATTTTAAACCCGCCAGAATATACGGATGATAAATAGAAATCCTGTGTATAGTCGGTGCCTATTGCGGTTCCGTCAGCAATGGTGGCCCTGATGACAAGCCGGCCTTCCGCTGTGGTTCTGATGGTGTCTCCAACGATGACAGCCCCGGTTGTTCCGGCGTCAAGCAAAGACCATGTGATGGTTTGGTTGGTGGCATCGAACGGGATTACCATTACACTACCGCTCAGTGATTGTGGTTGGCCAACATCAATAAACCAAGGTATGCCGATGACATCATTGGGTCCGAGGATATTCTCTACCGGAATGAAAGGAACGATAACGTCTGGCACAAAACTGGCACTGACAGTTACATCATTTCCAGGCATGGTAAATGACGTATCGGTGCTGTTTGGGTTGCTGAATACGCCGCTGTTAGCCGATGTCCAGCCTGTAAAGTGGTAGCCTGCGCGCGGGGTTGCTTGCAAAGGCACCTGAGCGCCTTCTTGGTAGTTGCCACTGCCTATGACATCGCCGCCTTCTATGGGGTTTGCCGTTGCAGTTAGTTTATATTCCTTAGAATCTACAATCTCAAAGTGCGCGGTGGCTGTCATGTCATATGCCGGCATCCTGAACATTATGACCCCAGTGTCGGAGTCCCTTAAGCTGTCGCTGTCAGAAAACGTCCATTTTACAAATCGGTAGCCGGGGGATGGTGTCGCGGTCAAGGTGACAAGAGTATTTTCTCTGAAATTGCCACTGCCGCCGACAGTACCGCCTGCTGCGGGGTTTGACACTACGTCCAAACGGTATCTTTTGTGTGGATCCGGACTAAACCATGCTTCAAAGGCTCTGTCTTTTTCCGCAGCGAAAGTGAATTCTTCGATTTCACTGATTTTTTCGTCATCTTCATACCAGCCATAAAGCTTTTCACCCGGGCTTGGCACCGCAACTAGCCTTACTGTAGAACCTCTTTCATAAATTCCGCCGCCTGTGAATATACCGTCTAGCGTAGGTTCATGTCTTACAGATATCGTCACATGGCTGTCATGGCCTAAACTGCGCAAGCCTAGGAAATTTTGGCAGTCGTTGAAGGCGTTTTGGGCTATGTTTGCGCTAGGCAGCCTGTTGCAGACATAGACTCTTGTCAGCTTGGAGTTGTTTGCAAGGGCAGAGGAGCCTATGCGGGTCACGCTGCAAGGTACCCTTGCCTCAACTAGGCCGGTAGCGTAAAAAGCTTGGTCGCCGATGGTTTTCAGGCGGTTGCCAAAGTAAGCGCTGGAAAGCCTTGCGCAACCTTGGAAGGCACTTGCCCCTATATCTGCTTCGCAATCGTCAAATACTACATGGGAAAGCCCTTGGGGGGGGATGGCGCTGCCGTTGTAACAGTTTTGGAAAGCGTTGTTTCCAATGCTTATTACACTGGCCGGGATGGTGATGTTTGGTAGGGCAGTACAGCTGGAGAAAGCGTATGCTCCTATCGAGTTCAGCTTGTCGCCAAAATCCACCGCAGTTAGATTGCCAAGGCCAGAGAAGGTGTATGGGCCAATGTCCGTTGGGCTGCCGTCAAATACCACTTTCTCAAGACTTGAACAGCGTTGAAATGCGCCATTGTTAAAACCGCCTGCAATCGTTTTCAGGCTGGATGGGAATGTTATGTATTTGAGGTCGGTGCAGCTGTAGAAGGCTCCTGCGCCGATGTTGGTAACCCCCTCGCTTATTATCAGGTCTTTCAGCGCTGTGCAGTTCTGAAAGGCGTTGTTGCCGATGGACGTTACTTTTGGGCCTATTGCCTGAGCCTCCAAGGCAGTGCAGCCGTTGAAAGCTGAAACGCCAATTACGGCCGTGCCACCAAAAGCGATGTTTTTCAGCGCCGTGCATCCTGCAAAGGCACTGCTCCCTATGGTTTCCATGCTGTCTGGCATAATAACAGTGACCAATCTTGTTGCGTTCTGAAACGCGTTATCCGCGATCTTTTTGCAATCGTCCCTGACTTTATACTCAGTCACTGGGACACCGTCCACTTGCGCATTTGGGGCGAATTTGAGCAATGTTTCCCCATCGTCGCTGTACCATACGTAATCTTCGTCGTCAGCCAGTGCGGTGAGGCTGGTTGCCATACATGCGAACAACAAGATCGCCAATGTGAGCAATACAATACTTTTTTTCATTCTTATCATCTCCCTATTCATGAAATTATGTTTGTAATGTGTTGAAAAAAACAACACTATGAAATAATACTATCCATCTTGCAGTTTGTCAATTGTCATGTGGACTTTAATTGTAAAGATGTAGTCGTCGGCAGGGCAAGGGTCGACAACGGCGCAGGCGGAAAGCTCTGGGGTCGCCGATTTTTCATGTAAATACCGTGAGCAAGGATTACGGGAGCGCCATGTCAATGGGCGCGAACAACGTTGGCCCGTGGTACTATACGGCTGACACGCCGGATTCGTCGCACCGGGTTTATCGACGTATATGCAGCAGCTATGGCAGATACCGTGGTTTCGGTCACATACGGCAATGTAGCAACAGTCAGCACTCTATCGTAGAGTGGCAATAAGACAAACCATTGCCAAGAATTTCATCGTCTTTTTTATGACAAGCGCATCGATTTTTTCTTCATGTCTCATAAACTGGCGGAAATGCCGCAATCCCCCTTCCAAGTGCTGGACACCAACATTTTGAAAGTTTTCAAAAAATGATGTTGACAATACCCCTCAAATATTGTAACATGAAATTAAAATTTTGTAACGCAGTAAAACAGTGGAGGGGGACTGGGCGTGAATACAGGGGATTTTATTTTATTGCACGTGTTAGACGTTTTTAAAGCGGTGTTAGACAACGAATTAATCGAGCCGCATGATGATTTTTTTACAGAAGGGGGCGATTCTCTAAAGGCAGGCAGAGCCACATATGAAATAAACGAAAAGCTGCAAGTGGACATAAAAACAAGCGCGTTTTTCGATCACAGGACTGCGGCGGAGTTGGCCGCGCACATCAGTTCAGTTGGGAAAAAAGAGGTTGAGCATATCGGCAAAGTTGAAGAAAAGGGGTGGTACCCGCTTTCGTTTTCACAGTCGCGGCTTTACGTCCTGTATCAGCTTGAAAAAACAATGTTAAATTATAATTTGCCCCAAGTTTGCATAATTGAGGGCTTTTTTGATCTTGGCAAAGCGCATGAGGCGTTTGCCGCAATCATTGACAGGCACGAGAACCTAAGAAGCTCTTTCCACTTGGTCGACGGGCAGCCCTGCATGAAAATCCATGAAAAAGTTGATTTCGAATTCGAGCATTACGAGGCGGTCAGCTGGGCTTGGGACAGCATAGCCAAAGAATTCGTCAGGCCTTTTGACCTTGAGCGCGCCCCTTTGATGAGAATTGGCATTGCCAAATTGAGCGGCAACAGGACGGCGCTGTTGTTTGACACGCACCACATCGTATCCGACGGAACCTCAATGAACATACTAATCGGCGATTTTACAAGGCTTTACTCGGGCCAATTGCTTTCGCCCCTTGAAATTCAATACAAGGACTACAGCGAGTGGCAAAGGGCTCAGAAGGCTCGCAATCTTTTTGAGGGCATGAAATCCTACTGGGTCGAGAAATACGCGGACGGCGCACCGGTGCTGAACCTGCCGACAGACTTTATACGGCCGCAGCCCCGGAGCTTTGCAGGGGCATGCCTGAGATTTGACATTGGCGGCGAATTGACCGCTGAGTTGAAAAAAATGGTGAGGGAGTCAGGAGTCACCTTGTACAGCGTGCTGCTGGCAGCTTTTTTCATCCTGCTGCACAAATACTCTGGCCAGGACGACATTGTTATCGGCTGTGCGGTTGCTGGCAGGAACCACAGGCAGCTGGAAAACATCATCGGGATGTTCGTTAATTCATTGCCGGTAAGAAGCGCCCTGCGCGAGTCAAAAGAGGCCGGCGAGTATGTGAGCGAACTGTGTGCAGAGCTTGGGAAGATGTTTGATTTCCAGGGCTATCCCATTGAAGAAATCATTGAAAACATCAGGGCCAGAAGGGAAGGCGGAAGAAACCCGTTGTTCGACGTGATGTTTGTCCTTCAGAACATGGAGAGCGTGGACATCTTGATTGAGGGCGCGACTGTCGAGGCCCATGAAATAGATACGGCGACAGCCAATGTGGACCTGACCCTGGAGGCGCGGGAAAAAGGCGGCAACATAAGCTTTAAGCTGGAATACAGCACTGAGCTTTTTGAAAAGGCGGCCATAGAGAGAATGGTTGGCCATTACATCAATATCTTGACGGAGGTGAGCAGCGGTCAAGGCAAAACCATTGGAGGCCTGGACATCCTCTCTGAGAGCGAAAAAACGGCATTGCTTTCGGATTTTAACGCTCCCGGCGAAAATTACTCAAGCCTGCCTATTGCAGATGTTTTTGAAACTGTTGCAAAATCATGCAGGGATCGGGTTGCTCTGGAATTTGGGGACGAATTGCTGACATACGGCCAGTTTAACGAAAAGGTGAACGGATTTGCCAATTCCCTGATTCAGATGGGCGTGCGCCCCGGAAACCGCGTAGCGTTGTTCTTTGAAAGGTCCATTGACATGGTAATTTGCATGTTTGCCGCTCTGAAAGCAGGGGCTGTCTATGTTCCCATAGAGCCGGGGTACCCTGCTGAAAGAATCAGGTTCATTGCAAACGACAGCGAAGCGAGCTGTTTGATATTTCACGACAGGACCAGCTTTGTCAAAGATGTTGAAGGAATCGATGTTGAGACGATGGTTTCCTTTGAGGACTTGGCGAAAATTAGGCCGGCGCCGAGTTTGGCAGGCCGTCCCGGATGCAGCGGCAAGGACGGGGTTTACATGATGTACACCTCCGGTTCAACGGGCAACCCAAAGGGGACGGTAATTACAAGCGAAAACATAGCAAGGGTCGTACACAACACCAACTATATCAGCATCAGCAGCCAAGATGTTTTGCTCCAGCTGTCAAGCTATGCCTTCGACGGGTCTGTTTTTGACATTTTCGGAGCTTTGCTAAACGGGGCAAGGCTTGTTTTGATTGGCAAGGACAGTATTTTGGACGTGGACGTGCTTGCGGAAACTATTGTTGACAAAAGAATCACTGTTTTCTTTGTGACGACTGCCCTTTTCAATGTTTTGGCTGATTATAAAATTGATTCGCTGGCCGGCGTGCGCACAATTATATTTGGGGGGGAATCGGCAAACGTTTCCCTTGTTAAAAAAGCTTTTGCGTTTCTTGGCCCCGGCAGGATTGTCCACGCATACGGCCCCACTGAAAACACCACTTTTTCTACTGTATACCCTGTCGATTCCCTTGCGGAAAACGCGGACACCGTTCCCATCGGCAAGCCGATTTCCGGCACAAAAGCCTATGTGCTGGACAAAAACAGCGGGCTGCTGCCCATCGGCGTACCCGGAGAGCTGTGCTTGGCGGGCTCCGGTTTGTCTTCAGGGTACGTCAACAGGCCGGACCTTACGAACGAAAAATTCATCGACAACCCGTTTTGCCCCGATTCCAAGATGTACAAGACCGGAGACGTGGTGAAGTGGGATTCTTGCGGGAACCTTGTGTTTCTGGGCAGGGTGGACAACCAAGTGAAGATACGGGGCTTTCGCGTGGAATTGGACGAGGTTTCTTCTAAAATTGCCCAAGACGCCAGAATCAGGGATGTATTTGTCTGCTTGAAGGAGGGGAACAACAACAAGCAGCTGCATGCGTACTTGGTCGCAGCCCCTGATTTCCCAGTCGGCGAACTGAAGCTTGCGCTGCTGTCGCAGCTGCCGGAGTACATGGTGCCTTTGAGCTATACGGTTTTGGACAAATTCCCGATCAACGCAAACGGGAAAATTGACAGAAGCAAGTTGCCCGAGCCGGCGATTGGCCAGCTGAGCGCAGCGGAGCCCCCTGAGAGCTTGGTTCAAAGCAGCATTGGCAGCATATGGAAGTCTGTCTTGGGGGTTGAGGGAATTGGTTTGGATGACAACTTCTTCGACATTGGCGGGAATTCTATTTTGCTCATACAGATGCATGCGCAGATCAACCTGCTGTACCCGGACAAGGTCAAGATCACGGACATATTTGCCAACCCGACCATCCGTCAGATGGCTTTTTTCCTTGAGGGCGAGGGCGGCGCCGGGGCAGCCGTCACTATGCCGTCCATCAGCTTTCCGGCAGAGTACTACAGCAACAGCCACAGCAGAAGCATGGCGAGCATTTTCAGTTTTTGCATCGACAAGGGGACCGTGCAAGGCTTGAACAAGGTCGCATTGCAGCAGAGCGTTTCTGTGGAGCATTTGCTGGTTTCACTGTACATGAGCCTTGTTTCCGTCTTGTCAAAACAGCAAAGCGTCTTGATCCACTACTCGGACGGCAGAAGCAGCATAAGAACAATAGAGCGCTGTTTTAGCAATGACGAGGACATTTTAGGGTGCGCTGAGTACATTGAAGCGAATATTGACAGCCTGCCTTCCTTCGGACTTGAAAAGCTAAGCGCTTTGAACAAAAAAACCGAGGGGAACGGCACTTCCATTTTAATCGAGTACAGAAAAACGCAAGGCAGGCACGTCAGCTTTTCTGCGTATTACGACATGACGGTCGCGATAAGCAGGCTGGAAGAAGAGATAGAAATAATAAGCGAGAGCAACAGCACTCTTGACAAGCACAAAATGAAAATTGTCGATCAGCTGTATTTGCAGCTGATCCGAAAGTTTATTGTCTGGTATTCAAAAGAAAGGGGTTTTTAATGGATAACCTAGCTATTGTGTTTCCCGGCCAGGGCTCCCAGTATTCTGGGATGGGGAAAGAATTATACGACAAATACGAGTATGCAAAAATGATTTTCGACATTTCGTCGGAAATACTGAACTGCGACATTAAGCGGATATGCTTTTCCGGCGGCGACGAACTGCTCAGGACAGAGGTTGCACAGCCGGCGATTTTCATCGTCAGTTACCTTCAGTACCGCTGGTACATGGATGTTGCCGGCGCTGCCCCCCTTTATTTGTGCGGCCACAGCTTGGGTGAGATAACTGCGCTGGCTTGCGCTGAAGCGATGAGCTTTGAGGATGCGTTGGCGACAGTGCAGATCAGGGGCCGGGTCATGCAAAAGGCGGAGGATTTTGGCAATGGCGGAATGCTTGCGATCTTTGGCTTGCCAAAAGAGAACATACGGGAAATCTGCGCAAAAGCGTCGTCTTGGGAGAGCAGGGTGGAGATTGCAAATTACAATTCCTGCGAACAAACGGTAGTGTCGGGCAACACTGAAGCGTTGAACGCTGTTGAGGAATTGCTTGACGGGTTGGGCTGCAAATGCTACAGGCTTCCGGTCCGGTCGGCGTTTCACAGTTCCCTCATGGAGAGCGCGTCGCTTGAGTTCCATGAACAGTTGGCGCCTTTCAATTTTAAGGCACCCAATATCCCGGTTTTGTCAAGCGCTTCCCTGGAATTGTACACAAAGGGCGGCATCCGGCCGACAATTGCTTCGCAGATTGTCTGCCCAGTCAAGTGGGTATCGGCAATCGAGTATTTCCGGGCCAAAAACATCCGGAAAATAATAGAACTCGGCCCCGGATCAGTCTTGAAAAGGCTTAACCGGAAGATCTGCGACGGCATCGCGTTCCTGTCCTATGACGAAGACCTGCCTGAAATTGAAAAACCAAGCAAGGTTGACGTCGACGCTGCCCAGTATTTCCAATATTTGACCCGCAGCATGGCAATAGCTGTAAGCACGCCGAATTTGAACAGCGATACCAGCACTTACAATGAAAACGTGGTATTGCCTTACAGGAAAATCAAAGACATTGTGGTCGAAATGGAAAAATCCCCAGACAAAGCCACGATGGACAGCGTGATTTTAGCAAGCAAAATGCTCGATATGATGTTTGAGGAAAAAAAGACCCCATTAAAAGAACGGCAAGACCGGCATGCGCAGTTGTATGCGGAGACGGGTATCCGGCTATGCTGCTAGATTTTGACGCTCTAATTGAAGAAATTGACGTTGGCATAGTGGAGGCTCCCGAAAACGACATTGCGGTAATCGGTTTGAGCGGCAGGTTCCCAAAGGCAGAAAACGCCAGCGAGTTTTGGGCGAACATAAGAAGCGGCCGGGACTGCATCGGGGAGTTGCCTGAAGGGAGAACCAAAGACTTGAGGCAGTACCTGCGTTTGGCCAATAGCGGCGAAGAATCTGCCGAATTCGACATTGGGGGATATTTGGGGCAGATATGCGATTTTGACTATGATTTTTTTGGCTTGTCGCCGAGGGAAGCGAGCCTGATGAACCCAAACCAACGGATTTTGATGCAGGTAATATGGTCGTGCCTAGAGGATTCCGGGTATGTGGGCAGCAGGCTTTCCAAAACAAAAACCGGCATTTACGTAGGGCATAGCTCGGATTCCATTACTTACGAACATTTTGACTATTCGAGGCTGATCGCCCTCAACGACCCTGATGCGCTGACTGCAGCCTTGACCGGCAACATTTCATCGATACTTGCCAGCAGGATAGCTTATTTCCTGGATCTGAAGGGGCCTGCCTTAGTGGTGGACACGGCGTGCTCCTCATCCTTGGTCGCTGTTCACATGGCGTGCCTTGGCATACGGAACGGGGATTGCGAGCAGGCCATTGTCGGAGGGGTGAAAATCTGCGGGATGCCGGTAAAACGAAAGCAGCGGCTTGGGATTGAATCTGCGGACGGCCGTGCCAAAACCTTTGATTCTTCCGCCGACGGCACAGGGAGGGGCGAGGGCGCCGGCGCGATTTTGATAAAACCTTTGAATAAGGCTGTCATTGACTGCGACAACATCTATGCTGTCATCAAGGGGAGCGCCGTCAACCAGGACGGCCACTCTATCGGCATAACCGCGCCAAACGCCGAAGCGCAGGAGAGGGTTATTCTTGATGCTTGGCAAGGCGCCGGCATCGACCCCAGGACAATTTCATACATTGAGGCTCACGGGACGGGGACAAGCCTCGGGGACCCCATCGAAATAGACGGAATAACGGGGGCGTTCAGAAACTTCACTGACAGAAGGCAGTTTTGCGCAATCAGTTCGCTTAAGACGAACATCGGGCATTTGGACAACGCGTCAGGAATAGCGGGCCTGATAAAAACCATACTGGCTATGAAAAACGAGGAGCTGCCGCCAAGCATCAACTTTAAGCACCCAAATCAGAAAATAGATTTCGAGGATTCGCCGGTATACGTCAACGACAAGTTGAGGGAATGGAAGACATGCGGCATTAAGCGCTGCGGGGTAAGCGCCTTTGGGCTTTCCGGGACAAATTGCCATGTTGTCTTAGAAGAACCGCCGAAACCTGCAAGAGAAATTTCGCCTAAGCCTGACTGCCATGTTTTTACCTTGTCGGCAAAGGACAGGGGTTCGCTGGCGGCGTCGGTAAAGGAATACGTTAAGTTCCTTGGGGACAACCGCCACTTAAGGATTGGCGACGTTTGTTTTACGGCATCGGCAGGCAGGGAGCATTTTAGCTGCAGGCTGTGCCTGGTCGTGTCGAGCGTCGACGAGCTGGTGCTGCGGCTGGGCATGCTTGCAAATCTGGACAGCATCGACGAAAAACCGGCAGAGGGCGTTTACCTTAATTTAAATGCTACAAAACAGGGTAACGGGATCAGCGGCAAAACGGCTGATTTAATTGACCTGTATCAGAAGACGAACAGCGCAGATTGCCTTGATGCGATATCGCAGCTCTATGCACAGGGGCACGACATCGAATGGGAGCAGCTTTTTCCCGTGAATTCTGTGCAGCGGATCAGCCTTCCTACCTATAGTTTCAGAGGTGCGCGGTGCTGGGCTACCGACAGCGGCCTTGACGATGACGAAGTGGTGTTGACTGGAAAGCAAAGCGGCTGCTATACGGATACCGAAATCGAGGTTGCAAAGATATGGCGGGAGGCCTTGGGGTATTCTACGTTTGACGTCACAAAGCATTTTTACGAAATGGGCGGGGATTCGATAACTGCCATCCGTGCGGCAGCAATGGTTGAAAGCCGGCTTGGCTGCGAAATCGACCTAGCCGAGTTTTTAAGGCTGCCGACTATTTCAGGGATTTCCAAGGTTGTTGCGTCGAAGAAAGAGGGCTCGAAAAAAAGCCGTGTGCGCCAGGCAGAACCCCGGGAGTCCTACCCTGTGTCGTCTGCCCAGAAACGGCTGTACCTGCTCGACAAGATTGACAGGACAACGGCGTACAATTTGCCTTTTGCGCTGGAGCTGAAAGGGAAGGCTGATCTGGGCGTTTTGCGGCAAGCGCTGCTTAAGCTGATGGATTTGCACGATTCCCTGCGTACGGAATTCCATTTTGCCGACGGAAACATAGTGCAAAAAATCAACAGGGGCTGCATGCCAGACATCATTCAACTGTATGCCAGCCTTGACGACATGGCTTCGGTCGTCGATGGTTTTGTCAAGCCCTTCGACCTGAGCAAGGCCCCGCTGTTTCGGGCATGCCTTGTGTCAACAGCAGCGGACAGCCATGTTTTGCTGATCGACTGCCATCATATCATCACGGACGGGGAGTCGATGAACCTGCTGGTGTCCGATTTGTCAAAGCTGTACAGCGGGGCCCTGCCGGAGCGCGGCGGCATCCAATACACGGACTATTCCGTCTGGCAGGAAGAAATGATCAAGACGGATTACTACAACAGGCAAAAAGCGTACTGGAAAAGCACCATTTCGGGGGATGCCCCGGTACTGAACATGAGCACTGATTTTGTTCGGCCCCCTCTTCAAAAATTTGACGGTGATCGAATAGAGTTTGAGATAGAGGACAGGCTGTACAAAAAAATCACAGGTTTTTCAAGCCAAAACGCAAAAACTGCAACAGTGGTCCTGCTTGCGGCTTACGGATTGCTGCTGTGGAAATACACAGGGCAGCAGGAAATTGTAATCGGTGTGCCGGTTCTGGGAAGGCCCTTTCCCGAACTTCGGAAGATCGTCGGCATGTTTGTGAACACTGTGCCTTTTCTGTTTAGGATGGATGCGGCCATGTCTTTTTCCGAAGTTGTTAACCGCGTTGACAGCAACATGAAGCTTTTGCTCGAAAACCAGGACTATCCTTTTGAGCTGCTGCTGAATGACGTGAACCCAGTCCGCGACCTGAGCAGGAACCCGTTGTTTGACACTATGTTCACAATGGGGGCAACAGACAACAAGCCCGTTTTGTTTGCCGGCATGGAATCGAAAGCATGGGGCATCAGGAACAGAGCCTCCAAATTTGACATTTCCATGGAAATGCAGCGAACCGGCAGTTCCATGTTTTTCAATGTCGAATACAGTACAAATCTGTTTGCAGAGGATTCAGTGAAGCTGTTTGGGCGGCGCTACATGCATTTGCTTGAAACCCTCCTTGACGAGCCTTTGGCAAAACTGGACGGGATTTGCCTGTCCATGCCGGGAGAACTCGATGATATACTCTATTCGTTTAACGATACTGAAGCATATTACGACAAAAGCCTGACTCTAAGCCGGGTTTTTGAGCGTCAGGCATCGCTGACACCCGACTTCACGGCGCTTAGCATAAGCAACCAGCGGACTTCGTACTGCCAGCTAAACGAAATGGCGAATGCAATAGCTCACGCTTTAATTGAAGCTGGAGTCGGGCCAAACACAATCGTGGTGATAATAGTCGAACGTTCGGTTTTGATGATTGCGGGGATTCTCGGGATTTTGAAAGCCGGAGGCGCTTATCTGCCCGTTGACCATAAAAACCCCCAAGGGCGCATTGACTATATAATAGGGGACAGCGGCGCGGAAGTGGTCCTGTCCCAAAACAAGTTCAAAGACCGCTTTACCCATGCGCCGAAGACTGTTTCCCTTGAGGATGCTGCGTCTTTGGACGGAAACAAGACCAACCTTCCCGCTATTGCTTCGCCGACCGATCTGGCTTACGTAATATATACGTCGGGTTCCACGGGCAATCCAAAGGGCGTTATGATCGAACACCATTCGGTTGTCAACCGCATCAGCTGGATGCAGAAAAAGTACGGGATTTCCCATGGCGACGCGATACTGCAAAAAACCCCGTACACCTTTGACGTTTCTGTCTGGGAACTGTTCTGGTGGGCGTTTACCGGGGCGCAGCTCTGCATCTTGGCACCCGAAGCCGAGAAAAACCCCGAGGAAGTCATTGAGGCGATCTGTGAAAACAGCGTCACCACTTTGCATTTTGTCCCTTCGATGCTGAACGTTTTCCTTGATTACGTGGAAGCGACAAAGAGCGCACACAAGCTTGAATCCCTCACGCAGGTTTTTTCAAGCGGGGAGGCGCTGAGCGTCGACACTGCCAGGAAGTTTTATGAGATGCTCTACGTTCCAATGGGCATTAAGCTGCACAACCTGTACGGCCCAACTGAGGCAACAGTCGACGTGTCCTATTTTGACTGCTTCGAAAACGGGTGCCCCGATCAAATACCTATCGGCAAGCCGATAGACAACACACAGCTTTTCATCGTGGACAAGGAGAACCACCTGCTCCCGGCGGGCGTCCCCGGAGAACTGTTCATTTCCGGCGTTTGCCTTGGACGGGGGTACCTGAACCGTGAGGAGCTCACCAGAGAAAAGTATGTGGACGGCGTATGCGAAGTGGGGAAAAGAATGTACAAAACAGGCGATTTAGCCAAATGGCTTCCGGACGGCAACATCGCTTACCTAGGCAGGAACGACTTTCAGGTAAAGATCAGGGGCAACCGGATCGAGCTTGGCGAGGTTCAGTCAAGGGTGTCTGAGTACGGCGGCATCAAGGAGGCTGTTGTGATCAGCCGTGAGGTGAAGGGGAACGACTGCCTGTTTTGTTTCTATGTAGCTGACAAAACAATCGAGCCGAGGGATTTAAAGAACCACCTGCTGCTGTCGCTGCCTGATTACATGGTGCCGGCGTATTTTGTCAAGCTTGACGAGATGCCATTGTCGGGAAATGGCAAAATTGACAGGAAGCGGCTGCCGGTTCCTGCACAGGCCTCCCGGCCGGCGGGTTTTGTCAAGCCCGAAAGCGAAAGCGAAGTTTTGCTGATGAACATTTGGAGGGAGGTTTTGGGGAGAAACGACATTGGCGTGAGCGACAATTTTTTTGACGTTGGCGGCAATTCGATAATTTTAGTGCAAGCGTTCAACAAGCTTGTTCAGGTGTTGGGGCCGGATACAGTAAAAATCACCGACCTGTTTTCGTACCCCACTATTTCCGAGCTGGCTGAATACATTGACGGCAATACCAAAAACCCGAATGCGCAGCAGCAAGGCGAACCGGGCGAGGCCAGTGAGGTACGCGGCTGCCTTGGCGACATTGCCATAATAGGCATGTCGGCGAGGCTGCCTTCTTCAAACAACGTTGAGGAATTTTGGGAGAACATAGTTTTAATGCGCGACTTGATCAGGGAATTGCCTGATGCCAGAAAAGCCGACGCCGACGCGTACTGGCGCAGCGTATTCCCCGATGGGGCCGATGGCGGGCAGGACGGGCAGGAGTACATGCAAGGCGGCTACCTAGACAGAATTGACGAGTTTGACTGCAAGTTCTTTAAAATCTCGCCGGAAGAGGCAGCTCTAATGGATCCAAACCAAAGGCTGTTCTTGCAGAGCGCATGGGAAACCATTGAAGAGGCGGGCTATACCGAAGAAAAAATATCCGGGATATCAACCGGGGTCTACCTTGGCTTTGCGTTCAACGAATTGTTTGACTACAAGCGCTACATATTCAGCATTGACCCCTCCCTTGCCGCACTCTCCCTTGCAGGGAACATTTCTTCAATCATTGCCAGCAGGATTTCCTACCATTTGAACATAAAAGGGCCAAGCATGATCGTTGACACGGCATGCTCCTCGGCTTTGTCAGCGGTTCACCTGGCTTGCCAAGCGATAAACACCGGCGACTGCGACATGGCGCTGGCAGGGGGCGTCCGTTTTAGCTTGCTGCCAATAAAGATGCGTGACAAGCTGGGCATCGAGTCGTCCGACGGAAGGGCGAGGGCGTTTGACAACAATGCTGACGGCACGGGTTTTGGCGAAGGCGTTGTTTCGATTTTGCTTAAGCCTTTGCAGAAAGCCCTGAAAGACAACGACCATATCCACGCAGTCGTCAAAGGCACGGCAATCAACCAGGACGGCAAGTCCGTGGGCATAACTGCACCAAATTCAATAGCGCAGGCAAACGTAATCAAAAAGGCGTGGGAGTGTGCGCAGATCAACCCTGAAACCGTCGAATACATTGAAACTCACGGTACGGGCACCATACTGGGGGATCCCATCGAAATCGAGGGGATATCCCGTGCATTTGAGGGATTCACCGACAAAAAGCAGTTTTGCGCAATTGCTTCAACTAAGAGCAACATAGGGCACCTGGACAACATATCCGGCATGGCAGGGCTGATCAAGGCGGTAATGGCGCTCAAACACAAAACCTTGCCCCCTACCCTGCATTTTCAATGGCCCAATATGAACATCATGTTTGAGGATTCGCCGGTGTACGTGAACGATCAAGTCAGGGAGTGGACCCGGAAAGACCATCCCCGAAGATGCGGAGTAAGCGCATTTGGCCTCAGCGGAACCAACTGCCACGTCATCTTGGAGGAGGCCCCAGAGCCGGAGCCTGCGGCTTTTGGCAGCGCAGGAAACCAGAGAAGGGTTTTCACGCTGTCGGCCAAAGACAGTGTCTCCCTGAAATGCATGATGTCCGCATACCTTGAATTCTTACAGGGGCATGAGGTCGATTTTGACGCCGTGTGCTACACCGTGAACGTGGGGAGAAACCATTTTAGCCACAGGTTCGGCACAGCTGCCGGGAATGCCCGCGAACTGGTGCTGAAATTAAGCGAGGCGCTGTACCGCGACACGGACGGCCCACCGCCCTCATCAAGCGGCAAAAGGCAGCTTGACCTTGAAACGCCGGACAGTTTGGCGGATTTGTACGAAGAGGGCGCCGACATAGAGTGGGGGCTGCTGTATGAAAAACCATTTACCAAGCTTAGCTTGCCGCCCTATCATTTTTTGCGCAACCGGTGCTGGGTCAAGCCAAAGGAAATGCTGCCGGAGGGCAAAGATGCCATCGCACTGCTTCCGCCGGTCAAACTGAACGGCAGGCTGACAGGCGTTTACTCGGAGACCGAAGAAAAAGTGGCTATGATATGGGGCGGAGTTTTTGGGTACTCAGAGTTGAACGTCACTGACAATTTCTTTGAATTGGGCGGTGATTCCATCTATGCCATGAGGATTATCAAGCAGATCGAGGAATTGTTTGGGACAGCGCCGGCATTCAGCGACATTTTAAGCAATCCGACCATTGAGGGGCTTTCTGTTTGGCTGAGCGGCTCTCCTGCCGATTTTGGCGAGGGGAATTTTTTCGACAGCATCAGAAAGGCTCCGGAACTGGAGCACTACCCGCTTTCACCTGTTCAATGCGAAATAATCAGCCATGTTTCAAAGGAACTTCCCCATACGGCGTACAACATACCGTGCATCATAACCACAAACAACGAGGTAAGCTTGACAAAAGTCCGGGGGGCCCTTGTCGTGCTGATGAACAGGCATGAGCTGCTCCGTTCATCGATGCATCAGATCGACGGCAGGTTTGTGCAAAAAATAAACGGAACACGCGAGACAGCGGATGCGTTCCAAGTCCACAGCAAGGTTATCAGCAAGAAAAACCTTGTTAATGAGATAAAGGAATTCGACAAGCCTTTTGACTTGACAAAACCCCCGCTGATCAGAGCCGTCGTTTTTCAAACAAAAAGCTCGGAAAGCTACATAGTCATTGATACTCATTACATAATAGCGGATGCCCTTTCGCTAAACACCTTGATGAAAGACTTTGTAGACATTTACATGGGCAGGGCTTTGGCGAACCTTGAGGTTTGCTACAAGGATTACTGCTACTGGCACGATGCGTATTTGGCGACACCTGAGCTTAAGAGGCAGAAATTGTATTGGATGTCCAAATTCAAAAGAGCCGTGCCCGAGGTAAACCTTCCCACGGACTATGAATGGCCAGGCTTCCAAACCTTCAGGCTCGACACTATATACTATCCCTTGGGCAAGGACTTGACTAAAAAACTGAAAGCGCTTGCGGCGGACTGCAACGCAACCTTGTACATGGTGCTGGTGGCGGTATTCAACGTTTTTTTGGCGCTGTACTGCAAACAGGAGGACATTGTCATCGGGGCGTCGATCTTGGAAAGGCCCCACAGTGTTTTTGACAACGTTTTCGGGAATTTCACTAAAATACTGCCTGTTGTCGGCCATGTGGGCGGAAATAAAAAGTTTTCTGAATTTCTTGAAGAGATGCGGCTGGAAATACTGGATTTGTTCAACAACAGCGACTACCCGCTGAAAAAAATCGTCGACTTCGCAAAACCAGGCGCAGACGAATCAAAAAGGGACGCGTTGATCAACGTTACGTTTATTCTCCACAATGTTCATGGCGATTTTGACAAAACTGACGGATTTGACGCAACAATATTTGAAAGGGAGTACGGGCGCTACGATCTGAATTTTTTTGTTGCTGAAATCGAGGGCCGCCTGATCTACATGATCAGGTACCGAAAGGATTTGTTCAAGAAGAAAACTGTGAAGAACATGGCTGGGAACCTTGTTCAAATAACGCAATCGGTGGTTGACAACCCGGACACGCTTATATCACATATCTCTTTGAAGAAAAAGCTGTTTGGGTTTGACAGCCTTGCCAACGCTGAAGACTACAAGGTAGTTACAGGATAAGATTGAGAGGGGTAAAAAAATGGGTATATTTGCCAACAAGAATTATGATTTGTTTTTTTTCGGGAGGATTGTTTCTTGTGTAGGGGACGCGGTTTTTTTGTTCGTGCTCGTGTGGTACATACTGGACACAACAGGGTCAGCCGCAAACACCGGCTTGCTCATGATGCTGGAAATGGCTCCGGGCATTGTGCTGGCAGCCTTCGCAGGGGTTGTGCTGGACAGGTTTAACAGAAAAAACATACTGTCGGCTGCGGATTTGTTCCGGGGGCTGATACTGCTTGCGATGATCCTGGTAGAAGTGTTCGGGACCATGAGCCTGGGCGTCATCCTGCTTTGCACTTTGTTCATAGGTTTTTGCAAGGCTTTTGACAACCCGGCTTGCACCTCGCTTATCCCCAACATTGTCGACGAAAGCCTTTTTCAGCAGGCGTATTCAATAGACACGATGGTTAACAACGCCTCGCAGATTGCCGGCGCCATCATCGGCGCAGTCCTTTATTCCGCCATTGGGGTGATCCCCGCTTTGATCGTATGCTGCACAGCGTTTTTCATAGCGTCTGCTGCGGAGCTGTTCATCCGGGTCAATCGGCAGGCAACCGCAGGCTCCGGGGTTTTCAACGAGATAAAGGAGGGATTCAATTACCTGCTCGAGCAAAAAAGCCTGCTTGCGATGTTCATGTTTTTCGTTGTGCTCAATTTTTTCCTTGCCCCAATGATATATGTGTACATGCCGTACATTTTCAACATCATATTAAATGCCACTGCCGAGCAACTGTCCTTTACCAGGGTTGCCTTCGGCGCCGGAGTCGTCCTTGGGTCCCTGATAGTTTCACTCATAAAAATGGGAGACCGGAAAAGCCCGGTAATGATGCGCGGGTTGTTCCTGTTTGCCTTCTCCATATTGGGGTTCATGGTGCCGGTGCTGCCGGCTGTGAATTTCAGCCTCAACGCCAGCGTGGTGTTTTACATCGCCAATGGACTTGTAACCGGGCTGTTTTTTGGAATAGTCAGCGTTTCGTCAACTATAATTTTTCAGTCCAATGTCATTGACGACTACCGGGGCAGGGTGACTGCCCTGCTTGTCGCCTTCGGCACCGGCGCCATGCCCCTCGGATACCTGATCGGCGGTTACCTGACGGATTTTTTGCCTATGCACATTGTGTTGCTGGCAACCGACGCTGTTCTGATATTGGTTTGCGTTTTTATGTCGTTTTCAAAACGGATAAAGGTTTTATGAAAATAAAATGAGAATAATATTAAAGTATTTATTGAACAACATACGTGAAAAGAAATTCAGGTCAGTCATACTGATGCTAACAATCCTGCTTTCAACAGCGCTTGTTTTCAGTTCCCTGACGATTTCCGACACTTTGGGCAGGATGTACGTTGAACAGATGCGGAAGTACTACGGGTCGGCGGAAATTATGGTGTCCCCGAAACGCGACTCGCCCTCGCCGTTTGTCAGCGAGCGGCCTGCTTCAAAACTCAGCGGCGAAGTGGAGTACGTCATCGACGCGGTGCAGAAAACGGGGTTCCACAAGGAAAAGAACAGGACCACGAAACTGCAGCTGCTGGGAATAGATTTAATGGACCTACGCCTCATGAACCCCTATGAGCTTCTGGAATCGAAGAACATGGGCAGTTTTAAGGGAAACAAAATAATCATAAGCAGCAAAACAGCTGAACTGCTGAATTGCGGGGTTGGCGACGCGGTGCCGATTGAAATAGACGGGAAGAAGCAAAAGTTCAGCGTAGCCGGGATAGCCCGGCCATTCGGGTATTTTGTCGAATTCGGTGACGAGCACATGGTGGTTATGCCGAAGCAATCCTTGGGCGCGCTTTCAGGCATTCAGAGAAATTCGAACGTTTTGTACATTAAAACCGCTGATGCTGCTGAAAAACCGGCAGTGCTGGATCAATTGCGTCAACTTTACAGCAGGTACAGCGTTGAAGAAACGATAACCGACGAGGAAATAAAGGAATACTCCGGCAGGATTCAAATGGCTTTTTCTTTGGTGGTGACCGCTGTCCTGTTTATGTCTGTCTTTATAATATACACCGCATTTAAAATAATCGTTATTGAGCGCATGCCTGCCATCGGCACACTGCGCAGCTTGGGGGCAACCAACAGAATGGTAAGCCTGGTGCTGTACCTTGAAAGCCTGCTCTACGGCCTTGCAGGGGGTGCCCTTGGGCTCTTTTCCGGCATCGGAATATTGCATTTGCTCGCGTTGATGGCCAAACCCCCGGGCATGGAAACCCTAACCGTAACAGTGACCTTTGCAGGATGGCAACTGCTGGCAGCGTTTTTGGTCGCGGTTTTGACCTCGGTGCTGAGCGCTGCCGTGCCGATTCGCAAGGTGCATAAAATACCGATCAAGGACATCGTGCTCAATCAATTCCAACATGAAAAGGAACAAAGGAAAATAAAGTATGTGTTTGGCGCGGCTATGCTTGGCCTAGCTCTCTTCCTGCCCGGCGCCGCGCCCTTTGGCATCGCTCTTCTGGTCGACATGCTGTGTATTTTTCTTGTTGTGTTTGCCATGATTATCTTCATTCCGCTGCTTGTGGGCTTAACGTCCCACGGGCTGTCCCGCATTCCCAACCTGAGCAACATATGCAAGATTTCCGCGAAAAACCTGAGAGGCAACAAGAGCGCCAATACGAATATCTGTTTGCTCGCGATCAGCATTTCGGTGCTTTTGCTCATGAATTCGACAGGCGGGCTTGTGGTCGAGGCGGCCACCAACTTGTTCAGGGACATGAAATTTGACGCTCAAGTGACTGTTGACAAGACCGGCCGGAGTTTCGAGAGGCTGCTGAAAGGCACTTCCGGCGTTGAAAGCGCCTATGGCGTCTACGACTGCTACAATGTTGAGATCCTGAACAGCGGCACCAGCATCCCTTTGGTCAGGGGCGTCGACACAGCCCGGTTTGACAACTACTATGAATTCTTTTTGAAGGGCGAGCCTGTTGACTATTTGGACAGGCTCAACGAAGGAAGGACCATCGTCGTTACGGACTTTTTGGCGAGAACTTCGGGGTTTTCCATTGGGGACGAGCTTGTGCTGAAAACAGAGAGGGGTGCGCAGGCTTATGAAATCATTGGATTCTTCGATTCGATCGAACAGCTGGGAGGAATGGCTTTGATTTCAGAAAAAAACCTGAAAACGGACATGAAACTGGATTATTATACGGCGGTGAACATAAAAACAACCGGGGACTCCTTGGCTGTGCAGAAATCCATTGAAGAAAAGTATTCCGTCCAAAACCCTGTTGTAAGCGACATGGCGAAAATGCGGGAAGACACGATTCAGGCAAACAAGCAGCTGTTCGTCGTTCTGACTTTGTTTTCAATATTGATTTTGGCAATTAGCCTGATCGGGATGATCAACAACCTGATAGTCAGTTTTCTTGAAAGACGGCGAAGCTTTGCAATGTACCGCTCGGTTGGCATGAACAAAAGGCAACTGGCAAACATGGTCATGCTGGAATCAATTGTCTCCGGATTGATAGGAGGGTGCGCCGGGGTCGCCGGCGGCACGTTTCTGATAGGGATAGTGCCTTATGTTTTGGAGGCTACGGGATTTGTCGTATCGATAAAATACGATTTTGCCACGTATTGGATATATGTAGTTCTTGGCACGGCTGTCATGCTTGCCGCGAGCATCGCGCCGTCGATAAAAACGTCGAAGTTCAGCATCATTGACGCGCTGAAATACGAATAAGGAGAAGGGGCAATGGGTAAAACCAAGTTATTTTGCCTGCCGTACGCCGGCGGGTCAGCAACGATTTATTTCAAGTGGAAAATCGAAGGGGTAGACGTCGTCCCACTGGAATACGCAGGCAGGGGCATACGGGGGAACCTGCCATTTTGCGAAAGCTTTGAAGACTTGGTCGAAGACGTGTTCAAGCTTTTAAAAGGCAATTTGCAGGAAAACGACAAGTACGCCATATTCGGGCACAGCTTGGGTGCACTGGCAGCTTACGATCTGTACCGGAAAATCGCAAAGGAGGGCTTGGCTCTTCCGCAGCATGTTTTTTTGTCGGCGGCGCCCGCCCCGGATCAAAAGGAGAACGGGGAAAAAATATCCCACTTGACGGATCAGGATTTTGTGCGCGAAGTCAGAAAATTTGGCGGGATACCAGATGAAATACTGGACAGCAAAGACTTCGCCGAATATTTCCTAATAGCAATCCGTGCGGATTTTCATATTTATGAAAAATACTGCTTTACTGACGACAACACAGGAATGCGTTGCCCGGTCACTGTTTTTTTCGGGGAAAAAGACAGCATAGGGTATGCGGACGTCTTAAAATGGAGGAAATATGCTTTTGACGATTTTACCGTCGAAAGTTTTGATGGGGACCACTTCTTTGTCGTTAATGAGTGGCAGCGCGTTGTTGCGCAGATAGGAAGACGGCTGTGCTGGTAAACAATTTTGCCTTTCAGGTTGCCAATGTGAATAAAAACTACACGCTTGGAAAAGAGCTCCTTGAAATCCTAAAAGACGTCAGCTTTAACGTTAGGAGCGGAGAGTTCGTGTCAATCATGGGGCCGTCAGGGTCCGGCAAGTCCACGCTGCTGTACCTTATGGGAGGCCTTGACAAACCGACAAGCGGTCAAATCTTAGTCAACGGGAAAGAGTTGTCTGCTATGACGGACAAGGAAGGCAGCATCTTAAGGAGACGGGACATTGGGTTTGTGTTTCAGTTTTACAATCTGATACCAAACCTGACAGTGGAGGAAAACATATTGCTGCCGGTTATGCTGGACGGGAAAAATTCTAGAAGATACCAGCAAACCCTTGAGGAAGTCATGAACGACGTGGATATTTACAACAGGAGAAGGCACACGCCAAGGGAACTGTCCGGGGGGCAGCAGCAGAGGGTTGCTATTGCACGGGCTTTAATGAACAGCCCCGACATCATATTGGCAGACGAGCCGACAGGCAACTTGGACACCAAAACGGGGGCTGAAATAATGGCGCTGCTGGCTGCTATCAACGCAGCAAAGAAAAAAACCATTGTGCAGGTTACGCATTCAAAGGATGCTGCTCAATGCGGGAATAGGATTATTAATGTTATTGATGGAAGGGTGAGTGAGTATGTATAAAAAAGCAATGCTTCTTTTGGTTTTGGCGGCGGCCGTGCTGGCAGCCGCATGCGGCGCACCGGCCGCATCAGAAAGCGATTTGCAAACCGGGGGCAACATGTGGGTGGATGAGTACCTTGATGTGTACGGGACCATAGAAGTACGAAAAACAACGGACTACGCAATTGATTTTTCTGCCGCTGTCACAGACATTTTTGTTGCTGAGAACCAAAAAGTTGAATACGGGGAGGCGATCCTAAAGCTTGATTTGACAGAGTACCACAATCAGATTTCCACCAGCGAGGCAAAGAAGCAGAATTACGTGAGCAACCTCGAACAAGGCATCCGGTCTGCTTCAAGCGAGCGGGACTATGCGCTGGCAAGGCTTAGAGGGGAAATTGCGGCGCTTAAGAACACCTATGCCTTGGCGCAGGAGCGGCTTGACAACGTGTTCAGTCTTTTCATCAATGGCGCGGTGCCGTTTGAAGAGTACAATTCCTTATACACAGAAGTTGCAAACTTAAAGGTGGATCTGAACAGGGCAGAGAGTTCGCTGAACTCGCAGGCAAGGCTGTTTGAAACACAAATCAGTGCGCTGCAGGCGGAACTTTCCACATCAGGCAGCGCGGACAAGGAAATCGAAATAATGAAGGAAAAGCTGAACAAGAGTTTTATTGAAGGCGACACGCTGGTGTCAGACATGCACAATGGCCTGGTGACAGGCATCAGCTGCAACCCTGGCGAAATAATATATTCCCCGGTGAAGCTGTTTTCAATCGCAGACCTAGACACGGTTTACGCGAGGATTGAGGTGCCTGAAGACTCTGCAGGGGACGTGAGCATTGGCGACACAGTCGAAATAACGCAGGTTTCGGACAAGTCTGCGGTTTTTTCCGGCAGGGTGACGAATATCGGCTCGCGGATTGTAGAAATAAACGGTTCGGCATACGTCATAGCCGAAGCGTCCTTTGACGCTGCGGGGCAAACGGTGAGGCTTGGCGGCAATATTGATGTTAGAATTTTTACGTACAAGGAGGAAGGAATATGAAAACACTGACAGAAATGATCATGAAAGCTTCGGATGCTTCATGGGGGTTTACGTACTTTGAGCAAGGGCAGGAGTCCCGCTTGGGCGGCGCCCAATTCAGGGAGCAGGCGCTGCGCCACCTCAAATACATGCGGCTGCACGGGGCAGATGAAAACTCGGTAATTATAATTCAAATTGAGAACGACCTGAAATTCCTCACGGTTTTTTGGGCCTGCATATTGGGCGGAATGAAAATCGCATTGCTGCCTCATGCCAAAAACCAACATGCCGGCAGCGCAAACCAATACATCATGGCAAGCTTTGGCAAGCCTTTTGTCTGTATCTCAAAGGAAGAGCGCACAAAGGAGGATTTCTGCATGCAGTTTGGCTGCCCTCCGCAAATTGTCATTGACGTTAGAAACAGCTACGTTGACGATTCAACCGGCGACGTGGCCATATACGAAGCCAAAAAGGATGATGTTGCTGTGATACAGTTTTCATCCGGTTCTACAAGCGCCCCGAAGGGCATATGCACAACGCACGAAAACATTGTTGAAACAGCCGTTTCGCTGAACGAAGTCCTGGACATATCCTCCCAAGACAAGTCTTTCAGCTGGCTGCCCCTTAACCACAACCTGGCCCTGCTTGGGGTGCACATGACAGGAACGTACACGGGCGGAGAGCAGTATTACATGTCCGTATACGAATTTTTGGCGAATCCGTTGAAATGGATGCAGTACATCAGCGACAAAGCTGTCACCGTTACCGCTTCCCCTAATTTTGGCTACAAGCATTTTCTGAGTTTTTACGAGAAATGCGCGAAAAAGCCCGACTGGGATTTGTCCGGCCTAAAACTGCTGATCAACGGCGCAGAGCCCATTTCCTACGAGCTAAGCGAATTGTTTTTGTCCTCACTGAGCAGACACGGCTTGCGGGATTCTGTCATCTTTGCGGGCTACGGCCTGTCAGAGACAACGGTATGCGTGTGCGGCTCCCAGTTTGGCAGCAAGCTTAAAAAGGTAGGCCTTTCCCGCGACAAAATGAACATCGGGGACGAGGTTGAAATAGACGATAATGGTGCGGTCTTTGTCAGCGTCGGCAAACCGCTGCGCTGCAACGACATCCGCATAACAGGCAACGACGGCCGTTTGCTAGGGCAAGGGACCATTGGAAACATAGAGGTGCGTGGCAAAAATGTGATGAATAGCTATTTCAACGATGCAAAGAAGACAGAGGAAGCCTTTACCCCTGATGGATGGTTGAAAACCGGAGACGTCGGTGTAATAATTAACGAGCTGGTCTACGTAACCGGGCGCTCAAAGGACATCATCTTCATTGCCGGGAAAAACTACTTTCCAAACGACTTTGAAAAGCTTATCGAAGATGAATTCCCCGAATTGAAAAACAAAATCGCTGTCTGCGGCATACACAGCAAAACAATAGAAACCGAACAAATCGCGTTGTTTGTAGAAACCGGCAATGAAGAGCTTAACCAAGAATTGATGAAGGAGGTGCGCCAGTTTTTCAGCAAGACAACGCAGCTTCAGATAAATCGCGTGACGCCTGTAGGCGAGCTGCCGCGGACTCCGAACGGCAAGCTTCAGAGGTATAAACTGCTATGACCAAAAAAATACTGATCGCGGCGCTTGTGCTGTGTTTGCTGGCGGGCGCCCTGCTTTTGCTCTTTGGGCTGCAACTCAAAACAACCCTCGCGTCACTCCAAGTTTCGACTCCGGACATAGGCGAACTGCATGACGGGGTTTACAAAGGGGCGTACGACGGGCGGCTTGTGTCGGCAAAGGTGACCGTTACCATAATAGACGGCCTGATTACGAGCATAACCATAGACGAGCACAAAAACGGGCGTGGAACGCCCGCTGAAATAATAATCGACAATGTAATATCGGCTCAATCGCTGGAGGTCGATACCATAACCGGCGCCACTCAAAGCAGTAAAGTCATATTAAAGGCTATAGAAGAAGCGCTGGGGGGGGAGGGGGGGGGGGAGTTTGTAGTTTGTAGTTTGTAGGTGGTAGTTTGTAGTTGGTAGGTGGTAGTTTGTAGGTTGTAGGTTTGAGTTGGTAGTTTGTAGTTGGGAGGGGGGAGTTGGGAGTTTGTAGTTTGTAGTTTGTAGTTTGTAGGTTGTAGGTTGGGGTTGGTAGGGGGGGAGTTGGTAGTTGGGAGTTGAGTTTGTAGTTTGTAGTTGGTAGTTGGTAGTTTGTAGTTTGTAGTTGGGAGTTGGTAGGGGGGAGTTGGGGGGGGGGGGTTGGGGGGGGGGGGGGGGGAGGGGGGGGTGGGGGGGG
>Ga0082212_10002209_pt1 | contig 28607 bp, 25 predicted proteins | sample TergutNt197P3_FD_71548 | JGI IMG/M metagenome (GOLD analysis project Ga0082212, IMG submission 71548) | Neocapritermes taracua P3 segment gut microbial communities from Petit-Saut dam, French Guiana - Nt197 P3 | ecosystem: Host-associated > Arthropoda: Insects > Digestive system > Gut ...
CTTGTTCACAATATTTTTTTAACGCAGAACTCGCGGAAATGCGGAATACGCAGAATTCCGTTGTTTCCGTCTTTCCGTGTGTTCCGCGTTAAAAAACAACGGCTCATGTTATTTTTTCGCGAGCCCTTATCCTAAGAATCTTGTTAATCCTGTCGAAAAAATGAACTCGTAAATCCTGTCTGATGATTTTTTGGCGAAAACCTTATGCCAAAAAGAAGCCGTTCCGATGGGACGTTGGCAACGAACGAATCCCGTGGCCAACGCGGAATTTATCGAGTCGGAAGGCGATGTCGAGTTCACGACCGACGGCACTTGCGTGAACACGACCGAAGGCTGGCGCGAGATGCGCGTCGGGATTTTCGCCAAATGCGAGCGTGGTGAAAGCGTTCATCCCGATCAATGGGCCGAGCGCAAGTTACCGAAACCGCATGCTTCGGTGGCGTTTGCGAGCATTGAAAAAATGGTAGGGCGGTCACGCCGTGACCGCCGAAATAGCTACACCCAACCGCAAGTTACTATTTTTCTTCCGCAAATTGCTCTTGACCTGTAAAATCGAAAGTGCTATATTTCAAGCAGATGCTTAAATTTAAGCACTTTTGGTCTCATAAGATGCTATCAGGGAGGAAAAAATGTCCAAATCGTTACCCCGACTGGAAACGCTTGCGCCTCGGGAACGGCAGGTTGTGGAAACCGTGCTGCGGTTGGGCGAAGCGTCGGTCGGCGATGTCCTTGCCGCGATTCCCGATCCGCCCACGTACAGCGGGATTCGGGCGATCATGAACGTGCTCGTTCAAAAAGGCTTTCTCGAATATCGTCGGGAAAAAACGAAATATCTCTACACCGCCGTGATCGAAAAAGATTCGACGCGCATGTCGATGCTGAAACACCTGCTTGAGAATTTCTTTGCCGGGAACCCCTCCGAAGTCGTGGCCGCGTTGCTCGACGTAACGGCGGAAAATCTCAAGGAAAAGGATTACCGTGAATTGAAACTTATGATTGAAAACGCAAGAAAGGAAAACCTGACATGATGTCTTATTTCGTCCAACTCTTTTTCAGTGCAAGCCTTTTGTTGCTTGCCGCGATGGTCGTTTCACCGATGTTCCGGCGACAATCCGCGTCGCTGCGCTACAAACTCTGGAGCTTCGTGATGACCGGCCTGTTAGTGCTGCCGTTTTTGGCACTGGTGATGTCGCAAAGTCCCCTCGGTGTCATTCCCCTGACCGAAGAGGAATTGGAGATGCCGTTTGTCGCTACGGTGAAATCGCAACAGGCCGCCCCCGATCCGTTTTATTTGGAAGAGGCACCCCGATTCTTTTCTCCGCCAAGATCGGAAGATTACACAGATCATTCAGCAAATTTGAGGCAGGCCGAATTTGAATGGGAGAGGGCTTGGATGGCAGGTAAGCCGTCATCATTAACGATGGACAGAATGCCGAGAGAAGCATACTCCGGCATTCAAGCAAGCGAAAACGAACCCGCGGAAGACCAACGCGGCGGGGCTTTGGCTTTATTATTAAGCTGGTCGCTCTGTCTTTGGGTCGTGGGAACGGTTGTTTTGCTGTTCCGATTTCTCCTTTCGTTTCTGTCGGCAAGGAGGTTGCTGCGGCGGATGTTGCCGATTGAAAGCGAGTCGGTGCGAACATTGGCCGACCAAATTGCGAAGCGAATGTGGGTTTACCGCCCGATCACGCTTTTGCAGAACGAAGTCGGCACCGTTCCGTTCACGCTGGGGATACGCAGGCCGAAAATCGTTTTGCCGACTGCCGCGTTGGAACATTGGAGCGAAGCCCAATTGCGGACGATTCTGACGCATGAAATCGCACACATTCAACGCGGCGACGTTTGGGGACAATGGCTCACACAGTTGGCGTTCTGTCTCTATTGGTTTCATCCGCTGCTGTGGTTTGCGGCGTGGCGAATCCGCGTCACCCGTGAGTTGGCCTGCGATGACTTGGTTCTGCTCGGCGGGGAAGAACCGACGGATTTCGCGGACATGCTTTTGGAATTGGCCAACTCCTTCACGTCGAAACACCGTTTTGCACTCGGTTGCGGTGTTGCGATTTTCGAGCGCAAGAACATCGTCCGGCAACGCATCACGGCGATTTTGAACCGTGAGACGCATCGCATTCCCGTCGGCAAATTGGGGACGCTTGCCTTGCTTTTCATCGCAACCGTCGGCGTCACTTTTGCTTCCATTCTTTCGCCTTTCGAGGATCGCCATTCCGAACAAAATATGCTGCGTGATTTCCGGCAGCAGTTGAAATCATTGGAACCGTCGTTGCAGGAAAAAATGGCGACCGCACGGCTATTGCAGAGAATTATTGATGAATCCAACCTGGATAAAGAGGCACTTCCCCCGGTCGTTGAGTTGAATGACGATCAAATCTCCATGCGGTTTCGTTTTATCTCCATGAAGGAACCGCTTGCAAAAGCCGTCTTCGCACACAAATCGCTGGATTGGGCGGGCTTGCCGATTCCGGGCGACCCTTCAATAACAGGTGTAACAAACAATAGGGCCATGCCCATTCCCATTTCAACGGAACCCAAGCCGGGGCTTTGCTCCTTGTCAACGACCCCGCCTTTGCCGCTGTTTGTTCGATTACTGGACAAGGTGAACACCCGGCGTTTCGATGGCTTATCCCAGAGCAGTTCGAGAATCAATGTTTTGCAAGCACCGAATGTCACATTGATCAGCGGCGAATCCGCGTATGTGTCTGATGTGACGGAAAGACCCTTTGTGACCAGTCTGATTCCGGTCGTGGGTGATTTTGCAACAGCCTGGCAACCGGTCATACAAAAATTCAAATCAGGCGTCACCCTCAAGTGCAAAGCGACACTGTTGGAAGACCATTCCTGCCGTATTGATGAGTGCGTTGTAGAATTTTCAACGATTGGCGATGTGGTGGAAACCGTGTCAATCCGGGATGAAACCGTGTCGTTACGTGACGAATCGCCGGACAAACAAGTGGTGATTCAAGTTCCGAAGGTGCGGTCGTATTGCATTTCGTTCCCGGAAATCGTCATCCCCGACGGCATGTCGCTTCTCGTGGCCGTACCGGGAATCACGCAGGCATCGGAGTTCGACCCGATGTTCCTGATGATCACGCCGCAATGGGTCGAAACCGACCCGGAAACCAAAGAGTTCCTGGCATTCAAACGACGGCAACGTGAATTGGGCGAAGTGGAGTGATGTTATATGGTATTGTTCCTGCAACCCTTTACTTGCGTTTGCCGGCCTTTTCACGAATTTCACACACCCGTTGGGCCATAATACGGATTTCCATGTCCTGATCGCGTTCGGCGGTGATTTTCAAAAACCGTAAACTCGATTCGAGAATTCCGAATGCAAGCATTTTTACGGCGTTGAGTCGCAAAAAGACGTCGCTTTCGTTTTCGACAAGTTTCATCAGCGACGATTCATACGTGATGACTGATCTTTCCTCGGATATCAGACTGAGTAAAAACTCCTTGTGCGGTTGGTTGGGGTTCTCAAGTTCGCGCGTGATGGTTGCCTGTATGTTCGTGTCGATTTTTTTGACGACCCGCACCATGAACCGTAGCTGTTCTTCCGACAGATCGTCAAGCGACATGAGCAGGCGATCCAAGCGGAACTCAATCAATTCGTCGGAAACCACTTGACGTATTTCCTGATGGGGCGAATCAATGTAACTCAACAGTTTGCTCGTTGCCCCCTTGATGTTGCGGGTACGTAATTGCGACAGTGCGGCAGCCTGCACTTCGGGATCATTACCGTCTGCCGCCAGAAGGATAAGTCGGTCACTGTTTGGCGTCAAACTCTGCCGCAATTTTTCAATAGTGGCTATTTTCCCGGCTCTGCCACCGAATCGCAGGACGTTTTCATAAACGAGCATCTTTTCATTTTCATTCAGGCCTGACCAATACACCATTTCAACCAAGAACCGGTGGCAACCTTCGTCAAATCCGTTAAGCCTGCTGCGAATGTCGTCCAGCCAGTCGAAACGGCGGATATGCAACAGGTTCTTCTGCAACATAATCGCCGGACTGTAACCAACCGTTTCGAGCAACATGCGGACAAATGCGCGGTCTGTCCGACTCGCGGCTGCGACCAAAAGACTGTTGGGTGCAATGGTCGATTCCAGTTGTCGAGCCAGAAAACGCATGACACAAGGGTCTTGCGAACCGATCAGTTTCCGGGCAAAGGCGTTGTGCGCCGGATGGTGCGGGTTGGTCGTCATCTCACGGGTGGCGTAACTCAATGTACTCAGACGCTCACTCAAACGAAAGAACACGTCAATGAAAATCTCGCGCTCGTGACGTTGCCACGATGCGAAACCGCGATCCAATGCGTCCACGATGCTCGTCAGCACATAGCCATAAGACGGTTTCCGGGGAACAAGGCCGCGAAATTCCTGAGAAAAATAATCGGCCAGATGCGTGACCGCCCATTGCACGATGCCCAAATGACTGGTTGCCCCAAGTTCTAAATGCTGCAACAACAGGGGAATCAAGGAATATGGGCGCAATTCCCGTATCACGTTGACGGCATTGTCTTGGACGACGCTGTTTTCATTCAACAGAGCCATGCGGATGGGCAATCCCAGTTTCTCTACATTCGCCACAAGTAACTCACGCAGTTCCGGTGTGAGCTGATCGTATTTTTTGATCAACTCGAACATGCCGGGCGTGTTGTTATTTTTCAGAACCTCACGGCTTGCCAAAAGAGAGAGAGACTGCTCGGACGAAGAAACGGCAAAGTGCATCACATGACTCGCCGCTTTTCCTTTCGAGGAAGACAAAACCTGGATAGTCTTTTCCACTTCCACATTTTCACTCATGGCCCGCCTCCGAAATAATTCCCCAATCACCAGAGAGGCCCAATATTCTCTATAGTTAATTATACCTGAAATTTCTGATAAAATCAAATGAATTTGACATGAAAAGTGGGTTAATCACCCGCTATCTCTTGTGTATAAGAACCTTTTGCCAGGAATATGAAATATTTATGTAAATAATATCGACTGGTTTGTTCAGTAGTTCTGAGCAAATCCTGCCACAAAAACGAAAGTGTCGTCAACTTTATCGCTGAAGTTCATTTCTTTGAATGGCAGCCGGAAGTGGAACGAAATGGAACGACCGGGCCGTCCTGCGTTTGTTCCGGTCACTGAGGAAAAACTCTTCGTGCCTCTGGAATTCCGTGTTAAACACAATTTTAGGTTTGACTGGGTACTACCCTAATTTTCTACATCAATAAAGCTGTAGCGATTTTAGCGAAAAAGACGATCTTTGCGATTATTTCTGTCGATAATGATTTTACAAATAATGCTGTAACCGTATAACTATCGCGATGAAATTTTTTCAAACCATTTATTTAACCCATTTTTCCAAGCCTGAAAGCCATCGGGGAATCTATCGCTATATTCGGTCGGAACATCCTCGTAAGGTTCTTGAAATCGGTATTCAACGGGCAGAACGAACGTTGAACACAATACAATTATTGCTCAAATATTGCGATGAAAAGCCGGCGGTCAGCTATTGCTGTATCGATCCTTTTGAAGCCCGCACATCCGTCGATGGACCGGGACTGTCTTTGCGGAAAACTCATCGGTTACTCAGCAAGTTTGGAATTCCAACTCGCTTGGTTCCCTTGCCGCCTGCCGATGCCGTCAGACAATTGCACCTGAATCGCCTGATCGAGAAGGTCGATCTTGTCGTGATAGCCACACCGGAAGCCGATTGGCTGAGCGGATGCCTGACCTCTTTGCATGAGTTGACTCACAAATCGACGGGCATCTTTTTTGGCATCCCAACGCCAAATACCGACGAAATGCACACGTTTGAAAAGATCAGCTTTTCCGATTTGGAATATCTCGCAACCCACACAGGCCAACTTCCCGGACATTTACGGCGGGTGGCGTGAATTGTGATATTTCTTCTGTTGACATTCGTGAGTTGACTATCATTTCTTGGGAAAATCGCTAAAATTAATAGTGATCGTTCACGATGTCAGGCAATAAACACGCAGGTGGTCAAGACTTTCGCAGATAGAAAAGCGAAATATTTCCATGAAAAAATCTGTGTCAATCGGGATCATATGCGTGCTAAAAAACTTAGTGTATAAAGCTATTTCATGAACAGAAAGGGTTTACATCATGTCCAACATTTCACGTCGTTTGTTTTTGAAAAATGCCACCGTCGTTGCGGCGGGAGGAATAGCCGTTGCTTCACCTTGGCTGATTCCCGGTTCGGCACTGGGGTTGCAAGGAAACGTTGCTCCCAGTGAACGCATCACGATGGGGCTGATCGGTTGCGGCAGTCACGGGCTTGGCTGGAACCTGCAACTCATGGCTCGCAATCCGGTGCAACACGTCATCGCCGTATGTGATGTCGATAAAAATTACCTGGAAGACGGTCGCCGGCAAACGGATGAGATTTACTCGAAACGATTCGGTGATTCCTACAAAGCATGTACGGCTTACCCGGATTTTCGCGATTTGGTCAACCGAAAAGACATTGACGCCGTTTGCATTGCGACGCCGGATCACTGGCACGTGATGATGTCGGTCATGGCCATGCGAGCGGGAAAGGACGTGATTTGCGAAAAACCGACGCTCACGATTGAAGAAGGCCGCCTCCTCAGCGATACGCAAAAAAAGACGGAGCGTGTCTTTCAAACGGCATCGGAAAACCGTTCCATCGACAATTATCAGTACATGGTCAATGCCGTGCGCAACGGAGACCTCGGCGAACTTCGCAACATCAAAGTGCTTCTCCCACACGGCAATACCATGGCACGCGGTACGGGAACCGAAAGTGCCGAGGCGATGGTTCGTGATGTGCCGCCGGAACTCGATTACGACACCTGGCTCGGTCAGACACCCGTCATCCCGTACATTCCCGCGCGAGTGCATTACAACTGGCGTTGGCATTTCAACTACAGCGGCGGCGTTCTCACCGATTGGGGGGCGCACCTGCTCAACATCGCGCAATGGGCGAACAACACCGACGACACGGGTCCGGTCGAAGTGCAGGGAGAAGGCAAGTTTCCCGATTTCGATGATGTTTGGAACACCGCTTCCGAATTCCGTATCAACTACCGTTATGCCAACGGCGTCACGATGGAAGTCTGGACGGAGGTTCCCGGCATCAAATTCGAAGGCACCAAAGGCTGGCTTCTCATGCGCGGCTGGCGCGCGGAATTGCAGGCCAGTGACGAGAAGTTGCTGAATTTCAAATATGAAGGCGAGAAGAATCTCGGACGGCCCGAATGCACCGTCCAATATAACAACGGTATGGGTGGTGAGCACATCGACTTTACGAATTGCGTCAAATCTCGCAAACCGTGCTATTACACGGCGGAAAGCGGGCATCGCAATCACACGATTGGGCACATTGCCAACGTTTCGATGCTGATGGACGGTGCCAAACTCCAATGGAACCCGAACACGGAAAAATTCGTCGGAGAACATGCCGACGAAGCGAACAAGCATTTTTGCGTTTCCCGACCGCAACGTGAACCGTGGACACTTGCGAACATCGATAGTTGGATCAACGTCGGGTAATCAGAACCGCAGAAAACAGCCCCGTTTAGCCGAGCGTCTTATACGCCGGCGCATGAAACTATCACGCAAAGGGGTCTTCGATTTCCGCAGCATGGTGATCTTCTGTTGGGGAAGCGGGTGGTGTAATCGGTTTTGACGCGAATTGTGCGGGCCGCACGGTCAGATTGATGCCGTCAACTTGCACAACGACCACCGATGTGCCGGGGTCAATCGGCATTCCGGCACTGACCGCGTCGAAGCGTTGGCCGTCAATTTCGATCATCCCGCTGGGCATCATCAGACTCTTGACTGTACCTGTTTTGCCGAGTAAGGCCTTGTGACGTTCCAATTCCTCGTTCGGTTGTAAGGCTGGGTCTTCCTCCGGGTCGAGCAAAAGCCGTCGGCCGATCGGTGTCGATTGCCAGATGGCCAGCATGTACCAGATGAGAAACGGCAATCCAACCACAAGGATCAACAGCAGGCCAAGCCCGAACACTATTCCTTGCAGGAATCCGAACACGAGACTGCCCAGCAGTGCGAGAAGCGCCACAACAGCCAACACGCCGCCGGAGGGAACGAAAAGCTCCAAAAAGCCAATCCCCACAGCGGCGACCAACATCAAAATTGCCCAAACCCAGTAGTCCATAGCTGTTTTTGTAGTTGCGAGTTGAGGGTTAAAACATGTCAAGCGTCAAGGGGTCGCCGGAGTCTTTTTGCAGTTTGCGGAGCTCGGCGAGCAGTTCCTTCAGCTTGGGAGCATAATCCTGGTTGTCTGCAAGGTTGACCGTTTCATACGGGTCGTTTTTCAGGTCGAATAACAACAGCGTTTTTGATTTCGGATAAACGATCAGTTTGAAATCATCCTGTCGCACCATACGTTGTGCCTGTTGGTATGCAGCGTAAACTGACGGATATTGTACCATACGTTCGCCGCGAATCAACGGCAGCAGACTTTTGAACTGCACTTGTTCGGGAATCGGTTTTCCGGCGAGTTCCAATGCCGTCGGCATAATGTCCTGCATGTAAACCGGCGTGTCGATGCGTTTCTGTTTCGGAATACCGTGACCGGCAATGATGAGCGGTACCTTGAGGCTGTGTTCATAAACGCTTTGCTTGCCGAACAGACCGTGCGAGCCGAGAGCCAGACCATTGTCGGCGGTGAATATTATCACCGTGTTTTGCCGCTTGCCCGACTGCTCCAGCGCGTCGAGCATCCTGCCGATTTGTGCGTCCATGTGCGAAATGATAGCGTAATACTCGCGTCGATGCACGCGCACGGCGTATTCGGTTCGCGGAAACGGCGCCAGCCGCTCATCGCGCAAGTCAGGCGGACATTCCATTGCGGCGCGGTGCGGGTTGTCCGGCAAAAAATCCGGCGGCACGTCCATCAATTCCTGCGGGTACATATCGACGAACTCTTTCGGAGCCTGTCGTGGGTCATGCGGCGAGTTAAACGCCAGGTACATGAAAAACGGTTCGTCCGACTTCGACGCCGTGTTCATCATGTCCATCGCACTTTCCGCAAGTGCTTCCGCCCAATGTTGGCCGCCGCTCCAATGACCCTGGTATTGCGTATCAAACGGGGACCAGGCATCGTCATCGCCTTCATAAGGCCGGTTGTACGACGACTCGACCGTTGGCGGCATCCCGCCGGGACGAATGATCCCAAAACGGTCAAACAGCGGCTCAACCGGTACGCAGTCATATGATTTGCCGGCAATGTTTCGGGCATCGACGTGCCACTTGCCCGCAAAATACGTGGTATAACCGCTTGCGTTGAGTTGCCGCGACCAAAATTCCGAATCGTAACGGTCACGCTCGGCGGCATCGGCAACCGTCCCTTGTTGCGGAAAGCCGCGATCCATTGTGTTTTTTGCCCGCCAAAGAAATTGCCCCGTGTTGAGCATCGCACGACTCGCCACACAAATCGCACCATGCCACCCACCCTGATTGTAGGCGTTGGTGAAGAGCACGCCTTCATCGGCAAGACGGTCAAGGTTCGGCGTTTTGACAATGGGATGCCCCATCGCCCCAAGTGCCGAAAACGTCATGTCGTCGGCGTAAATGAAAACGATATTCGGTTTTTGTTCCGCGTTTTGCGGGTCATCGTCTGCAAACACAAGCGTTGTTGTGATCCAAAAGCAACACAACAGACAGATAAAACACATGGTTCTGGTCATAAAAAACTCCTTGATGGTTATTCGTTCCAATCGAGAGCGTTCAGGAGAATTCGTCCGAAAGCGGGATGCTGGAAATCCGTCGGAGCGTGTCCCGGCTGAAGATAGACCGTCCATCCCTTTCCGGTTTTTTTGAGCCACCCGGCCGTTTCGTCGAACGCCGGAACGTTTGAGGGCAATTCCCCTGCCTGCGTCGCGTCCATTTGATAAGCAAGTAACGGAATTTTGGCATCGGCATCCATGTTTTGCTGGTTATGAAACAACTCCGATTGTTCCAACACAAACGCAGGAAACTCACCGTTGAGTTCCTTTCGATTTGTTGACCGATAGGCAGCCGTCTTGTCGTATTCGACACCGTTGGACGTTATGTAATGCTTCGGTGCGAGATTCACGACGGTAAACGCAATGTCCGCCGACACGAACCACGGAGCATCGGGTGCCGTTTTCGGAACGATCTTGATGTCGAGAAATGCGAGCCAGCGAGGGTTTTGCATCTTCGCCGACGCAAGCGCATGATGAACGACCAGGAGTCGTCCGCCCTGTTCGGCGTAGTCGATTAACGCCGTTTCGACCGCTTCGAGAATCGGCTCGTGAATATAAACGGCAATGGCATCGAACCCGGACGTTGAGGTGTTCCAGTCTTTTTGGGCAAGTTGTGTGACCGTCCAGCCGCCGCTTTGGATCAGCTTGCGAAGTTCCGGCATCTCATCCACCTTGTCGGCGAGAATCAACGCATTTTTGCCTGGTTGCGCAGCATCGGGTTGGCCGTCGATGTATCGTTCGTCGATGTACTTGCCGAGCAGATAAAATTTCTGGTCGGGATACCACAGGACGGTCTTGCCGTCCAGGACGGTCAAACTGGTGTAAAACGAATTGTTGGTTGGGCGTTCAATGAACGGCTTCGGGGCATCGAACCACACCGGCTGTTCGGCATCCTTATGAAAGCGTCCTGCAAAAAGGAAGAGCGGCCCGCGATTTTGCCATGGTGACGTACTTTGCATATCGAATGTATTGTGGGCGAACATAAAGTACAGGCCGCTTGCCGCTTCGTTTCCCTTGGCATCGTAAATCGGACACGGCGACATGGGGTGCGGAATCGGATCACCGCCGTCGCGTATCAGGAGCGGCTTGGGTTCCGTCCACGTTTCGCCGTCGTCGCTACTCTGCGTCCAGCAAGGGGAGCCGATGCCCGTCCGCATAACGCAGAACAGCCGACCGTCCGGCAACTTGACGATTGCCGGTTCCTCGCAATGAACGCCGATATGCAGTGCGTTGTCGTTCGTCTGCACCCAACGGACGATGATGTCCTTGATCGGCGGGTTGTCGTCCACATTGTCGAAATGGATGAATTCCGTCAGCGTCCTGTATTTCGAGTGCATCGACGGATGAGCGTAACGACTCACACCGACAAGATAGTTGCCGTTTTTCCCAAGTCGCAAGGGTTTTTGCCAAACAACCCATTCCGGCGGAATAGCGGAATCCGGCGGGTCGTTGATCGAACGCGGCATCGGAATTCCTTCCGGCTTCGTCCACGTGCCACCGTTGTCGTCGCTGTAAATTCCCATCATCAGGCCGGTGTGTTGTCGATTGGTGGACACCTTGCCGGGTACGAATTGATTGTACAGAATGTAAATGCGGCCTGATTTCGAGACGAGGGGAAAAGCCCAACTGGCAATGGCACCGCCGTTGACCAGCCCTTCGGCAACGGTTCGGTTTCCGGCGAGCACCTGAGGTGGTTCCCATGTTTTTCCCTTGTCGAAACTTCGGGAAAAGGCAACGTGTTGGTCGAGTGCCCCTTCGACTGTTGCCTGACACCACAAGGCAAAGAGATTGCCGTTCGGCGTGTCGAAAACCTGAAAATGATCGTCGTAAGTATCGCCGAGTTTTTCCGGTTCGACACTCGGAATGAACACGATGTAATCCGGCTTCGAAAACTGAACGTCTTCGGCAAATTCCGGCTTCTGTTGGAGCCGCCGCTCGACGGTCGATTGGAACCGGTCGGCGTATTCCTTTTGCCAGGATTCGACATCCGCTTTCTGTTGTGCGAAGGCGATTACGGGAAACAGCAAGAGGAACAAAAGAGTTGGTGTTGTGAGTTTCATCATGGCTTTGTTTCGCCCTTCCAGGGCTTAAGTTTACAGGGAGTGCCGTTACCCCCAGCTAACGCTGGGGGTTATAGAGATACTGTCCTTTCAGGACAGGTTTTTTCCTATCAGGACTATTTTTTTGCTAACGGTTTCTTATAAAACTTACGTCAACTCGGGCAACTCATACCCTTTGCGACGCGGGCGTGAGAGCATCTCGTTGCCTTTGTCGTTGTTGGTGAAACGTTCGGCGACCGGGTCCCAGCGCACAAGGCGGCGGACATCGGCGGTTGCCCGAACGATGTTGACCAGTTCGCAAAGCGTTGTTGAACGTTGGCCGTATTCGATATCGGCGGTACATTTTTCGCCGGTCTTGATGCAGTCGATCCAGTTGGCGAAGTGATACGTCGTTTCCGCACCTTTGTTCTCAATTTGCTTTTGGGCGTGTTCCGGCAAGTTGGCTGTCAACTCTTTGGGGTTCGACGCGAGTTTGTGACGGTTGATTTCGATTTTGCCCTTTTCGCCGGTGACGATACAGCCCAAACCGGGACCGCGATCACCGTCCAGATTCAGCCGCAATTCGACCTTATTATCGACGCCGAGTGGTACGTTTTCAAAGAGCATACGCATTTCCGCACGCGGCCCGAAAACTTTGGCCATACCGTAATACTCCGCACCGGTGTCGTCATCCTCGTATTTCGCATTGGCGAATTTGCCGGACTCGCGTTCTTCGCATTCTTCCATGAGCAGGATACCCGTCGGGCCGCTGTCGTTCATTTGCAACACGCGGTTGACCTGGTCGTAGGAATGCGTACCCCAGCCGCTGACGCCGAAACAGGTGCCGCCGGCATCATAATCCCACCAGCGATCCCAACCGTATTGCAAATCGCGGTGATACGGACGCATGACGGCCTGGTTCGTCCACAAATCCCACCAGTCGTCACGGCCACCGTCGGGCATCGGTTGGCCGGGTTGATCGACCCATTGCCGCGGGCCAACAAAATTCGGGGCTTCAATGTATCTGATCTTGCCGATGGCACCGTCGGCGATCATGTCGCATGCCCAATTGCACAAGGGCAACGACCGCTGCTGCGTGCCGACCTGTGTAACCTTCTTGTACTTGCGTGCGGCGTTGACGAGGTAACGTCCCTCTTCAATGGTGAGGCACATCGGCTTTTCGATGTAAAGGTGAGCCCCCATTTGCATTCCGATGGCCGCGATCCAGGCACGCTGGTGCGTCGCAGTTTCGGCCATGATGCCGTCCGGTTTTTCCTTTTCGATCATCGTGCGGAAATCGTCGTAACCTTTAATGCCCTGACCGTCGTTGGCTTTGAGAAAATCATCAAGCCGGGGTTTGAAAAATTCGCTGACGGCCACCACTTTGGCCGTTTTTGTCGGCCTGACGGCGGAATTGTGAATGTCACGGTAACGTCCGCCGAGGCCGATGGTGGCTACGGTGACGGTGTCGTTGGCACCCGGTGCCTGGGGCGTTCCCAAAACGGAACGCGGAATGATCAACGGCGCAGCGACCGCTGCGGTGGATACTGCCAAAAATTGGCGACGAGTTGTCTTTTGCATGGGGTTCTCCAGAAGGGGGTGAGGGGTGAGGGGTGAGGGGTGAGGGCAAGAACTCAAATCACTAGCCACTAGCCACTAAATTCCCCTCACTCAATATATATAATAACAGTTTCGCCCTCAAAACGATACAGGGCACCAACCGGGGCGAGGCATTTTTCAAAAACTTCGGTTACGGTCGCCTGCTCGAAACTGGTTGAAATTCGCGTGTCGAGTTTCACGTTCTTGGCCGCGAATGATTGTTCGTCGATGATAAGTTCGAGCTGCACGCTGTCGGTAAAGGTTTTCAGTAATTTGTCAAGAGATGCGGTGAAATTGCCGGTAAATCGCTCATTTTGCAATCGCGTCAGTGCGTCATTGGCCGCGACCGGGTTTTGCCGCATATTGGTTTGACGCCGTTGGGCGTTGTGCGCGATTGTTCGTTTGGTGACCAGCGTTTCGATTTTTGCAAGCTGTTCAAGCGGGGCTTCAACACGAACTCCTTGCGAAACCGCCGAAATGCTTGCATCGGGTGCCAGTTTCAGCAATTCGTGCTCAGTCAACTGCCTCGCAACCGTTCCCTTGTATTCTCGCGTGACGACCAACTCTCGCGGTATCGGCATAGCGGCGAGTTTCGTTGCATCATTCGACACGGCCAATGTGCGGTCGAACCCGATCAAAATCAGCGAAAACACGGTGCATGGCGATTCGTTCGGGAAATCAATTTCCGGCCAAACATCGTGCGGCAGCCCACGCGGTGGTTGGGCGAACGCCGTGCCATCGAAGTCGATTTCATCGGCCAGACGTTGCAACGTCTCAATCGGCGTGTCGAGCAATTCGGCGTGAAACGGTCTCGGCGAAAGCATCGCGTCACGTTGTGTTTTTGGAAGTTTGGCCAGTTGTTCGTTCCGCAACACAACCAGCAATTGCAGCAACTCCGCCGCATCAGGCGGGCCGAGATAAGCAACGGTTTCCAACTCGCAAAAACCGAGGGCACATTGTGTTGCCGCCTGGTCGAATACATCACGAACAGACGCCTGTTTGACATCAAGCGAAAGTGGCGTGCCGGGATCAATCCGTCGGTCGAGCATGAAACCGATGTTGTGGCGACTTGCGAAATGGCCAAGCGTTTCCCGCAAGGGCTGCTCGTTCCACATTACCCCGGTGATGCCGTCCCAATTGGGTTTCGTATCACGCTGAAGCGGAGGTTGTAGTGCCGGCGTTTGCGTTACCGGATTGTCTTCCCACCCCCAATCCGCCGCACCTTCTTGGGCAAGGGCAGTGGGGACTGTTGGCAAAAGGAGTAGCAATATAAGGAACGATCTCATGATGGGCGGCCAAATAATGATCGATGGTGAAAACAAAAAACAGCAACCGGTATACTGCTATTGCGCAATCTTACGATTGCGACTTTGACAGTCACCGCATCATCGTGTGTCGCAACATATTGACGGCTCGCTTGACAAAGAGTTGGTCAATGAGAGCCGGGTGACCAGTGAATGAAAACGATTGGGTGTCAACGCCGTTCGCATGGGCATGAGCCAGCCAAACAACGGGAGGGGCATCGGCAACACCGGCCACCGTCGGATAGGGACCGACGACGAGCAGGTGGTCGGTTCCGAAAAACCGCCGCGCGGCGACGGCAATGCCTGAAACGAACTGCCGGCCATTCGACGCTTGAGCCGACGCATCACCGGCAAACAATTGTTGTAGTGTGTCATCGGGCAGATTGGCCAAACCGCCGTGATAACATATCGGGGCGTCGGGGAAAAGCGCCGCTTCGTGCGCCAGATCATGCGAGAGCAAACCGCCGGTGCCGAATTCGACGGTGGCCAGCGTTTCGTTCCGTTGCCGAAGTGTTGCGAGGACGACACCTGGTAACGTTTCGTTGCCTTCTCCAAAAACCAATGTGCCCAGTCGGTCGTATATCAGTGCGGCGACCGGTTCAATGGCCGTCTCACAGGCCGCTTCGCTTTCGCGCTCGGCGACAATGGTCAAAGTGATAACCGCCCCGTCCGCCGTGATGCCGACGCGGGGATCATGGTCGCGCTCGACAAGTTGCGGCAGCATCTGCTCGACTTGGCTTTCGCCCGCCCCGAAGGAGTGGATCGAACGACTTTTGATGACTTGCCCTTTCCCATAGCGGCTTGCAATGCGAGCGGCAAGCGAATCGAGCCACATTTCCCGCATTTCGGCCGGGACACCGGGTAGGGCGCACAACAGGACTTCCCGTTCATGGACCTGAAACGTGACGTCAATGCCGGGTGCCGTTCCGTTGGGGTTGCGAATGGCAACGCTTCCCTCGGGCATACAGGTTTGAATCAGATTGGCAGGAGGCATGACAACCCCGCGCGACTCGAATCGTTTGCGGATGGTTTGCACCAGATCGTCGTCCTGAACAAGCGACACGCCGAGCAACTCGGCAATGACCATGCGAGTCAGGTCGTCTGCAGTCGGCCCAAGACCGCCGGTTGAAATGACCAGGTCGGCTCGCGACACGGCCTTTTGAAATACGTCGAGCATAGCCGCAATGTCATCACCAACGGTCGAGTGATACAACACGTGAATGCCGAGTTCGGTCAAACGCTGGCTGAGCCATTGGGAATTCGTGTCAAGAATTCTTCCAATGGTAATCTCATCCCCGATGGAAATAATTTCTGCCGTGTTCATGTGAATTCGATATCTGTATTTGAGAGAAACAATGGAAAAATCGGTGTGTCCGTTCGCACATACGAATGGGATTTTACGATACTTTCCGCGAGTAAAAGGGTATAAAGTGAGTCAATAAAGCATGTATGGTTCCCGACATCTCAATGCACGAAACCCTGCGGCGTGATTTTTTGCATGATGCCGTTTTGATCGCGGAGCCATTGGCCGGGTTCGGCGACGAATTCCCCGATGTCGGTCAGCGGCACACCAAACGTCGGCACAAGCGGTTGCGTTGCGAGCAACCGTGTGGCTTCGCCGGGCGGCACGGCCAATATCAATTCGAAATCTTCACCGTCGTACAAGGCGTGATCGAGGGGCGAGTTGCGAGTGGCGAGTGGCGAGTTTAGCCCGGCGTTTTGAACGCCGGTTTTGGCAAGTTCGTTTGCGTCGTCGGAAATTGGAACATGGTGCGTGTCGATGATTGCCCCCACGCTACTTTCGGCGGCAAGTCGGGATAAATCGAGCGACAGGCCGTCGCTGATGTCAATGGCTGCGTTGATGCGGTAATGGGCGTTGAGGTGTAACGCTTCGTTGACACGAGGCTCGAACAAAAATTGATGCCGCAAAATACTGCCGCCCAGCGTGCCGGTGACAAGAATGCGGTCGCCGGGTTTTGCGCCGCTGCGTTTGAGCGGGCCGTGTTCCGTGACGCGACCGATGGCCGTCACCGAAATGACCAATCCGCCGTCCCAGGTGTTGGTATCTCCGCCGATGAGTGCAACGTTATGCTTTTGCAATAGCGGCATCATACCTTCCAGCAACAACGGGGCAAGTGTAGGGGCGGGACTAGCCCCCGTCCGCTCCCCGCAACACTTCGGCAATGCCACCGCGACCAAAACCGCAATCGGTACTGCGGCCATTGCGGCCAAATCACTCAAGTTGACGGCCAACGCTTTGCGACCGATGAGTTGCGGCTCAACCTCGTCCAACAGAAAATCGACGCCCTCGGTGAGCAGATCGACCGTCAGCACCGTGTCCGAATGCCGCGTGTCAAGAATCGCCGCATCGTCCCCGATGCCAAGCCGCACCAAGTCGTTCGTCGGTACACCCCGCCTCAGTTGTTCGATGAATGACAGTTCCATGTTTGTTAAAGCCCCCAATCGGTTATTCGATATATAATTGATCGTTTTGCCAATGGACGGGATTGGTGATAATGTAATCGGCAATTTGATGATACGATTGGTCGTTACGAATGATGTGTTCCCAATAATTGCGTTGCCATAATTTTTTGTCAAACGGTTGCCATCCCAACGTTTTTACCCCGCGAATATATTCGTTGGTTGTCATTGTTTTGAACCATTGTACCACCGCATGTAGGGGCGAACCTACGTGTTCGCCCCGATGATTTGCGTGTTCGCCCCGATGATTTGCGTGTTCGCCCCGATGATTTGCGTGTTCGCCCCGATGATTTGCGTGTTCGCCCCAAACATCATCGTCTACACGAGGGCAGACACAATGGGGGCAGACACAATGGGGGCAGACACAATGGGGGCAGACACAATGGGGGCAGACACAATGGGGGCAGACACGTAGGTCTGCCCCTACGGTGTTAAAACCGGTGTTTACGATAATGGCATGGAAATGATTGGGCATAATGATATATGTGTCCATTGCGATATCCGCAAATTTGCTCGATAATTCCAAACACCATTTGTCAACCATTTTTCCCGCATCATTCAATACCACTTCACCATTGGCAATTTTTCCGAAACGGCATATCCGGTATTGACAACAGATCGTTACAAAATACAACCCTGCCCGCGAATAATCGTAACCTTTCAGGCGGATACTGCGGCGATGATGAATGGCAGGATCGTAATTTGTCATGTTTTTTGTGGCACCTGCATTGCGGGCAGACACGTAGGTCTGCCCCTACGTTGGCACGGGGAAGACACATAGGTCTGCCCCTACGTTGGCACGGGGAAGACACATAGGTCTGCCCCTACTGCAAATTCCCTTTTGTGATGCGCATGAATACGTCTTCGAGTTGCGTCTTATGCCGGCGGAATTCAACGATGGGCAGTTCGCGGTCGTACAGGTGACGGAAGAGTTGCACGGCGGTTTCTTCGGTGCCGCTGAGCGAAATGGCGACTTCCGTGTCGATGATCCGCGTTTTTTTGATGTACGGCACCTCGAGCAGGTATTTTTGCAGTTCATCCGGGTACATGTCCTTTGCGCGAATCATGTAAACCAATTCATTATCGACGTCAATTGTGCGAATGATGTGGTTGAGGTCGCCCGCGTGCAACAGTTGGCCGCGTTCGATGAACACAACGCCGTCGCACATTTCGCCCAGTTCGGTGAGAATGTGTGAGCTGATGAGAATCGACTTACCCTGTTCGCGGAGGGCTTTGAGCAGTTCGCGCAGCTCGATACGTGCCCGCGGGTCGAGTCCGCTGGCCGGCTCGTCGAGCACCAGCACTTCCGGCTCATGCACGATCGCCCGGGCGAGGCTGACCCGTTGCTTCATGCCCTTGGAGATTTGCGACAATGTTTTTTCGCGGAACTCGACCAAGCCGACGAACTCCTCGACATGCTCGACGATTTTGCGACGCCGGGGCTGACGGATTTTGAACGCCCTTGCGAAGAAATCGAGGTATTCATGCACCGTGATGTCACGGTATTCCGGCAGCGAATCAGGCATGAAGCCAACCAGTCGCCGTACCTCGTCCGGGTATTGCGTCACACTGCGGCCGCCGACGAAAATGTCGCCCGATGTCGGCTCGTCCAGTGTCGCAAGGATGCGCATGGTCGTGGTCTTGCCTGCTCCGTTCGGCCCGACAAAGCCGAATATTTGTCCGCCGCCGAACGAAAAGTTCACGTGATCGACCGCGTTTGTTTTCCCAAATTGCCGTACCAAATCGACGATGTAAACGTCCATAATATTTCCAATGGGTTTGATGTTTAGCCTTTCAGCATAAGCTCGAATTTCGTCATAATTTCCGGTGCACCTTTGAGTTCACAAAGAGGGATCAAATTTTCACGGATATAACCGGCATCCAATTTGCCTTTCTGCCGCAACAGGATGGAATGAACGTCGGCCCAATCCTTGTCGCGGGCGGCAAATGCTTTGAGTACGACCAAATCCTCTGCGGAACAAGTCTTCAAAACAAAATCCGTTTCAAAGTCGTAAAATGAGGAACGTTCGACCATTTGGCGTTCAAACGGAAAACCGGCCAGGGAAATATCAATGCCGAATCCATTGCTTGCGGATAAAAGCAAAACCCTGTTTTTAACGGCGAAATCCCGTGCATCAGGTATTCGCGAGGAAAAACGGGCAAGGATCGTGTCAATGTATTTTTCTTCGTCAACAAACATGGTCAACAACGTTCCGTCCACGTCAATCGTGGTTCTTGGCTGTCCCCAACGAAGAACCGCCAAACCTCCGATCAAGGCAAACTCCCAGTTATTTTCCATGAAAAAACTCTGGATTTCAAGTGCTGCCTGAAACAGGTATTTATCGGCGGAACTCATTTTTCATACATCTTCATTTTGGCAAAATATCGCTGTTGCTCCACCAGACCAGAAGTTGTTCGCGGCTCCGAATTTTCAAAGCACCAGTCGCACATCGGCAGAATTTTTTGAATCGCCTCCCGGACATCCATTGCCCGCAACTCCTCCGCATTGATCTGTTCAAGGATGGGGCCGACCCGTTGCCAGTGCTCGACCCATTGTGCTGCTGTCATTGTCATTGGTTATTCTCACTACTCTGCACCACATCTAAAACCCATCTGAGAAACCATCTGTTCATAAGGACTGGCCTTTTCGTTTTGATGAATTGTTTTTCGTGTCTCAATCCAGCCGTTCGATATCTTCCAGAGACAGGCCGGTGACTTCAGCAATCAGTGACGAGTCCAACCCTTTTATTTTCATATTCCGGGCGATGACTGTCTTCTCATCGGCACGACCTATTTCGATTCCTTTCCTGATTCCTTTCCTGATTCCTTTCCTGATTCCCTTGTTTTCCGCCGTCTCAATGGTCGCAAGATAGGTTCGGTAATCGTCCAAGTTCTGTTCGTAGAAGTCGCGATCCTTCTCGGTCATCGACGCGATTTCCGCCGTGTGGAACGCTTTCTTGAACACATTTTCCTTGAAGATGGCCGGAATGTGTTCCAGACTCGGCAGGTTTTTCAGAAAATACAGCCATTGGTCTTTGCGGCCTTCCAGTTCCGATTCCGTCTTATTGAACACCGGCATTTGGATATATATCATTTGGAGCTTCTCGTAAAACTCCTTGCCGTGTTGGTCTTTGAGCGAAACTTCGCGAATCAAAATCGGGTTCGGATCGTTCCTATCGTAAACGAAATCCAGGATACCGATGAAATAAACGGTCTTGAGTCTGTAATTCCATTTGCCTTTTTGACCCTGACGACGGATGGGGTGCGCGGCGTAATACACGGAACGGTCTTTGAAATATTCCTGCTCCGCTTTCTGCATTTCGACGATGAATTTTTCACCGCTCAACGCATCGCAGTAAACATCGAAGACCGCACGACGATCACTTTCCGCCGCTCCGAGCTGATCGGGATTTTTGAACGAAAGCGTCTTGATCTGGTGTTTTTCCGGCAACAGAGCGTTCAAAAAGTCGATGAGCAGGTCTTTATTCGCCTCTTCGCCGAACAATTTCTTGAAACCAAAATCCGTGTAGGGATTGATGTACTTTTGCATAAGCGGCACCTCTCACAAGTCGTCATACTACGGCTTCATATCAGCGGGATGGACGATATTGAGTTCTCCCGTTTCCGGATCGTACTCGTAACGACAACCATCCCTTAATTCGGGCAACTTAATTCCCGGCAGAACCTCCCTCTGATATTCCTCATACGTTTTTGGTACTTGATTATTGTGCCCCGCCTTGTACAAATCCATGTTTTTGTCAATCATCATGATACTGATTCGTTCACGCGTTCGAAAAAAAGATGTCGCATTATAGTTGATAATACTCGTTTTCCCATATTGCCCCTTCTGAAATTGTGAAGCACCGACTTCCATGGGACGATGAATTTCCGCCGGTGGCGGCGGAGCGGGAGGTGTCTGAGTCGGAGTTACGCCGGTATTGTTATCATTGCCTGATGTCGTTGTACCGGGATCAATATCCACGCCACCCACGTTGCCTGCTATAGGCCGTTTGACATCAGAGAAATCACAGCCCGAAAGCCCAATACAGCCGATTATGGCCGCGACAAGAAAAAACAATCGTAACATGATAATACTCCTGAAAGAAAGTTTGATAAGCAATCATCAAGTCCCTTCGGAGTAGTGGGACGTCTGATCGTTGGTCCCTTTGGCTTGACTCTTCGGGGGCTTAGGCGAAATATTGTAATTTGCGGTTTGGTCAATTTGCGTTTGTAGCAAATAGTCGGCATCAAGGTTGTCTTTATCAACGAAAGCGAGTTCCAATTTTTCAATGGCTGTTCGATTCGTCCGGTTATATTCGAGCGGCGTAACGGTCACGTAACCTTTTTTTATCATCACGCGGTCGGTGTTTTGGGACGGGTCGTTGGGAATGACCCGGCCCGTGAGCCAGTAATACGTCTCACCGTAAGGGTTTTGTCGGGCGGAATACTCTTCCATGAGCGTTGACTGGTCAACCGGTACAACGCAAACCTCCGCCGGCTGCTTCGCGTAACAGGCCGAAAGCGGCACATTAATATTAATCAGGTCGGCACGGTCCGATTTGATCTTCGCTTCAAGTATCTGTCGAATGACCTGCGTGACCAGTGACGAGGCCTTGTCCCACGGCGGCAATTTGTCATATTCCAACGATACGGCGAAACTGTCGATGCCGAGCATCGCACCTTCTTCCGCACCGGCAACGGTTCCCGAATAAATGATGTTGCACCCAATGTTCAGCCCATGATTTAAACCGCTGACGACAATATCCGGTCGTTTTTCGCAAAGGTTGAGTACGCCGATGCGTGTACAATCCGCCGGGTTTCCCTCAACGGTCCAAACTTTCATGCCGTTGTCCCAAATCGATTCGCGAACAAAAAGCGGTGTGCGGAACGTCAAGGCATGGGCAACCCCGCTTTGTTCCGTTGCCGGTGCCACAACCGTGACTTGTCCGAGCGACTGCAACGCCTTTGCAAGCGATTTGATGCCTGGGGATTGGATACCGTCGTCATTGGTCAGTAATATTTGCACGAATGCCTCTTAGGGGTGAAGTCAACAGCAAGAATCATCAAATGTTTTCTACCTGTATCATTCTACCTCATAACCCAAAAGAGGCCAGTACAATCACCTGCGTTTTTCATAAGCCACGATGCGAAACCGAGGGTAAGTGGTTTCCACCACAGTCTGTCAGTCCCCGGTTTTTTTGATATACGCTCGGGCACGGTCGGCATCGTCTTCACGAACCATCACCTCGACTTTGGCAACCCCCAAACCGGTAAAGCCGCCTTGATTAGCGTTCAACACGCTGCACGCGATACCTTCGCCTTTGATGGCATTGGCCACGACTTCGGCGGTCAACGGATCGGATGACGTAAAAACGGTTACGGTGTGGTCTCTGGAATGGTCGATCATGTGTTTTCCTTAAATAAGCAAGTTTTTCCAGTGCGGAACGGGCGTCCAAGACGCCCGGCTAAACGGGTTTCTCACAAAATTGTCGTTACTTCTTGTAATCACCCACGCTTGGCAGATTTTTGTGCGTTTCCGGACCGAAATAGCGCAAGCCGACCAGCGGCTCGGAACCGGTGTTTTCGATGACAAAACCGTTTTTCGCGGCTTCGGCGGTGATGTACATTTCGTCGTTCGGCTCTTCGCCGTAATAGATCATCACCGGCGTTTCGATAGTCAAGTTGCCCATTTTACCACAACCCTGTACGGTAATCCAACTGCTGGCACCGGGGTCTTTGACAGTGCATTTCGCGCCAGGCATGACCGTAAGTTCCTTTGCGGAAAAAAGTTGTACGCCGTCAACCACCGTGCCGTAAGTGATCCATTTATCAAAATAACCGTCACCGGAACAGGCTTGGTCGATAATCGGCTCCAGATAATTGCTTTCTTTGAAATATGGATCGACATTTCGTTCCCAATCGAGCTGCTCGATAATATAGTCGAGGTCGAATTTCTTGGCTTCCGGTACGTCTTTGACGAGCAAGTCCCACGGCACCTGACGGCCTTCGACGAGCGACTGGTACATGCCGAACACGTCGGAACCCCACTGCGGCTCATACGTGCAAAGCGATCCCGGCGCGTGCAACACGCCGGCTCGAACGAACCAGCCGGTGCCGCGTTTCAGACGATAGGCTTTCGACAGATCAAGAATGCCGTTGTCGCCTTTGTTCCAATTTTCGAGGCATTTGCGGACATCGTCTTTTGTCGTTCCCGGTTCAAGTCCCATGAACGTGTAGTCGAAATGGTTCTCGGCGGCGTTCAATTGCGGCGGGAAATAATACGCCTCCGGCTTGCCTTCCTGACCCGTTTGGGCGGCGTGTTGCGGCAATTGGTGCATGTGGTGCGGAATGGGGCCGGCGTTGTCGAAAAATTTTGAATAAACCGGCCACCTCTTGTATTTTGCCCAAATTGCGTCGCCGACAATGCGCCCCTGACCTTCGGCCACGCCATCGCGGAGTTGGAAACGCTCGCCGTCAAATTTGACGTAACTCAATCCTTCGTCGTCGTTTCTGTTGTCATTGGCCGCTTCGGTCGTACTGCCGAACCAGCGTTCGTCGATCCCGCCGCGATGCACGCCGAGAGCGTACCAGTCGGTTGGGGCGAGTTTGATGCGTTTCCCGGGATGCAGAAAACTACGCGGAACCCAGTTTGGCGTCAAACGCAGCAGGCCGTTTCCGGCATCCATGGCGCGATCCAGAATTTTTGCGACATTGTCACGTGTTACGATTTTCGATGTGCCGTTCGGTGTCATGGCATTTTCTCCAAATTCAGTTGAAACAAGTTTGATTTCAGTTTATTTTCATCCGCAAATGACGCGAATGAAGAACATGATTTTGGTATTATCGCACACAAGGGAGGGAGAAATCCAGGGCGTGCGCATGTTATTTCCCCAAAAATAGAGACTTTGTCAACAAAATACTATCAAATTGAGTTGATCAAATGAACGACAAACATTTGGATGAATTTATGCCTTCGTATAAATGCGGCAAATACGACTTATTTTAATTCAATCAAAATTACGCAAATTGCCTAAATACGTGCGCACGCCCTGGGGAGAAATCAAGGGGGTTGTTTTTCTTTGGCAACAACAAGCATAGTATTTTGCATTATGGCGAATATCTGGTATCTGGATAAATTTATAGAATTATTGACAGTCAAAAACGATATTAATAATTGGAATATCGTTTCTACGCAAGGATGCGTTTTCAGCTTGTAGGGATACATTGACTCAATAATTATTGTGTCCGTTCGAGGAAGGAATCTGAAAATGCCGAACTCTTGCGTTAAAGCATACAAGTTTCTATTTCCGGCCGTTTTTTTGGTTGTGTGCCCGGTGATTCCTGTTTTCACAGGGGAAACTGTCGAGTTTGATTCCGGTCTTGTCCCTGGTTCCGGAGGCGAGTACCTCAACCTGTGGCGGAACGCCGGATCAGGTCATAGCAGTTTCTACTGGGATGACTCCCTGGTCCCCACAGGCCCCTACGACCAAGTCGGTCCCTCCTACTGGGATGGTCCATACTATGTTCATAGAAGCGACTCACTTGATGGCAATACCATTATCGTTTACGGTGGTCTCGTCAAAGGAAGCGTCTTCGGTGCTCTCGATGAAACCCTTGACAGTGATCCCCGACCGCATGACGTGACGAACAACCGCATCATCATCCATGACGGTATCGTGGGATACAGGCCGGGCATATACTATGGCCCTGAAGGGACCACCGGCAACGTCTTTGGCGGTTGGACCAGGGCCGGTGATGCACTCAACAACCGCGTTGAAATCTACTGAGGCACGACGCTGGGGAGCGTTCGTGGCGGTTTGAGCAACTTCGGCCATGCTATCGGCAATAGCGTTTTGATAAGCGGTGGTGATGTAAGAAATAGTATGAGTGAAATTAGAACAGATGTGGATTGGTTTAATCCGGATCTGAATGGCGGTTCTATTCTGATAAACCCGCTGTTGCGGAATGGCCTGATACAGGGAATGGAGGATGAGGGGGTGGCTGAGAGAATTTCCGCGAGTGCCATCCTTCTCAAAAGTGATGTTTACGGTGGTTCGAGTTCTAAAGGCGGCGATGCTCTGCGCAACACGGTGACCATGACCGGCGGCTCCGTGGGGGATAATGTTTACGGCGGCTACTCGACATCAGGATCGGCTTCAGAGAATATTGTCACGATCAGCGAGGGTTCCATAGGTCGATCGGTTTACGGCGGTTGGTGTCGAGGCGGCAGTACCGTATCCAATCAAGTGATCATCAGCGGCAATGCCGTGATCGGTACCAACACGAACTCCCGGGGTAATAACGTTTATGGCGGATACAAGAATTGGCCTACAGGTGTCATCAAGTCCAATGAAGTGACCCTCAGCAACAATGTCCAGGTAAAAGTAACATCCAGCGGTCTCGGCGGCGGCGTTTACGGCGGATACGGTGAAGATGCCATGATTGCCGTCCATAACAACAAAGTCACCCTCGGTGACAATGTCCTGGTCGAGGGTGACGTTGCCGGAGGATACTCCGGCTATGGCGGTGCCGTGACATCCAACAGCGTCGCCATGAACGGCGGCACGATACAAAAGAACGTCTATGGCGGCTACTCCGGCTTCGGCAGTGTTACGGACAACACAGTCAATCTCAATGCCGGCACGGTGGGAGGAAACATCTACGGAGGTTGGAGCAATGGCGATTCCGGCACACGCTTCGCCTCGGACAACAGCGTAACCCTCAGCAACACCCATGTAACCGGAGACGTCTTTGGCGGGCGTACTTATGGTTACAACGGAACGACCGCCGCTTCGGATAACAGCGTCACCCTCAGCGGCACCACAGAGGTGACGGGGGATGTCTATGGCGGCTACAGTACCGCCGGTTGCTACTCCGACACCACAGGTCATGCCATGAATAATACCATCACCATGAACGGCGGTACGGTGAAAGGAAACGTCTATGCCGGCTCCAGTCAATGGGGCGGCTACTTCGAAGGTAAAGCCTCCGTCACGGACAACACTGTCAATCTTAACGCCGGCACGGTAGGTGGAACCATTTACGGCGGTTATCATGTCGGCGGCTCAGGCGACAACTTCACCGGCAACACGCTCAACGTCAATGGTTACGAGAGCGGTTTGGGTTCGGTGGGCGGGCTCGCGAATTTCGAGAATTACAATTTTATCATGCCGAGTGCGTTGTGGCCGAATGTGACGACGCAGGTGCATATCACGGGCAATGATCCTGTTGATCTTACAGGCACCAACATTGCGTTGAACGGCAAATTACCCGGGAGCGGCGGTCAGAGACTCTATGCAGGCGACTATATCATACTCATTGACAAAACGACCGGCACACCTGCAAGCAGGTCGGTCGTAACCATCCGGCACGGCTTGAGTTGGATTTATCATTTCCGTATCAGTGTGGAAGACGTACCGAACAATCTCATCGCCATACTCGACGGCGTTGATACGGCACCGGAAACGGAAAGTCTTGTGGATGGCCGCTTGGCCGCGCTTGCTTTTTTGAACCACGGCATGGACCTGGACGAGTTACGGACGCTTAACTGTCGATGCGGGGTTTTCGCGACGTTCGGCGGCAACTGGAATCGCTATCATACCGGCGGACAAATCGACGTGGACGGGCTTTCGATCAGAACGGGTTATACCAAATGCGTGAAATTCGCACGCGGCAAACTGCTGCTGGCACCGTTTTTTGAAGCGGGCGCGGGCAAATACGACACGTTCAACGTCTATACGCTTCGTGACTTCAACGGTAACATCATCGAAAACAACGCCATAGGCGCACACGGCAGGATCAATTATTACGGCGGCGGACTGATGACTCGGTACAATCTTCGTTGCGGAAGGTATTACGACGCATCTTTCCGGATCGGCGGAGTGGATATGAATTACAGCTCGGCGGATTTGAGTCACTTGTCCGGCGTGACGGCCAGGTATGATCTGGCTTCCGCATACTTCGGTTCGCATATCGGTTTGGGCCGTGAGTGGAACATTTCAAACAAAACGTCTCTCGACATGTATGGCAAATACCTTTTTCAACACCTGGGAGCCGGAACGGCGGATATTGCCGGTGATTCCTTTCATTTCAGCGGAATGAACTCGAACCGCACGCAATTCGGAGGTCGGGCCAACCACATCGTCAACAAAAACCTGAGCGGCTACCTTGGCGCGGCCTGGGAACACGAGTTCAGCGGCATTGCCCGTGCAAGTCTTGAAGGAGACATACTCGGTTCCCCCCGTCTCATGGGCGACACAGGCATCGGCGAAGTGGGATTGACCTGGAAACCGGTGGCTCACAGAAAAAGTCACGTGTCTGCGCCGCTGAACATTGACTTGGGCGTAAAAGGCTACACCGGCAGACGCGATGGCGTTGCCGCCAACCTGCAAGTGCGTTGGGAACGGTAAAAACAGGGAATACGGCATTGCAGAAAATTGTATTGGCGGGGGAATAGCCACGTAACCCAAGTCTATGGTATAATACCGTCATGAACATTTTGACCCCTTGTCTTGTCAATGTGGCATAGCGGTAGAGTAAGAGGAGCATCATCATGGCAGGTCATTCCCATTGGGCCGGAATCAAACACAAGAAGGCGTTGGTGGATGCCAAACGCGGGAAACTCTGGAGCAAACTGGCCAAGGCGATTATCATCGCGGCGAAAGGCGGCGGCGACCCGGATACCAATTTCCGGCTTCGCGCGGCCATTGACGAAGCAAAAGCGGTCAGTCTGCCCAAGGAGAACATTCAGCGTGCCATCAAAACCGGAACCGGCGAACTGAAAGGCAACGAACTGGAAGAGTTGGTTTACGAAGGTTACGGTGCCGACGGCGTGGCCGTGTTGTGCGTCAGTCTGACCGACAACCGCAACCGAACGGCTCCTGAAATTCGCAAAATTTTCGAGGTTTGCGGCGGCAAACTCGGCGCGACCGGTTGTGTTGCCTGGAACTTCGACCGCAAGGGTATGTTCATTGTTTCGCTGGACGCTGCCGACGAGGAAAAGCTGATGGACCTGGTGCTTGAAGCCGGTGCCGATGATTTCGTCAAATCGGACGACGGTTACGAAATCACCTGTCAACCGGATCATTACCAGGCGGTTTCCGAAGCTCTGACTGCGGCGGGCATTGAGCCGGAAGCCTCGCAATTGGGGTTGGTGCCCAAAGATCAGGTTGAAATCCGCGATCCCGACACGGCGGCCAAGATACTGAAACTGATGGACATGCTCGACGATCACGAAGATGTGCAAAATGTCTCGTCCAATTTCAATATTCCCGATGATGTCATGGAGCAGGTGAATCGGTGACAGCGTCTTTTCAGTTTTTATACGAACCACGCGAAACAACGAAATTGACGAAAGAAATCGGCATACTCGGCGCGGGACAGATGGGGGTCGCCATTGCGGCAGCGTTTCTCAAGCGGTATGTTTGCCTAACCTGCATATCGTGC
>Ga0082212_10002210_pt1 | contig 28589 bp, 21 predicted proteins | sample TergutNt197P3_FD_71548 | JGI IMG/M metagenome (GOLD analysis project Ga0082212, IMG submission 71548) | Neocapritermes taracua P3 segment gut microbial communities from Petit-Saut dam, French Guiana - Nt197 P3 | ecosystem: Host-associated > Arthropoda: Insects > Digestive system > Gut ...
ATTGCCTGCGGGTTGGTTATTGTTTCCGCCGCCGCCGCATCCCGTCATAAGAGCCAATACAAACATAAGCGCCAAAATCAGTGATAATGCTCTTTTCATTTTTTTCTCCTCCTGAATTCTTGTTTTATTGTACACACTTACACTAAAAGTCACGGCAAGATTTCTTCCGGTGAAAACTTATGACTATGTTATTTGAGGTCTGTAAAAACCGAAGTCAAATCGTTAAACTCGCCGGGGGCGGGCCCGAGGCGACGATCATGGTCCAATCCGCTTATTTTTATCATTTCTTCGTTTGTGAGGGAAAAGTCAAACAGATCGATATTCTCTCTGATACGTTCGGGACGCGAGGATTTCGGAATTGGAACGATATCCGAGTCAACTGCCCAGCGGAGCGCCACCTGCGCGGCGCTTTTCCCGTGAGCCGCGGCAATGGTTTTTATCACATCGTCCTCAAGCAGTTTTTTATAATTTTGAATTTTCGGAGTTCGCAGCAGCTTCTGCGGTCCTCCCAAAGGAAACCACGAAATGATTTGAATTTCATGTTTCCGGCAATATGAGCGCAAAGCCGGAATCGCAAGATAAGGATTGCACTCCAATTCATTGACCATCGGTTTTATCCGGCACATACTGAAGATATCCTCCAGATGCGGTTCAAGAAAATTTGAAACTCCGATAGCGCGTATGAGCCCTTCCTCATACATATCCTCAAAAGCGCGCCAAGCTTCGCAGTAAAGATTCTGTTTCGGAATTGGGAAATGAATCAGGTACATGTCAAGATAATCGACGCCGAGAGTTTTCAGACTTCGCTCAAACGCTTCGCGCGCGTCACGATACGCATGACAGGCATTCGGGAGTTTAGTGCTGATGAAAAGCTCTTCGCGTTTTACCTTTCCTTCGCGCAGCGCCGCGCCCACAGCGCTTTCGTTCGCGTAAAAAGGAGCGTTGTCAAATAAGCGGTATCCGGCGTCCAAGGCGGCGGATACGGCGTCTTCCAAGTCTTTTCCCGGCGTAAGCGCCGCCAAGCCGAAGCCGATGCGCGGAATTGAGATCCCGTTGCTCAGTTTCAGAGTTAAAGAATCCTCAGGCATTGATACATCTCCTTATGTTTTTCGCGTCCGGTGATTTCGCATGCCTCGGCATATCCGATCCCGTGTTTCAATCGTATCGCTGATATCAGATGTATACCCAGGGACGCGCCGTTTTGTCTTTTTCATAAAAACCGTCGATCAAGACCTTTTGTTTCAGCGTATGCCCCACATCGTCCATTCCCTCAAGCAGCATCTCGCGCCGCATGGGATCGATTTCAAAAAAGACCGTATCCCCGTTCGGCGCCGTGATCGTCAGGGTTTCAAGGTTTACCTCAAACTCTCCGCCGGGCGCAAGCTCTGCTAAAATCTCCACCGTTTCGGCAGGCAGGATAACGGGAAGCAGCCCCTTTTGATAACAGTTCCGTAAAAAAATGCTGCCGAAACTGCTTGCGATAAAACACTCTATACCCATGTCGGCAAGGGCGCAGGTTGCCTCCTCGCGTGAGCTGCCGCAACCGAAGTTATGGCCGCAGAGCATGATCTTCGCATCCCGATAGGCCGGCATATTCAGGGGGAACTCCGGATTTTCAACTTTTCCCTCGCTGTCTGAATAACGATACGGTTCAAAAGCATAATGATCCGTTTCATCATAATTACTGACAAGTCTGGACATCGGAAGGATTATATCAGTATCGATATTCGGAATAAGCCACGGCGCTGCTGGGCTGCGTATGATCTTTACCTTTTTCACAGCGGCCCACCTCCGATATCGTCGGGAATTGCGCCGGCAACGGCGGCAAGGATCGCTGTCACGGGCCCCGCGAGATGCGTGCGGGCGTTCGGCCCCTGCCGGCCTATGAAATTACGGTTCGCAGACGACACGCAACGCAAAAACGGCGGGACCGTTTCCCCGTTCGCCCCGCAGCAGAGCGAGCATCCGGGCGCGCCCCAAAAGCAGCCGGCTTCTTTAAAAACAACATCCAATCCGAGCCGCTCCGCTTCCCGTTTTACAGGTTCCGAACCGGGAACCACCCATGCCGTCACATACGGCGCGATGCGCTTGCCGCGCAGGGCGTCAGCCGCCCGTTTCAAACTCCCCAACCGGCCCGTCGCGCACGAACCGATGAATATCATATCTATCTTCGTCCCGGCAAGCGGCCGGCCGGGTTCCAATCCCAAATAAGTAAGCGCCTCATTAAAACTGTCCGCGTCCAGATCCGGCACATCACCGGCTGAAGGTACAGATCCGCCGAGGGACGTAACAAGCGCCGGAGTCGTCCCCCAACTGATTTGCGGGCGCAGACCCGTAACGTCAACGGAAATCTCTTTATCAAAAACAGCATCGGCGTCGCTTGTAAGCGTCCTGCAATGTGAAACAAGCGCATTGAACATTTCGCCTGCAGGAGCGTATTCCCTGTCTGCAATATATGCGTACGTTTTCTCGTCCGGCGCCGTAAACGCAAGTTCGGCCCCCATCTCCTGCGCCAGATTACACAAGGTCATTCTGTCTTCAATATCCATCCGAGAAACGACTTCACCCGAAAATTCGATCGCAAAGCCGCTGCCGACGCGCGTTCCGAATTTTGAAAGCAAATAAAGAGCAACATCCATTGCCTCCACACGAGAACTGTCATATTTTCCTTTTATCGTGATCCGCATCGCCATCGGTTTTTTCACGATCATCGTGCCCGTGGCAATACAATGATACATTTCGGATGAGCCGTTCCCGAAGGCGAGCGCGCCTAAGGCGCCGTGAGTCATTGTATGGCTGTCGCCGCATGCAACTGTCATCCCGGGCAGCGTGAGACCCATCTCGGGCGCCGCCACATGTTCTATCCCCTGACGAGGATTGTCCAATCCGATAAGCGGGATACCGAACTCTCGGCAGTGTTTGCGAAAACGGCCGGTGAAAGCGCGGCTGATAACCGTCTCGTCTTCAGTGCGGTCCTCTTTCGACGTCACTGTATGATCCGTAAAACAAAATGTCCTGTTCGGATCGTTTGCCGGCAGCTTCGCATCCGAGAGCAGCCGCAAAGCGGTTCCTCCTCCAAGATCGTTGAGATAGCAGCGATCCACCGCGATCAGGCTGTGTCCCGAACCCATATCCTCAACGGCGTGCAGCTTCCATATCTTGTCAAGCATTGTTGTTCCCGGGTCCATAATTTGCCCAACTCCTTCCGGCGGTATCAAAAAGCGGTTTGGGGAAACAGATCGCACAATTTCCCCAAACCGCGGGGCCGGCATTCCGCCGTCTGTCATACAATGGTCTGCGGTTCCTCTTTTTTCTCCTCAAGCTGAGCTTTTGGTCCCAAAAGGCTCAGCAAATTGTTAAGCACATCGGTAACAAGGACTAAAAACAGCATGGTCATACCGATAGCCGCAACCAACTGAAAAGGCCAAAGCGGAAAGATAAGAACAGTGCTTTTTTTATTGGACGCCATGACTGCCAAGGTCTGAACGTATTGCGTATAGGCGCAAAGACAAACAAATACCATAACGCATATCTCGCATAAAGTCGTGATTATGATTTTCATTTTCGGCGGCATGTGGCTGACCAGTACATCCACATGAATATGCCGTTTGTCTACCTGCGCTCTCGCGAAAGACAATGAAACAATACTCAGAAAAGTTACCTCGGTGATTTCAAACGCTCCTAAAATGGCCTCTTTAAAGAAGATTCTTAAAACGATGTCCGTCGTCATCAAAAACATCATAAACATGGTAAGCGTCATGCTGATTCCGTTACAAAAGGAACTCATTTTGGTTATGACGTTTGTTGCGACGCGAATGCATTTTGTAATAATACTCATAGGCAAGACCTCTTCCCGTTTTGTTTCGGAAAAATTCCGGAAAAAGCCGGACTCATCCCGCGCGGAAAAGTTTCATTTCCCGGGACGCGACGGAATTTTTTTTGCGAAAGCGTCCGTTCGTCATTTGGTCGCTATATAATTTCTGAACCACTGCAGCGCTTCTCTCGCCTGATAGCCCTGCGGCTCATATTCATCGATCCATTTCTCCCAGACTCCCTCGGCGACCGCCGTAGCTTCCGCAAGCAGCTGCGCGCCGGGCTCCAATATCCTTCCGCCCTGTTTTGCTATAGCCTCTTCACAGAATTCTCCCGCAGTGCTGAAGCAGTCGGCTAACAGCTTGGACAGATAATCGTAGCTGTATTCCTCGAGAACAGCCTTAAGGGGATCCGGCATTCCTTCCCAAGAGTCTTTATTCATCATAAAAAAGCCGGGTGAGCAAATGCTGTTGAAGCGGTACCACAGCGGAGTCGCTTCATATATCAGGAAGGATCTGGTAAAGTTCCAGTCGCAGGCCACGGCGTCCAGGAGCCCTTTTTCAAGCGCGGTATAGGTCTCCCCGGCGGCGATGGTGGACGGGGTCATCCCCAAGCCCGTGTAGTATTGGGAAACCCAAACTCCCGAGGTCCTTACGATCAGGTTTTTCATATCCGCTACGGAATTGAGTTCCTTGTCTTTTACCAGCGCGAGCTGTCCCTCAGAGCATCCGTGCAGGGCAAGCAGTTTGAACGGACCGTATTCTTTATCCAAGTAGTCAGTCTGCACGAAAAGCTGCCAGAACGCCTCGGAGGCGATCGAGTTGCTCTTAAATCCCACAAGGGGCAGCGCCATTATCTCGCTGATAGGAAAAGAGCCCTGATGCGCGTTCGCGGTGCCCCAAGCCATGTCAACGCTGCCGTTCATCAAAAGGTCGTATGTATCCCTTTGCGAACCCAAGATAGCGCCCGGATATACCGTGATATCAAGTTTTCCGTTGGTCGCTGCAGTCACATCCTTTGCCCATGCGTCAAAGAGCACTCCTGTTTCGGCAGTAGCCGGTTCATGGTGGTGGAAAATTATGTCATACTTCGGAACATCCGCGAAAGGATCCGCCGCAGGCTGAGAGGATGTGCCTCCGCCGCCGCCGCCGGTCGGAGCCGATCCGCCCGATGACGAAGACCCGGAAGGAGTGTTTGATTGATTTGACGGCGCGGGCGTGCTTCCGCCGCAAGCGGCCAATACTATGGAAAAAGCTATCAGCAGGGTCAGAATGCCGCAGATTTTTTTTGACAGTTTCATTATTCAGTCCTCCAATTATTTTATTTAAAATTCTCGCAGGGAAATCATTAATAAAGTATGCCGGGTAAAAACAGGGATAGCTGCGGGAAAGCCACCATTATGACCAGCGCAATTATTATGGCGGCCACATGCGGAATAACTCCTCTTATTATCGACATCATCGACACATCCCCCGCAATGCCTTTTACGACAAAAAGATTCATACCCACCGGAGGTGTGATGAGGCCCATCTCCATGACCATAACCATGAGCACTCCGTACCAGATGGTGTCAAATCCCAGCATTTTGATAACGGGGAAAAAGATCGGGACCGTCAGCAGTATCATGGCCATTGAGTCCATCAGGCAGCCGAGGACCGCATACATAAACAGAATACAGGCCAAAACTATATAACGGTTGACGTCCAAGCCCGCCACAAAAGTAGCCAAGTTGGACGGAATCCTGCTCAGCGCGAGGAAATTGCCGAAAACCATTGCCCCGATCATAATAAACATGATCATGGCAGTGGTGCTCATGGCGTCTTTAAGGGAATCGACCACCGTCTTCCAATTCATTTTCCGGTTCAGAATCATGCATATCAATCCGCCGAATGCGCCGACTGCCGCGCCTTCGTTTGCCGTGAACCATCCGAAGAATATTCCTCCGATAACAATAATAAAGAGGATCAGGACGGGAAGCGCGCCTACCGTTGACCTTAGTTTTTCCGCTATTGTGTAACGGGGACTGGGCGGCGCAAGCTCCGGTTTGCGCTTGGCTTGGATAATGACCGCCGACATATAGCAGAGCATCAGCACGATGCCCGGGACAAATCCCGCGGCGAACAGTTTTCCTATCGATTGCTCCGTAATAATGCCGTAGACGATAAAACCGGAACTCGGAGGGATAAGTATGCCCAAAGTCCCGCCGGCTACGATACAGCCGGTCGCCAAATCCGGGGAGTAGTTGTATTTCCTCATCTCCGGGAGCGAAACCGTGGTAAAAGTAGCGGCGGTCGCCGTACTTGAGCCGCAGATCGCGGCAAAAGCGCCGCAGGCGCCGACCGTCGCGACCGCGAGACCGCCGGGTAACTGTCCCAGCCATTTGTGGCCGGTCTCATACAGTCTTCCGCTTACCCCGGCATGAAAGATGAATTGCCCCATCAGTGTAAAAAGCGGAATGACCGTAAAATTGTAATTACTTCCGGTCGTATAAAAAGTTGTCTGCAAAATGCCCATTGCGCCCTTCATATGGAGCAGATACGCATATCCGAAAAATCCGATCAGAAACATCGTCATGCCGACCGGCATACCGATAGCGAGAAGGACAAAAAGTGCAATAAGTCCGATTACGCCGATTGTCACAGTACTCATCCGGTTACCTCCGTATATTGAGATTGGTTATCATAACCGAGAATAATGCATGCCGGTTTTCAAAATCCGCGAATTTGCCGATTATCACATCCTTTCAGTTTTAACTGTCTCGTATGACGGCTTCAAGTTCTTGCATGTATTCAGGTGACTGCGGTTCAAAACGCGGCGTTTCCTCCTCTCTGTCCAATCGTTCGAACTTTCCTTCCGCATATTTGTTATAGCGCAGGAGCGTAAAGCGTTCTTTCGGTAATTTCAGATCATTAACGACAAAATGAAGAACGGCAGCCACATTTTCCGGCGTGTCATTAAAACCGGGTATCATAGGACATCGAATATGCATCTCAACAGGCATACGGGCTGTCTTAACGGCATTGTCCAAAATCAGCCGGTTGTCATGCCCGGTTCCCTTTTTATGGCGCTCCGGATCCATCATTTTGATATCGTAAAACAAATAGTCCGTATAACCGAGAAGGCTTTCCAATATTTCCCATTTAGCGTGACCGCAGGTTTCAGCGGCGGTATGCAATCCCATTTCTCTGCTCATTTTAAGCAAAGCGAGGGAGAATTCCGGCTGCATGGTGAAATCGCCGCCCGACAGAGTGATGCCGCCGCCTGATTTTTTATACATCGCCTTATCTTTTATGACAACAGACATGACCTCTTCCGCTGTCATGTGGTTACCCGCCGGTTTACGGGCGGCGGGCGGACATGAGTCGACACATTTGCCGCAACCGCTGCATTTCTTCCGGTCGATCAGAACGCTTTTTTCTCCCCTTGTGTTCGCCCCGGACGGACAAGCTGAAATACACTCGCCGCACAGGGTACAAATATGCTTGTCAAACAGGAGTTCCGGCTGCAGAGACTGAGATTCCGGATTCTGACACCAAAAGCACCGAATGGGGCATCCTTTCAAAAAAACCGTCGTCCGGATCCCGGGCCCGTCGTGTATGGAATACCGCTGGATGTTGAATACCGATCCCGTTATTTCACCGGTTTTCCTCACTTTTTCCGACATTTACTGCCTTCTCCTTCCGAGAAATATGCGATTCTTGCTCCGTATCAGAACGTATGCGCGGTGCGGTCAATGATCTCCTGCTGCACCTGGCTGTTGAGTTCCACCCAAAGAGCGCTGTAGCCGGCCACACGGACCACAAGATTCCTGTGGTTTTCCGGATGCCTCTGTGCGTCGAGCAAGGTATCCCGGTCAACGACGTTGAATTGGATATGCTTCCCGAGGTATTCATCGAAATAAGTGTCTATCAGCTGCAGGAAGCTTTCCAGATCCTCGTCTGTCTGCATCGCGGACGGGTGGAATTTAAGGTTGAACAGGCAGCCGTAAATGGGAATGTGATCTATCTTGCCGGCGGAGTTGATGGCTGCGGTCGGGCCGCAGAGGTCCATACCCTGACAGGGCGAGCATCCGGCGTCGTTTAAGGCGAGCCACTGAAGGCGGCCGCTCGGAAGGGCGCCCACTTTGCTGCCGGCGGCTCCGTGGAACGAAAGGCTGTGCGGCGCGACCTCGTATTTGGCCCCGTACGCGGCGTCGATCTTATGGGCATAGTCGTAAATCGCAACATACAGATCACGAACTATCTGATCGACAAAATCCTCATCGTTCCCGAATTTCGGAACGGCCAAGAGTTTTTTACGCACGTCCTCATAACCGACGAAATTCGTTTTCATGGCGGCAAGCAATTCTTCTGATGTTACGCTCTTGTCCTCATAAACGCATTTTTTCAGCGCGGCAAGGGAATCGCCCACGTCGGGCAGTCCGATAGGCTGAAGGTATTGCGGGGATATCTGATAATGCGCGCCTTTGCCGAAAATGCCGTCGCCCCGCTCGATGCAGTCGTCAAAGAGGCAGGAAAGCACCAGATTGGGCATCTCATGGCTGCGAAATACGCGGACCATGTTCAAATAGTCTTTTTGCACCGTAAAGAAGAATTCCAACTGAGTCATGAAGGCTTTAAACACACCGTTATAATCCAGATCCTTGAGTTCTCCGGTCTTGGGGCCAACTTGTTTACCGAGCCGCGGATCGACGCCGTTATGAAGCGTTATCTCAAAAATCTTTCCGAGATTGCAAATGCCGGGCCAGCTTGACGGTGATTTGTAGGGGATGGTATGCAGCACACAGCCCGAGACGACATAGTTCATCGCGTCTTTATGCTCCACGCCGCGTTCCAGAAAATACGGTATCGTACTCAAATCATTATACCACGCGGGCATGCCGAGGCCAAGCTTATTAAGACGGGCGGCTTCCATTTTAAATTCATGGTCCAATTTGGGATGCCAGCGTATCGTCAGAGTCGGATGGGCGGTGCGTACGTTGATCGCCGCTTCGACCCAGAGGAAAGACATCTCATTGACGGCGTCCGAGCCGTCCTCAAGCTGGCCGCCGAGAGTTGTGTTGTGGAACTGCGTTTCACCGGAGCGGCAGTCATTGACCTTGGTCTCCTCACTGTGTTTGAGGACCGCTGTCTTACTGTCGAACTGGCGCATGGACGAGCATTTGCAGCGCAGGCATTCAATGAGTTCGACCGCTTCTTTGCGGGTGATCCTTCCGGCTTCAAGATCGGCCTTGTAATAGGGATTGAGATACTGATCAACCCGGCCGAAAGAGATGCCGGAACAGCGGGCGTCAAAGAAGATGATAATGTGGGTGAAGAACAAAGCTTGCATGGCTTCCCGGAAAGTTCGGCAGGGATTCTCCAGCACCCACCCGCAGGTTTCCGCGATCTGCTCTAATTCAGCCTTCCGGACCGGATCGGCTTCTTTTTTCGCCATATCCGCCGCAAGTATCTCATAACGCTTGGCAAATTTGATGCCGGATTCCATCGCGATCTTCATGGCGCGCAGCAGATTTACCTTTCTGTATGAATCGTTGTCGATAACCGTTACCTTGCCGAGTTCGGCTTCGATCTCCCTGATTATGCCGCGCATTCCTATTTTTATGACTTTCTCATAGTTGGGAACATGCCAGCCTTTCTCCAGCGACGCTTCCGTTTCGGCAAAAAAGCACAGAGAGCCCTTCTCGTTCATCGAGGAAACACGTTCAAAGAAATCCTTATCGATATAGTTCATGAAAGACTGCTTGGATTCCCTGTCCTTCCAATATGCGCATATCTCCTTTGCCAGATCTTCTCTCCCGCCGGAGATTTTATAAGTAAACCAACCGTTATCAATCGCCTCGCCCACCCATGTGGAATACAGCTCCGGCCACCATTCGAAACCCATGGGCTCGCTGGCAAAGTCGCCGCAAAGAAGCTGATCGTCGTCGATATGTATCGGCAGATTCATCATAACCTTCTCATGGGCGCGCGCTCTTTGGAATATTTTTGGCTGTCCTTCCGTCTCCTTATAAGCCTCAGTGACTAAAAGAGCCCTGTTGAGCGAGACTTCGGCGGTATCTCTGTAGGGCCGCAATCTCTCCCATATCCGCTGTCCGCGCGTCATTTCGCTGCGGCTGCCGGAAAAATCCAACTGCTGTTCAAACACTGTTATCGCCTCCATAATTAATTATATTTCGTAAACACCTCGGGTTTTGCAAGGATACGCGCCCCTGAAATGTATAACGCACCGTATATTGTTTGCTCGGGTATCTAAAGCAGTTCCGTAAAATCTCTTATCGAAGTGATCTTATCCAAATCCGTCACGGCGTCATATATCTCCGTCGCGCGTTTTTCGCCGACAGCCGGCACGGCGAGTGAGAGGAATTTGTTTTTTATCTCTTCGACCGTCATGGGATTTGAGGGTTCGCCCTTTGAAAATTTGGTGAGCTCCTTGAAACGCCTGCCGTCCTTGGTGAAAATCTCGGCAGTTGCGGCAAATATATCCGGCAGCCAAGCATCCATTTCGCCCGTTTTGATCATCTCGACCTTTTTCATAAAATCGCGGATGTTCTTGTCACGCAGCTTCTCTTCGGTAAATTGAGTAACGGAGACGTCGCCGAACAGAGCGGCGCAGGCAACGGAATACGGAAGGCTGAATTGAGCTCCGGCGATATTGCAGGGGTCGTATTTCAGTTCCCTCGGCTCAACCACGGCGCGGACGGCAGTTTGGCATACGTCAATAACGACTTTGTCTATATTATCAGCTTTCAGTCCCTCGTCCCGCATAATTTTAATAACCGAATCGATCGGCGAGTGGCTCAGCCGGCAACAGGCGTGAGGCTTGAAAGCGACGCCGGTAACAGCGTAATCGGAGAAATCCATATTCTCGAGCATCCGCACAGGCTCGGGATCATCGGTAAAAGCCGTGAAGTAGCCGTGTTTGCCCTCAAAGCACCACCTCGGACCGCTGTATCCGACTAAAGCCAAACGGGCCGCGTCTGTCGCGCCGCGGGCGGCATTCGCCGGATTCAACCTTTTTGTCAATGTGTTGTCGGCATAACATTCCAGATTGCCCGAGGCGAAGCCGTAGGCAATGCCCCAAGCGTTCGCAAGCTGTTTTTCGTTCAGCTTCAGCAGCAGGCCGGTTGCGAGCGTCGCGCCGAAAATACCGTTGGTGGCGGTCGGATGCCATCCGCGCCCGAAACAATTCTCCGGGACAACACCCTTGCCCACACGGGTCATCATATCATAACCCCACAGGACAGAGTATATAAAATCCGATCCGCCGGCATTTACTTCCTCAGCCATCGCCATTGCAGCCGGGATCACAACAACAGCGGGATGACCGCCGGCGTCATTACGCGAGTCGTCCAGCTCAAGCGTATGAGAAGCCGCGGCATTTATAAAAGCGGCTCTCTCCACAGTCGCTTTTTCGCCGTTGAACACCGCGCAATTCCCGGCGCCGTCCGTGAAAATCTTTTTGATCATGCGGGTGGTCTCGGCGTCCGCTCCGCCTATTGCGCAACCGAGATAGTCGATTATTATCTGTTTGGTTTGATCGAGAACGCTCTTGGGAATTGCGGTCGAATCGGCGCTTAAATAATACTTTGCCAGTTGTTCGCTGAAACTCGGCTCGGGATTCATGGTTTTGACCTCCCCGTCAAGGATGATTCGCCGTATGTTTCATGGGATCCAATCCGAAACGCCGGTCATAATTCAATGCGTCGAGCCGGCTCATCTCCACATCAGAGAGAACGAAATCAAATATTTCACGGTTTTCACGCATGTGTTCTCTTTTGGAAGACCTGACAAGCGGGGTCATACCTTTTTGCAGAGCCCATCTCAACGGAATCTGCGCCGGTGTTCTGCCGTGTGCTTTCGCGATCGAAACCACGCACTCATTTTCCATGAGCAAAGGATATTCTTTTAAAGGATATGGCTTCAGCGGCACAAGCGGCCCGCCCTGCGCGAACCAGCTGACCACATGCACTCCCTTCGAAGCGCAGTATGCGCGGCAGGATTCTATCGTGAGAAAGGGATTGCACTCCAGCAAATCCACCTGCGGCGGTATCTCGCACATGCGGAAAATATGCTCAAGATGTACCTCGAGAAAACTGGCCATTCCGATCGAGCGGACGCGGCCCTCTTTATTCAGCTTCTCCAGAGCTTTCCATGAGGCGCAAAAGGATTCGTAATCCAAGAGCGGATGATGGATCATATACAGGTCAAGGTAATCCAACCCCATCTCTTCCGTTACGGTTTCATAGGCGTTCAGAGTATTCTCATAGCCGTGACCTGCCGCGGGGATTTTGGTCGTTATAAAAAGCTCCTCGCGCGGAACGCCGCTGTTTTTCAGTATCTTCGCGACCTTCGCCTGATTGCCGTATGCCGGCGCGCAGTCAAAGAAGCGATATCCCTCTTCCAGTGCTTCCCCTATTACCCGAGGAAGCTCGTCGTCCGAAAAAACAGTTGATACAAATGCCATGCCGAACCCCAATATCGGCAGTTCCACGCCGTTGTTGAGTTTGATATTCGGTATCGGATTATTCGCTGACATGATTATACTCCTCTCTTTCTGTTAAAAGATTTACGGTTGAAAAAAAGCAACGGTCCCCGGGCTCGGCCGGCTCGTATTTTTACCGGTCGGAGCAACTTTCCCGTCCTCAGCCACCGCCCAAACAAGAATCTCTCCGCTTTCCGCGGCCGTAATCAGCATAAAGCGGCCGTCCGGAGAAAAAGCGCAAGCCCTCGGCCCTTTGCCGTCCAGCTCAACAGATTGGATCTTTTCCAAAGCGCCGTCAGAAGGGTCGATCGCATAGGCTGAGAGGCAGTTTATGCCGCGAATCAAGGTATAGAGATATTTCCCGGACGGATGGATCTGAATATCCGACTGCCGCGGTCTTTGATTTTTATCCAAGGTCGGGTCATCCTTACAACCTTCCGGTAAAGTCTCGACCGTGCAGATATGATCGATTTTGCCGTCCTTGTCGTAGCGGAAGGCCCGCAATATCGTCATCGATTCATTGTTCATATACCAGTACGGGAGCGTGGGGTGAAAACAGCTGTGCCGCGGCGAACTGCCGGGTACGGATTGGTAATCGTTTAAAAGAACGAGCCGCTCGGCTTCATAGTCGATGCGGAAACAGTATATCCGGTCGCTGCCTTTATCGCATTCCGCAAAGAACTCGCCTTTCGGGGACAGCACGGTCGAATGGATATGAGGGTTGGCCTGAGTATTCATTAAGGGGCCGTGGCCAATGTGTTTCCAGACGTCGCAAGGCTCCCCGACAGCGCCGTTTTCCGACAGGCGAAACAAGACCGTGGTGGTGTCGTCGAATTCTGTGTGAATATGATACTTGCCGTACGGATCCCTGCCTATTTTCGTGACCGGCATATACCCGACATGGTGAGTAACGAGCATGTATCTGCCGCTCGGGTCAAGCGCGATGTAGGTCGGATCGACGCCGTATGACGGCGTGCGGCTGAACTCAGTCATCTCGCCGCTCTCAGGATCGAGGCGAACTGCCAATACCTGTCCGCCGCCGCCCACTCTTCCGGGAAGGCTGGTCTGCTCATTTGCGGCGTACAGGATATTGTTTTTTGTATCGATATATGCGGCTCCGACGGAAACCCCGTCGACCGCATGCTTTTTATACTTAAGCTCACCGGTGTCTTCGTTGAATTGAAAAATATCGAAGCCGTTTTCTCCGGGAGATTTCGCCCTCCAATTTCCGATATATACAAAGGTCTTTTTTGTTCCCGGCAAATCAATCATCCTTTCTCGAATTTTTTTATTTTTCCGGCTTCCGTCCGGCTGTATTTGCCGCAGCAGAGCAGATACTTGTCATCCGTAAAGAAATCTCGGCAGGAACAATGCGATATTCGGAAAGATCGTAATAACGATCATGGCGATAAAAATCGCGATCACATACGGCAGCGCCCGCGTTATGATATCCGCCATCGGCACATCCGGAGCTATGCCTTTTATGACAAAGAGATTCAGCCCGACCGGCGGGGTTATCTGCCCCATCTCCGCGCACATAACGGTAATTACGCCGTACCAGATCGGATCAAATCCCAAAGACCGCATGATAGGGAAAAAGATAGGGATCGTTAAAAGGACCATAGGTAAAGCGTCCATTATCATTCCCAAGAAAAGGTAGATAACTACAAAAACAAACAGGATAACATAACGGTTAGCGTTCATGTCGCTTACGAAACCCGCCATGTTGATCGGAATGCGGGTGATGGCCAAAAAGCTGCCGAACACTTTCGTGCATGCCAGAATAAACACGATCATACCGACTGATTCCACCGTAGTGCGCAGGCAGTCCATTACGATCTTAACCGACAGCTTTCTTGTGAAAACCAAGCACAGAAACCCTCCGAACGCGCCTATGGCAGCGCCCTCGTTCGGAGAAAAGACTCCGAGAAATATGCCGCCTATCACAACCAAAAACAGGAGAAATGCCGGCAAAGAACCGGGCAGAGAAGCAAATTTCTCTTTCCAAGTCGTTTTGTTCACGGTAGCCGGCGCCCACGAGGGTTTCAGCCTTGCTTGGACAACAGCCACAGCCATGTAACAGATCATAAGCAGAATGCCCGCTCCGAAACCGGCCGCGAAAAGCTTCGCGATGGACTGTTCGGTAATCAGCCCGTACCAAATAAACGTGTTGCTCGGAGGGATCAATATACCGAGCGTACCGCCCGCCACTATTGACGCGCATGCATACCCGCGGTCATAATTATATTTTTTTGTCATTTCCGGCAGCGAGACCGTGCCGAAAGTCGCGGCGGTCGCTGCGCTGGACCCGCAAAGCGCCGCAAAAGCGCCGCAGGCGGCTATTGTTGAGACCGCAAGTCCGCCCGGCATGCGTCCCAGCCATGTGTACGCGCTCTTATAAAGATTTCCGCTTACTCCCGCGTAATATATAAACTGTCCCATAAGGATAAAAAGCGGGATGACGGTTATTGTATAGGTTGTGACGGTGGAATAAAAAACTGATTTGATGAGCCCGATCGCGGCAGGCGCTCCCGCAAGCATCCCGAACCCGGCCGCGCCGACCAATAACATGGTGACCGAAACATGAACGCCGAGAAATAAAAGGATAAGCAGAGCGATAATGCCCATAACGCCAACGGTCATCGTGCCCAATTTTATACCTCCTTGACCCTTTTCGCAGTAAAAAGGCTCGATCTGTTTGTTTTGTGATAAGGATATCCGGTCATTACGCCTTTTTTGCCGCTTCAGTTTCCGATTTTCCGCCGAATGTATCGATGACCGTAAAAATCTGTTTCAGACAATCCGCAAGCGCTGCAAGAAAAAAGATACTCATAGCTATTGCCAATAAAAGATAAAACGGCCACAATTGAAACAAAAGAAGCATCGACGTCGAGCCTATAGCCTTGTTGGACATGGCGGAAAAATACTGCTGATAAGCGCAAAAGCCCACGGCCGCGGCAAATACGATGTAGATGACCAAGTCCAATATGCAGCGCATTTTCGCGGAAAAACGCGAGATCAAAACATCCACGCGAATATGCCGCTTTTTCACCTGCGAGTATGCCAAGGTACATGCTACGACGACAAGCATCATGTGTTCGACCAGTTCATAACTGCCGGCAAGCGGATACTGAAAAATAAAACGCATAAGCACCCCGAAAGTCATGAACAGCATCATAATAAACAACGCGATGCAGCTGAGGGTGCTGAAATGCAATGCGATCTTCTCTAAAATCACGGTGAATTTGTTTGCCGCAGAGCGCATAACTGCCGCCTCCCGAATGAAAGATGGGATAATCTTCCGTCTCACGGTATTCTCCGCGGTTTTAACCCCGGAGAATACCGCTCACATACGGTCGCGATCTCCTGACCTATCTCAGATTTGAGAACGGAGCCACTCAAGGATTTCCCGGGAATTGAATTTTCCTGCGTTTTCTTGTATCCACTCATCCCAAATCGGAGCGCATATTTCAGTCAATTCTTTCTTCAGGGTTTCGCCGGGTTCATTGAATATGCCGTTGTACTGAGGTATTATTTCGTTGATAACGGTCACCGCCGCCGCGTCATAGAGATCGGCGATCTCCAAAGCGCCTTTTCTTCCGGTCGTTTCCTCAAATATCTGCTTCACTTCATCAGGTAATTTCGCGTATGAATCTTTATTCATGACCAGCGCGTCAGGGCTGTAGCTGGCTCTTATCCTGTAGTAGGATTTGCACAGTTCATAAGTCTGAAATCCCAAGATAAAGTTCCATTCGGTTATGGCGCCGTCGATCAGTCCTTTTTCAAAAGAGCTGTATACCTCGGACGCAAGTACCGTTATGGGGTTCGCGCCCATCGCGGCGCAATATTTTGTTACCCAAGAGCCCACGGTGCGTATGTTCTTGCCTTTCAGGTCAGCCAATGAATTCAGCGTTGTCTCCTTGGCAAAGTAAATGGCGGCGTCGCCGTTGGTATGGATAAGAAGCACTTCGAAGTCCTTGTACTCGTTGCTCATGTAATCTGTCTGCTCCCACATATCCATAACCACATTGGTGGCTCCCTTTGCGTCTGAAAACCCGAGCATCGGCAGCTGTATGGCTTCGCTGACCGGGAATACTCCGGGAGTCGCGGCAATAGCCAGCCACGAGATATCGCATGTGCCGCTGGTGGTCATCTCATAACCCATTTTCTGCTCGCCCAAAATAGAATCGGGGTAAAGCTCTATGGTCACCAAGCCGTCAGTTCGGGCAGACACTTCATCGGCCCATTTGGTAAGCCAGGTGTTGATGGACGAGCCGGCTCTGTCATGGTGGTGTACGCGCAGCACAAAGGGATCGTAGCTCGGACCGGAAGGCCCGCCTGAGGGCTGATTTCCGGGCGCCGGCGTATTCGTTGCGGTTTGGCCGGGGTTGGAAGCGGGCTGATTTGTGTTGCCGGCGCCGGTGTTTCCTCCGCCGCATCCGGGTAAAACGGCCAAGACAAACATCAGCACCAGAATCAGCGATAATACTCTTTTCATTTTTCTCCTCCTGATTTTAATAATTAGCGCATAATAATGATTGCGTCTGTATCAAGACTCTCCGAGCAGCCAGCCGTCAAGGCAAACCCCTGCCGCGTAATCAAGCTTGCGGGCGAAAGCTTCGGGATAATCGCGCTTCCAGCCTTCCATTTCCTCGTCCGTCACCTTTTCGACCTCCGTAAGGAAACCGCTTGTGGCCATGCCCGTTGCCTTTGAGGAAGTGGTATTGGTGGGGGTGATGCAGTTTATGCAGCCGCCGCGGTCCAATACGCCGGGTATGATAGGGTCGATCCGCGCGCCGTGGTCTACATAACAAGAGTGAGGAATCAGACGCTCCGTCACATATGCGGCGCAGAGAACGATGCCGCGTTCGTTGAACACCTTGACAATGTCGCCGTGCTTAATGCCGCGGCTTTCCGCTTCGCAAGGATGCAGCCAAAGCGGTTCATACTGGTAGCCGTCGCCGGCGCGCATTTTCATGGTCTCAACCTCGCGCATCCATACAACGTCGTCCAACTGAGCGTGCATACGCCAACGGCCGTGGTTCGATACGCAGAGCAAGGGATATTTTTTTGCTCTTTCTCCCGAAAGGCGCTCATCATGCGCCGGCCCCTTCTCTATCCAATGCGGCACGGGCGGACGCTCCTCGTCATCAGGCATATATTTCTCGATCTCCGTAGAGCAGAATTCCAAAAGTCCCGTCGGAGTGGTCAGCGGATGGCCTTTCGGGTCTTTACAAAACTCCTCCAAGCCGACAGGGAGTTCCGAAACCTTGTCGTCTATCGGCAGCACGCACATTTTTTTCTCCGTGATCTCTTCCCAAGGCATAACATCCTCCGCCCCGGAAGCTCTGTAGTATTCGCGCACCATCTCCTCGTCCGACATATCTCCTGCGTATTGTTCATATATCTCCGGCCCGAGCGCCTTAGCCACCATCGCGCAGATACGAAAATCGCTTAAAGACTCTCCGATCGGCTCACAGCTTTTATCCTCCAGATAGACAGCCGGATAGACGCCGCTGCTGGGGTCGTCACAGAAGTCGATCATCTCGTGCTTAGTGCTCACGGGCAGCACCAAGTCGGCAAAATAGCAGTCGTTTTCCAACCACGGCTGCTGCGTCACCACGCACTCGATATCCTTATGCTGCATGGCGCGGATAAAACGGTTGCCGTCGTTCCAGCAGGTCACGTTGCAGGGCGAATCGTTCCAGATCATATGAATGCGCGGCAGACCCGGGCGCGGGAACTCCACTTTTCGGAACTGGTAGCGCGATGTTGAGCGCAGCTCTTCCCCCGGATGCATGACCTGACGGTTCGGGTGTATCTGCATTCCCCACCATTCTATGCGGTCGTTTAAAATCGCTTCGTGGATCTTGCAGCGCGGAATCGATTGCCCGGGAAGACTTCCCCTGAATTTAAAGAATTCGGCAAGTCTCGGGGAACGTTTGGACGCGATCGGCCCCAACTCGCCGTTTTTGATAAGGAATCCCTCGTCCACGTCTGTCGGCACCGGCACGCTGCTGTAGCCGAGTTTGGGCACCATGACCGGCGCCTTGGACTGATACGGCAACGGATAGCCGGTCTGTCTGCGCCCGCCGAAGTTCCATTCTATCACCTTGGCCTGATGTACGCCGGGTTTGCCCAAGCCGCGCATAGCGAGCAGCATGACCTCAAGGCGCGCCGGCTCCGTGGCGTACGGGCCGCGTATAAACGAGCCGCCGTTCCCGTGGAAAATACTGACCGTCTTCGCCGCCCAATCGCGGGCCAACGCCTTGATGGTCCATTCGGGAACTCCGCATTTTTCCGACGCCCATGCCGGCGTTTTCGGCACGCCGTCCTCTTTCCCGAGGACATAATCGGCAAATTTTTCAAAGCCGTGCGCGTGTGTCGCGATATATTCCTTATCGAAAGTTTCCTCAGTAAGCCACATGTAAGCGACGGCAAACTGCAGCGCGGCGTCTGTGTTCGGCAAAACGGGAATCCACTTGTCGGCGTGTACCGCCGCGCCGAAAGTCATGGCGGGATCGATATAAATACTCTTGATTCCGAGTTCTTTGAACCAATAACAAAGGCGGCTCGGCATATGACCGACGACCCCCAAAGGCGTGGTCTCGGGATCGCAGCCCCAGAATAAAAGCAGATCCGAGTGCTTCGCGATATCCGGATAAAGATTCGCCATCGGCAGCATCTGTCCTACAGGCTCCATGCCCCAGACGTGCCGCGCGCCGAGGTGCCATCCCTCCCATGAATCCATATTGCGGGTCTGAATGGTGTAAGGCCCGAGCTGGGCCAAAAGACGCGGGAGGCAGCCGTGGCACGGAGAGATATGCTTTCCTTCGCCGTGTCCGTCAGATTGGCAAAGAATGGCTTCCGTGCCGTAAGTGCCCTTAACGCGCATAAGTTCGTCCGCGATCAGGCGGGACGCCTCCTCCCAGGAAATGCGGACGAATTTGCTGATGCCGCGATTCTGAGGGTTACGTTCGCCGTTCGGGTCCCAGTCCACCCGTTTCAGCGGCCATCTGACGCGGTTTTCGGAATAAACGCGGCTTTTATATGTGATGCCGTACGGAGTCAGCAAAGAACGGTCGGGCGGAGAAAATGTCTTTCCCTTAGCTTCCATTTTCCAAGTGTTGTCCTTTATCTGATCCTTCTCATAGAAATAGGGCCGGATGCGCACGATCTTTCCGTCACTGCATTCAACGCTGCTCGGAAGTCCGGAATCAACCGCGCCTATGAGGCTGGCGCCTTTAATAACTTTACGTTCGGGTTTGAATTTTGAGCCCATTGCGGTTCCTCCTCGGTTAATATTGCGGATGCCGTATCGCTATCCGCCGCAATGCACGCGGGAGCCGTTTATTTTTTATCGAGCGGTATATCCCCGAGATTCACGCTTTGTTCCGTGTTCACATCATAAAAATACTTTTCCGCAAATCCCTTCGCCTCTATGAATACGTCAAATTTACCGACCGGCAGGTCTTTGAACCAGAAATCCCCGTAGCTGTCGGTAAAGGTCTCCCAATTCTTCCCGCCGAAATTAAGTCTGCATCGCGCTCCGATCACAACTTCCTTTTCCGCCGGATCGTATACGGTGCCGGCAATAAACTGACCCGGGATATTCCTGTAGTAAACGCGCGGGCGCAGACCGGTCTCCGGCTTCAGCGCCACAGCTCCCGAAATAAGCTCCTTCAGCTCATCTTCCTCGCCGAACACCATAGCGTCCGTCGGGCAGGCTTCAATACAACGCGGCAGTTTATACCCGTTGTCAAGGAGATGCGCGCAGCCCGTGCATTTCTGTGCGAGTTTCAGCTCCTCGTTGTACCAGATCTCGCCGTACGGACACGCATCCAAACACTTTTTACACCCGTTGCATTTATCCGTGTCGATTATTACAAAGCCGTCGTCCCTTACATATATCGCATTTTCCGAACACGACTCCTTACACGCCGGACGCTCGCAGTGATTGCACATCTTTGCTATGTAATGTATCTTGACCTTCGGAATGGTCCCGCAAACATACTCATGTACTTTCGCCCAAAACTGCCCGATCTCGGGCTGCGGTTTTGCGTAAGGCGACCAGTCATTTCCCACATGCTCATCTTTGCAAGCCAACTGGCAGTTATAGCAGCCGCTGCACCGGGCCACATCAATTACGATCGCTTTAGACATCTCTTCACTCTCCTTAATTATTTCTTGATCAGCCAGCCGTCAAGGCAGACGCCGGCGGCAATATCGACCTTGCGCGAAAAAGCCTCGGGATAGTCGCGTTTCCATTTTTCCATTTCTTCGTCCGAAACTTTTTCCACCTCGGTCAAAAAGCCGCTGGTAGCCATTCCGGTACAGTTTTTTGAGGTCATGGACGTCGGAGTGATGGAGTTGATACAGCCGCCGCGGTCCAATTCGCCGGGAATGATCGGGTCGAGGCGCGCGCCGTGATCCACATAACAGGCTCCGGGGATAAGGCGTTCCGTCACATACGCGCCGCAGAGCACTACGCCGCGCTCATTGAAGACCTTAGCTATATCTCCGTGACGGATGCCGCGCTTCTCGGCGTCTTGAGGGTGCAGCCAAACCGGCTCGTATTGATATCCGTCCTTGGCGCGTATCTTCATGGTTTCGATCTCGCGAGTCCATATTACATCATCGCATTGAGCGTGAACACGCCAGCGGCCGTGGTTGGACATGCATAAGAGCGGATACTTTTTCGCCCTGTCGCTCGATTTCCTCTCGTCGTGGCATTCGCTTTTTTCTATCCAGTGCGGGACCGGCGGACGTTCCGGATCATCCGGCATGTATCTTTCGATCTCGGTGGACGAATATTCGAGCAAGCCGGTCGGCGTGCTGAGGGGATGATTATCGGGATCCTCGCGGAAATTGACAAGGCCGACGGGCGCCTCCTGCGCGTTTTTCTTCGCGGGAACAACAAAAATCTTCCGTTGCTTGAATTCTTCCCAAGACATACGCTCTTCACAGCCTGTCGCCTTGTAAAAATAGCGCACGCGTTCCTCTTCAGTCAGATTGTCTGTATAAGCTTCAAAATATTCCGGCCCGAGCTTCGCGGCCACGCGAGCGCAGGCGTCGAAGTCCGAAACGGATTCTCCCAACGGCTCGCAGCAGCGATCCGACTTATAGATCGACGTATATGTTCCGCTGCTCAAATCGTTGCAGAGATCATTCATCTCATACCTTGTCGCCACCGGCAGTATCAGGTCGGCAAAGTAAGCGTCGTTCTCAAGCCACGGATGCTGAACAACGATAGTCTCAATGTCGGTGTGCCTGTATGCGTCTATAAAGAGGTTGCCGTCATTCCAACAGGTCACGTTGCAGGGCGCGGACGACCATAACATGTGTACCTTTGAAAGCCCCGGGCGAGGATACACTTGTTTCTCAAACTGAAAGCGGCTTGTGGACAGACGGAAATTTCCTTCTTTCGGCTGTTGCGCCGTGGAAAAACAATGCATACCGTACCATTCGGCTTTGCCCTCGGTTATGGCTTTTTGCACCAGGCAACGAGGAATGAACTGTTTGGGCGAAGGGTGTTGTTTAAAGAGATTTATAAGCTCCGGAGCGCGTTTTTTCTGCGCGGCGGTCAAGGTGTAGCGCTTCATGTTGATCTCGGCCGGCACATCTCCGAAAACAGGCCGTAAAGCGTCCTTGATACATGGCAGAGCGGGGAGAAACTCACCTGTGTACGGTACCGGATAGTCCTTTGCCCACATATTCCATTCTATCACTTTAGCCTGATGGACGCCCGGCCGGCCGAGACCCTGCATCCCGAGAAGCATGACTTCCAAGCGAGCCGGCTCCGACGCATACGGGCCGCGGATAAAGGAACCGCCGTTCCCGTGCATGATACTGACAGCCTTTTTCGCCCAATCCCGCGCCAAGGCCTTAATGGTCCATTCGGACACGCCGCATTTTTCCGAAGCCCATGCCGGCGTTTTCGGTTCGCCGTCCTCGCGCCCCATGACATAATCGGCAAATTTATCAAAGCCGTAAGCGTGGTTTGCGATGTATTCCTTATCATAAGTATTCTCTGTGAGCCATACCCACGCGACCGCAAGCTGCAGAGCGGCGTCTGTGTTGGGCAGGACCGGTATCCATTTATCCGCGTGTACCGCGGCGCCGTAGTTGAGCTCCGGACAAATATAAACGGATTTGATGCCGAGTTCCGTAAACCAGTAGCAAAGGCGGGTCGGCAGATGCATGCCGAAGCCCAACGGCGTGACTTCAGGGTCACAGCCCCAAAACAGAAGAGTTTCCGAATGCTTGGCAATATCCGGGAACAGATTCGCCTGCGGGTTCTGCTCTCCTACGGGCTCGCAGCCCCAGACATGTTTAGCTCCCCAATACCATCCCTCCCAAGAGTCCATATTTCTCATTTGGATGGTGTAACCGCCCATAAGCGAAAGCAAACGGTTCGGGCAGCCGTGGCTCGGAGCGACCATCTTGCCCTCGCCGTGCATATCGGATTGACAGAGTACAGCTTCGGGCCCGTACTTTTCCTTTATACGGCGCAGTTCATCGGCGCAAAGCTGCGCCGCCTCGTCCCAAGAGATCCGGACATATCCGGATTTGCCCCGATTTTGAGGATTCCGCTCTCCGTTGGGGTCCCAGTCCACTCTCTTCAGCGGATACATAACTCGATTCGGAGAATAAACGCGAGTCTTGTAGCCCAGTCCGAAATGTGTCAAAAGGACGCGCTTCGGCGGAGAAAATGTCTTTCCGCGGGCATCCATGGACCAGTGGTTACATTTCGCGTCCGTATATTCCGTATCATAGAAATAGGGTCTGATTCTGGTAATTCTTCCGTCTTTGCAATCGACCATGCTGGCGCCGCCGCTTTCTCCTCCCATCAGGCTGAAACTGACAAGGTTTTTGGCGTCCGGCGAGAATTTGCCGCTCATATGTATCTCCTCCTTATTTTTAAATACAGGATACGCCGGGTATATTGCCGGCTTTTTCAGAATACATTTTCTGTACGCATGATGATCTCGTTTTGAATGGTTGAATTGAGTTCCACGAAGAGCGCGCTGTATCCCGACACGCGCACGATCAGGTTTCTGTGCCTTTGCGGGTTCTTTTGTGCGTCGAGCAGAGTTTCTTTGTCGATCACGTTGAATTGGATATGTTTCCCTCCGTAATCGTTGAAATATGTGCGAATCAACGTACTCAGCTTTTGAATGTCCTCATCGGTTTTAAGCGCGTTCGGCAGGAATTTCATATTGAACAGTGTGCCGAGAATGGGAGCCTGATCGATTTTTCCGGCGGAATTTATTATAGCCGTCGGGCCGCATGTGTCTGTTCCCTGACAGGGCGAAACGGCGCCGTCGGCCAAGGCCACTCGAGCCCGGCGGCCGCTCGGCAGCGCGCCTACCTTCATGCCCGCGCTCCCGTGCCATGAAAGGCTGTGCGGGGATTCCTCATATGTGCCGCCGTACGCGCTTTTTACGGCTGTCATCGTTTCATGCAAAAACGCGTAGATGTCAACGGCTATCAGGTCCGCGTAATCATCGTCGTTGCCGTATTTCGGCGCGGATGTCATTAGTTTTAATATGTTTTCATACCCCGAATAATCGGCCCGCAGCGCCGTCAGCAACTCCTCCGGAGAAACAGTCTTATCGTCAAAAATGCGCTTTTTTATTGCCGCAAGCGAGTTTGCCGCGTCTATCACGCCGACCGAGAGCAAATATTGGGCGTTGATCGGATACGCGGCGCCGCCGCCCGTGATGCTGTCTCCTTTTTTAACGCAGTCGTCAAAAAAAGCTGATATGAAAAGATCGGGGAATGTTTCGGCGCGGCAGATGCGCACTCGGTTAAGGTGAGCGGTGGAAATACCGACAAAGTAACGCACCTGCGCCTTAAAGGCCTCGTATAGCTCGTCATAAGATTTTATATTCTTGAGTTCCCCGGTCTCGAGGCCGAGACGTTTGTCCTCGCGCAGAGGGTCGCAGCCGTTGAACACCGTTAGCTCCAATATTTTCGCGATGTTCATAACGCTCGGGAATGTCGATCCTGTTTTTCCGACAACGGTGTGAATCACGCAGCCTCCGAAGGCGTAATTGCGGGCCTCGTCCATCGGCACTCCGCGGGACAGCAGATATTCGATCGAGGCCCTGTCCCCGAACCACGCGGGGAACCCGAACCCAAGCTTGCATACCTCCATACCTCGAGTTACAAAATCGGGGTCGATTCGTGAATGCCAACGTATGGAAAGCGTGGGATGAGCCACCTGAGCGTTCTCCGCGGCATCAAGCCAGACATATGACAACTCGTTCACGGCGTCTCTGCCGTCTTTTGTAATCCCGCCGAGCGTACAGTTATGCAGATGCACCTCTCCGGACAGAGCCCTTTTCGCGGCCGCGTTGAAAAAATTCCTTTTACAGGACTGTTTCACGCGGAAGCATTCCAAAATCTCAACCGCGTCTTCTCTGGTCATAACGCCGTTTTCAATGTCATTTTTATAATACGGATATAAAAACTGATCTACCCGTCCGAAAGAAAGCCCGCTGAACATGGTGTCCCAAAACGCTATAACATGCGTCATGTGCATGCATTGCACAGCCTCGCGAAAACTTCGGGCGGGAAATTCCGGCACATGCTCACACATTTCGGCAATTTCCGTCAGCTCACGCTTCCGTTCCGGCGAGGCGTCTTCCGCCATTTTGCGGGCTAAGGCCGCATAGCGCCTTGAATATGATATGCCGGCATGTAACATTATTTTTAATCCGCGAAGGAAATTCTCCTTGTGCATATCATCCGGCGACAGAATGCGAAGCCCGGCCAACTCCTCTTCGACTCGCGCAATAAGGCCGCTGTAACCCAGTTTGATCCCGCGCTCAAAATCCGCAACATTCCAGCCTTTTCCCGTCTGAACCTCTGTTGACGCGGCAAACACCCAAGAGCCAAGCTCACTGAACTCATAAAGCCGGGCTTCCTCCTCCTTGCCGACGTAACGGTAAAACACGTCCCTTGTGGATTTGTTTTCCCAGTATTTGCTCATTTCGATGAGATCGTCGTTCAGCTGGTCCCCGAAGTTATAAAGCGACGTGCTCTCGTCCAAGTTTTCAAGTATCCATCCGGCGTAGAGATCGGGAAAACACTCGGCGGCCATGGTCCGGCTTCCGAAATCGGCCACCAACAGCTGCTCGTCATCTATATAGATGGGAATCTCATTTAAAACCTTTTCCAAAGCGTATGCGCGCCGTAAAAAGGCGGGAAGTCCTTCCGTTTCTTTATACGAGGCTGTCACAAGATACGCGCGCTCAAAAGATACCTGAGCCCTGTCACGCCGGTCGCGCATTGAGTCCCAGATACGTTTCCCCCGGCTCGGCATGCCGGGTTGTTGGTTTACATCCATAAAAATCACTCCTTTCAGAATTCTTTGTTGAAACACTTGACATTCGTTCCGCATTTTTATACTGTCACGTTGTGAAAAATATGATATAATGATATAACAACCATATCTGATTCTGACCTTTTCGCTCCTCGCCTGAGCGGCAGCCTCTGAAGATTATGCTTTTTTATGTTAACAAACAACCGACACAATTTTTATCGTCTTATGTCATCTTGTAATTGTTGTTGAAAATACCATGTTTACGGCATAATTGCTATGACCAATTTCTTTTATCCGGCCAAATTTTATACACATGCTCCAATTTATTTATGCCGCCGGAGGGTATCTCATGGTAAGAATGGATCATACCAAACAATTCCTTGCCAAAAGTTTGGTGCAGCTTATGAAAAAAATGCCTCTGGATAAGATTTCGGTGATCGATATCACCGACAACTGCGGCTTGAACAGGCATACTTTTTACTATCATTTCAAAGATAAGCAGGACTTGGTCTGCCGTATATTTGACTGGGATATCGCGCATCAGTTGAAGGTCCCTCCGCTGACCGAAATCACATTGGAAAAAAACAGTTTTTTTGTCCGCAAGATCATAGATTTTATGCATGAGAACAAATCGTTTTATGTCAACGCCTTAAACTCTCAGGCCCAAAATTCCCTTCAAAATCATTTATTCAATTACATACGCGCTTTCCGGGAGGTGCAAATCGACGCCATACTCAACGGGCGGACTCTCGATCCGGAAGGAAAAGAATTCCTGACGGACTATTTTACAAGCGCTATATGCGGGCTGATCGTGCGTTGGGCTAAAAACGGTATGAAAAACAAATCGGAGATTTTTTATTCAGGCTTTATGAACGTCGCTCATATGAGCATACAGTTTCTGATAGATAAGTATTTCGCTGACGCCGAGGAACAAACCCGCTCCGAACCGGCAGGCAGCAAAGAAAAAGCTTGATTTTTAAAACAGTTTAGCCCGCCGTATCAGCGGCGGGCTAAACTGTTTTAACGTTTTGCGGAAATTTGCCTGATGCTCCTATACGCTGAAACCGAATTTTTTAAGATGATCGGCTCCGAATGACGGCTTTGTGGCCAAACTTATAAGCCAAGTGAGCAACATGTTGAGCAGGAATACGACGCCCGGCGTCGTCATGCCCGGAAGACCGACGGCTAATCCCAATATCCAATACACGACAAGCGTGACGAGAAAACTCACAACAGCCGCCTGTTTTGTCGTTCGCTTCCAAAGAGCGCCGAGTATCATAGGCCCGGCCGCGCAGCAGAAAATACAGCTTGAACCGAGGGTCAGCCATTGCATGAGCGACGGAGGAGGGTTAATGACCATGCAAGTGGCGATGATCCCTACCAAAACGGTAGTAATGCGACTGATCTTTTTGCAATTCTTTTCGGTGATCTCCGGTGAATGATTTTTGCGCGGAGCGATGGATTTGCGATAGATGTCATTTGAAACCACCTGCGCCATTGCAAGGAAAACACCGTCCACGGTAGACATTACCGCAGCAATTATGAAGGAACAGAGCAGCGCCGCGATGACCGGCACATTCTCAAAAACCGTCATGAGCACAGCCACAAGCGCCATGTCGCCGCGCGTGATCACGCCTTCCGGAACGATAGCGTGGGCTGTGAGCCCGGTGAAGCCTGCATTGATTTGGAATAAAAAGCCCACAACAAGAGCCAACATAACGGCTTTTTTGGTATCTCTCGGGTTTTTTAAAGCTAACAGTTTCATGGATAGGTGCGGTTGAACGGCAAAAGGAATAGTGGTGAAAATAATGAATCCGGCGAAAAACAGGTTGGAGAATTGAGGATTTGCGCTGTTAAACCAGCTGTTCCATCCCATTTCCGGATTTATTCCTTCAAGTAAAGTGTTTACGGCCGCAGGACCGCCCGACGGCACTGTCAGTGAAATAATGATACAGACAACAGCGAGGATAATCATAACTATTCCCTGGGCTGTATCCGTAAGAAAATCGGTATGCGCTCCGCCGCCGACTATATAGATCAATATAATTGCGGTGCTGATCCAAATCGCCCATTCGTAAGGAACACCCATCATCATGCTGAATACCGTTCCCGCTGCGATGATTTGCGCTCCGACCAAAAAAAGGAGGCATATGCTGACAACGGCCATTGTTATGCGTAAAAACTCCGATTGATAACGTTCGCCGAAATACTCTCCGAATGTGCGAATACCTTGTTTATGAAGTGATTGCGTGATCTTTCCGAAAAGAAGGATTCCGCAAAAACTTCCGAGAGGAAAGAATAAACTGTACCAAAATACAGGATATCCCGATGTATACCCCATACCGGCGCCGCCCATAAACAGCGCGCCGCTGGCATATGTCGCGCATATGGTCAACCCGACCTGCCACCACGAATAGGATTTCCGGGCCGTTATCCAGCCGTCGGAATCCTTTGCTCTTTTTGCGCCGACATATCCCAAATAAAACATATAAAGAAGAAAAGCCCCGACAAATATCCACATCCATGTGCCTACAGACATATTGATTCTCCTTCCGATTTACTGACATTAACAGTGCGTTGATCAGGTTTTGCCGTGCCGATCCCCTTCATAATCGTCATACCATCCTTTTTTTACGGACCAATTCCCGAAAAAATGGACAAATCCGACGCCGATGATGATCGCGGCTGCTACCGCTGCCCACCACATTTTACATTCACCTCCTCGCACAGCGACATATTTCGGCAAAAATCAATACCGCCGCGCAAGCGGCGAAATCGCCGAACTGCGATAAATTATACAGCCTTGCAGCAGAAAATACAATTCTCTGTAAATATTTTTATGCTTTTCAGCTGTAGGATTACAATAGATGTGTTACACGAAAAGAAAAAAAGAGTAGCGAATAGGGAGTCCAAGTGTTAGGGTTGAGTTACCACACACCAACCTGACAGGAGGCCACCTATC